>Ga0209599_10000133_pt1 | contig 52732 bp, 43 predicted proteins | sample Shrwel_input2_FT_FD_187534 | JGI IMG/M metagenome (GOLD analysis project Ga0209599, IMG submission 187534) | Subsurface microbial communities from deep shales in Ohio, USA - Utica-3 well 1 S input2 FT (SPAdes) (version 2) ...
TTTTGGGTGGAGTAGATCTTGATCATTTGATAATTGAAAAATTATTTGTTCCTAAAATCGAAGAAGTTTTAAACGAAGAATCATTGTTTAAGAAGCTGATGTCGAAACAAGATAATCATTACGCAAAATTATATTTTGAACTTCTTTACAAAGCCGAAGAAATAAAGAAAGAACTTTCCATAAAAGAAACCGTTATTTCAGAATCGGAACTGAATGATGGTGATCATTATATTGATTTCGAAATTTCAAGAAACGACTTTAATGAAGTTATAGCTGAAAAAGTTGAAGAAACGGGAATTTTCATTAAAAAATTACTGGAAGAAAATCAGAAAACGACTAAAGATATTGAAAGGATCATTCTGGTTGGCGGAACGACTTACATTCCTTACATCAGAAAATATCTGAAAGAAACTTTTGGGATTTTAGTGGATAATTCAATCGATCCTACGACAGCAGTAATGGTCGGTGCAGCTTATTTTGCCGGGACAAAAGAAGAAACGGTAGAGGAAAGTGAAGAACAAAAAGCAGTCTTTCAAAAAGATCAGGATCAGAATAAAATCGATATAAAATTGATTTACGAAGTCAATACTCAGGATGATGAAGAACTTCTGGTAGGGATAGCAGAAAATTTCGAAGGATACTTCAGGATTACAAGAAAAGACGGAGGTTTTGATACTGGTTTGATGAATTTTAGAAATAAATTTTCTGAGTTTATCAAAGTTTTACCAAAACAGGCAAACAATTTTACGCTGACAGTTTTTGATGAAAATCAAGATCAGGTTTTTGAAACAAATAATATTTCCATTAATCAAGGGATTTATAATATTTCAGGACAGCCTTTGCCGAATGATATCTGTCTGGAAGTGGATGATGCTTTCGGAGGTACTTTTCTGGAAAAAATCTTTAAGAAAAATGACATTTTGCCTTTAAACAAAACGATCTATAAAACGACCTCTAAAAATTTTAATAAAGAATCGGATGATAAGCTGATAATCAATATTCTGGAAGGAAAATCCGGAACTTTGCCCGCAAGTAATATGAGCATTGGATACATTGAGATCAATAGCAGAGATATGCCGATCAACCTCTTGAAAGGGATGGATATTGAGCTGAAATTCAATATGAGCGAATCTAGGGATTTGTCGGTTTCGGTTTACATCAGTTCGATTGATTTTGAGAAAATGGAAGTGTTTAATCCTCATACAAAACACATCAATAAGGGTAAATTTCAGGAAGATATTGATAAGGTCATTAATGAAATAGAAAATGAATTAAGCTTTGATGATACTATTGATGATGCAAATGAAAAGGATTTCGGGGTTTTATTGAAATTTAAAAATATTAAAGATGAGCTTTTCAGAATTAAGTTTGATTTAATAGAAGTAGAAGAAGATGAATCTACTGAAAGAATTTTCCAGCTTGATGAAAGAAAAAGAAGAACGCTTCAGGAATATGATAAACTTGTCCGTTTCCGTGATGTTATCTACGCAATTGAAGAATATAAAGAGAACAAAAGGGATTTAGAAGAAATGCTGGAAGAGGCCACACAAAGACAAAAAGATCAGTTCCACAAAATAATAAGAGACGAAAAAATATTTTTGGAATCGAACGAAAAAGCAATCATTAAGCGCAAATCTCAGGAACTTCAGAGGCTGAATTCTGAAATCTATTTCAGACGGGATGATTCTTATGTGAATCTTTATTATCACTATAAATTCAGAAATCCGGATGAATATAAAGATCCGGATAAAATTCAGAAGCTTATTGAAACTGGTGACGAAGCCGTGGAAAATAAAAATTATCAGGAATTAAAATTTGTAGTTTCTGGTATGTATGATCAATTGAAAGTGAAACATAAAAGCCTTTCTGATGATCAGGATGGAAATTTAGGACTGAAATAATGTAAAAGCACTCGGAACAGAGTGCTTTATCTTTTAAATGCGCGGTAAACGAAAAATCCTACGATCATAATCGGGATTGCACCTGCACCTCCGGTTACAGAAAAGATCCCTAAGATGGCTGCACCTATACCCAATACAGCAAAAACAACTAACATATAAATCTGTAAAAGGGTTATTTTTAAAGCAATTTTTTTAGCCTTTTTACGAAGAGAATAATTTTTAAAATTTTCCGGAACATCAATAATGTTTTTATCCAGCCTTTTGCTGAAAATGATGTATGCAACAAGTTCATTAATAACAGCAATCCATATTTTATAGTAAATCAGTAAAATGATAATCATGACAACTAACGAATAGAACATGGATAAAATAATTTTCTCTTTTTTTTCGCCATAATCTTTTCTGAAATATTTTTGAAGAGAAATTCTGAATTTTTTTCTTGGCGAAGGCGTTGAAAAAAACCATGCTTTGGCAACAGAAGCATTATTACGAAGCAATTGTCTGAATTCCATAAGATGCGAATCAAATTTGGCAATAACAATAAAAGTCTTCATTATAAATGCTTTGATATGATAGTCTTCAACCTTGCTGTTTTGTACAAGATTATTCACAATTTCAGCAATCTCAGGATAAAATTTCTGCGAATCAACGTCCGACTGGAGAGCAAAAAAATGTTCGTCCCTAACGAATTTATATTGATTTTCGAAATAGACGTAGTTTTCGTATCTATCAAGATTAGTAATAATAAGGTTGTTTTTCTGTGTAAGATTTTCAATTAAAAACTCCTTAGTTAACGGACTGATTACAGGAAAATAATTTTTATAAAAAATTCTTAAGTTTTCCCAATGATTATTTTGAATGTTAATCTGAATATATCTTTTCATGGGTTCTTCACAAAATGTCCGAAACTCAGAAGTGATCTGCATGATGTTCGGGAATATACTGTTGTGTGAAGAATTGATCTTAAAATCTTCATTTTTAAATATATTTAAAAGATTTTCGTCCTCAAAAAGAATATTAAATTTGTTACCGTTTTCTTTGAAAAAAGTAATGAAGTTTTCAATATCATTCAATGAAAACTCTGAATACATTTTCTGTTGCGCTTTTAAGATCTTTTCCGCTTTGATGAGATCTGAAGAATTTTCTCCGTCAAAATTTGGCAAAGATTCTTTTATGATCTCTAATAATTTCAGATTAATCATCTGGTTTTGTTTAGGAAAATTAATACTCCGGAAATAATCAGTGGAATCATAATACCTATCGAAAATTTACCCTCAGAAACAAAATTATACACATACATTAACCCTAATCCTACTGTAAGTAATAAAACAAAACTGATAATCAAGGCAGTTAATAATATAGCAGAAATTTTCCCCCAGTTATGGATAGAATTTTCAGGATTAAAAAGATTGTAATGATGTCTAAGCTTTTTGCTTGCCAAATATAAAGAAACTACATTTATGACAGCATAAAAAATATAAGCTTTGCGGTTAATTGAAACCACAAAGAAAAAACTTAGAAAATAAAAACCGAAAATAACAATTGAGAGCAATACAGTGAGTTCTGCATTTTGATCTTTTACAAAAAAATGGGCAATACGATATGCAAGATTATTTAATATGCCTGTTTTTTGATGTATCCACGTTTTGGCAATTTTATGATTTCTTTTCAGGATAATCTTAGTAAACAAATTTGATGCATTAAAATGAAAAATTGCCATAAAGATCTCTCCTATTATCATTTTTTTATCGATTGGTAGATCTTGATTTTTTGCAATACTATTACTGATAGCAAAAATATCGTCATCAAATTCGAGATCATCAATCGAAGACTGTAGAAAATAGAATTTTTTATCAAACGAAAAATGATAATTTTTTTTGAAAAGGGAAAGATTGGTATCTCTTAGAATTCCTCCAATGATAAGGTTATTTTTATCATGAAGCTGTCTTTTTAAAAAATTGAGACTTTCTACACTGAAAAATTGGGGATAAAAATTGTGAAAATTGATGAGATGCTGCCATTTATTATATCGAATACTGACGGAAATAAATTCTTTTAGATAAGGTGTGAAAAACTCTCTGAATTCTTCAATTTCAGTTTCCGTAATATTTTCAAAATCGGGCTTTATGGTTAGATTTTCAGGATAAATATCATTGCAAATATTTTTGATAACAGACAGATTAAGAATCTGATCGTAATTCTGTTTGTTATTTTTTATATATTCTAAAAATTCTTCAATTTCATTAATGGTGAACTTCTTGTTAAGCTTACTTTCGGCTTTCAGAAGCTTTTCAGCCTTGATGAGATCTAACGTATTTTGCCGATCAAAATTCTGAATATTTTCGTCAACAAATTCTTTCAGACTAAAATTGATCATGATTATTATGTTTTTGCAAAATAAAAGAAATTAATAAATATTTTAAGATAAATTATTGTTTTTGCTTAGGATATTGATAGTATTTTGAATTGAATCAAATTGTTAAATATAAAATATCTAAAATGTCTTTTCCTTAAATATATTTTTCATATTATCTTTGATCAAATTTCTCCAATGAAAAACCTGAAAATATTTTTCTTTGTACTTATTCCTACTTTGTTTTATACGCAAAAAATTCGTGTTTTTGTTCTTGCCGGACAGTCGAATATGAATGGTTTTGGCTACAATAAAGATCTTCCGAATGATCTGAAAACTTTTAAAGATGTATATATCTTTCAGGGAAATTCTGTTCCGGATGGAGATTTGAATGGCGGAATCGGAAAATGGGAACTATTAAAGCCTGGAAACGGAACGGGTTTTAAAACTGATGGAAAAACAAATACACTTTCAGACCGGTTTGGTTTAGAACTTTCATTTGCGAAAAGAATGAAAGAACTTTTCCCGAATGATAAAATAGCATTGATAAAATATGCAAGAGAAGGAACTTCAATCGACAGTGTGGCAAGAGCTGACTTTGGATGTTGGGATGCAGATTTTCATGGCAAAAACGGAATCAATCAATATGACAATTTCCTGAAAACTGTAAAAAATGCTTTGTCAGAAACGGATATTGACGGGAACGGAAAAAGAGACGAAATTATACCTTCCGGAATTCTTTGGATGCAGGGTGAAGGTGACGCAAGTTATGATGAAGCTATTGCTAATCGATATTACAGTCATTTGAAAACTTTAATGAACCAAATGCGTGCAGCTTTGCTTACCGATGATCTTCCTGTAGTAATCGGGAAAATTTCAGATTCGGGGAAGAATGAAAAAGGAAGAGTTTGGAATACTGGTGAACTGGTGCAATATGCTCAGGAAAAATTTGTGGAAAATGATAAAAATGCTGCAATCGTACGCTCTACAAAAAAGTATAATTACGGAAACGATCCTTGGCATTATGATAGTTCAGGTTACATCGATTTAGGAAAAAACTTTGCCGAGGAAATATTTAAACTTATTACAAAGTAAACCTAATATAATTCATAGTAAAAAATTCATCCGTAATGGTTAATTTTGTGTTTTGAAAATCTTAAGGATTTAATCTTATTTTAAAAATTTCAGAATGAATTCGTTAATCGATAAATATAATATTCCCGGACCTCGTTACACTTCTTATCCTACCGTTCCTTACTGGGACGAAAGCACATTTTCACCCGAAAAGTGGAAGGAAAGTGTGATAAGATCTTTCAATGAAAGTAATCCTGAAGAAGGGATTTCTATTTACATTCACCTTCCGTTTTGCGAAGCTTTGTGTACTTTTTGTGCATGTCACAAACGTATTACAAAACAGCACAGCGTAGAAATACCTTATTTGGAGAGTGTTTTGAAAGAATGGAGATTATATCTTGAATTGTTTAGCGAAAAACCAAAATTAAAAGAGCTTCATTTAGGAGGAGGAACTCCTACTTTTTTCTCTCCTCAGAATCTAAGAACATTATTAGAAGGTATTTTTGAGACGGTTGAAATTGCCGAACATCAGGAATTTTCATTCGAAGGTCATCCCAATAATACAACCAGAGAACATCTGCAGACTTTATATGATCTTGGTTTCAGAAGAGCAAGTTTTGGTGTTCAGGATTATGATCCGAAAGTTCAGAAAGCAATCAACAGAATTCAGCCTTTCGAGAAAGTAAAAGAAGTTACCGAGATTGCCCGTGAAATTGGTTATACAGGAATAAGCCATGATTTGGTTTTCGGACTTCCGCATCAAACTTGGGAAGCAATGGAACACACCATCCGTAAAACAATGGAATTGAAACCAGATCGACTGGCGTTTTATTCTTATGCTCACGTTCCGTGGGTAAAAGGAGTGGGACAAAGGGGTTTCGATGAAAACGATTTGCCAAGTGGTGAAGAAAAACGCCGTTTGTATGAAGATGGAAAAAGACTTCTGGAAAATTTAGGGTATATCGAAGTAGGAATGGATCATTTTTCTTTAGAGCATGATGATTTGTATCAGTCTTTAATTCAGAAAAAACTTCACCGTAATTTCATGGGGTATACTTCCAGTAATACTCAATTGATGGTCGGTTTAGGAATGTCTGCCATTTCAGATTCTTGGTACGCCTTTGCTCAGAATGTGAAAACAGTGGAAGAGTATCAGAAAATTGTTGAAGAAGGGAAAATACCTGTAGTAAAAGGACATATTTTAAATGATGAGGATTTAGTGGTAAGAAGACATATTTTAAACTTAATGTGTCAGTTAGAAACTTCTTTTGATAGTAATAATTCTTTCCCCGAATTGGAGAATGCATTTGAAATGCTCAAAGAAATGGAGAGAGATGAATTGGTTGAAATTTATGAAAATCAAATAAAAATTACCGAAAAAGGAAGAGCATTTACCAGAAATGTTGCGATGGTTTTTGATCTCAGAATGATGAGAAATAAGCCGGAAACCAGAATTTTTTCAATGACGATATAGTGTATGAGTAGAAAACTTCTTTTAGTTTTTCTCTATTTGTATGCATTAATTTTTAGTGTTTTAAAATCTGCGAGGTTTCCCAACGAATGGGCAGAATCGCATTGGCTGCTAGATTATAGGTTCGGATTTATCAAAAGAGGACTTGCAGGAGAAATTTTCGGATGGTTTTTCCGGAAAAACGAATGGTCTATTGCTGTTCTTTCTGCAGGAATATTGCTTTTTTTGTATGTTTTAATTTTCAGAATTGCAGTAAAAGAGACATTTAGAAATGAGAACAGCTTTCCCAGAATTTTATTTTTTCTGATGTTTTTCCTGTCACAATATGTCATTTATTCAGCACATCTTATTGGTTATTTCGATCATGTGGTTTTTCTGCTAACTATTCTGGTAATTACGCTGATTAACAGAAAGAAAATTTTCGCAGCATCACTTGTCGCCGTTTTCAGCATTTTTATTCATGAAATTTCCTTTTTTCTGATGTTGCCAATAAGCTTTTTTGCACTAATAGTTTCAGAATGTCAAAATAAGAAATTTTCATTTGGAGATATTTTTTCAAAGAGTATTTTATCAAAACTTGCTTTACTGTTTGTTTTGCCTGTTATTACTACAATTTCCATTTCGTTTTTTCAGGAAATAAATGATGAAAATTATTTTAGCATAATTTTTAATTATCTAAAACAGACTTCAATGATTTCTGATGAGGTTGCAGGTTCGGTTTCTTCAGCTTATACAAAAAGTTTCACCTATTATTTTGAAGGACAAAAAGGGCATTTTATCCAGAGATTATTTATTTCAAAATGTACAATTTACTATGGAATTCCAATTGCTTTTTGTTTGTGGATGATTTTCAGAGAATTTAATTTTAAAAAAAATATTCAGTTGTTTATTGTACTGACAACGGCTGCATTCGTTCCCTTATTACTTCACGCAATTGCTTACGACACTTACAGAATCTGGTCTTTCCCATTCATGATTTTATTTTTAGGTTTTTGGATATTAAGCTCAAAAGAAATTACTGAAAAAAGAAGAGAAGTTAAAAAATTATCAATTGTAGAAATGATCTTCTTTATCTTTTCTTTTTTGTTGATTTTTTTAATTCCAAACGAATTATTTGATGGAGAAACTGAAAGATTTTCTTTACTTGTAAGATTGATTCTGATGCTTCCCGTATTCTTACTTCTTTACTTTTTAAAAAAGCCCCAATCAAAAATCGACTGAGGCTTAAAAAAACTGTCTTTAATATTTTTTATTGAATAATAAGTTTTTGGCTGTATTCTTTAAAATCTCCTGATTTTATGTTAAGGTAATAAACTCCCGGTATAATTCCTGTGATGTCAAAACTGTTTTCACTGTCAAGTTTTACATTGTCAATTCCGATTTTTCCTTCGGTACTGATAAGTTTTATCGTAGTATTTTCAGATCTTATTCCTTCCACAAAAACTCTTTCCGATGCAGGATTAGGATAAATTCTTACTCCATTGAAAACGTTTTCCTGAGTTCCTAAAGTTGAGGTCGTGATTTTATAAATTTTTCCGTTATTAACGGCTGCAACGTATAATTCTTTAAGGTTGTCTTCTCCAAAAGTTGAGAAATTATTTCCCGAAAAAGCACTCGACCAGGTAATCACGTTATTGGTATCTAAAGTTCCTATTTGTTGGGAACAGTAATCTGCGAAAAAATATTTCCCCTGAAGACTGGGTGAAGCTGTTCCTCTGTAAACATATCCTCCTGTAATCGAGCATTTTCCTCCGGAATGATCATAAACAGCTACCGGAAAAGTCATTGTTGATGAAGCTGCACAACCAGATGTGTTGTAAGCATTGTTGCCTTCATAGCATCTCCATCCATAATTGAGAGCAGTGGTTGCAATCGGCATTTTGTTGATTTCCTCAATTGCACCTTGTCCCACATCTGCAATCAGAGCATTTTCAGTTGTAAGATCAAATGAAAATTTCCACGCATTTCTGAGTCCGTAAGACCAAACTTCATCTGCTCCGTCAATGCCTACAAAAGGATTTCCTGTAGGAATGTTATAAGCTGCGGTTGAATTAACATCAATTCTCAGCATTTTACCAAGCAAAGAGTTTTTGTTTTGTCCATTATTATTGGGATCACCGCCACTTCCACCGTCACCGGTCACGATCCAAAGATTTCCATCCGGAGCAAAATGAATACTTCCACCATTGTGATTGTCGAATGGTTTTGGAATATTCAAAATAATCTTTTCGCTTGCTGCATTTGCAATATTGGGATTGGTAGAACTTACAGAATACCTCGCAACAACAATATTTCCCGCGGTATTATTGTAGTATACAAAAAAATATCCGTTAGTTGCATATTGTGGATGAAAAGCTAATCCGAGAAGACCTCGTTCACCGCCAAAAGTTATTTTTGAACTGATATTGAGGAAGTCCGCAGCATTTATTGTTCCGTTAGGCTGAATGATTTTTATAATTCCGTTCTGTTGTACAACAAACAATCTGCTGTCGTTGGCGTTGGTAATCTCAACAGGATTTGAAAGTCCGGTTGCAAATTCTTCTAATACAAAGCTTTGCGAGTAGAAAAGCAGGGATGAAAGAAGGGTGACTGAAAGTAGTAATTTCCTCATAATATTTTGATATTTAGTGTATTATGCCTAATGAAAATTCCGTACCAAAAGGTAATTGAAAATTTCATTAAAAAACCAGATAAAAATTGATAAATCTTTAATTGAATGCAGAATGCCGATATATCTGAAAATAAACCATTTCTGTTCTTAAAAAGTCATAAAATATCAATAAAATCATTATATTTGCCGACTTAATTTAACGTAGTTATAACAAAATGCAAGGAAAAGGACTTATTACAATTGTTGCTATTGTACTAGGGTTAATTTGCTTAAATGAGCTATTACCAACATGGTACGCCGGCAAAATTGAAAAGCAGGCAACTGCTATTGCAGGAGACAATCCGGAAAAGTATCAGAAAGAGATCGCAAGACTTTCTAAGGATACACTGAATCTAGGTTTTACGGAACTTTATTACACCAAAGCGAAAGACAAAGAAATGAAACTTGGTCTGGATCTTAAAGGAGGTATCAACGTTCTTTTGGAGATCAATCAAAGAGATCTTGTGAATGATTTAACCAATTATTCTACAAATCCTATTCTGATTGAAGCTTTGAATAAAACCGATGAACTTCAGAAAAATTCAACAAAATCTTACATCGATAATTTCTTTGTTGAGTTTGATGCTGTAAACAAAGCAAAAGGAGCTAATCTTAAACTTGCAGATCCAGAAATTTTCGGAAACACGAATCTTTCTGAGATTAAGTTCAACACTACAGATGAGCAGGTTAAAAGTATCGTCAAAAAAAGAATAGACCTTTCTGTAGGTACAGCTTTTGAAGTTATCAGAACCAGAATTGATAAAATGGGAGCTGTTCAGCCGAATGTTCAGAGAGTTCCGGGTACGGCAAGAATATCTGTCGAAATGCCTGGAATGAAAGACATTGATAAGGTGAAAAAAATGCTTCAGACTTCTGCGAAACTTCAGTTTTGGGAAGTACAGCAGATTCCTGAAGTAGCGCCATATTTCCAGAATATTGCAACTGCAATTTCTACAAAAGGTGATTCTATAGGAATTGCAAAGAATACTAATTTCATGAGCCTTCTTCAGTTAGATAAATTAAGAACGAATGGTGTTGCCAGCGTAAAATTATCTGATACTGCGAAGGTTAATAAAATATTAAACAGCAAAATCGCTAAATCTCTTCGTCCTGCAAATATTAAATATTCTCAGTTTATGTGGGGATATAAGCCGGAATCTACAGATGCAAACAGCTTGGTTTTATATGCAGTAAGAGGAAACATCTCTCAGAAAGCACCTGTTGACGGAGCGGTAGAAACTGCAAGTATAGGTTATGATGAGCTGAGCAGAGTAGTTGTAGATATGCAAATGGATTCTAAAGGTGCAAAAGACTGGAAAACACTAACAGAGAAGAATGTTGGAAAACCTGTTGCAGTAACTTTGGATAATAGAGTATATACTGCACCCAATGTAGTAGGTGCTATTCCAAACGGTAGAACTCAGATTTCCGGAAATTTCTCTCAGGAGGAAGCAAAAGAATTGGTTGATGTTTTGGGAGCAGGTAAATTACCTGCAGGTGCAAAAGTAGTTCAGGCAACTCAGGTAGGTCCTTCATTAGGACAAGAATCTATTGATGCAGGGATGCTTTCATTTGGTATTGCATTCTTAATTATTATCGCATATATCATTTTCTATTACGGAGGAGCGGGAGTTTACGCTGTAATCGCAATGATTATCAACTTATTCTACATTTTCGGAATTATGGATTCCGCAGATGCTACACTTACACTTCCTGGTATTGCAGGTATTGTTCTTACGATGGCAATGGCGGTAGATACGAATGTAATTATTTATGAAAGAACAAAAGAAGAATTATTCGCAGGAAAAAGTATTCTTGAGGCATATAAAGACGGTTTCAAACATGCATTAAGTGCAATTATTGATGGTCACTTAACGACATTATTGACTGCGGGAGTATTATTCTTATTCGGAACAGGTCCTATCAAAGGATTTGCACTGACTTTAGGAATCGGTATCTTAATGACATTCTTTACTTCTGTACTACTTTCAAGAGTAATGATTTTCAGCAGACTGAATAAAGGTAAAAAGCTTTCTGTTTGGACGGCTCCAACTAAAAATTTATTCAGAAATACGTGGATTGATTTTATCGGTAAAAGAAAATATGCATACATTATTTCTGCTGTCTTAACTGTAATAAGCTTGGTTTCAATTTTCACGAGCGGGTTCAAATATGGTATCGACTTTACAGGTGGTAGAAACTACATTGTAAGATTTGATAAAGACGTAAATGCTGAAGATATTGAGCAGAATTTGGTTAAAATATTTAAAACTGAAAATGGTAAAAACTCTTCTGTTGAGGCTAAAACTTTTGGAAGTAATAATCAATTAAAAATCTCTACAGATTATTTAATTGATGACGAATCTCTGAAAGCTGACCAGACTGTTGAGCAAAAACTATTTGAAGGTTTAAAAAACAATTTACCTGCGAATACAACTTTACAGGATTTTAAATCTGCAGATAAAGGTGAAACAGGAATTGTATCTTCTGAAAAAGTAGGACCTACTGTTGCAGATGACATCAAAACACACGGTATTCTTGCTGTTGTAGCTGCTTTAGCAGGAATCTTTATCTACATTTTGATAAGATTCAGAAAATGGCAGTTCTCATTGGGTGCAGTTGCTGCATTATTTCATGATGCCATCATTATTTTAGGAGCTTATTCTTTACTTCACAGATTTATGCCGTTTAATATGGAAATCAATCAGGATTTTGTAGCGGCTATTCTTACAGTATTGGGTTACTCAATTAATGATACGGTAATTATCTTCGACAGAATCAGAGAATATTTAAGAGAAAAGAAATCATCTACATTGGCCGGGCTTTTTGATGACTCTATTTCAAGTACTTTAGGAAGAACGTTCAATACTACATTTACAGTATTATTGGTAATTCTTGCTATCTTTATCTTCGGAGGAGACAACTTAAGAGGTTTCATGTTTGCCTTATTGATAGGTATTGGTTTTGGAGCTTACTCATCCATCTTTATTGCTTCGGCAATAGCTTACGATTTCCTTAAAACAGGAAAAGAAGAAAAGGTAGAGGGTAAATCTTCTACGAATAAAGAAGTTCTTGCTTCAAAGTAAATTTAACTACAATTAAATATAAAAGAGTCTTTCATTTGGAAGGCTCTTTTTTGCTTTAAATATAACTTAGAAATGTGGCTTAAAGTTTATTGTTTTTTATAGATAAATTTAAAACTCGTTTTTTAGAAATTTAATTACTTTTGCATCTATGGAAAAGTCGACAAAAAAAGCTGCTATGAGCTTTATTTTCATCACCTTGCTGATTGATATTACAGGGTGGGGAATTATCATTCCGGTAGTCCCGGCTTTGATTAAAGAATTAATTCATGCAGACATCAGCGAAGCTGCAAAATACGGAGGTTGGCTTGGTTTTGCTTACGCATTCACACAGTTTCTTTTTTCACCGATTGTCGGAAATCTCAGTGATAAATTCGGACGAAGACCTATTATTCTGATTTCACTTTTTGGTTTTGCAATAGATTATATTCTTCTTGCGCTTTCACCTACAATTATCTGGCTTTTTGCCGGTAGAATAATTGCCGGAATTACCGGTGCAAGTGTAACTACCGCAAGCGCATATATTGCCGATATTTCAAACGATGAAGATCGGGCAAAAAACTTTGGTCTTATTGGTGCCGCTTTTGGTTTAGGATTTATTATAGGACCTGTAATCGGGGGGATTTTGGGACATTACGGTGCAAGAGTTCCGTTTTATGCGGCAGCGGGTTTATGTTTACTCAATTTCCTTTACGGCTATTTTATTCTGCCGGAAAGTTTAGATAAAGACAAAAGAAGAGAATTTAGCTGGAAACGTGCAAATCCTGTCGGTTCATTTAAATTCTTAGGGAAACATCCCGAAATTTCAGGATTAATCTTTGCTTTAATTTTAATCTATATTGCGGGTCATGCCGTGCAAAGTAACTGGAATTTTTTCACAATGTATGAATTTGACTGGACAGAAAGAATGGTGGGGATTTCTCTTGGTGTTGTAGGATTACTAGTTGGATTAGTTCAGGGATTTTTGATTCGATGGACAACACCAAAACTTGGCGAGCAGAAAAGTATTTATTACGGTTTAGCTTTATATGCTTTAGGAATGTTATTGTTTTCTTTTGCCACAGAAGGTTGGATGATGTTCGTATTCCTGATTCCTTATTGTTTAGGAGGTATTTGCGGACCTGCTTTACAATCTGTGATCACTAAAAGTGTTCCCTCAAACGAGCAGGGAGAACTTCAGGGAGCATTAACGAGTTTAATGAGTGCTACTTCTATTATTGGTCCCCCAATGATGACCAATTTGTTCTACTTTTTCACTCATGAAGATGCACCCTTCAAATTTTCGGGAGCACCGTTCTTTTTAGCATTTATATTGATGACAATCAGTGTTGCAGTAACGTACTATGCTTTTCAGAAAAAGAAATCTTAAATTTTATTTAAAATTAATTCTTAAAATACCATTTGTGTATAATCTTTTGTAATTTAGCATCATGGAATTAAGCATTGGAGAAATGGCTCTTATTGCCATTGCGATTGTAGTTTTATTCGGACCGGATAAGCTTCCTCAGATTGCCCGTGATCTCGGATCCGGCGTAAGAAAAATGCGTGGAGCAGTAGAAGATATAAAAACCGAAATCATGAAAGAAACAGATAATCCTGTTTCTGAAATCAAACGTGAGATAGAAAAGGTAAAAGATGCTGCAAAAGATTTTGATCCTACAAAAAATATTCAAAAAGATATTATAGGAGAACCTTTAGCAGACGAAAAGCCAAAACTGAAACTTTCTGATGACGAAACCTACGAAGGACCTGTAAGCCGATAGTAATGGAAGAAATCATTCTGGAAGATAAAAAGGTATTTTTATATCTTAATAATTTGGGTGATACTCCGTTTGATCAGTTTTGGATATTGATTTCCGGAACATTTATCTGGATTCCGCTTTACATTATTTTCTGTTATTTTCTTTATAAAAATTTTAAGCCAAAATCTTTACTTTATATCCTTATTTTTATTGCAATTGGAGTAACGGTTTCAGATCAGTTAGCCAGTATTTTTAAATACGGAGTTGCAAGATTAAGACCTTGTCACGACCCAAGTTTACAGTCTTATATGAGAATTGTACATTGCGGCGGACAGTTCGGATTTTACTCTGCTCATGCCTCAAATACTTTCTTTTTAGCCAGTTACTTAAGTTTTTTATTAAAAGATAAGCTAAAATGGTTTCCTTACGCTATATTTGTTTGGGCAGTTTTGGTTTCATATAGCCGCATTTATTTAGGAGTGCATTTTCCGATAGATATTTTGGTGGGAGCGTTTGTTGGGATTTTATTGGGAGTTGTCTTTTCTATGCTCGCAAAAAAAGTCATCAACAAACAAACTATATAAAATGAAAAAACATTTACTCATTATTACTTTAGCGTTCTCATCGCTTCAGTTTTTCTCTGCTCAGGACAAAAAAACTGCAGAAGAATGTATGCAGAAAGCCGATTTTAAATGTGCTGAAGAACAGTATACAAAATTGGCAGAAAAAGAGCAGATTCAGAAATTTCAATCTGAATATTACAACAATCTGGGAACAGCGCAAAGACGACTAGGCAAAACAACAGCTGCGTTTAAGTCTTATGAATCTGCACTGCGATCAAATCCTATGTCGGCTGCTGTTTATGCAAATTTAGGTTCTCTTCACAACCAGAAAGGAAGCAAAACAAAAGCACTTGATTATCTGAATAAAGGATTGATGATTGACGATCAGAATGCCGAAATGTATCTTACCCGTTCAAAAGTTTATGAAAATTTAGGTAAAAAAGATTTAGCAGAAAAAGATCTTAGACAGGTTCTTACTTTTGCTCCCGACAATATTTTTGCAAGAACAGGTTTGGCAAATCTTAAAAAAAGAAATGGTGATTTGGAAGGTTCGCTGAAAGATTATAATCAATTATTATCCGAAAAACCGGAATCTCTTCTTTATAACGGAAGAGCCGATGTTTATCTGAAGCTGAAAAAATATAAAGAAGCTTTGGCAGATGTGAATAAAGCAATTTCTATTGATGCGAAATTCTCACAATCGTATGTAACAAAAGCACTGATTTTGTTTGATACTGCAAAAGATAAAGAAGCTTGTGCAAGTTTAGATAAAGCTGTGGCGACAGGTTACGAAAAAGGCGCTCTTAGTGAGCAGTATGCAAAATGTGTCAAAAAATAAACTCTTAATTACTTTAAGTAAATTCAAATATATTCATGTTAAACATTGTTCTTGTAGAGCCGGAAATACCCAATAACACAGGAAATATCGGTAGATTATGTGTAGGAACCGAAAGTAGATTACACTTAATTCATCCTTTAGGATTTTTAATTGATGACAAAAATCTCAAACGTTCCGGTTTAGATTATTGGGTACATCTTGATGTAACTGAATATGTCAATGTTAACGAATGGATAAACGTAATTCCCGATAAATCCCGCGTTTTTCTGATGAGCTCTCATGCGCAGAAGTCTTATCTGGAAATAGATTTTCAGGACGGTGACTGGTTGGTTTTCGGAAAAGAAAGTGTTGGTTTAAGCAAAGATGTTTTAGATCAATTTGATCATCATTTAAAAATTCCGATGTCAGATTTAATCCGTAGTTTTAATATTGCCAATTCTGTTGCTTTCGTAGTAGGTGAAGCAAAAAGACAGATTAATTTGAAAGTTTAAGCTAAAATTAATCGTTGTGATAAGGTTTTCCCTGTAAAATCTGATCTGCACGATACAATTGTTCTACGATAAATAACCGGATCATCTGGTGCGTAAATGTCATTTTAGAAAGTGACATTTTTTCGTTGGCTCTGGTGTAGATTTCATCTGAAAATCCGTAAGCGCCACCAATCAGAATATGGATTTTTTTTACCGAAGAATTCATCCAAGTATCTATTTTCTGAGAAAATTCTCTGCTTGTAAACTGTTTTCCTTTTTCGTCTAAAATGGTAACCCAATCATTCTTATCAATATGGTTGAAAAATAATTTAGCTTCTTCTTTTTTTAGAAGATCCGGAGTAAGATTTTTTGCATTTTTAATGTCGGGGATTTCTATAATTTCAAAATTCCAGTGTTTGGGAAGTCGCAGAAGGTAATAATTAATTAAAGAAGTGATTTCTTTATCGTCTGTTTTCCCGATGCAAAGTAGATTGATGCGCATTTTTTAGCTTTAAAATAGAAAGTTCAAAGATACTTATAATTAAAAATAAAGAATTATTTTAAAATATGTATTTTTATATTACCAGCACAGCTAAGATGAAGCTTTCCTTTCTGTCATTAATGTTTTTAAGTATATCAGTAATAGCTTTCAGTCAGGAAGTTAAAGATTTTGATGAAAAAAAATATCTGGAAGAAGACGTAAATAAAATTTCTCTTGTAGGTGGTGTAAGTTACGTTAATAATTCTTTTGGGCTATATTACGAAGGTCAGACTTTTCTCCTGAAATCCAATGATTCTTTTTACACCGAATTTTTTCTCCGTTACAGATGGCTTGATGCAAGTGTTTCTTTTGCTCCGAAGTTTGTAAGAATAAATAATGATAACGATATAAAAGGAAAAACCAGATATTTCAATCTCGGATTTGCATTTTTTCTGACTCCTAAACTAAGACAGTACGTAAATTACAGTCAGGTAAAAGGTTTGTATTTTGAAAACACTAATCGTTTGTTTCAAGCTCTTTTTGATGAAAATATTGAATACGGAAATGATTATATGCAGTTTCCTGATGCAAAATACCAGTCTTTTGTAGGTGAAACAAGTTATTTATGGATAGGAAATAAAGAAAACTACAGAAGCTACACCAATACGACTTATAAGCCTTTGAAAAATAGTTTTGTAGTAATTTCTGGACTGTTTTATCAATATAATATGATGAAAGATACAGATCGTATCATTTATAAAGGAATGCAGATTGCTGATCCTTCCGAAGACAGTTCTGTAACAAAAGATATTCGTTTGACACTCAGAACAGGTGGCGGAATGCAGAAAGTGATTGATAAAAACTGGTATGCAATAGTTGAAGTATATCCGCAGATTTACTATGCACATCTTCTTGATGAAAATTATAATGAAATTAATATTGGTGCGAATTTTAATACAAGAATAGGTTTCGACAACGGGAAATGGTTTTTTGGCGGAGGTGCACAACTCAATTGGTTAAACAGTAATATTGAAAATTTTTATTCGGCGACCAATTGGTTATTTCGTTTCGGATTGGGTTTTAGAATAAATTCCCCTAAATTTGTCAACCAACAATTTGACAGAATAGATCAAATTTTAAAATAAAAAATGGGTATTAAAGTTCCGGGTTTTCTTTTGAAAGTTCAAGATTTTTTCGATAATATACATATTCCTGTTTTGGGAATATCGCTTTGGCAATTGTTTCAGATCTATTTTGCAGGTGTTTTTAAAGGTAAAATAGGGAAGAAAGCGGCTGCAATATCCTGGAGTTTTACTTTGAGTCTTTTTCCTTTTATTTTGTTCTTACTTTCCGTTTTGCCATATATGCCGCATTATGATAAGCTTCAGTTTTATATTTTTGAGGTTTTGATGCACAATATTTTCCCGTCTAATATTGAAGGAGATGTAAGAGGATATATTGAAAATAATATTATTCCCAATATGAAGGGAATCAGTAATTTAACGATTTTAATTGCTCTGGTTTTTGCCACCAACGGAACATTTTCTATCATTAATGGTTTTAATGAAAATTCTAAAGAAAAGCTTCCGGATGTAAAAGAATTTATTCTTTCGTTTTTTATCACAATTGGTTTTGTCACCATCGTCTTTTTGGCACTTTTCGGAGTTTATTATTCTGAGGTTGTTCTTAAGCTTTTTACTCCTGCTTACAATATATCGTGGTTAACGAATAATCTATCAAAAATTATTGGGTTCGTGTCTTTTCCTTTATTTTTCTTTTTGCTTTTGGCTTTGTTTTATTGGTTGGGTACAGTGAAGATTATCAGATTCAGACAGGCAGTTCCGGGTGCTATTCTTACAACGGTTTTGTTTATTGTTACCACCTATCTTTTTACTCTATATGTGAAAAATATTGCACGATACAACGTTTTATACGGTTCTATCGGAAGTATGATTTTACTGATGGTTTGGGTGAATGTAAATGTCTATCTGTTGCTTTTCGGAAATGAGCTGAATATGGCTTTACGAAAATTGAGGGTAGAAAAGCTGTTATCCGATGAACTCAAAAAAGAAGCATCACATTATCAATCAAATAACAGTGAACCTAGTTTTGATAGTGATGAAGAGCATATTCGTAATATTATTATTGAAAAAAAGAACAAAAATGATGAAAAATCTAAAGATTAAAACCTTGCTATTATGTCTGTTTATTAGTTTGCAGTCTTGTCAGCAGATTATCGATCAGGCAGAAGAAAACAAAGCGCAGGAAGACTTCACTTCAGAATTTATGGGATATTATTCTGGAAGTTATACTGGTGATATCAGTGGATCTCTCACCGTCACTGTACGTAAAGATGCAACCGTAGAGGTGACAAGAAGTACGGCAGGAAATCCCGATACTTATATTACAAGTCTTGTCATGAGTTCTTTTAATGGTGTTTCTCAATCGCCACAAGGTTTTATGCTCATCGGGAATATGCAGACCAAAAAAGGAACTTGGCAACAGGGAAATCTTAAAGGAACTTGGGCAATTACCAAAAACTAATCTTCGTCAGCTTCAGTAACATTAGATTTGCTTACATTTAAAACTAAGTATCCGGAAACTGCGGCAATAAATGAAGCGATAAGAATCGCAAATTTAGCCTCATCCTGAATCTGAATTTCACTTTTAAATGAAAGCAGTGCAATAAAAATAGACATGGTAAATCCTATTCCTGCAAGAAGACCAACTCCCAGCATTTGCATCCATGTGGAGTTTTGAGGTAGTGAGCTTATTTTTGATTTAATCGCAACAAACGAAAACAGATTAATTCCTATCAGTTTACCCAGAACCAATCCGCAAACAATTCCTAAACCTAATCCGCTGAATAATCCGTCTACCATTCCATTCGTAAACGTAATATTGGTATTGGCAAGCGCAAAAACTGGCATAATGATGAAGCTTACAGGAAAATGAAGCTGATGTTCTAATTTTTCTAAAGGCGAAATTTTAATTCTTGAAATATTAGTGGGAATACTAAAAGCCAATAAAACACCTGCAATCGTAGCATGAATACCCGAATGATGCAGGAAATACCATAAAAATATTCCCGGAATAATATAAAAAATAAGCTTTTTGAATTTTAAATAATTTAAAATGAAAAGAAGACCTACAATTCCGAAAGATACTGTAAGATTCATCCAGTCAATCTGATCTGTGTAGAAAATAGCAATAACAAGAATTGCTCCCAAATCATCTACTATTGCCAATGCAGCCAGAAATATTTTTATAGAATTCGGAACTTTTTTACCAAGCATTGATATAATGGCAAGCGAAAAAGCAATGTCTGTAGCCATAGGAATTCCCCAACCGTTGCTATATTCTCCATCATAATTAAAAGCAGCGTATATGATTGCAGGAACTATCATTCCACCAATTGCTGCAAATATAGGAAGAGAAGCATTTTTGAATGAAGAAAGTTCCCCTTCTACCACTTCTCTTTTTATTTCTAACCCTACCAAAAGAAAGAAAACAGCCATTAAACCGTCATTAATCCAGATGCTTACAGGATATTTTAAATGAAAAAGATGAGTGCCAATTTCCTTATCTAAAAGGTTTTGAAAACTCTCTGCCATAGAAGAATTGGCGATTCCCAATGCCAATGCAACACAGAGAATCAATAAAACTCCTGAAGCCTGACTGCTTTCGAAAAATTTCTTAAAATAGACGGTTAACTTCATTGCTAAATTCTTGTCACTTTAGAAACACCGTCAATACCTTTCAGTTTTTTGAATGTTTCGTCCAGCTGACTTCTGTTTTTTACTTCTAAATTGATGTTTCCTGTAAAAACACCATCGTTCGATTCTATCGACATACTTTTCATATCCATTCCCATTGCTCCGCTGATAACGGTGGTAATATCGTTGATCATTCCCATTCTGTCGAGACCTTCAATCTCAATTTTAATACGGTTTTTGAAACTTTCTTCATTTACCCATTTTGCAGGAATGACGCGGTAATCATATTGCGCTCTCAGATTGATAGCGTTCGGACAGTTATCGCTGTGAACTTTTATCCCTTCTGATATGGTAATAAAACCAAATATTTTGTCTCCGGGAATTACAGTACAACATTTTGCGTAGCTGTAGTTTAATTTTTCTTCATCTTTCCCAAAAACAATCATATCGAGATTGATCTCTTTTGGCTCAATATAATGTTGATTTTTGGCAGGTGACTTTCTGAATCTTGAAAGCAGATTATTAAATACATTTTTACTTTCGATGTATTTTCTCAAACTGCTTGCATCCAATTCATTCGTCTGGAACTTCAAAAATAATTCCTGAGAGGTTTTGAGATTAAAGAATTTCTGAAGTTTATTGATTTCTTCATCGTTAAAATTAATCTTTGCATGTCTTAGTTTTCTCTGTAAAATTTCTTTACCCTCCTCTACCAAAGAGTTTTTCTCAGAGTTGAGATATCCTTTTATCTTTGATTTTGCTTTGGATGTTACTACAAAATCTAGCCAGTCAAACTTTGGTTTTTGGTTTTGAGAAGAAAGTATATCAATCTGATCTCCGTTCTGCAAAACATACGAAATAGGAACAAGCTTACCGTTTATTTTTGCGCCCAAACATTTCATTCCCAAATCCGAGTGCACAGAAAACGCAAAATCCAGAGCTGTTGCGTTGGTTGGTAAAATTTTGATCTCACCTTTTGGCGTGAAAACAAAAACTTCTTTAGAATAAAGATTAAGTTTAATATTATCTAAAAGTTCGGATGTAGAAAGATTCTGTTGTTGCTCCAGAACATCACGAATTTCTGTTACCCAATTCTCGAAATTTCTGTCATCGTTTGTCTGTTTGTAACCTTCTTTGTATTTGTAATGGGCTGCAACACCTTTTTCGGCAATATCGTCCATCCTGTCTGAACGAATCTGTACTTCTATCCACTTTTTATCAGGGCCAAGAACCGTTAAGTGTAAACTTTCGTATCCTGTAGAACGAGGCTGGGTAATCCAGTCACGCATTCTGGATGGGTTACTGTGATAAACATCGGTAACGATAGAGTAGATCTTCCAAGCAAGAAATTTTTCGTTTTTAGGATCAGATTTATAAATAATTCTGATGGCGTAATTGTCAAAAACTTCTTCAAAAGAAACGCCCTGCTTCAGCATTTTTCTGTAAATGGAAGAAATCGCTTTTGCGCGACCTTTTATTGTGACATTAAGACCTTCATCTTTTAATCTTTCGGAAACTTCCTTTTTAAATTCCTCAATATAGCGCTCTCTGCTTTCTTTTGCGAGTTCTAATTTTTGAGTAATATCTGTAAAAACATCAGGATTATTGTATTTTAGCGAAAGATCTTCCAGCTCAGATTTAATGTTGTACAAACCTAAGCGGTGAGCCAATGGAGCATAAATGTAAACTGTTTCGGAGGCAATTTTTTTCTGCTTATCCGGAGCCATGCTTTCCAGAGTTCTCATGTTGTGAAGACGGTCGGCTATCTTTATCAAAATCACCCGGAAATCTTCAGAAAGCGTGAGTAAAAGCTTTCTGTAGTTTTCAGATTGTACAGAGATATTCTGATGATTCATGATGGAGATCTTCGTTAATCCATTAACGATAGCTGCAATTCTTTCCCCAAAAATTTTCTTCAGATCTTCGTATGTATACTCAGAATCTTCGATTACATCGTGCAATAATGCACATGCGATAGATGTAGCACCCAAACCGATTTCTTTCGCAACAATTTTTGCAACAGCAATCGGGTGATAAATATAAGGTTCACCAGACTTTCTCCTTTGATCTTTGTGTGCATCTAATGCAATATCAAAAGCCTTTCGGATGAGTTTGTTGTTCTCTTCATCCAAAGTTCTGTATGTATTAGAAATCAGGTCTTTATACCTCGCTGAGATTTCTTTATTTTCTTGTTCTAAATCGTAACTCATTTGTGTAAAAGGCTTTGTTTAGACGAAAATACGAAAAATAAAGCGATTTGTCAATTCCTGAAACCAAAAAATCCGCAGAAAAATTCCTACGGATCTTGGTTATAAGTTTTTAGTTTTAATTTTTTAGAATTTTACTTCAGAGTCCATTCCTGTATGTTGGGGTTTTTTCTTCACATCCGGACTGTTGTGGATTTCAGCTTTACTTCTTGCATCAATATATTTTTTTACATTGCTGTAGGAAGCTTGGTCAATATTCATGTTTTCAAATAAATATGTTTTCAGAACCGAATTTTGATGAAAAATGTCGTGTGCTTTTTGAGACTGCTCTGCGTCTTTTATTTCTACACTCGCCATAAACTGCGAATGGTGATGATCTTCTTTGAGATAAACTATATAATCAGAATTTGCAAATCCAGAATTTTCCAGTTCGTCTTCCAGTCTCTTGTAATCACCGTTTCTTTCAAATAATCCTGTTAAAATGCTTGACATAGTAATCTGTTTTTGAATACTTAAAGATAAAACAATTTTTGGAATATTTTAAAAATAATTAAAAAAGATTCATAATAATTATTTTATCTATAAAAATTTAATAAATTTTAAGATATTGTCTATTTCTTTAAAAATAAAAAAACTCTGCGGATATTGCAGAGTTCAGTTTTTGTTTGTAGAAGCTGGTCTTAAATTCTTTGATCTTTTATTTCATCTACAATTTCAGGATTCAGCAGGGTAGAAGTGTCACCGAAATTAGAAAAGTCTCCTTCTGCAATTTTTCTTAGGATTCTACGCATAATTTTTCCGGAACGCGTTTTTGGAAGTCCTGAAACAAACTGGATCTTATCAAGCTTCGCAATAGGACCGATCTGATCTGAAATCAACTGATTAATTTCTTTTTTCAGATTTTCTTTTTGGCGATCTGCACCGCTGTCTTTTAAAATAACAAAACCATACAATGCGCTTCCTTTAATATCATGCGGGAAACCAACAATTGCTGATTCTGCAACCGCAGGATGCTCATTGATGCTGTCTTCGATTGGTGCGGTTCCCAAATTGTGACCTGAAACAATGACTACATCATCAACACGACCTGTAATTCTGTAATAGCCAACTTCATCTCTCAAAGCTCCATCTCCTGTAAAATATTTCCCCGGAAAAGCGGTAAAATACGTTTCCTTGTATCTTTGATGATCTCCCCAAATGGTTCTTGCAATTCCCGGCCATGGAAAACGGATACAGAGATTTCCCGTCACCTGATTTCCTGTGATTTCATTGCGTTTGTCATCCATTAAGACAGGCTGAATTCCCGGTAAAGGAAGTGTTGCGTAGGTTGGTTTTGTCGGCGTAACGAATGGTAGCGGCGAAATCATGATTCCTCCGGTTTCAGTTTGCCACCAAGTATCAACAATCGGACATTTTTTCTTTCCGACATGGTCGTTAAACCAATGCCATGCTTCATCATTAATTGGTTCTCCAACAGAACCGATTACTTTTAATGAACTTAAATCGTGTTTGTCTACCCATTCTGAACTTTCTTTAGCCAGAGAACGAATTGCAGTCGGAGCTGTATAAAACTGTGTAATTTTATGTTTTTCAATCACTTCCCAGAATCTGTCCGGTTCAGGATAAGTAGGAATGCCTTCGAAAATAACAGTGGTTGCACCGTTTAAAAGCGGACCGTAAAGGATGTAGGAATGTCCTGTAATCCAACCGATATCTGCGGTACACCAGTAAATATCATTTTCTTTATAATTGAATACATTTTTATACGTATAGGCTGTGTAAACCATGTATCCTGCGCAAGTATGAAGCATTCCTTTAGGTTTTCCTGTAGAACCGGAAGTATACAGAATGAAAAGCGGATCTTCAGCATCCATAATTACGGTAACGAAATCAGGAGAGGCGTTTTCATATAGATCTTCCATCCAGAAATCTCTGTGTTCCTTCATTTTTACCTCATTGTTGGTTCTTTTTACCACCAAAACTTTTTCTACGCTTGGTGTTTTTTCAAGAGCTTCGTCTACAATGCTTTTCAGATCCAAAACTTTGTTTCCTCTGTAACTTCCGTCTGAGGTGATGACCATTTTTGCGCCGCAGTCATTCACTCTTGAAGAAACGGCTGAAGCTGAAAATCCTGCGAAAATAACGGAATGAACGGCTCCCAGTTTTGCACAAGCCAGCATTGTGATGGCAAGCTCCGGAATCATAGGAAGATAAATACAGACTCTGTCGCCTTTTTCGATGCCCATTTCACGAAGAACATTCGCAGTTTTGTTCACTCTTTTGTAGAGTTCGTTGTAAGAAATATGCTGTGCTTCTTCTTTTGGATCGTTCGGTTCCCAGATGATTGCCGTTTTATCGCCTCTTACCGCTAAATGTCTGTCGATGCAGTTTTTGGTAATATTTAATTTAGCATTTTTAAACCACGAAATTTTGGCTTCATTCATATCGTATTTCACGACCTTGCTCCATCTCTGATACCACACGAAATTTTCATCTGCAATTTTGTCCCAGAATTTTTTAGGATTTTTGATCGATTTTTTATACTCTTCAAAATATTGCGGTAAGTTTTCTATCTGATAGTTTCTCATATTTTTCTTTTTAAAATTTATTTTATTATTTAAATTATTCTCTTAACACACAGTGTGCGGAGTTTTTTCTTTTTTTATGTAAGCCTAAATCATGAATAATTTGATCTATAATTTTAGTTCCATTACAGGTAAAAACCGATTTTTTATCGATGTTTCAATCTGGCTGATTTTTAGAAATCCGAAACCTTCATAAAATTTCTCTGCATTAGGATCAGCTTCCAAAATTATCTTTGCTGTTTTTTCTTTCTTAGTTTTATTTATACAATCATTCATAAGCATTTTCCCATAACCTATTCCCATTTCTTCCGGAACTACGAACAAATTGTCAAGTTTTACGATGTTTTCATTAATATTAAGATAAGAGTAGTAAGCAATAATTTTATCATTTAATGATAATTTATATACCTCACTTTTTTTGATATAATCTTTAGTTATCGTTAAATCTTGCGACCATTTTTCAATTTGTTCATCCGAATATCCCCAATGTGCTTTTGATTTTTTGGTTATTTCGGTTAAAATCTTATCGTCTTCAGGATTTGCTTTTACTATTTTCAACATCGTGATTTCAATTTATGCTCTGTATTCTCCAATTTTCTCCTGAATCTCTTCAATAATCTTTTCATCATCAATCGTTGAAGGAATCTGGAATTCTTTTCCGTCCAGTAAAGTTCGGATCAGCTTTCTTAAAATTTTTCCTGAACGGGTTTTAGGTAAGCGTTTTACAACCATCACATTTTTCAAACATGCAACAGCTCCTATTTTTTCACGGACTGTTTTTACGATGTCTTTTTCTACATTTTCCTCAGAAACAGCGGATCCGTTTTTTAAAACAACCGTTGCAAAAGGAATCTGTCCTTTCAGCTCATTATCAATTCCTACAACAGCGCATTCTGCAACATCGGGATGAGAAGAAACAATTTCTTCCATTTCGGAAGTGGAAAGACGGTGTCCTGCAACATTAATTACATCATCCACTCTTCCGGTAATGAAAATATAACCGTCTTCATCTTTTATGGCTCCGTCTCCGGAAAAATAATAGCCTTTGTACTGCGAGAGATAGCTTTTCTCAAAACGGTCATAATCTTTCCAGATTCCCAGTAAAGCTCCGGGAGGAAGCGGTAATTTTATAACTAAATAACCTTCATGATGCGCATCCAGTTCATAGCCGTTTTCATCGAAAATTTTAATATCATAGCCGGGAATTGGTTTTCCTGCGGAAGCTCTTTTTATTTTGTAGTCTTCATTAAAAGTCATTAAACCCAACATGGGTGAACCGGATTCTGTCTGCCACCAGTGATCGATTGCCGGAACTCCGATGTGTTCTGCAAACCAGTCCAGAGTGGCAACATCACATCTTTCTCCTGCTAAAAACTGCTTTCTGAAGTGGCTTAAATCATATTTTTTCACCAATTCTCCTTTCGGATCTTCTTTTTTGATGGCTCTGATTGCAGTAGGAGCGGTAAACATGGCTGCTACTTTATATTCGGAAATAATTCTCCAGAAGGTTCCCGCATCGGGCGTCATAATAGGTTTTCCTTCAAAAATAATCGTTGAATTTCTGTTGATTAAAGGACCGTAAACTGTATAACTGTGACCAACTGCCCATCCGAAATCGGAAGCTGCCCAAAAAGTTTCTCCCGGTTCGATTCCATAGATGTATTTCATCGAAAATTTCAACGCGGTGGCGTAACCTCCTGTATCTCTTGCAACACCTTTTGGTTTTCCCGTTGTTCCGGAAGTATACAGCAAATAGAGTGGGTGAGTGGATTCCACCGAAACGCAGTCAGCCACTTCTGAGTTTTGAACTAATTCTTCGTAATCAATTAATCCTTCAAACATTTCATGTTGATTATCAACCAGTTTTCTGTTGTACACAATGATGTGATCGACTTTATCCTGAGCCAGCTCAATCGCTTTTTCTACCAAAGGCAGATAAGGAATTCTTTTTGCGATTTCGACTCCTGCGGTTGCCGTAATTAATGCTTTTGGTTTGCAGTCGTCGATTCTCACTACGAGTTCATGCGGTGCAAAACCTCCGAAAACCACATTATGAATCACTCCGATTCTTGCGCACGCAAGCATGGAAAACAAAGTCTGCGGAATCATCGGCATATAAATGACAGCAGTATCGCCTTTTTTCAAACCTAAAGAAATTAATCCTCCTGACAATTTTGAAATTTCCTTTTTGGCTTCATTGAAGGTGTAGGTATTCTTTTGGTTTGTTACCGGAGAATCGTAAATAACTGCAACCTGATCTCCAAAACCCTCTTCAATATGTTTATCAATGCATAAATAGCACATATTGAGCTTTCCATCGGGAAACCATTGGTTGTATTGATTTTCGTTATTAGAAGTAATGGTTTTCGGGAACTCAAACCAACTGATTTCCTGAGCCTGTTCTTTCCAGAAGTTCTGTTTGTCTTCTATGCTTTGTTTAAATAAAATATCTGTATTCATACTAGTTTTTTAGGGGTTGAAACACGAATGCCACAAATTTTTTCACAAATGTTATACAAATAATGATTGTGATATTATTTCTGATTTGTAATTAAATTAAAAACATTTCCTCAATCTGCTGCATCAGTTTTTTTATCGAATAAGGCTTCGTAACGTAAGCATCGGCTCCCATTTCCAGGCCTTTTTCAATGTCTTTAGGATTATTTTTGGCACTGAGGAAAAGAACTTTTGTGTTTTTGAGATTTTCATTTTTCTTTATTTCTTCCAGAGTGCTGTATCCGTCAAGATTAGGCATCATAATATCTAATAATATTACATCAGGAACGATTGTCTTTAGAAACTCCAAAACTTCTGTTCCGTCTCTGGCAATGAAAACGTCGTAACCGTTTTTTCGGAAACTGTATTCAAGAGACATTAAAATCTTATGTTCGTCATCTGCGATTAATATTTTCTTCATTTTTTTCTTTATGGTTCAACTTCATTGTTATGTATTATAGGTAGGATGATTGTGAAAGTCACACCCAATCCGCTGTTTTCTGCTTTTATAGTTCCGGTATGAGCTTCTACAATTCTTTTTGAAATAGCAAGACCAAGACCGCTTCCGGAAGGTTTTCTTATATTTTGGTTTTTAGACTGGTAAAATTTATCAAAAATAAGCTCGAGATCTTCTTCAGGAATATGTTTTCCGGTATTGAAAATCGTTATGTTGAGATCATTGTCTTTTTCAAAAAACTTGGTCTGAATAGTTCCCTGCTCATCTGTAAATTTTAAAGCATTTCCTAAAATATTCTGAAATAACTGAATCATTCTTGCTACATCATAATCAAACAAGTATTGATTAAGAAGATTAACCTCACTTATATGAATATTTTTCTGCTGAATCAGATGAATAATAGGATTCAATGCTTTTTTATACGTTTCCAGAATGTTGTTTTTCTGAATGTGCAGAGCAATTTCGCCATGCTGAAGTTTATCCAGATACAAAATATCATTAATGATTTCGCTTAAACGATCAGATTCGGTAATAATATTATTCAAAAATTCTCTTTTAATTTCTAATGGAATATCATCGTCATCGGCTAAAATTTCTCCCGCAGAACGAATAGCAGTAATCGGAGTCCGCAATTCGTGGGCAACAGAATCTAAAAAGTCGTCTTTCTGTCGGTCTTTGATGATTAAATTTTCATTGGCTGCGGTAAGATCGTGAGAAAGCTGTTTTAGCTCTTCAGATTTTTCGGTCAGTTTTTTATTAAGAGTGATATTTTCTTTAGATTCTTCAAGGATATTTAAGACTTCTTTTAAAGATATTTTGTCTTCTTTAGTAACACCTTCGATTAAAATTTTAGCAGAAGCAGTTCCTATTCTTCCTGCCAAAAGATTTTCAGAAAACTTGATGAATCTTGAATCGGCGGTTTCTTCCTGAGTATCGATATTGTATTTGATATTAAAGATCCGCATCGCTTGTTCTGTTTTCTTTTTGCCTAAAAAACGTTCCAGAATATTTTTGATATCCGAAACATAAGCGGTTCCTCTCCAGATAAAAGCATTTTCGTGATTTTGAATGTATTTGTCAATATCAACATATAATTCGGCAAAATTTCTCTCGCGGTAGTTTCCTTTCATGCTTACCGATAAAATGGTGAATAAACCTGTGTTTACAAGGATAGACCAAAAGAAAATTTCCGGAATACGATCTAAAAATGTAATATCAAAAAACTGGAAAGCATCATACATTTCCCGTAAAAATCCTTTCAGTTCCTGATTGTAAGAAAAATAATACTGTGGAATAATTAAGCCGAAATAACAGATTATTAAACCGGCTAAAAGTCCGGTAATTGCGCCTTTATAGCTTCCTCTTCTCCAGAATATGGCTCCGAAAAATGCAGGAGCCAACTGTGCTATAACGACAAAAGAAATCAATCCCACAGAATCGAGCGAAGTTTTCAGAATAAAATATTTATAAAAGACAAAAGCTAAAATAATCAGTCCAAAAATTGAAAACTTTCGAATATTGGTAATGTTTCGCGTGTTTTGAGTCTCATTTTCAGCTTTAAACTTGCCCAATAATCCGTAAGGAATAATGAGGTTGTTTGAAAGCATGATGGATAATGTAATTGACGATATAATAATCATCGAAATTGATGAACTTAAACCACCAAGAAATACCAAAACGGTGATTAAAGTATTATCAAAATATTGCGGAATCAGAATAGAATAAAATTCCGGATTTACATTCTGACCATCAAAAAGTAATCTTCCGCCCCATGCAATCGGAAAAATGAATATGGTGAAAATCAATAGATATAAAGGAAAAAACCAAATGGCTGTTTTAATGTGCTTTTCCTGTCTGTTTTCTACAATGGCTGTATGAAACTGTCTTGGAAGGATACAAATTGCCGTTCCTGAAATCATGCACAGAACCATCCAATTCATAGCGCCTTCCACACCGTTGAAAGTATTTTTAGCTTTAAAATCAGGAAATTTACTTGCCTTGCTGTAAAGATCTGAGAATCCGTCAAATGCAAAATAAATAACAAATAAACCTAAAATAATAATGAAAAAAAGTTTAAGAAAACTCTCTAAAGCTATTGCCGAAATAATGCCTAATCTTTTTTCCGAAGCATCTACATATTTAGTTCCGTAATATGATGAGAATACTGCAATTAAAACAACGACAAAAGTTGCGCTGTCATTTAAAATGTTTTTAGATATTGCCGTTTCTGTTACCAAATGAAAGGTTTCGGAGATTGCTCTTATTTGTAACCCGATGTAAGGAATAATTGCCAATATGCAAACCAAGGTGATAATAGCGCTGAAACTTCTGCTGTTTCCGTACCGTAAAGAGATAAAATCTGCAAGACTGCTTATTTTGTTGATTCTTGAAATACGGACAATTCTTGTATTAATGTAAATCCATGCAGGAATAATGATAATAGGACCAATGTAAATAGTAAGGTAGCTGAGTCCGCTTGTCGCAGCAACACCAATGCTTCCATAATACGTCCATGCAGTACAGTATACAGCAAGAGATAGAGCGTAGATGTATGGATTATTGATCCAGAACTTGCTTTTTTTCTTCTCTGCAAAATACGCAACAAGAAACAGAAGAGCCAGATAAATAAGAACAACAATAAATAATGCGAAACTACTCATCATATTTTTTTACAATGAAGAAAGAAATCAAAATAGAAATCATCCAGACAGAAAAAACATACACCAGAATTCTTGGAAAGCCTAAAACCTCTTTCTCGCTATTGAAAAGCAGTGAAACAGGAATGCTGAAAGCAATCAGCAGACCTATACACAGAATGATCAGTTTTTGTTCGTGACGTTTTTTCATGATTGAATGATGAATTTATTATAATTGGTAAACATTGATCAGAAAGATAATTGATGAATAGAATCATTCATCAATTATCATCTAACATTTAATTTACTTATCGTCAGAATATTCTCCTATCAAAGAGTAATATCCGAAAATTGCCATTCCACCGGAGACAATGGGTACCAATACAAAAAGTATAATGATACCAAATACAAGATCTTCCTGCTTTCCTGAGGCGAGTTTAGGGATTCCCATCACTGTGATCCCAAAATAGGCAACAGCAAGAGCAATTAAAATCCAAACAATGCCTAATATTTTTTTTAGTCCGTCCATTTTCGTAGTTTTAAAATTAGTGAATTTTGATTAAATAAGCTATTTGTCGTGGATATTATTGTTTTTGTTTTTAAGATAAAACATTCCAATGACCAAACAGACTGTTGCAACACCGATAGGATACCAAAGACCTTCGAGATACCATGTTGCGTGTCCTGCATCTTTGCCAGTAGTTACCAAATAGGTTGCAACCGCAGGAAGTAAGCCTCCAAACACACCATTACCAATGTGATACGGAAGGGACATCGATGTATAACGAATTCTCACCGGGAACATTTCAACCAGAAATGCTGCAATCGGACCATAAACCATTGTCACAAAAATTACCTGAATAAATACTAGAAACACCAAATACCATCTTGTATTGTCGTTAATAGTTATAGATTTAGAAACTTTTGGTTCTTCTGCTTTTCCGTCTTTTATTACGGGTCCTGCTGCAGACCAATGTACAATACTGTCTTTTTTCATTAAAGTTCCGTCAGTGTAAAGTATTTCTTTATGGAAAGTTACCAGACTATCTGTTGCAATGTCTTTATGAACTTTGGCGCTTCTTTTTTCTGTAATTCCGTTTGATGCAACTGTTTTACTTTCCAGATTTACACTTTTAAACATTGTATCATAAATAGGTCTGTAAGCTAAAATTGCAACAAGCATTCCTATCATCATAATTGCTTTTCTGCCAACTTTATCAGACAGCCAGCCAAAAAATACAAAGAAAGGAGTTCCCATAAGTAAAGCGGTTGCCATTAAATAATCTACCTGTGTAGATTCTACATTCATTACTTTCTGAAGGAAACTCATGGCGTAGAACTGTCCCGTGTACCAGATTACACCTTGTCCCATTGCAGCTCCGAATAGTGCCAATAAAACAAATTTGAAATTATATTTGTTTCCAAAGCTTTCTTTTAAAGGATTTTTTGAAGTTTTTCCTTCAGCTTTGGCTTTAGCAAACAAAGGAGATTCTTTCATGTTTTTTCTGATGACATAAGAAACTCCAACCATCAAAATTGAAATCCAGAAAGGAACTCTCCATCCCCAAGTGTCAAATTGTTCTGCAGAAAGAGAACTTTTAGTTAATAAGATGACAATTAAAGAGATAAAAAGTCCGGCTGTAGCTGTTGTTTGGATCCATGAAGTCCAGTAACCTCTTCTGTGTGGTTGTGCGTATTCTGCGACATATGTTGCAGCACCACCATATTCTCCTCCTAAAGCTAAACCTTGTAGTAATCTTAAAATTAAAACCAATACTGGTGCAAGAAAACCTATTGTTTCATAACCGGGAATACATCCTATTAAAAATGTAGAAAATCCCATGATAAGTAAAGTAACTAGAAATGTATACTTTCTGCCGATAATATCTCCCAGTCTGCCAAAAAATAATGCTCCGAAAGGTCTCACTACAAAACCTGCGGCAAAAGTTGCCAGTGTAGATAAAAATGCTGCTGTCGGATTGTCTGAAGGGAAAAATTTTGTTGCCAAAACTACAGCTAAACTTCCAAACAGATAAAAATCATACCACTCAATTAAAGTACCTAAAGATGATGCAGTGATAACGCCCCAAATGGTTTTGTTTTTCTGCTTCTCTGTCATATCCTCAAAAGAGGTTTCAACTTGTTGATTGCTCATATTATTGTTTTTTTTATTGTTAATGAAATTGTTCGTGGAAAAATTCTGTTTATAAATAAATCTGCAGCTGAACAATAAATTCTCCTTTTGAAGTAGGACTTTCAGTTGGGCTTGTATAAACAGGTCTTGTGGAATATTGAGTAGTAATTTTAGCATGATGACCGTCTAAAAACCAGTTGGCTCCAATATCAAACTGAGAAGAAGATTTATCGTAAGCATCAAAATTTTTGTGAGTATAAGCAGCAAACGGTTGAATTCTGATTTTTGGTTTGTCGGATTGACTTGGAAGCAGTAAACCAGCCTGAGCGTAGATAATGTCACCTGTTCCTATCATCGGTTGTAAGTTTCCCGGTCCTGCTATTGCACGTTGTCCAACAAAGTTCGGATCATTGGCTGCAATGTTCATGATTCCCAAATTTCTTACATAATTGGGTCCGAAATTATAATTGAAGTATCCTGCATATGCCGAGACAGCCATTTTATTTTTAGCATTTCCTAAAGGAATATCTGCAAAAGCATCCGCAGAAAGTAACGTTATATCATGTTTTTCAATATTTGAATTAACCGAAGTTCTTGTTCCTTCTTTTTGATGATAAAAACCTGCACCCAGATTGAAAACCTTTTTTGTTCCCAAATAAGAACCTACCTTGAAAGGCAGTGTGTTTGATTCTGACTCTAAGAACTGATACTCAAAATAACCTGCTTTAGACCAGTTCGGGTTTCCGTTGTTGTCAACAGCGACTGCATTGTCCGGATTTAAAGTGTTTACTGGAGTAAGATCTGTTGCAAATGGTTTGTTCAAGCTCATTCTGTATTCAAACTTTCCGTATTTTCCTTTTGCAAAAATTCCCATTTGTCTTGCAAACTGATCAGAATTATCAATTAAAGGCCAACTGAAAATAGGGGAGTCTACGGTAAGAAAATTTAATGTTGATCCCATGGTCATACGGGAGAGTCCCATGTAATAGTGAAGCCCACCTCCTAAAGTGAGGCTGAATTTTCCTGCTTCTCCCGGTAAAATAACAGCATATTCATTCCACGCATCATGAAAGAAAAGCTGAGGTTTTTTACCGTTTCCGTAACTTCCTGTTCCTGATGTTCCAGTTGCTCCGCCGTTGATGAAGGTTTGATTGTTGATTCCAAAATGTGTTAAAATCATATAACGCTTTGTAATCTGAGCATAAGCCAATGCTCTCAGTCTTCGGTTTCCCAAATTCCAGGTGTTGTCAGTAGGTTCGCCACCAACCATACTTCCGGGGTTCATGTCAGAATTTCTGATCCAAAACTGATCCCACAGAATAAAACGTACATATTTATCTCCATTAGGATTGAGATTTATTTTTAAACCACTCCCATAATCTGGAGAACCTTGTGAATATAAAGAACTGCTGATTAAAGCTAATCCAATAAAACTTAATATTTTCTTCATAAATTATTAATTTTTTGGCTATTATTTTGTGAAAGCCAAATTGGAATTAATAATTTAGTTATAAAAATTTAATATATATTTATGGTAATAGTATAGTTTTTAATTTTAAATCATGAATTATGAGCTGAAAATCTGTTCTTATAAATCATGTTTTTTAAATTAATAAATAAAGATTTTTGAATGTCCGTTTTTAATCATATCGCTAAAATCAGTAGTCATTTTGTCATTCCGAAGGAATCTCAACACACTGAAAATAAAGCAGTTTATATTCTTCCGGAATGACAAACAAACTGTTAAAAACTAAATTATTACTAATTACGGACATTCATATAAAGTTTTGATTAATAGATTTTTAAATGAATTAATTCTATTTTAATAGAACTTAAAATTTATACTTAATAACTTATAACTTCTGAAAACTATTTTTTAAATCTCTCCCACTTGATGAGCATATATTTGTCTGCAAACTGAGTGATAATTAATCCTGAATTTTTCAGATTTTCTTCTTTACTCATGTAGTCAATCAGCTCATTTTGTTTTAGGATTTTATATACCGGATGAAACTCAGAATGAGGAGGTCGTGTAATATTGTATTTCTTGATCCATGAACTGATCGTCACATGAGAAACGCCGATAATTCTTTCAATTTCACGAAAACTTAATCCCTCGAGATAAAGCTGTAAAGCTTTGGTTACGTAGTAATCATCTATTTGCTTTCCCAGTTTTTTTACCGTGAAATAATAGTTACAGTCTTTGCATAGAAAGCGTTGTTTGTTGTTTACAATTCCGCTTTTAATCACTTTGTCTGTGTTGCATTTCGGACATTGATTTTCCATAACTATATCTTTTTAGCAAATATATAATAATTTAGCAAAATATTAATTTTGTGTAAAGATAAAATTACCTGTATATTAATTTAATTCAATAAAATTATCTTTTTTATTTGGTTTCAAAAGAAATTATATTTTAAATTTGCCAAAAAATTTAGATAAATAAATGGAAATAGAAATTTCCTCATCCATGCATCTGATGTATGTGAGTGAAATACAGCAGGAAATGTACGATTCTGCACAGCGCAGAGGAACGGGGATTGCCAAACGTTCCATAGAATACCTCAGTAAGAAAATTACTGATGGAAACGCTGTAGTTGCCACCGATAAAGGAAAGTGGGTGGGTTTCTGTTATATAGAAACATGGTCTCACGGTCAGTTTGTTGCTAATTCCGGACTTATTGTTTCTCCGGAATTCAGGCATTTGGGAGTGGCAACCTTAGTCAAGGACAAAGTATTCGCTTTATCCCGAAAAAAATACCCAAACGCTAAAATTTTCGGATTAACTACCGGTTTGGCAGTCATGAAGATCAACAGCGATTTAGGATATAAACCCGTTATTTATTCTGAGCTTACTCAGGATGAAGAATTCTGGAACGGCTGCAAAAGCTGCGTGAATTATGATATTTTAATGAAAAAAGAACGGAAAAACTGCCTTTGCACAGCAATGCTTTTCGTTCCCGATAATACAAAAAACAGCACTGAAAATAATCAGTCTGAAAACAGATACAATAATGAGCAAGAAAGTAGTTTTAGCATTTAGCGGAGGTCTCGATACCTCTTACTGCGCCAAATATCTCAGCGAAATACTGGGATATGATGTGTATGCAGTTACTGTAAACACCGGAGGTTTTTCCAAAGATGAAGAAAAAGAACTGGAGAAAAAAGCCCTTAATCTTGGGGTAAAAGAATACAGGTGCGTTGATGCTCAGGAAGATTATTACAATTCTTGCGTAAAATATCTGATTTTCGGTAATGTTCTGAAAAACAATACCTATCCTCTGTCTGTAAGTGCGGAGCGTACCATTCAGGCGCAGGAAATTGCAAAATATGCGATCGAAATCGGCGCGGATACAATTGCGCACGGAAGTACGGGAGCGGGAAACGATCAGGTTCGTTTTGATCTTATTTTTCAGGTGATGTGTCCGAATGTAGAGATCATTACGCCCATTCGTGATATGGCTCTTTCCCGTGAAGAGGAAATTGAATTTTTGAAAAGTCACGGCTACGAAATGGAATTTCAGAAAGCGCAATATTCTGTCAATAAAGGACTTTGGGGAACTTCAGTTGGCGGAAAGGAAACGCTGACTTCAAGAAATTATCTTCCTGAAGAAGCTTTTCCGTCACAAATTAAAGAAAATCAACCCTCTGAACTGAAGATTGAGTTTAAAAATGGTGAAATTGTAGCCGTAAATGGTGAAAATTTTGAACATCCGGTTTACGCCATTCAGAAAATTGAAGAATTAGCTTCTGCTTATGGAATCGGTCGTGATATTCATGTGGGAGATACTATTGTCGGAATCAAAGGAAGAGTAGGTTTCGAGGCAGCAGCGGCTTCTGTGATTATCAAAGCACATCATTTATTAGAAAAACATACGCTTTCAAAATATCAGCAGATGATGAAGTCCCAATTATCCGACTGGTACGGAAACTGGCTTCACGAAGCACTTTTCTTAGATCCTGTGATGAGAAATATCGAGTCTTTTCTTGTTGATTCTCAAAAAACAGTCAGCGGAAAAGTATTTGTTACGCTTCATCCTTATAGATTTATTTTGAATGGAATTGAATCTGAGTACGATTTGATGTCAGACAAATTCGGAAGCTACGGAGAAGCAAACAGGGCATGGACAGGCGAAGATGTAAAAGGCTACACAAAGATTGTTAGCAATTCTTTAAACATATATCATCAGATTAATAAATAAAATTTGGACAGCTTTATCCGCCTGTAGTTTATCCTGAGCTTGTCGAAGGGTCCCAATCTTTTATTCGTCGTTCCTCCTCACAAAAGGATTTCCGCTCAAGTCGGGCTGCGAGAGATTTGAAGATCAATGAACCCGAAGGGTTCAATACGAATAGCCGTAGGTGAAAACCTATGGATGATAAAATCAATAAAATAGGCGAACCCGAAAGGGTTCAATAATAATATCCATGATGAAACCATGGAAATAATAAAATGAAAAAGAAAATAGGAATCATCGGAGCCAACGGTTACACAGGAAGCGAACTGGTTCGTCTGTTGGTTCTTCATCCCAATGTATCATTGAGTTTTTTATATAGCCGTTCAAATTCGGGAACAAAAATTTCAGATTTGTACCCGGATTTAACGACGGTTTGTGAAATGGTTTTAACGGATCAGTCTGAAGAAGTCGATATTCTGTTTCTATGCCTTCCTCACAAAGAAAGTCAGAATTGGCTGATTCAGAATTCTGTAAAAGATGAAACATTGGTGATTGATTTTGGAAACGATTTTCGCCTCGATGGAAATTTCGGAAACAGAAATTTTATCTACGGATTACCTGAAATCAATAAAAAACAACTTTTCGGAGCCAGAAGCATTGCCAATCCGGGATGTTTTGCCACAGCAATTCAACTCGCTCTGCTTCCTTTAGCTCATAAAGGTTGGTTGAATGAAGTATATACAACGGGAATCACGGGTTCCACGGGTGCAGGTCAGTCTTTACAGGCAACGACCCATTTTACCTGGAGGAACGATAATATTTCAGCGTATAAAACTTTAACACACCAACATGTGGATGAGATTTTACACCAATTAGTTTCTTTTAATACCAATGAAATCAGTCTGAATTTTGTTCCATGGAGAGGAGATTTTGCGAGAGGAATTTTTACAAGTTCCACGGTGAAAACAGATTTAGAACTTTCAGATATCAATCAATTGTATCAGGATTTTTATGCAGATGAGCCTTTTGTACATGTAAGCGAAAAAGCAATTGATTTAAAACAAGTTGTCAATACAAATCGCTGTGTGATACAGATTGAAAAATGTGGGAATGTTGCGGTCATTCACTCAGCGATTGACAATTTGTTGAAAGGCGCTTCCGGACAGGCAGTTCAAAATATGAATGTTGCCATGGGTTGGGAAGAAAATTCAGGGTTGAATTTAAAACCAATTGCATTTTAAAACGGACAATAATCCGACCTAGGAAAATGGAGCGTTAAGAAAATTAAAAATTAATCCGTTAAAAAATTTCCACTGTTCGAAGCGCGAGACAAATTTTGAAATGAAAACAAATCTTCAATTCGCGCAAGTTTTGGAAATTTTAGGATTAAGTTTTAATTTTTAGCAGAATTTTCCAGTCTTGAATTTTTGTTTCTTTTGTTTCAAGACAAAAGAAATTAATTAAAACAAAAAAAAATGAATTTATTCAACGTATATCCATTATTCAACATCAATCCGGTAAAAGCGCAGGGGTCATTTCTTTGGGATGATAAAGGAGAAAAATATCTTGATTTTTACGGAGGTCATGCGGTGATTTCCATCGGGCACAACCATCCGCATTATCAAAGTCAATTAAAAAACCAATTAGATAAAATATCTTTCTATTCAAACTCGGTTCAGAATGAATTACAAACTGAGTTGGCTGAAAAATTAGGAAAGCTTTCAGGTTTGGAAGAGTACAATTTATTCTTGTGTAATTCAGGAGCAGAAGCGAACGAAAATGCTTTAAAACTGGCTTCTTTCCACAATGGAAAAAATAAGGTGCTGTATTTTTCAGGTTCATTTCACGGAAGAACTTCTGCAGCAGTTTCGGTGACGGATAATCCCAAAATTGTAGCTCCGGTAAATTATGACGAAAGATTCATTAAATCTGAATGGAACAATATCGAACAGCTTGAAGAAGTTTTTGAAAAGCAGGGAAATGAAATTTCATCCGTCATCATTGAAGGAATTCAGGGAGTGGGTGGAATTATGATTCCAACAGTTGAATTTTTAACTAAAATTAAAGAACTGTGCGAAAAATACAATGTTGTCTTGATTTTGGATGAAGTTCAGTCGGGATACGGAAGAAGCGGTTATTTCTTTGCACATCAGGAATTTGGAATTGAAGCTGATATCATCACAACAGCAAAAGGAATGGGGAATGGTTTCCCGATTGGTGGTGTTTTAATTCATCCGAAATTTCAGGCAAGTAATGGTTTATTAGGAACGACTTTCGGAGGAAATCATTTGGCTTGTGTAGCGGCAATTGCAGTTTTAGACGTCATTAAAGATGAAAATCTTATCGAAAATGCTCAGAAAATGGGCAAATATATTGAAAATGAAATTAAAGATTTTCCACATATCAAAAACTTCCGAAGGAAAGGGTTGATGATTGGGATTGAACTTGACAGAGATTGCTCGGAAGTGAGGAACAGCCTGTTGTACAATCATCATATTTTCACAGGAAACTCTAATGATAAAGCGGTCTTAAGGATTCTTCCGGCACTTAACATTAAGAAAGAAGAAACGGATCTTTTTATTAATGCTTTGAAAGAAGTATTGGAGAATATTTAAGTGCTAAGATATTAAAGAAAGCTGAGAAGGCTTATTTGAAATTAAATTTAGCGCAAAGTTTGTCATTCCGTAGGAATCTAAAGTAGGCAAAATGAAAAATTAGATTCTTCCTTCGTCAGAATGACAAACACAATTATCATTAGCTGAGTAAAACGCCCTTGCGAACGAAAATGTTTTCAATTTTAATAAAAAGAACTTCGCGACCATAGCGTTAAAAACTCAATCAAGTAGGTAAGATAAAAAATCTTTAAAATTTATTTAAAATGAAATGGATATTCCATTTGTCCATTGGAAAAATAAAAATTACCAAATGAAAAAATTCACCTCTTTAAGCGATGTTGAAAACTTACAGCAAATCATAAAAAAAGCTCTACAAATTAAAGAAAATCCTCTTTCGGAACCCGAAAAAGGAAAAGGAAAAACAATAGGACTTGTCTTTTTAAATTCAAGTTTGAGAACCCGTTTAAGCAGTCAGATAGCAGCACAGAATTTAGGATTAAATGTCTTAACCTTAAACGCAGCTCAGGAAGCTTGGAATTTAGAATTTGCGGATGGCGCAGTAATGAACGGCGATACGGTGGAACATATCAAAGATGCAATTGAAGTTTTAAATCAATATTGCGATATTATTGCAGTTCGTTGTTTTGCAGGAATGAAAAGCAAGGAAGATGATGTAAACGAAAGCATTTTAAGCCAGTTTGAGCAACATGCAAAAGTTCCGGTTATTTCTCTGGAATCTGCGACACGTCATCCTTTACAAAGTCTGGCAGATTGCATCACCATTACCGAAAACTGGCACTTCGACAAGCTCAGTGTAAACCGTAAACCGAAAGTGGTTTTAACTTGGGCGCCTCACATCAAGCCCATTGCTCATGCTGTCGGAAACTCTTTCGCAGAATGGATGCAGGAAATGGATGTAGATTTTGTTATCGCCAATCCGGAAGGGTATGATTTAGATAAAAATTTTACAAAAAATGTGAAGATTATTCATGATCAGGAAGAAGCATTGAAAGATGCCGATTTTATCTATGTTAAAAACTGGTCGTCTTTTGATGATTATGCTAAAATGCCTAAAGTAAAAGACAATTGGATGCTGACGAACGAAAAACTGAAAAATACCAATCAGGCAAAAGTAATGCACTGTCTTCCGGTTCGCCGTAATGTAGAGTTGAGTGATGAGGTGATGGATGGTGAAAATTCAATCATTTATCAGCAGGCAAAAAACCGGATTTTCTCTGCACAGGCTGTTTTTTCTGAAATTTTAGATGAATTGAATTCTTAATAAATCAAACCTAACAGGTTTTTAAAACCTGTTAGGTTTCCCCTTGCAAACTTTGACAAGGCTTTCCAAAAAGTATATACAATGAAAGAAAAATTATACATCATAAAAATTGGCGGAGCGTTAATTGATGACGAGGAATTGTTAGAACAGTTTTTAGAGCAGTTTACAGAAATTCAGGAAAAGAAAATTCTGGTGCATGGAGGAGGAAAACTGGCAACAACTTTAGCCGATAAATTGGGAATTGAGCAAAAGCTTGTAAACGGAAGGAGAATAACCGATAAAGATACGTTGGACATTGTCGCAATGGTTTATGCGGGAGGGATCAATAAAAACATTGTGGCAAAACTTCAGCAGAAAAAGTGTAAAGCCATTGGTTTTTCGGGAGCGGATGCGAATTTAATTAAAGCCAAAAAAAGAGAACACGCCGAAATAGATTTCGGATTTGTGGGAGATATCACAGAGAAAAGCGTGAACAGAAAATTAATTTCAAAATTGCTGAAACTGGAACTGGTTCCGGTATTTTCGGCAATTACCCACGATAAAAAAGGACACCTTTTCAATACCAATGCAGATACTATTGCTTCGGTAATTGCACAGGCTTTATCCGTAAAATATGATGTGGAATTGTTATACTGCTTTGATAAAGAAGGAGTTTTGGAAGATGTAAACAATCCGGAATCAGTTATTAAAAATATTTCTGAAGACGAATTTTCAACCTTAAAAGAGGACGGGAAACTTCACAAAGGAATTCTTCCTAAACTGGAAAATGCTTTAGGAGCAGTGAAAAATAATGTCAATAAAGTATTTCTCATTAAAGAAACTCAACTGAAAAACCATATAGAAAACCATCATGCAGGAACTGAAATCTGTTTATAGCAAAGAAGAATTGCGGGATAATGCTATTGAATTATTAAAAAAGTTGATTGAGATTCCGTCATTCAGCAAAGATGAATTTAATACTTCGGTGGAAATTGAAAATTTTTTCAAAAAACACCAGATTCCGACAAAACGTTTTAAAAATAACATTTGGGCGGTAAACAAAAATTTTGATGTTTTCAAGCCATCTATTTTGCTGAATACGCATCACGATACCGTAAAACCCAATAAAGCATATACTTTGGATCCGTTTGTTCCGATTGAAAAAGACGGAAAATTATTCGGATTGGGAAGTAATGATGCGGGAGCTTCATTGGTTTCGATGGCGCAGGTTTTTTTACACTTTTATGAAAAAGAAAATTTACAATATAACTTAATTATAGCTTTGACGGCAGAGGAGGAGATTTCAGGTTTTGACGGTATTGAAGCGCTTTTCCCCCAATTACCCAATATTGAACTCGCCATTGTAGGAGAACCCACGCAGATGAATCTGGCGATTGCAGAAAAAGGACTTTTGGTAATTGACGGTGAAATGAAAGGCACTCCTTCTCACGCCGCTCATCCGAACAATGATAATTCTATTGTAAAATGTATGGAAGATTTGCAGAATATTTTAAATTTCAAATTCCCAAAAGTTTCGGAGTATTTGGGTGAAGTTAAAATTACCTTGTCAGAAATCCACGCCGGAGTTCAGCATAATGTCGTTCCGGAATCCTGTACTTTCACATTAGATGTAAGAGTTACGGATGAATATTCTAATAAAGAAGCATTTGAAATCATACAGTCTCAGATGAAATCCACTTTAACCGCAAGATCTTTCAGGCTGAATTCTTCAAAAATTGAAATGGATCATCCTTTTGTACAGGCAGGATTAGCAGTGGGAAGGACAACGTACGGTTCCCCAACATCATCGGATCAGGCAATCATTCCGTGCACCTCCGTAAAGCTCGGTCCCGGTGACAGTACCCGTTCTCATACCGCGGATGAATACATTTATATAAAGGAAATAGAAGAGGGGATTGAGATTTATATTCAAATTTTAGAGAAAGTTTTATAGGCTGGAAGTAGGAAGCGGGAATAGGAATGAATGATTGATGATGGAAGTCTTATAAGTAACGACTTAGGAATCGGAGGCGTTAAGAAAATTGAAATTTAATCCGTTAAAAAATTCCCACTGTTTGAAGCGCGACACTAATTTTGAAGCGAAGAACAAATATTCAATTCGCGCAAGTTTTGGGAATTTTAGGATTCAATTTAAATTTTTAGCCGGAGTTTCCAGTCTTGAATTTTTGTTTCTTTTGTTTCAAGACAAAAGAAAAATTATAAAAAACAGTTTTATTATTCTCAAAGCTACGAAGAGTGCTGAAGAATCTTTAATATTTTCAAAAGAGATTTCTCCTTCGTAGGAATGATAAAATCAAATTAATAAAGGAAGATAAAACAGTTGGTTGTAAACATCCGTTACCCAATTTCCATCTTCCAACAAAAAAGAAAGTTTATGAAAAAAATATGGCAAAAAGACGATAACGCCACCAATATATTAGTCAATACATTCACAGTCGGGAAAGATCTTGATTTTGATGAACGTTTGGCAAAATACGATGTCAAAGGTTCAATGGCGCACTGCAAAATGTTGGCAGAAGTAGGAATTATTTCTTTTGAAGAATCAGAGCAAATGTTATTTGTTTTATCAGAAATCTTAGAAGATATTGAAAACAGTACATTTAAAATCGATAAAAATGCGGAAGATATTCATTCCCAGATTGAATCAATTTTAATTGAAAAATTAGGCGATACCGGAAAGAAAATTCACACGGCGCGTTCCAGAAACGATCAGGTTTTACTGGATATCAAATTGTATTTATTAGACGAAATCCGTGAATTGACAGCATTAACAGACGAATTCTTTCAGATATTAATTAAATTGGCGGAACAGCATAAAAATGTGTTGCTTCCGGGATATACCCATTTGCAGATTGCGATGCCTTCCTCATTCGGATTGTGGTTTGGAGCTTATGCAGAAGCGTTGTTAGATGATATTGAAATGCTGTTTTCAGTTAAAAATATCATCAATAAAAATCCATTGGGTTCGGCGGCGGGTTACGGTTCGTCTTTCCCGATAGACCGTGAAAGTACGACATATAATTTAGGCTTTCAGTCGATGAATTATAATTCGGTGTACGCTCAGATGACACGTGGGAAGTCTGAGAAAATGCTGTCGATGGCAATGGCGACTTTAGCCGGAACACTAGGGAAATTCTCGTACGATGTTTGTCTGTATTTAAGCCAGAACTTTGATTTCATCAGCTTTCCGAAGGAATTTACCACAGGAAGCAGCATTATGCCTCACAAAAAAAATCCTGATATTTTTGAATTAGTTCGTGCGCGTTGCAACAGAATACAGTCTTTGCCAAATGAATTTATTTTACTAACGAATAACCTTCCTTCAGGCTATCACAGAGATATGCAGCTTACGAAAGAAATCCTTTTTCCTGCGATTGATTCCTTAAAAGAATGTCTGGAAATTTTAAATTATACCTTACCCAATATTCAGGTGAAAGACGGAATTTTGGAGGATGAAAAATACAAATATCTTTTCAGTGTAGAGAAAATCAATGAAGAAGTGAAAAACGGAAGTTCCTTCCGGGATGCTTACGTAAAAGTAGGGCAGGAGATTGAAAATAATGCGTTCGATTTTGAAATTGGAAATTTAAACCATACGCATCAGGGAAGTATCGGGAACTTGTGTTTGGATAAAATTGAATATCAGTTTAATAAGTTGAAAAATAAATTATTGGGTTGATTTATTTTAAACCATTAAGATTCATTTAAGGAGTTAAACAAAATTAAGAGATATAGGATTTTTTGATATAATTCACTTCAAAATCTTAAACTTGCTTAACTTCTTTATTAAAATCTTAATGGTTCAATTTAACCCAGATCAATCTTAAACTTAGTCGACTTCTTCACCTCATGAAGCACAATAGAACTGTGATATTGCCCGATACTCGGAATATTTGAAATGACATTTACGGTAAAATCATTATAAGAATTAATGTCTTTTGCGATAATTTTAAGCATGTAATCATATTCACCGGAAAGACTGATGATTTCCTGAACTTCATCATGTCGCATGATGTTTTTCTCAAATGTTTCCAAAACTTTTTTAGACTGTTCTTTCAGGCGCACATTGCAGTAAACCACAATATTTAAGCCCAGTTTTTCACGATTTAAAAGACCTACATACTTTTCAATGATTCCCTGTTTTTCCAGCTGTTTAATACGTTCGTAAGTCGGCGTAAAGGTAAGACCAATTTTTTCTGAAATTTCTTTAACAGAATGCGTAGAGTCTTCCTGAATGATGCTGAGAATCATTTTGTCTTTTAAGTCCATATAATAAAGATTGAGTAATAACAAAAATAGCATTAAATAATGAAAATAAACAGAGATTAATTTTTTTAATTTAATAGAGATTTTGGTTTTGCCAGTTCGCTCAAATGTTATATCTTTGCACCTAATGAATAACACAGTATTTATATCATTAGAATTTCCGGGCGTAGACGCCCTTTACGATATTTATTTATTTTAAGCGAAGATATTTTCTTCGCTTTTTTTTTGTAAAAAAATTAAAGACAATATGTTTACGATTACAGAACTAAGCAACGAGAGAATCAACAGTATAGTAACAGAAGCATTGGCTTTTGCCAACGGGAAAACTGCCAAAATTGAAGGTGAAGTTTTCTGTTCCAATCTTTTCTTCGAAGACAGTACAAGAACGAAAACAAGTTTTGATATTGCTGAAAGAAAATTAGGATTGCAGGTTGTTCCTTTTGATGCATCCAACAGTTCCGTAAACAAAGGAGAGAGTCTTTATGATACGGTAAAAACAATCGAGAGTCTTGGAGTAAATCTGGTGGTAATCAGAGATAAAAAAGACAGATATTTTGATGAATTAAATGATATTAAAATTCCCATTATCAACGGGGGAGACGGAACAGGAAATCATCCTTCACAATGTATGCTGGATTTAATGACGATTTATCAGGAATTCGGAAAATTTGAAGGGTTGAAAATAGGAATTGTTGGAGACGTAAAACACAGCAGAGTGGCAAACTCCAACGCTGAAGCTTTGAGAAGATTAGGCGCAAAAGTTTATTTTTCAGGACCTGAACAGTGGTTTGATGAAGGTGCTTTAATCAACGGGACCTACTTATCTGTTGATGAAATGATAAAAGATGTTGATGTATTGATGCTATTGAGAATTCAGCATGAAAGGCACGATGCCAAAATGAGTTTTTCTGCTTCAGAATATCACAGAAAATATGGTTTAACGAAGGAAAGAGAAAAAGCCATGAAAAAAGAAGCTATCATCATGCATCCTGCACCGATTAACAGAGGAGTAGAAATTGATACCGATTTGGTAGAATGTGAACGTTCAAGAGTTTTCAAACAAATGCAGAACGGTGTTTTCGCAAGAATGGCAATATTAAAAGAAGCTTTGGAAAAAGAAGGCTATACTTTTAAATAAACGAGATTCGCGATACGAGTTTCAAGGATAAATAAAACCGAGCACAAATTCCCATCCAAAGGAGGGGTGGCGAAAATTCAGAATGAATTTTTGACGGGGTGGCTTAAAAAATAAAGTAAAAAAGAAATAAAATAACAGAATGCAGAAGTCTGACTTCTAATTTCTAAAATCTAATATCTAATTTAAAAATGAAGAAAAAGTTAATACTGGAGTCCGGTGAAGTGTTTCATGGAGAAGGTTTCGGAGCAGACTTGGAAACTGCAGGAGAAGTGGTTTTCAATACCGGAATGACAGGGTATCAGGAACTGATTTCTGATCCGTCTTATTGCGGTCAGATTGTTTGTATGACTTACCCGCTGATTGGAAACTATGGGATTAATAGAGATGATTATGAGAGTATTGAGCCGGCTATCAAAGGTCTTATCGTAAAAGAACTTTGTGATCTGCCATCTAATTTCCGTACTCAGATTACTTTAGATGAATTATTTAAAAAGAAAAACCTTTCAGGAATTTCAGGAATTGATACAAGAAGACTGACAAGAATTCTTCGTAATTCCGGAGTGGTGAAAGGAAAAATTGTAAATGCTGATGCCGACGAAAATACTGTTGTAGCAGAATTAAAAGGAACAACGTTCCCAACTAATCAGGTGGAAACGGTTTCCACGAAAACATCTTATGCAAATCCGGGAAGAGGTTTAAAAGTTGTTTTGGTGGATTTTGGATCTAAATTAGGAATCATCAGAGAATTATCTCAAAGAAACTGTGATATTACAGTGGTTTCTAATGACACAACGGCAGAAGAAATTCTATTGATGGATCCGGACGGAATCATGCTTTCAAACGGTCCCGGAGATCCTGAAGATAACCAACCTGCTTTAGAAATGATTCGAGGTTTATTAGGGAAAGTTCCAATTTTCGGAATCTGTTTAGGGCATCAATTGATCGGTTTGGCTTGTGGAGCGAAAACTTTTAAGTTGAAATTCGGACACAGAGGAGGAAATCACCCGGTTTTAGATTTAGAAAAAAATAAAGTAGCGATCACTTCTCAAAACCACGGTTACGCCGTAGATCAGGAAAGTTTAAAAAATACAGACTTAATAGAAACACACATCGCCCTGAACGACAGAACAAACGAAGGTCTGAAACATAAAATTCACCCTTGTTTCTCCGTTCAGTATCACCCTGAAGCAAGTCCAGGTCCGGAAGATGCGAACTATTTGTTTGATGATTTCATTGAATTAATGGAAAACTTCAAAAAGTAAGACGCCCAGTTTGTCATTCAGAACGAAGCGAAAGCGTAGTGAAGAATCTCTACAAATAAATTTTAGATTCCTACGCAAATCGCAGATTCGACAAAGTCAATGACAATGTGAAAATTAAATCTAAATAAAAAACAGTGCTAAAAGTCTAACATCTAACTTCTAGCATCTAGCATCTAACATCTAACTTAGAAATGGCAAAACGTACAGATATAAAAACAATTTTAGTAATCGGTTCAGGTCCCATCATTATTGGTCAGGCGGCAGAATTTGATTACGCAGGAACGCAGGCTTGTCTGTCTTTGAGAGAAGAAGGCTACAAAGTAATTTTGATTAATTCAAACCCTGCAACCATTATGACAGATGTTGAAATCGCGGATAAAGTATACATCGAGCCGATTTCACTTCAGTTTGTAAGTCACATCATTAGAAAAGAGCGTCCGGATGCGCTTTTACCGACTCTTGGTGGACAAACAGGTCTGAATATGGCGGTAGAATTGGAAAAATCAGGAATTCTTGAAGAATGCAAAGTTGAAGTTCTTGGAACCAAACTTTCTGCAATCAACAGAGCGGAAGACAGAGATTTGTTCCGTGAATTGATGAGAGAATTAAACGAACCGGTTCCTGAATCAGACATCGTAAACACGGTTGAAGGAGCCATTAATTTCGCTAACGAAATCGGTTATCCGGTGATCGTTCGTCCAGCTTTCACCATGGGTGGAACAGGTGGTGGAATCGCTGCCACAGAGGCTGAATTAAGAGAAATTGCTGAATTAGGCCTAAAATACAGTCCGGTTACACAGTGTCTGATTGAAAGATCCATCGCAGGTTTCAAAGAAATTGAATACGAAGTAATGCGTGATGCAAACGACAACGCGATTGTGGTTTGTAACATGGAAAATATAGATCCTGTAGGAGTTCACACAGGAGATTCTATTGTTGTGGCGCCTTCTCAGACGCTTTCAGACAGAGAATATCAGTTGTTGAGAAACGCTTCACTGAAAATCATCAGAGCATTAGGAATCGAAGGTGGATGCAACGTACAGTTGGCTTTAGATCCGCATTCATTCGATTATTATATCATCGAGGTGAATCCGAGAGTTTCCCGTTCATCCGCTTTAGCATCAAAAGCAACAGGTTATCCAATTGCTAAAATTGCTGCTAAAATTGCAGTAGGATTGACTTTAGATGAAATCATGAACCCAGTTACGGGGAAAACATATGCTTGTTTTGAGCCTGCTTTGGATTATGTTGTCACTAAATTCCCAAGATTCCCTTTCGATAAATTTGAAACAGCGGACAGAAGATTGTCAACACAAATGAAAGCAACGGGTGAAGTAATGGCAATCGGAAGAAATTTCGAAGAGTCTCTACAGAAAGCAATTCGTTCATTAGAAACAGGAATCAGACATTTAGGTCTAAAGAAAAAACAGGCAGAAGCTTTAACAGACGAAGAGATCGAGAGAAGAATCAGAGTTTGTGATGACGAAAGATTGTTTATCATTGGTGATGCTTTAAGAAGAGGTTACGACTGGGAACAGATTGTAGAATGGAGCAAAATTGATAAGTTTTTCATCTGGAAAATGAAAAAATTAATTGATTTTGAAAAAACAATTGCTGATAATAAATTTGATGTTAAAACTTTAATTGAAGCTAAAAAATTAGGTTTTGCAGATTTAAATATTGCTCATCTTTGGGACGTTACTCAGCGTGAAGTGTATACTTTCAGAAAAGAAAACGGAGTAATTCCTGTTTATAAAATGGTAGATACTTGTGCTGCAGAGTTTGAAAGTGAAACACCATATTTCTACGGAACTTATGAAGAGGAAAACGAAAGTATCGTTACGGATAAAGAAAAAATTGTTGTTTTAGGTTCCGGACCTATCCGAATCGGGCAGGGTGTTGAGTTTGATTACGCAACAGTTCACTCAGTTTGGGCAATCAAAGAAATGGGTTATGAGGCGATTATCATCAACAATAATCCTGAAACAGTTTCTACAGACTTCTCGATTTCAGATAAATTATACTTCGAGCCATTGACGGAGGAAGACGTAATGAGCATCATTGATCTTGAAAAACCAAAAGGAGTTGTGGTACAGTTTGGCGGACAAACAGCTATTAACTTAGCCGATAAATTGGCAAGCTACGGAGTTCAGATTTTAGGAACTTCTCTGGAAGATCTTGACAGAGCCGAAAACAGAGATAAGTTTGAAAAAGCTCTTCAGGAAATGGGAATTCCACAGCCTCTAGGTAAAACGTCTACTTCAAAAGAGGAAGCGATAAAAATTGCTAACGAAATTGGATATCCTGTTTTGGTTCGTCCGAGCTACGTTTTGGGAGGTAGAGCAATGGAAATTGTGTACACTGAAGCAGAATTGACACATTACATGGAGTTTGCGGTAGATGCAAGTCCGGATCAGCCGGTATTGGTTGACCGTTATATTACAGGAAAAGAAGTGGAAGTAGATGCAATCTGCGATGGAGAAACGGTTGTTATCCCAGGAATTATGGAGCATATCGAAAGAGCCGGAGTTCACTCAGGTGATTCAATCGCAGTTTATCCTCCACAGAATGTTACTCAGGCAGAAATTGATACTTTGGTAGACTATACTGAAAGATTAGCTAAAGGATTGAATGTGATTGGATTAATGAACATTCAATACGTTTTATTGGATGGTAATGTTTATGTGATCGAGGTAAATCCGCGTTCATCAAGAACAGTTCCTTTCTTATCTAAAATCACGGAAGTTCCGATGGCAAATTTAGCTACAAAAGCAATTTTGGGTCAGAAACTGAAAGATTTAGGCTATAAAAACGGATTGGTTCCTAAAAAAGAAGGAGTATTTGTAAAAGTTCCTGTATTTTCTTTCTCTAAATTAACGAGAGTTGACATTTCTTTGGGACCTGAAATGAAGTCTACAGGAGAAGTAATGGGGAAAGATACAACTTTAGAAAAAGCATTGTACAAAGGTTTAATCGCCGCAGGAAGAAAAGTTCCGATGCACGGTTCAATCTTATTTACGGTAGCTGATAAACACAAGCAGGAAGCGGCAGATTTGGCAGCAAGATTCCATGAAGTTGGTTTCAGAATCTGGGCAACAGAAGGAACTGCAAAATTCTTCGAAGAAAAAGGAATTCCGTGTAAAATCGGTTACAAAATAGGAGAGGAAAGTGTCAATCTTATTGATCTTATCCAGAAAGGAAAAGTTCAGTATGTTGTTAACACCATGACTAAGGGAAAACAGTCTGAAAGAGACGGTTTCCAGATCAGAAGAATGAGTGTTGAAAATGGTGTTCCTTGTTTAACATCGATGGACACGGTGGAAGCAATCCTGAAAGTAATCGAAAGCATGACTTTCAAAATGGAAGTAATGTAGTTTTTAGATTATTAAAGATGATATGAATCTAACCTAACAGGTTTTTAAAACCTGTTAGGTTTTTTTGTTTTTATGAAGATATTTTTTAGCCTCACAAGTTTTCCTGTAGGGCTTTTTTTTTAACTAAATTAAAGATGAATATTACTCAGAAGTTTTATTGTGAATGAGTTTATTTCTCAGCAAAAACGATGCAAAAAGAATAAATTCAAACAAACAGAAATGTTTACAACTTAAACTTAGAGATACATTTCGTTTTGTTATTTATCATGATATTAAGCAGGTAAAACAAACAAAAATAATTTTCCAATCATAATTTTCTTTTTGAATTTAACAAAATTTATCACATTCAAAAAGCTCTTTTCTGACATCCATTTCGTAATTTTAGGCAAAATTTTAAAAAGTGAAAAAATTATTATTCGCAATTTGCATATCGGCTTCGGCGTTTAGTTTTGCACAGGATTATTCTGTACCGGCAGCAAGTCCGCGTCAGAAAGTAGAACAGCAGTTTTCTATGTCAAAAATTACCATCGACTACGGAAGACCAGGAGTGAAAGGACGTAAAATCTTCGGAGAATTGGTTCCTTACAACCAGGTTTGGAGAGCGGGTGCAAATTCATCAACAAAAGTTACTTTCGGGCAGTCTGTAAATTTCGGAGGAAAAATGGTTCCTGCGGGTACTTACGGTTTATTTATTGTGCCTACAGAAAAAGAATGGAAAGTGATTTTGAATAAAGATTTCCAACAGTGGGGTGCTTATACTTACGATCCGAAACAGGATGTTGTAGATGTTACAGTTCCGGTAAATAAATTGGCAGATAAACAAGAATGGTTTGAAATTACTCTGAATCCTACAGACGAAAACTCTGGAAATCTGGTTATCAAATGGGATATGGCTCAAGCAGAAGTTCCTTTGAAACCTGCAAAGCCAGAAGCAGTTACAAAAATTGCTGAAAAATTAAAAGAAATAAAGAAAATAGAATCTGACGCAGCTAAAGCAAAAAGTTAGAATTTAATTTATAAAAAATGAATTTTTCTATTCAGCCTGTTTTAGAAAACGAAGAATATCAATTAATCCCCTTGCTGCAAGGGGATTTTGAGTCTTTATATAAAGTCGCATCAGATCCTAAAGTATGGGAACAGCATCCTAATAAAAACCGTTATAAACGAGAAGTTTTTGAAAACTTTTTTCAGGGAGCAATGGATAGCAAAGGTGCTTTTAAAATTGTAGAAAAAGCTACCGAAAATGTTTTGGGAAGCACTCGTTTTTATGATTTTGATCAAAGTAAAAACAGTATTTTCATAGGATATACTTTCTACGGAACAAATTCTTGGGGAAAAGGAATTAACCCTCAAATCAAAAGAATGATGCTCGATTATATTTTCCAATTTGTAGATACTGTGCATTTCCACATAGGCAAAGAAAATATAAGATCACAGATTGCATTAGAAAGATTGGGTGGGGAAAAGGTTGGCGAAGAAGAAGTCGCTTATTTTGGTGAACCGACTCGAACCAACTTTGTGTATGAAATCAAAAAAAATAATCTTAATGTTGATTAAACTTAAATAAATTTTCTCGCAGATTTTTCTGATTGAGCAGATTTGAATCCCACTTTATAAAAAATTTTTGAGCTTTTATAAGTGAAATCGAAGATTCGACGAAGTCAAACAGCTTTGTAACTTAAAAACAGTTAGTTGTCAAAAATCCTTGCGGACTTTGCGTTAAAATATCCATTACCATAAATGATGAATAATCTAAAAAT
>Ga0209599_10000134_pt1 | contig 52723 bp, 41 predicted proteins | sample Shrwel_input2_FT_FD_187534 | JGI IMG/M metagenome (GOLD analysis project Ga0209599, IMG submission 187534) | Subsurface microbial communities from deep shales in Ohio, USA - Utica-3 well 1 S input2 FT (SPAdes) (version 2) ...
CTATCTGGCTCGTTACGTGTGGTAGAAGCAGTGTTAGTAATCGTTCCCACTGTATTAGGAATAACTCTAATAACAACGGTAGCGGTTTCGCCATTAGCCAATGCCCCAATATTACAGCTAATACTAGGATTGCCTGAGCAAGTGCCTTTAGTTGTGGTTGAACTAACAAAAGTAGTACTGGCAGGAATAGTATCGGTAAAAACCACACCTGTCGCATCATCGGGGCCATTGTTAGTCACGGCAATGGTATAGGTTAATAAGCCACCCGCTGCAATAGGGTCTGGGCTATCACTTTGGTTAACCACAATATCAACTAAGGCCGCATACGCCCGACTACTTATCATCAGGCAAATTAACAATAACAGTTTATATGGCCAAGCAGATAATTTATTCACTGTACACTCACTTGCTTAGAACATACCAAGCCGATACTTAGTTAGGTTATCGGCTGTTCACTAAATCCCTCCCAGCCTCCCTTTAATAAAGGGAGGAGCATTCTTTGCCTAAACTACATAGGCCAAAGCAAAGCCACCCCTCTTTTGTAAAGAGGGGTTAGGGGAGATTTACAAAACGGAATTACTTCGACTCAACGCAGTACACAACCCTTGTTTTGCTTACTTCTTGGTCTTTTTAGTTGAGATTTTAGCTCTTTTGATAGGCTTTTTGCCAGTTGAACTGCTACGGCTTGCTTTGGCCTTAGCCAATTTCGCCTTACGCATTTCTTCAACCACAATATCCCCTGTTTGGTCGTAAGATTGAATGTTTTCGCCCATGTAGGCAATTTCTACCCGCCGACTTAAAGCATGGCCTAACAACTCATCTTCGGCTGTTTTAATTTGATTAAAGCCCTCACCTTTAATATCCATGCGTGAGTTAGCAATGCCTTTTTGCGCCAAGTATTTAAGTACCGATTTAGCACGGCGTTCAGATAAAGCCTGATTATAGGCTTGGCTAGCACGCGAGTCGGTATGACCAATCAAAATAATCGTCATTTTGGGATAAGCCACTAAAATTTCGGCAACTCTGTCTAAAATCAATGCGCCTTTAGGATTGATATCAGATTTGTCTAAAGCAAAGTGAACATTACGCGGGACGTTGACCAATTGTAATGGCTCTTTACCCGCCTCAGGTATAACAACAGGCGTAGCAAAAGGCTTGGTTACCACAGGTGTCTCAACAACTGGCTCAACAGCAGCCACCATCGGACAAGGTTTATCTTCAGGTTTTGGACAGAAACAGTTATCAGCCAATTTTTGAGCGCGTTTAGCCAGTCTTTCGGCAGCAGCAAAATGTTCACGCGCATGTCGCCAACCCAATTCTTTATTTTCATGTCCAGCCCATACTAAACGTACTTCCATTTCAGCAAGCGGCGCGGCAGCACAAGCAAAACCTTGATGTTTTTTTAATTCAGCAGCAATCTCCCATAAATCTTCACGTAACCGTTCTGATTCAGCGATGACAGGAGTGTCTAAGCTAATATTTTGTTGAGCTTGCTCCATACGCTCAATCAAATCTCGAGACTGAAATAATGCTTGGTCAGTCACTGGCCCTCGGTCATTAACATAGTATTCCTGAGTCGCAAAATCTAACCATGCCTGAGCTTTAACTAAATAATAATTATCAGCACCAGTACCTAAGGTGTTCAATTTCGCAATACGGTCTTGCGTTTGCCTTAGTATAGATAAATCTACACCAACATTTTGATCGGTAATACGCTTTGCTTCTGGCTTTAATACTGCCGATTCTGCCGCATATATTGAATGACTAGTCAGCAAAAACCACAATGCAATAAGTACACTTAAAGAGTGACGAGAACTAGCGACTGACATTTTTTGGCTCCAATACTTTATTAGTAGCGGGCTTAGTTGCGCCAAATAAGTCCTCATCAAACTTAAAGCGTAAGCGCAAATACGCACCATCAACAGTAAAATCAGTGCCTACTAAGTCGGCATCTTGGTAACTTAACCAGTTATACCCTACAGATAACCATAAATTCGTGGTGACTAAATAACCAGTCTCTGCACCCAATACCAAACGCTCACCACCAATATCACCACTCAACCATCCTGCTTGCAGACTGGCCTCCCAACGCTCAGTCATATCATGTAACACCCGACCACCTACCAAATAGGTGGTTGAGTCAGAACTAATGTCATTTTTGCGGTCAGTTAGCCATTTTGCGGCATATTGATTAGAGAACGTCCAACGGCGTGTTGGGTGATAATTAATATGGGTCGAAAAAATATAGGCTTCGGTTTCGATGAGATTAGCCGCGCTGGTTTGATTATCGTCCAATTTATATTCAATTTTAGTGAGGGCATCCCAACGATTAACATCAACCTGACGATAGGCCACACCGAGTTGAAAACGGTTTTGGATCCGATTACCCGAAGTTAGGGCATGATTATCGGTTAAACTCAAAATGTTTTTAGTTAATAACGTCCAGTCCCGTGACAACTTATAGGCAAAACCCAAGGTATTTAACACGGTATCACTGCTATCGGCCCAACGTAAGTCGATTTTTCCTGTTGCCTTCCATAAAGGATTGGCCAAGTATTCAATGCCTAAACTGGTGGCAATCGCATCACTGGTATCAGAACCTTCAAGTGTCCGTACTTGCTCAAAGTTGGTGTTTAAACGTAAGCCTTCGGTCAAATACCACGCATTACGTAAACCAATTGCAGCTTCTACATCTTGAGCGTTAATAGCATCACGTACTCGATATTCACTAAACACCCGACCATCTTTCATATAATTACTTTCAACACCAACCACAGTGCTATTACGTTGTTGTTGGTCATTAAGCGCAAAAGCACCCGACAAACTCGAAGTCAACTCATGGCGTGCATAGAGTTTACTTTGTTGGTTAATACGATAATCACCACCAACAGCAATCACTTTACGATCACTCTGTTCAATATCTTGTTCGTATTCACCATAGACACTCGCACCATCAACTTGTGGTAGTTGCAGATTAAGTTTGCTATGCACAGTAACCCCTTCATAAGGAGTGACACCCAAACCTGTATTACTGGCTGGCACGGCGGTTTCATCATAAAAACGACCACCTAACTCTGCCGAAAGGTACTGGTTAATACTATGAGTAACGGTGGCTTTAACACCATGACGTACACCGCCTGTGCTGGTGTTTTCGGTACGAATCGCTTCGGTGTTTAAACTACCCCAACTGTTCATATTCACTTGTAATTTAACACCACTTTCGGCACGACCACTGCTTAATGGCGCAGCAGGGTTATCAAAAGCCGTATCACTTTCGCCATAATAGACTCGCGCATTTAAACGTCCTTGAACATGAGTCAATTCGGCACGACTGGCTTTGCCCATGTCTTTGCTTTCACGGTCAGACTGAGCAAATTCGGCAATAATTTTGGTGTTTTCTGCTAGTTTTAAACTCGCATTGACACTGCCCAATTGATAAGCATCAACAGGGTCGTCTTCTTGCACGGCTGCTGCACCCACCGTTAATTTGTCACCTAATTTTTGCTCAACTTGCACCCCACCAACCCAATAATCTTCGCCAGTATCTTCTTCTACTTCAACCGTCACTCGAATCGAATAAGGGTTTAAGTTGCCATCTAAACTCGGTACAGGTGCTTTAAAATAAATACTGGAGGTTAAGGCTTCAAACTCATAATCACTAAAGCGCGTTTGTGCTTGTGCTGACAAAATCAAACCTAAGTTATTACGGTCACGTTTAATAATTTCAACTTTTTCACTATTCACGCGCAATCCATCCACACCCGTTAAAACATAAGGGCCAGAGACACCTTGTGCGGGAATTTCAAATACTTGTTGTTTAGCTTTAGTTTGAGCAACAAAAGTCGTAGCTTTAAAGTTATCGGTAGCATAATGGCCACGAATACCTGTTAACGAGCGGTTATATTGTCCTAAAGATAAAGCTTCTGAGCCTTCAATACGGGTGGTGTAATCACCAAACATCACATAAGAACGACCTTTATCTAAACGCACATACAGCTTGCTGGTGGACTGAGCATCAAAACCACGCACTGCCGAGTCACCATAAACAGGATAATAATCATCAGGACGAATATCACGGAATAGACGTTGATCTCGTTCTTTGTTGGAGTCATAAGACAAGGTTAATAAATACTCGCCCTTGACTTTGCCTTTTAAGAACATCGCGGCACGACCACCCAGATTGAGTTTGCCATCGTTAGCATTAGCTAAACTTTGTAATTCGGCTTCAAAGCCATCATTAGCAAAGGCTGGCGAGACTTTGTTACTATCAAAGTCTTTAAACGAAACCATGCCCTCGACAATACCTGCGGCAACCATTGGCCGTAACTCTGGCACAAAACGAATACTGGTTTCAGCTTTATAAGTACCACTACTGACTCGTACTTTAGCTTCGCCTGCTTGAGTAGGTGCAACCAATTTAACGCTAAACTGACCACCCTCAACAAATAACTGTACGCCTTGAGCGGTAGGGTCTAAATCGACCGCTCTAAAACGACCTGCATCACTTTCTAAAGTCACTGAAGTTCTTGAAGTAACAGGCACGCCGTCTTTATCTAACAGTTTTACCGTTAATAGACTTTCATTGGTGCCGTTGGCTTCAACAACTTTTTGATTACTACTCACACTCAAACTAGCCAAATTATCGGGAGCAATCACATTTAACACGCGTGTACCACGCACATTACCTAAACCATCAAATTGCTTTAACGCAATGCGGTTTTGTCCTGCGGCTAAATTGATACCAATATATTCTCTGGCTTCAATACGAAACTCAGGTACTGCCATTTTAATAGAAACGCTTTTATCTTCTAAAAGCTGCTCATTAACAGTAATTTCAAAACGCGCTCCTAATACCCCTTTAAACAAAATCCGTGTTTGGGCATAAGGCAATACTTGGCCATCTGTTAAATTAAGAATATCTAATTGATTGCTAGTATGGTCTTGTAAATAGCTTTCTAAAGTACGTGTATCAGTGGCCGTTTTTACCCGCTCAATATCATCTTCATCAGCAACTTGTTTAGCGGCACTTGCCAAAACAGGCATTTTAGCTTTGCCATGTAAACCACATTCATTACCTGTATTGTTAATACACCCATTGGCAGGCAAAGAACGTAAATCACTGGGGTTAGTGGTTTCAAAGGTTAAATCTGCTTTTAAGGCTCGCTCTAATTCACCAATCGCAGCATCACCTTGATTACGGCGAGCATAAATCTCAGTCATGGCAGGACCAGAACAAGTGGCGTTATCGGTGGTAATAGCAAAATCGGCGCGATGTAATTCACCTGCTTTTAAGTCCACAAAACGACTCGATGGGTCACCTGCATGACGCACATTTTGCTCAATCAATTCCACATCAGCAGGTAAAGAGGTACGGTCTAATTTTAAAACATGCGTGGTCGCACGTAGGCCGTAAAAGTTATATTTACCTTCTATATCTGTCACAACATAAGAACCATCTTCTAAAATCAAGCGCACATTGGGTACGCCAATTTCTTCGTGGCCTTGTACACCATCACGGTTACAGTCGGTATAAACTTTACCCGTCACAAAACCTTCTTGAGTAAATACCCCTGCGGTCACTTTAACTTTAGCTGTCGCTTCATTAGAAAAGATACCACCGACAATATTTTCTTTGGCTTGAACACGGTTAATACCATCTCCATGCAATGCACCTACACCAATATGCGCGCGATAAGTAATTGTCACTTCATTATCGGCAGCTAAATTGCCCACATTAAACGTTAAAACAGGCCCCTTACCACCGCTGGGTTCTTGAGCAACTTTGGCCACTCGTGCCGTACCTGCAACATAACTAAAACCTTTAGGCAAACGGTCTGTCACTACAACACTGGCAGCTTGGATTTTGTTGGGGGAAACATTACGCACCACAACCGTATAATCAATAAATTCACCTAGTTCCGCATTTTGGCGCGCAGCGGTTTTTTTGATAAATAAAGAAGAAGAAAATACCGCAGGAGGATCCATTGGAATATCCAACTCTACGGGTCCTCTCGTAGGACTCACATCAAAAGTACCACCATAAGAACCTTTAACATCAATAACACGTTTAAACTTGGCAATTAACTCAGCCGCAGGCACAACACTTGGATAGGCATAGCCATTGGGTGCGGTAATAATTAAGCGATAAAAAGTGTTAATACCATCAGTTGGCGGTACTAAAGGAAAACGATATGCACCATCCACACCAGTGGTAATCGCTTCTTGACAAGCAGCATCGGCCTTGGAGTCTCGGGGTTGGCTGCAACGTAAACCCGCATCATCAAAAATTTCCGCAGGTTTTTCGATACCATTTTCAACCAACACTAACTTAACAACTGCCCCCTCAATCGGAGCATTAGTTTTACTGTCAAAGACAATACCAAACGGGTCAACCAAAATAAACGCGCTAACGGGCTTGCCATTTTCGTCTTTTACATCAGTATTAGGTCGTTTAAATTCGTTATCGTCTAAACACCATAAAATAGTGGCCGTCAATTTGTCATGGGCGCGAGTTTCAATAATATAGTTACCATGTACCACAGGAAACTCAAACATTGAGCGCGTAGGTAAAGCATCAGCTTGTTTTAAATGGCTATCGCTGATTCTAAAAATACCCGTATTTTGGCCTGTTTCGATTGCAACCACGCGCTCAATATCACCGCTATCGCGTGAGCTAATTTCTAAAAATAAACGGTCAACAAAATCGGGACGCACATTACATTGCGCGCATTTGGCTTCTAAATACACATCGCCATTCAAAGCTACTCGCGCACTGATATTATAAAATTTATCTTTGGTTTGAATACTTGCCGAGCCTTTGACTATGGTTGGGGTTTCTTGCGATACCGATTGACGAATTTCGGTACCGTAAAAATAATAACCATGCAAAATGTTATTAACTGTCGCACCTGTGGCACTGTTATAAACATTGACTCTTAATTTAAAACTATCTGTTTGGCCAATCGCAAAACTATCGTGTGCTAATACCACACCATCAATTAACTTAATATCACTTGGTTTATTGGCGGCACTGACATAAGTGTGTTCACTTTGTCCTGCCAAGTGATACAAAATTTTGCCAGTTCCTGTATATTCAACCGCCGCCAAACCGTTATTGTCTGGATCTTTTTCATTTAACAACACGACATTCGCTGGTAAAGCATCTTTAAAAATAACTTTTTGAGTATTGATACCATCAATACTAATTGCAATCGGATTTAAGGCTTGAGAACCGATATTTTCTGCACCCAAGGTATAAGTTAAAGTATCGATCACTTTTTTAGCATCTTCAAAATCAATACTTGGCTTATCGGCTATTTTGCTTAAACGTAATACCGTTTGCACGACTCTGACATTATCTATCGCCAATAAAGTTTGGCCAGAGGCTTGACCCTTGGCGATTAAATCTAAACTAAATATATCATTTTCTTTGGCTGTTGCTGGCACAATGGCTTTAACTAGTATTGCTGCTGATTGATTAGGATTAAGACTAATCACATAACTGGCACTAATAATATTATCGGCAGCATCATAAATACCGTTGTTATTGACATCATGAATCAACTGCACATCTTGTAATAAGCCACTGTCGGTCAAGACATCATTTAACAATAAGCTATAGTTATCCGCCAAATTACCCGTATTTTTTAAAATGTGCGGCCATACAGCAACCGTTCTTGGGTCTAAGGTTAAATCGGGGGCTGTGCTTAATTGCGCTTGATAACTTAAAACAGTGCTAGTGACAATATTAGAATTATCTTGAGTAATCACATCAGCATAACGATAAGCTAAACTAAATTGGTTGTTAAACACTGTACCGAGCGTGGTGTCACTCACTGCCACATCAACTTGTAACTGGACTGTTTGTTGCGGAACCAAACTATCAACCGCTAAAGCGACAGAGTCAACTTGGCTTAAGTCGGCAATTTTACCTTTGGCATACAGAGTATAACGATTGCTAGCATCGCCTTTGAGACGATACAACACTTGTGAACCTAAGGCGTTACCCAACTGATTTACATCTTTAAGTTGCAAGCCTACTGGAATTTTGTCTTCTAACACGACTTTATTAAAAGCCGTCCCTTCAACCACAATCGGCACTGCTTTAACGTCTAAGGTGCCAATGTTGCGCGCCGTTAAAGTATATTTCAAACTTGCTTGACCATTAACCAAACGAATCTCAGTCTTATCAACCTCTTTAATTAAACTCACAGGGCTGGAAATTACTTGTACCTTATCGGTCACAACACGACTATCACCTGCATTATTGATTGCAGTTAAGGTGACATTAAAAATATCATTAGCTTGAGCAGTAGCAGGTACAGTGCCAACTACTAACAAAGCGATATTGGCACTGGCATTAAGATTTACTTTGCCAACAATCAGCGTATCTATCGCAGGATTATACAAACCATCGCCGTCAACATCTTGCACCAATATCAAATTTTCTAAATTGCCGCTATCGCCCTGAAAATCTATTGCTGACAACTGATACGAATCAGCCACATTGCCTGTATTGGTCAAAATGTGTGGCCATACTGCCTGTTGATTAGGTTTGCGAATTAAATCGGGGGCTGTAGTTAAAGTTAATTGATTAATTGCAGTGGCAGTGGTCACAGTATCAGTAACAGACTTCACTGTTTGAGTATTTTGACTAGTAGCACTTAACACTGTATTAAAAACATCATTGCTTTTAGCTGTAGCAGGTACAGTACCCACAACAAATAGCGTCTTTTGAACACCAACGGCTAAGGCAACTTGAGTAATAACACTATCAATTGCTGGCTCATAAATACCATTATTGTTAACATCTTGAGCAATAAAAGCATTTTCTAAATCGCCATTGTCATCTGTTGCATTCACTAACGATAAATCATAAGCATCATTTACTGAACCTGTATTGCTTAATACATGTTTCCAAACCGCCAATTCATTCGGTTTCTTTACAATAGGGGTAGCAGGTGATAACTCAAATAAATAGCTTAATAACTTGGTGCTCACCACATTAGAAAAGGCTTCTTTGTTTTGGCTACCATATTGATAATACGCAACAAACTGATTGTTAAGGCTAATTGCTTCAGAAGTAATCACACTGACTTCTACTTCGAGTTGTGTATTCTGTGCGGCCACAAAATTATCAAAAGCAATCGCTACTTTATCAATTTGACTCAAGTCAGGCAGTAAGCCTTGCTCATAACGGCGATAGGTTTTAGCGGGAGTATTTTTAACATGGTACAACAATATCCCCCCTGCCCCACCGTTATAAACGAGGTCTTTAAATACTACGCCTGCGGGTAAAGGGTCTTCAAACACGACTTTGCGAACATTAACACCTTCAATACTGACCGTTGTACCTAAAGCAGTGCTATTACCGATATTAGAGGCATTTAAACTGTATTTAATGACTCTATCACTGGCACTGTTGCCATTGGTTGCTAATTCGGTTTTGTTAACATTTTTAGTCAGTTTGAATTCGGGTGCATTGGTATAAACATTATCAATACGAGTTAAGGTTGGTATTTTTGCACTAATGGCTTGGATATTGACGCTAAAAACGCTATCAGCAGGAATATTATTCGGTAATTGCGCGCTGACCAATAAATTCATCACCTGACCAGCATCTAAGGTTTCAACATGTAGGGCAGGATTGATAACAATATCACCTGCATCATAAATACCGTTTTTATTTACATCGTGAATCAATAATAAATTTTTTAAGATACCACTATCACCACCCAAATCTATGAGGTCAAAGCGAAAGCTGTCTTCTATATTGCTGGTATTAGTTAAAGTATGTGGCCAAACAACAATTTCATCTGGTTTAGCTTGAATATCATTTGCGGCTGTTAAGGTAGCGGAATAAACAGGTAAAATTTCGGTAATGACAGGTTGTGAGCTTAAAAAATAACTGTCACCGCTTTGATCGGTAAATTGGGCTGTGGCTACGTTTTCGATTTTTAAACCAGCAGGAGCGATTTTAGCATGTGCTACACCACCAAATACGACACTTAACACCACAAACACAGTGCAAAGCCAAGACGTAATTGTTGAGATGTAAGCGTTTAAATGCACGATTTAGCCTTTTTATTTAAAATTATAGTGACCAGCTTAGCTTGTTGCTTTATTAAAAAAACGATAAGCAAAAACAGATAAGCAAAATTTGCGGGTAGAGTCTAAAAGAGCCAGAAAATCTGACTCTTTTAGCAAAACAAGCATCCCTGCTTATGTAGTTAGGCTACAAACTACAGATTACTCGTCAATTTTAACACTGAAGGTAAAGGTTGCAGTCTCAGCACCACCCAAAGTATTAACGGTAGCACCTAATGCACCTGTTGCACCATTAGTGCTAATACCTGTGGTTGCACCGACGCTAGTACCTGGAACAACAACACTGACCGCAGGAGCAACACTCAAGCTGGTAAATGCTGGTGTTGTATCGTTAATAACAATCGTTGTTACTGGCGATACACCTTCGTTAGTGGCCACAATACGATACATGATACATTCGCCAGGTAAAGCACTGAGAGTAGCTGTTGTGTAAGCTACTTCAAGCGCATCTGCCGCATCACCATCACAGTTTTTATCTAAGGCTTGGGCTTTGTCCAAACGGATTTGACCACCAATGACGTTAGTTGTGTCAGTATTGACTGGATCGGTTGGCTCAGCAACTGTATTTACTGTACCTACAACATCGGCAGTAATGGTTGCGGTATCCGTTGTACCAGGCGTTGCACCTGCTGGGGCTTGTACCTTAGCAAAAATACGAATACTTTCGGTAGGTGCTAAACCAGCAGCATTGGCACCTGCACCAGTATAACCTGTGGTTGCGGCAGTTAAAGTATGGAAGTTATCTGTACCACTTACGCCGTTTAATACAGCATCGGTAACATCTAAAGTACCATTGTTGTTGCTGTCGATATACAACACAGTGGTAAAGCCAAGCAAGCTGTTAGCAGCCGTTAACAACATTTCAGTTGCTGCATCACCTTCTGTCACGTTACCGTTGTTAGTTAAGATGTGTTCATACACTACCGAACCGCCTGGGAATACTTGACCTGTACGGTCAGTAATCATTTGCAAATCACGGTAAGTATTAACAACTACTTCGTCTAACTTCGTATCGCTCGCATTAGAAACAGGCGATGTGACTTTAAAGAACACAGACTGTGTGGTTGGTGTTTGTGTCGTAGGTGTTGTTACTACAGCACAAACTAAGATGCTATCCGGACCACCGACAACGTTATCATTAGCGTTTATGGTACCCGTATTGGTAATAGTGGCTCCCATTGTTGCGCAAGAACCACCAGTAGACTGACGGAAGACGACTGTCCAACCGCTTGGCAAAGCAGCCATACCCACTGTAGAGCCAGCAGCCAAGTTGTAGTTATCAGCAATACCCACCTTGTTTTCAATTAACAAGGGGAAGATTGCAGAAGCACCAGGATTGATAGCCTCGCTTTCCCAAGCAGCACCACCATCATCTGTATTACCTGCATCCGTAGCACCACCCGCACCGTTAGCATTTAGAGTTTGTGTCGTGTTGTTAGATAAGTCAACGACGTTGGCAATGATTTCATCTAAAGTATCCGTTACGGTATCTACTTTAGTTGGGTCATTAACCGAAGTCGCTGTTTTTACTACACTGAAACCATTACCTGTTGGGCCTGTACTAGCAGTCTGACTTGCGGGTAAAGTTGCTTTTAAGATAACAGTATAGAATGCACCTGGTTGAATAACAGGCGTATTTGGCACACCATCACTGGTGGTGTCTTGCAATACGTTGTTACCGTCAGCTTGGAACAATTGGAACGAGGTACCAGCAGGGAAACCTAAAGTTGTTGGGTTTAAGTTGGCATAGGTTACGTTAAAGCTATCAGCACCGTTACCGTTGTTCCAGATAATGTTGCTAAAGGATACCGTTGTACCTTGACCAGCAGTGGCTACAGTAACGATGTCATCATCACCACCAATGGCACTAATGGTTGTCGAGTCGTTAGCTGCAACGGCTGAAGTTTGCGTTACTAAGAAGTCAACCGAGTTAGTTGGTTGAGGTGTAGTGTTGTTGTTAGTACCGGCATTGTTGTCTGGGTCATAGAAGAAGTTAGCTGTGTTGGTTAAAATACCTGGACGAGCTACTGAGTTACCATCTACACCAACAGCCGAGTCATCAACACGTACTTGGAACTTGATAGTACCCGAGACGTTTGCTGGGACTGCCGCAATAACAGCCGTAATTGTACGGTTACCCGCTAAATCAGTACCTGTTACTTCATAAGTAATACCTGCTGGATCACCGCCTGCTGTATCAGTTAATGCACCACCCGCACTCCAAACACCCGAGCTAGCTACATACTTCATACCACCAATAGTGGCAGGTGTTGCGCTATTAGGAATCACGTCAGTAATGGTGACATCACGCGCTGTGTTATTACCTGTGTTGGTATAGGTTAAGGTATATTCAACCACTGTACCAATCGGACCTGTCAAAATATTAGCCGACTTAGTGATATTCAATACGGCATCTGCTGTCACAGTAGCGGTATCGGTATTGGTTTCAACATCACCATCAAAAGCCGCTGTTGCTGTCACAGTGGTTTCGGCTGTATCGCCTGCTATAACTGTACCTGGCGCGCTACCAACGACCACAAATTTAAATACGCCACCAGACGCTACAGAAACACTTGTACCTGCCAAATTAACGGCGTTATCAGGCACACCATTGCCATCAAGGTCGGCATAAATAGCAAAACTGTTTAAGTTAAAGTCATCATCTACGCCATTTACACCTTGTGCAGAAGTCAACAAATAAGTGTCATTACCGTTACCCGTGTTGGTCAAAGTATGTGGATACACAACTTGACCACCTGGTGCTACTAAACGTGTATTGTCAGCAACTAAGGTAAAACTACCTACTTGCTGAACAATCGTTTGTACGGTGTTAGATGTTGCACTACGGCTTACAGCAGACGCATCGGTATAGGTTGCGGTTGCGGTGTTACCAATTGTTGAGTTTGCGGCAGGTGCGGCAGCAAATGCGCCAGCACTAAAGCCACCCATTGCAACAGCCATGGCTGCTGCTAAGGTATTTAAACGCCAAACATTGCTCGTGGTGCGGCAAGCCTGACGATGATTGTCTTGAGTACGCATAATAAGAACCTCTGGTTATGCTTGGTTTATAAAGTTATATCGCCTTGCCAGCTATCAAACTGACGCGTTCACACGCTTTTTATGACTTACATATTTTAATGCGTAAGCCACAATCCTTGCATTTGGGTGAACGTCCAGCCCCACACGAGTCTTGTCAACTAATCAACCAACCCGCATTGCGTACTCAAATGGCGAGTTTGAGCACACGAACCTCAAAAAACATCCCGTTTTTTTATTAACAAACACAAAGCAAAAAGGGCAGCGATATAAGCCACCCTTAAAATTTTATTCTTGGCTCACTTTGACGCGTGCCGTAACCACAATGGCTTCATTTGCCTTTAAAGTGGATACTTTCCAACGTAAAGCACGATACAATTTAGGAGAAATTTCTTGCTTTTTAGTGCTATCCATCAAGGGGACAGCTGCAAAAGTGATATTATCAATACTCGCCTCCACACCTGATACAGGATTAGCTGTTTTAGCTTGATATTCTGTACCTTTGGGAACGGGTAAAGTAGCAACTAAGTTACGGACAGATCCATTACTGACATTTTTGTAGGTAGCGCGGTATTCAATGATTTCACCAGGCTTTGCATCTTTAGCAACAACCAAGGTTTCTTTACCGTTGTCATTGCCAACTTTAAACTGTTCGAGCTTGATTTGAACGGGTTCTTGTTTAGTACCTGTTACTGTAGGCGCAGCATAAACGTGTGTACCCCATAACAAGGCACTCATAATAAACAAGACTTTTTGCAACATATTTACATAAGCCACTGCGGATATCCTTCACAACATAAATGTTGTTGACCAATAAAGTAGTATTGACACCTTGCTGAATCATGAAACACGCGAGTTGCATTCGACAACACATAAGAGCGGGGTACATATCAGCAATAGTCTATTAAGAATATCTAGTGTAATCCATGACTGGCTTAGTTAAACAACTGTCTTACAAAAAGCCTTTTAAACTTCCTCTGTTTACTACAATAATTGCTACTTTCATCACAATAATATCCATAAATTGTTGCAAAACAAGTACACACAACGACAAAAAAGACAAACGGTAGCATTTTTCAGATTAGTGATAGACTTCACATTTAGCTTTAATCATTAAACAACATCATATTCTTATATGCAAATTAGATATTGATAATTGTTATTTTTTACACTATTGGTACTTAGACTTTGCCTGTCTTTACTTTTCATCGTATGCTCAAGAAAACTTTTAAGATAAACAATCATGGATAAATTATTTTTACACCAATTAACTCAATTAGTTGCTTTGCCTAGCGTATCTTGCACTGACCCACATATTGACCAAAGCAATATTGCAGTGATTGAATTGCTCGCCTCATGGTTTAGTTCGATGGGGTTTAGCTGTGAAATCATGCCGATAGCACAAGGTAAAGCTAACTTGATTGCTACTTTAGGTACAGGTGCAGGTGGTTTAGTGTTGGCAGGTCATACCGATACTGTACCTTGTGATAAACAGCTTTGGGCGAGCGACCCGTTTAAAGTCAGTGAACGTAATGGCAATTTATATGGACTTGGTATTGCTGACATGAAGGGCTTTTTTCCTGTGGTGCTTAATGCCGCTTTAGCTTTTAGTAAAAGCAAATTACAAGCCCCTCTGATTATTATTGCTACTTGTGACGAAGAATCCTCTATGGCAGGGGCAAAAGCACTGGTTGAAGCAGGTAAACCTAAAGGTCGTTTTGCCGTGATTGGTGAACCCACTAGCCTTAAACCGATTCGCCTGCATAAAGGGGTGATGATGGAGCGTGTTAAAATCATAGGGCGTAGTGGCCACTCTAGTGACCCCAGCTTGGGTAATAATGCGCTTGATGCAATGACCTTAGTCATGAGTGATTTAATGCAATTTCGCAACGAAATGCAAAAAAAATATCGTAATACTGCGTTTACTATCCCCTACCCTACCTTAAATTTGGGCTGTATTCATGGTGGTGATAACCCTAATCGAATTTGTGGCCAATGTGAATTACAGTTTGATTTACGCCCCTTACCCGAAATGAATATGGATGATATTCGTCAACAAATTAGCCTACGCTTAAAAAAGATTGCCCTCGAACAGCAAATTAGTATTGTGTATGAACCTATTTTTGAAGGCACTCCCCCTGCCGAAACACCTGCTGACTCGCCCTTTGTAAAGATGGTCGAAAAGCTGACTCAAAGTGAAGCTGGCTCAGTCGCCTTTGGCACTGAAGCGCCTTATTTTAGACAATTGGGCATGGATACGGTGATTTTAGGGGCAGGCAGTATTGATACCGCACATCAACCAAATGAATTTTTACCCATTGCCAACATTTCCCCGTTATTATTGTGGTTAAAACAATTGATACACCATTATTGCGTGCAAGGTCACGCGGCTTAATGCTTTAGGACTTCAACATGACTGATGATTTTTTATCACCCGATACTATGACCGAACAATATGTGCATTGGTTTAGAAACTCCGCCCCGTACATCAATGCCCATCGTGGTAAAACCTTTGTCTTGATGTTTGGTGGTGAAGCAGTCAATCACGAAAATTTTAGAAATATTATTCACGATATTGCTTTGCTACATTCCTTAGGTATTCGTTTGGTGTTGGTGCATGGCGCACGACCACAAATTGATGAAAACTTAATTGAATATGGTCTAAATACCCCTTTTCATCGTGGTTTGCGGGTCACTACTCGTGAGTCTTTACGCTGTGTATTAGATGCAGTAGGTTCGATTCGTTTAGAAGTTGAAGCCTTATTGAGCATGGGTTTGGCAAATTCACCGATGTATGGCGCACGCATTGATGCGGTATCAGGTAATTTTGTCATTGCTAAACCTTATGGTGTACGCCACGGTGTTGATTATCAACTCACGGGCGAAGTACGTTCTATTGATACCGAAGCGATTAACAAAAACCTGATTAATCATCATATTGTTATTTTAGGGCCTACAGGCTACTCCACCACAGGCGAAGTGTTTAATTTGTTAGCCGAAGAAGTCGCCGTTCATGCAGCAATGGCTCTTAAAGCCGATAAATTAATTTTATTGGGTGAAAAAGAAGGCATTGCCAACGATGATGACCGTTTATTACGCGAAATGATTCCCAATGAAGTTGACCAATATTTACGCGACAAAATTTTGGACAGCGAAATTTTACGGCACATGGATGCCTCGCGTGAGGCGTGTCGCGGTGGTGTACGGCGAGTACATATTATTTCTTATGCGCGTGATGGGGCTTTGCTTCAAGAATTATTTACTCGTGATGGTTCTGGCACACTGATTACCCAAGATCCTTATGAAGAAATTCGTACCGCCGAAATTGATGATGTTGTTGGTTTAATTGAATTATTACGGCCTTTAGAAGAAGAAGGCATTTTGGTACGTCGCTCACGCGAGCGTTTAGAAACCGAAATCAATCGTTTTGCGGTAATTGAACGAGACGGTATGATTGTCGGCTGTGCTGCCTTGTATCCCTTGCCTGCCGATGATTCGGGTATTTTAACAGGCGAAATTGCTTGTGTTGCAGTGCATCCGAGTTATCGCAGTGGTGATAGAGGCTCAGAGTTACTAGACTATTTAGAAGCACGCGCGCGTAACAAAGGCATTAAAAAGATTTTTGTGTTAACCACACGCACTGCCCATTGGTTTTTAGAACAAGGCTTTACCCCAGCCTCAGTTGATGACCTGCCCCAAGAACGTAAAGCGCTTTATAACTACCAACGCAATTCGCAGGTATTTAGTAAAAAGTTATAATCTCTATCATTCGGCTTCGACTCCGCCAGCCAGCGTAAAAATTTCCCTGAGCGGAGTCGAAGGGGAAAAATTGATTACTCATTTGATACCTTTTAATTTTAACAAGAGATTTTTTTTATGACCGACACCCCAAACATTCGCAAACACTCCTCCGAAGTTGTTGATGGCATCGAAGCCGCACCTGCTCGCGCCATGTTACGAGCTGTTGGTTTTACCGATGAAGATTTTACCAAACCACAAATCGGTATTGCCTCCACATGGGCAATGGTTACGCCTTGTAATATGCATATCAACAAATTAGCCGATGAAGCCGAAAAAGGCGCAAATGCCGCAGGTGGCAAAGCGGTTATTTTTAATACTATTACCATTTCTGACGGGATTGCCAACGGTACAGTGGGCATGAAGTATTCTTTAGTGTCACGCGAAATTATTGCTGACTCTATTGAAGCCGTTGCGGGTTGCGAAGGATTTGATGGTTTAGTGGCAATTGGGGGCTGTGACAAAAACATGCCTGCTTGCATCATGGGTATGGCACGTTTAAACCGCCCTTCTATTTTTGTTTATGGCGGGACAATTAAACCTGGTGCAGGCCATACTGATATTATTTCGGTGTTTGAAGCGGTTGGCCAACATGCCAAAGGTGAACTGAATGCTATTCAAGTCAAACAAATTGAAGAAGTAGCCATTCCCGGGCCAGGTTCTTGTGGTGGCATGTACACTGCTAACACGATGGCTTCAGCCATTGAAGCCTTAGGTATGAGTTTGCCTAACTCTAGCGCGCAAAATGCCGTGAGTGACGAAAAACTTTCCGACTGTTATCGTGCAGGTCAGCAAGTATTAGAGTTGCTCAAACTCGACATTAAACCTAGCGATATTATGACCAAAAAAGCCTTTGAAAACTCGATTCGAGTGGTCATTGCGCTGGGCGGCTCAACCAATGCGGTCTTACACTTTTTGGCGATGGCTCATACCGTAGGTGTTGATTTAAGCCTAGATGACTTTGTGCGTTTGGGTGAAACCACGCCCGTCTTGGCGGATGTACGCCCATCGGGTAAATACATGATGAGCGAATTAGTAGCGATTGGTGGTATTCAACCATTAATGAAACGTATGTTAGACAAAGGCTTATTACATGGTGATTGTTTAACCGTCACTGGTAAAACACTGGCCGAAAACTTAGCCGATGTCGCTGATTATCCCGAAGGCCAAGATATTATTCGTCCCTTTGATAACCCTATCAAAGCCGACTCTCATCTGATTGTTTTAAAAGGCAATTTAGCACCTGAAGGCTCTATGGCCAAAATTACGGGTAAAGAAGGCTTGTACTTTCAAGGTAATGCTCGCGTTTATGCCAGCGAAGAAGAGGCACTACAAGGCATTTTAAATGGTGAAGTGGTGGCCAAAGACGTGATTGTGATTCGTTACGAAGGGCCAAAAGGTGGGCCGGGTATGCGTGAAATGTTGTCACCAACGTCTGCGGTGATGGGCAAAGGTTTGGGTAAAGAAGTAGCGTTAATTACCGACGGTCGTTTTTCGGGCGGTAGTCATGGTTTTGTGGTGGGTCACATTACCCCCGAAGCTGCCGATGGCGGTGCAATTGCCTTAGTCGAAAATGGCGATGTCATTACTATTGATGCGGTAACACGCCAAATTAGCGTTAACGTCAGTGATGAAGAAATGGCGCAACGTAAGGCTAGATGGGTTGCCCCTGCCCCTAAATATACACGCGGCGTATTGGCCAAATATGCCAAAACAGTATCTAGCGCGTCCGAAGGTGCAGTGACTGATAAGTAAGTCTGTTAAAAAATTAAAGGCAGGGTGTTACTCTGCCTTTTTTATTAGGACTTACGCAGTTATCGCTTATTTGAGGTGAAAAATGTCTTGGCTAATAACTAAATATCTGATTACCGCCGCAATGGTTGTACTCATTTCCGAATTAGCTAAACGTAGTGACAAAATCGGCGGTTTAATAGCCGCTTTACCTTTGATGACTATTTTAACCTTAATTTGGCTCTATGTAGAAAAGCAACCTACTGAAAAATTGGCCAATCATGCTTGGTACACTTTTTGGTATGTTATTCCAACCTTGCCAATGTTCTTGGTATTTCCTTATTTGTTAAATCATTATCACTTTTGGTTCAGTTTATTGATTGGTTCTTTACTGACAATTATTTGTTTTTTTGTATTTGCAGTTATTATTCGCCGCTTTGGGATAGAGTTATTTTAATTTTTCAATACGTTTAGTTGCCATTTTTATTATCTTAGCCCATGCTTAAAAAACGATAAAACCTATAGAAACCCGATGATGAAACAACCTGATATTGCCCATATTCGCCAAGAATACTCTAAAAAAGAATTATCACTTGATGATTGTTTAGCTGACCCTATACAACAGTTTAATGTTTGGTTAGAAGAAGCCATTAACGCCAAAGCAAATGAACCTACCGCCATGAATATCGCTACCGTCAATGCCGAAGGTAAACCCTCAGCTCGCATGGTCTTGCTTAAAGGTGTCGATAATCAGCAGTTTGTTTTTTATAGCAATTATGACAGCCGCAAAGGTCAACAAATTGATAATAATCAATATGTTGCCTTAACTTTTTTTTGGCCAGAACTCGAACGTCAAGTACGCATTGAAGGTAAAATAAGCAAAGTCGCCAGTCACATATCCGATGCTTACTTTCAAGCACGTCCTTATGGTTCGCGTATTGGCGCGTGGGCTTCGGAACAAAGCCGTCCTTTAGATGCCAAAAGCACCTTAGTCAAACGTGCGGCTTTTTTTGCTGCCAAATATATTGCGAGCGTGCCTCGCCCAGCACATTGGGGCGGTTATGCCATTACCCCCGAACGCATTGAATTTTGGCAAGGGCGGCCAAGTCGTTTACATGATCGTGTGGCATATAGCCTTAATAATCAACAAATATGGGATAAAGTCTGTTTATTTCCTTAATCAGCCATTGCCAAGCAAGCGATTGTTAGGTTAGATACTCTCAGTCCTGCACTTGAGAGTAAAAATAATGACCGAACACCATACTTCAACTATTTCAGACCAAGAAAAAGCACAGATTTTACAAGAACGGCTAAAAATGGGCTTTAACATGGTGCCATTTAATCAAGCGATTGGTTTAAAAATAACAGAAATGGGTGCAGAAGCGATTCGTGCAGAATTTGCTATGCAGCCACAGTTGATTGGCAATGTCTTTAAACAAATTTTACATGGCGGCGTGATTGCCACTGCTTTAGATACTGTAGGCGGTGCAATGGCCATGAGTGGAGCGTATGTCGCGCTTAAAGGCACAGCTAAAGAGCAACGATTGGCACGCATCAATCGTTTGGCAACTATAGATATGCGGATTGATTATTTAAAAGCAGGCAAAGGCGAATTATTTACTGCCACCGCCACATTGTTACGAGTGGGTAAACAGATTTGCGTGACACGGATGGAACTACATAATGAAAAACAAGAGTTGATTGCCGCAGGTACAGCGACTTATATGTATTAGTAAATGTATGGTTTATTTGGCCAACAATGTTGATGTAATTGACGTATTTTATGCGGTATTAATAGCCAAGCTTGTTGTTTTTTTGAGTCATCAACATAAAACAAAATCACTTCGGCATAATAAGTATCAATAAATTGGCGAAGTTGTGGCGAGGCATGAACTAAGGCATTTTCAATAAAGTTTAAATAATTTTGTGCGCGTTGAAGATCATTTTGTTGTATGGCTTCATCAGTCAGTGCCGCAAACTTTTCGAGGCGAGTTGTTGTTAAATTTTGGTCAATTTGATTCACAATAGACTTAATTTCAGGAAACTCTTGTTTAATCGCCATGAGTAATTGCTGAGTTTCTGCTTTGAGGCTCATCTTTTAGTTCTTTAAAAAAGAGGCGATAACATCGCCTCTTCACTCGTTTACACATTGCCCATAAACAAACGCTTCATCACTTTTTCTTTAAGACTATGCGTTTCGTTAAAGCCCATACGCTCCAAATAACGATGCGTTTTCTCGTCATCCTCATCTTTAAAAATCGAACTAATCACCGTTTTTAATAACTGTAAAGGATGCTCGGTACTTGATTTTAAACTTTGTAAGGCTTTGATAATACTCAATTCATCTTTAGTAAAATCTGTACCAAACGGAAAGCTGGGTAAATGCTGCATAAACGGTTGTAAACGCTCGGCAAGCGCTTCGGGCGTGTTGTTGGTGTAGGCTTTAGGAATCACATAATCAGCCGATAATTTACCGTTAGATACAGCCCATAAACGTAATTCTTCTTGGCAACGCGAATCACTGACGTTAAGTAAGGCTTTAATAATATCGCTGTCATTTTTGCCACGCAAATCGGCAATACCATATTCGGTAATAAAAATATCGCGTAAATGGCGCGGAATGGTGATATGACCATAATTTTTAACAATGCTCGACCGCACCTCACCATCAACTATACGATGACTTCTTAACATTAAAATTGACCGTGCATCAGCCATTTCATGAGCTTGTGCGACAAAATTATACTGCCCACCAACACCACTTACTACCCGCCCGTCTTCTAGCGCATCAGATACTGCCGCACCCGATAAAGTGGCCATCATGCAGGTATTAATAAAACGTGCTTTGACCCGTTGGGCGCGTTTAAGCTGTTCGTCACCATAACGGTCGGCATATAACTGATTGATAAAAGCAATGGTACTCATATTGATACGATTGAGCTGCTCATCGGGCATATCACGCAAAGTTTGATAAAAATCAGCAGGGCCTAAAAAGAAGCCGCCGTGCATAATTGAACCGCCTTGCAATCGTGTACCTAAACAATAGTCTTTAATTTGTGCCAGCGTGTTTTCATCGTCTAAATCTGTACCAATCCGTTGTTCACCGATAGTAATTGTCTCATCTTCAAAACTACAATCATCATTAAAAATACCAAAACGTGTTAACAAAGCCACATCTTCGCCCACCAGTGGCGAACTAATCACACCTTGTTGATGCAATACTTTGAGCGTATCAATAGTCACTGTTTCGTTAATTAAGCCCTGATTGAGTAGCTTTTGTAAACCTGTATGTGGATACACTGCACGACGAATAATATTGGCTTGAATCAGCTTTAAAAAGCCATTAACAAACATTTCGCTACAGCCATATAAGCCTTTAACAAAAGGCGTAATTTCCAACTCAGATGATAATGTTAGATTATGATTTAAGCGTTTAATCATTTGTTGATAAGTGGCATTATCTTGGTCGCGCAATATCAAGCTATGCACAATCGCATCACCTAAAGAACCAATGCCAATTTGCAGTGTACCGCCATCTTGGACTAAAGAACTGGCGTGTAAACCAATCGCATAATCACTTAAACCCACTTTCATATTAGGAGTAGAAAACAGCGTATGTGTGCCTGCGGGGTCATCAATAATCATATCAAACTGTTCGGCAGAAACCTCGGCATCATTAGGCATAAAAGGCAGTTTGTAATTGATGACTCCGACCGCAAAAATGCGCTCTCCTCGCTCACGACGCGGCTGTAATAAATCCAACAAATCTTCACTTAAATCGGGATTACATGACAAACTATAACGGCGCGTGCCATCGGCCTCGTCACGCACTGCAATGGCTTGGCAAATCACATTCACGCCATTAGCGGCCATATCACGGGCAATATGAGTGTAATTACTATTGATATAATGTTGTTGAGCATTGGCATGATTCAACCAATCACCCGATTTTAAAAAGAACTCATTGACGGTAATATTATTAGGAACTTTATTAGCTTTTAAATCATTGACATAATCTAAATCAGGATAATCTGCAAAGACACGCTCTACAAACGGATCTAAAAATCGCGCTTCTAACTCACTACTTGCGGTTGGTTTTGATAATGACAAAGCACTAAAAATATGTAAAGAACGACTAGGAATGCCTGTAATACGCTGATAAATTGCATTGATAAAACGGTTAGGCTTACCTAAACCTAAAGGCGCACCCAAACAAATATCACCATCTATTTTATTAACAATATCGCTAACTGCTTGCTCTATAGAATTATAAAATCTTGCGGACATGATGACACTCCTCTGTTTAATAAAAAATTTTTATGAATGCGTTATTAGTATTTTGACAGCTTAATCATAGAGCAAAAACTCTTAATTTAGATAGCTGTATTTGATGGAATCATAGGGCATTACTGAGAGAAGCATTTATTTGCCAATACAAAAACTGCCAAAAATTTTGCCAAGTAAATCATCGGCGGTAAACTCGCCCGTTATCTCATTTAAAGCCTGTTGTGCAGCGCGTAAATCCTCTGCCATCAACTCGCCCAATGCCAAACCTTGTAATTGCTCATGAGCTTGCTGTAAAGCAGCTCTAGTACGCTCCAAAGCCTCCAAATGGCGGCGACGCGCAATAAACGGACTATGCTCGGCATCCTGATAACCAACCAGTGCTTTTAGATGTGTTCTAAGCTGGTCTAAACCCAAATCTTGACGTGCAGATAGCGTAATATGTAAATAACCATCTACATATGAAATATGTGGCTGCTGCCCTACCAAATCACATTTATTGGCAACAAAACATAACTTTTCAGGTGCAGGTAAAGGGTCAAAAAATTGCGTAGCTATTGCTAAAGGATTAAAGCCTGTGGATAAGTTTAGGTCTGATTGTGGATAAGTCTCTGAGTTATCCACAGCGATTGACTGTGTTATCTGAGATTGTGGATAACTCGGTGATGTTGTGGATAACTCTGTGGATAAGTCATACACCAGCAACAATCCATCCGCTTGAGCAATTTCGTTATAGGCACGACGAATACCTTCTTGTTCTACCGCATCACCTGTTTCACGCAAACCTGCAGTATCAATAATATGTAAAGGTAAACCATCAATATGAATATGCTCGCGTAATACATCACGGGTTGTGCCTGCAATGTCGGTCACAATCGCCGCATCATAACCCGCTAGGGCATTGAGCAAACTTGATTTGCCTGCATTGGGTTTACCTGCAATCACCACCCGCACACCTTCGCGCAATAATGAGCCTTGTTTAGCCTCAGCAAATACCGTCTCTAATTGCTCGCGTACGGCTTGCAAACGTGCTGCAACCACACCATCACTCAAAAAATCAATTTCTTCATCAGGAAAATCAATCGCCGCTTCTACATATAAACGTAAATTAATTAATCTCTCTAATAACTGATTGATACGTTGCGAAAACGCCCCTTGCAAGGAGCGTGAGGCTGATTTGACAGCCGCTTGTGATGAGGCATCTATTAAATCAGCAATGGCTTCGGCTTGGGTTAAATCCAGTTTATCGTTTAAAAAAGCCCGTTGAGAAAATTCGCCAGCCTGTGCCATGCGTGCGCCAAGTTGCAACACGCGCTTGAGTAACATATCAAGCAGCACCATGCCACCGTGTCCTTGTAGCTCTACTACATCTTCACCTGTAAACGAATGTGGATTGGGAAAAAACAACACTAATCCCTCGTCTAAGACCAAACCATCCGCATCATAAAAACGTCTAAAATGAGCATAACGCGGCTTTAAATCGTTGGAGTTCTGGGTTAAAACTTGGGCAATCGTTAAGGCTTTCGCCCCCGAAATACGAATCATGCCTACACCACCACGACCATTAGCCGTGGCTATAGCCGCAATCGTGTCATTGTTTGTGGATAAGTTCATCTGTTTACTCCCCCAAAAATAAAGCTGTCATACAGACAGCTTTATTTAAACGTCAAGCCAGTAATAATTACTTATTTTTTGCCAGCACCTTCAATTTGACGAGTAATCACCCATTGTTGAGCTATCGACAAAATATTGTTGACTACCCAATACAACACCAAACCTGCGGGGAAAAACAACATAAACGCGGTAAAAATCACAGGCATGATTTTTAACACTTTTGCTTGCATAGGGTCAGTAGGTTGTGGATTTAACAACTGTTGAATATACATCGTTACCCCCATAATCAAAGGTAACACAAAATATTTATCCATTGCTGCCAAGTCAGTTATCCACAACAACCACGGTGCATGGCGCAACTCCACACTTTCCATCAACGTCCAATACAAGGCCAAAAATACGGGCATTTGTACCAGCATCGGCAAACAGCCCGAGACAGGATTGATTTTTTCTTTTTGATACAACTCCATCATCGCTTGGGACATTTTGGCGCGGTCAGTACCATATTGCTCTTTAATACGCTGCATTTCAGGCATAACCCGACGCATATTAGCCATCGACTTATAACTGGTTGCTGATAAGTGAAAAAATGCTAATTTGACAAATAAGGTTAAGAAAACAATCGACCAACCCCAATTACCTAAAAAGCCATGCAACAACTGCAATACCCAAAATAAAAACTGAGAAATAAACCATAAAAAGCCATAATCTACAGTTAACTCTAAACCTGTGGATAACTTAGCTAAATCTTCTTGTATTTTAGGACCCGCATATAATGTTGCATTTAAGGTATTTTGCATACCTACATTAACCACAATATCAGGCGAGGTAAAACCAATAAAATACTCACCTTTATCTGGATTGGCGCGAGTCATTAAATGATTATTACTATTAGCATCAGGAACCCATGCTGTCACAAAATAATGTTGAACAATACCAGTCCAACCGCCCTTTGTGGTCAGTTTTAAGGCTTCTTCATTAAAATCATCAAAACCAATTTTATTATAGTTTTTTTCGTTATTTCCCCATGCACCACCTAAATAAGTGACCATCCCCATACCTTGTTGAGAGGCACTGGGGTCTTTAGATGCATCTCGTTTTAATTGGGCAAACATTAAGCCTTGCCACGGGGTTGAGCTACGGTTAATAATTTTATAACTAATGCCAATATCATATTTACCTTGCTTAAAGGTAAATACTTTTTGAATTTCAACACCATTTTTATCGGTAAACGATAGAGGAACTTCTAAGACTGTTTGACCATTAGCCAAACTGTATTGTGTCTTAGGTGAACTATAGACTGGTCGTCCTTCGGGATTAGCATCAGCCCCGTGTGTACCAATTAAGCCCGATTGTGCAACATACATCCGTTGACGGTTATTTTCTAATAACGTAAACGGCTCTTTGCTATCGACTGTTTTGGTATAAGTTGGCAATGACAAGCCAACAATATCCCCACCTAATGTATCAATTTTGACATCCAACACATCCGTTTTAACCTGCAACAGCCCTTGAGTGGGGGCTGAAGCGGTAATGGGTAAATCGGCCTTAGTGGGAACAACAGGTACGTCACTGTTATTTACCGAAGGACTCTCAGGCAAATTCATCGCCGTAGAGGCATCAACGCTGCGATTTACGGCCTGTTCTGCACTCGAACTAGGGGAAGTACTACCATAGTCTTTTTGCCACGCTAAAATCATCAAATAACTGACGATTGCTAAACCGACCAAAATCAGGTTACGAGCCCATTGCATAGTCATTTTTCCACAGCTGACCAAGAAAAAGATGCTGGCACAGGGTCATACCCCATACCACCCCAAGGATGGCAACGTAAAATACGTCGTGTTGCTAAATAACCGCCTTTGACTGCGCCATATTTTTGTACCGCTTCTTCGGCATAAGTGGAGCAAGTCGGAAAAAAACGACAACGTCCAGCCATCAGTGGACTGATTGCGTATTTATAAAATCGGATGGGTGTTAGCAGAAGGATTTTCATGTGTTGCCTTACAGGAGGCTTGATATCGGCGTTGCACTTGCTGCCACGTTTTGATTAACGCTTGGTGCAAATCTGGATTATTCAGATCATCTAAGCCCTGTCGCGCAATAAATACGACATCAACGGCGGGTAAATCGTACTGATGTAGCCTAAAACTAGCTCGAACAATACGTTTAATACGATTACGGGCGACGGCAAACCGTACTTTTTTTCGTGCTATCACAAAACCTAAACGGGCTTTTGCTTGGCTGTTGGCACGAATTAACACAAGATATTGCGGTTGTGCTACTTTGCACGTAGGACTATCAAAAACGGCCTGAAAACCTGCGCTATTGCGAATACGTTGCTCAGGCCGAAAAAGATAGGATTTAACAGAAATCACACTGTTAAACGCTTACGACCCTTAGCACGGCGGCGTGCCAACACTTGACGGCCGTTTTTATCTGCCATACGAGCGCGGAAACCGTGAGTGCGTTTGCGTTTGATTTCGCTTGGTTGAAAAGTACGCTTCATGATTTTTACTCAGCTTAGGTGGCCAAAAGTAGCCACTCTCAAAAAGGCGGCCATTTTATGTATTTTAAGGTCATCTGTCAAACCTTAAATCAGCCTATTTTTCTTAGCTAAACGCATCAACTTTTTTGAGTTATCCACAGATTTTTGCTGCACCTACTATAAATTTTATATATATATATAAATTTATAAATAAGGAATTTATAGTGAGTGAGTCGTTTTTCTGTGGATAAGTCTGTTTTTATATTTAAAATCAAATAGATGACCTGTGGATAACTCTGTGGACAAAATGTGGATAACTTTTGGCGTAAAAAGTTATCCACAGAGTTGTCCACAGAAAATACAAAGTTATCCACAGCACTTATCCACAGAGTTATCCACAGCTTTTGCGCTAAATTTTTATGATTGTTTTGCTATTTTTTGAGCTGACAAAGCAATCATCCTTGCGTACAATGGCCAGCCTTTTTGATGGCATTGGAGAAGCATGATGATCTGGACATTGTGTCTTGAACGTCTGCAAGACGAAATGCCCGCTAATTTGTTTGGCATGTGGATACGCCCACTTCAAGTCGAGGAAGGCGACACATATTTACGTTTGCTCGCACCAAACCCTTTTTTTCGTAAACATATTGCTGAAAAATACCTTGAGCGTATTCGTTTGTTGGTCACTGATTTTAGTCAGGGGCGGATTAACCAAGTATCTTTAGAAGTTGGTACAAAATTTGTACGAGTTGAGGAGTCTGCTCGTCATACCCCCTCCCCTCCCCCACCGAAAGAGGCGGTAGAAAGACCTAAACCCGCCTTAAACGAAGGATTTACTTTACAAAATTTTGTACAAGGTAAAGCCAATCAATTGGCGTATGCTGCGTGTCAAGAAGTGATTCAAAAGCCTGCGGATACGGGACATAATCCTTTGTTTTTGTATGGGGCAACGGGTTTAGGTAAAACTCATTTAATGCAGGCGGTTGGTCATGCGTTATTGGCTAAAAAACCAAATGCTCGGGTATTATATTTAACATCCGAAAAGTTTGTGGGTGGTTTTGTTTCGGCATTACAACGTGGTGCGATTGATGACTTTAAAAAATCATGCCGTGATTTGGATTTATTATTAATTGATGATATTCATTTTTTGGCAGGCAAAGGCGCAAGTTTAGAAGAGTTTTTTTATACGTTTAATACACTCTTGGAAAATAACGGTCAGATTATTTTAACATCAGATCGTTACCCTAAAGAAATACCCGATTTGGATGAACAATTAAAATCACGTTTTTCTTGGGGATTAACAGTACAACTAGATCCTCCTGATTTAGAAACGCGAGTTGGTATTCTACGTAAAAAAGCTGAAATTAATAAAATGGATTTACCAAAACCAGCGGCTTTATTTATAGCTCAACATATTCAAGCTAATGTCCGTGAGTTAGAAGGCGCATTAAATAAAGTCATGGCAACGGCGCGTTTTCAAGGGCGTATGATTGATATAGATATTGTAAAGCACGCACTTAAAGATGTATTAGCAGTGCGCGCTCGACAAGTGAATATTGATAGTATTCAAAAAATGGTTGCCGAGTATTATCGTATTCCATTACGCGAATTAACAGGCCATAAGCGGATGCGTATTTATGCCCGTCCGAGGCAAATAGCGATGGCTCTAGCGCGGGAATTAACAGGTGATAGTTATCCCGATATTGGCTTGGCTTTTGAAGGTCGTGACCACTCTACGGTAATGCACGCCTGTGAAAAGGTGGAAGAATTACGCAAGCTAGATAAAGCGGTGGCCGAAGATTATCACAATTTAATCCGTTCCTTACACGGATAACTATTGACCGAGGATAGAACATGAAATTATCAATTGGCCGTGACCAATTATTAAAACCCTTACAACAAGTAGCGGGTGTGGTCGAACGTAAACATACCATGCCTATTTTAGCCAATGTGTTATTACGCGTCTCAGCAGATGAAATTTCTTTCACTGGTACGGACTTAGAAGTGGAATTAGTGGCGACCCATAGACTTAATGTTGAGCAGTTTGTGGAGGCAGGTGAAGTCACTATTCCTTGCCGCAAGCTCTTAGATATTTGTAAATCTTTGCCAGCAACCGCGACCATTGAGTTAAGCATGGACGAACAAAAACTCTTGATTAAATCGGGGCGTAGCCGTTTTTCTTTAGCTACCCTACCCGCGCAAGACTTTCCAAGTCTCGAAGAAGATGCAGGCGCATTCTCATTAAATATCAGCCAACGCAATTTAAAACGCCTGATTGAAAAAACAGGTTTTGCTATGGCACAGCAAGACGTGCGTTATTACTTAACGGGTATGTTATTTGAAGTGACAGCCAATCAATTACGTACTGTGACTACCGATGGACATCGTTTAGCCTTGTTTGATGCACAGGCCGAAGCAACCCCTACCGATAAAATCCAAGTGATTGTGCCGCGTAAAGGGGTACAAGAGTTACAGCGTTTGTTAGCAGATGACGACAGTGCTTTGCATTTAACCTTTGGCAATAATCATTTACAAGTGACGCTGCCCATTAGTGCAGGTAAAAAGAAAGATGATGATGCTCCTGTTGAAGGCTTTGTTTCTTTTACCTCTAAATTGATTGATGGTAAGTTTCCTGACTATCAGCGTGTGCTGCCACGCGGCGGGGACAAAAATGTTTTAGTTAGTCACGAAGACTTTAAACAAGCCTTACAGCGTGTGGCTATTTTAACCAATGAAAAATACAAAGGCGTTAAGTTTTTATTAAAAAACAATGACTTATGTATTCAGGCTAATAACCCTGAGCAAGAAGAAGCGCGCGAAGAATTAGCTATAGAGTATATTGGTGATGAGTTAGAGATTGCCTTTAATGTGCAGTATTTGTTAGATGTATTGAGTGTTTTAGAAGGCACTAATACTAAGTTGATTTTGAGTGATTCTAACGCATCAATACTGGTTCAGGAGCCAGATAGCCAAGATGCTTTATATGTTGTTATGCCTATGCGTTTATAAAACGTTTATTTAGGTGTTAGAAAGAGTCAATGTGATGGGGGTGCGTAATTTGCACCCTTCTAGCTTTTCTTTGTCGGCACTTAATGTGTTTTATGGTTTAAATGGCAGTGGCAAAAGCTCAATTTTAGAAGCGATTTATTTGTTGAGTACAGGACGCTCATTTAGAACTCATCATGCGCGTAAAATGATTCAAGAAGGACAAAGTAGTTGTACCACTTTTGCGCGTCTGCATCAGGGGCAACAATTAGGCATTAGTAAAAACATCAAAGGCCAGCAAATACTTAAAAGAAATGGTGTGCAAGTTGTTAATATGGCGGAGTTTGCTTACGATTTGCCTATGCAATTGATTCATCCTGAAACTATGGATTTAATTGAAAGTGGCTCAAAACAAAGAAGACAATTATTAGACTGGTTGTTGTTTTATCTTGAACCCACTTTTTATGAGGTTTGGCAGCGTTATCAACGTGCATTGTTACAACGTAATGCTTTATTAAAACGAGATAAAGTAGATGATGTTGAATGGTTGGTTTGGGAACAAGAGTTGCAGCAACAAGCGATTGTTCTACATCAAATGCGTTTAACCATATTTGAGCAGTGGTTGTTTTTTATTGAGCAATCACTGGTTTTGTTATTGCCACAGATAAAAATCAAGATTGACTATTTGGCGGGTTTTGAGGTTGAACAAAGTTTAGCCTTGCAATTACAAGAGACACGTTTTAAAGATAAACAGCGTGGTTTTACGCAACGAGGAGCGCATCGTGCTGATTTGTCCTTTAAAACTGATATGGGATTGGCAGAGTTGATTTTGTCACGTGGACAAAAAAAGTTGTTAGTATGTGCTTTAAAATTGGCACAAGTGGCTTTGCTGCAAGCTAAAAATAAAACGTGTGTGGTGTTGATAGATGACCTTGCTTCCGAGTTAGATGTGCTTGCTCGAGAGCGATTGTTGACTGCTTTAATAGAGTTACAGGCACAAGTGATTATCACGACGGTTGAGGCCGATAGTGTTTGGCTGTTGTTAAATAAATTAGATACACGCGCTAAATTGTTTCACGTGGAACAAGGCGAGATTTTGTTGCAACATGGCTAAGAGCGGTATTACGGCTAGTTTAGAATAAAAAACTAGCATTATTAGGACTTACACAGTTATCGCTTATTTGTTTGTTAAATAAGTATTTTAACGATGATTGGCTCATAAAGTGCGCTAATTTCGGTGAAATGCGTAAGTCCTTATTATTTCTGAGGAAAAAACATGACTGACGGTAATAATTACGATTCATCAAGTATTAAAGTGTTGCGTGGCCTTGATGCAGTACGCAAGCGTCCAGGCATGTATATTGGTGATACCGATGATGGTTCGGGATTGCATCATATGGTGTTTGAGGTTGTGGATAATGCAATTGATGAAGCTTTGGCAGGGCATTGCACCGAAGTAAATGTGGTGATACATGCGGATGAGTCGATTACAGTAACAGATGATGGACGTGGTATTCCTGTTGATATTCATCCAGAAGAAGGGGTGTCAGCAGCCGAAGTGATTATGACCATTCTTCATGCGGGTGGTAAATTTGGTGCAGAAGATGGCACTAATTCTTATAAGGTCTCGGGTGGTTTGCATGGTGTAGGTGTATCGGTCGTTAATGCCTTGTCGGTACGTTTGCGTTTGGTTATTCGCCGTAATGGTAAAGTCTATGAGCAGGAATATGCACATGGCGAACCACAATTCTCTTTGCGAGAAATGGGTGAAACCGAACGCCGTGGCACAGAGGTTCGGTTTTGGCCAAGTGCTGATACTTTTACCAATATTCATTTTTCTTATGATATTTTGGCCAAGCGTTTGCGTGAATTATCCTTTTTGAATGCAGGAGTGCGTATTGTTTTAAAAGACGAGCGTAGTGGTATTCAAGAGGTATTTGCCTATGACGGTGGTTTGGCAGCGTTTGTGGATTATCTCAATACTAACAAAAATGGTCTCAATAAAGTGTTTCACTTTAATGTACAAACCGAAAGTGGTATGGGAGTAGAAGTGGCTTTGCAATGGAATGACAGCTACCAAGAAAATATTTTTTGCTTTACCAATAACATTCCCCAGCGTGATGGCGGAACACATTTGGCAGGTTTTAGAGCAGCGTTAACGCGTACTCTTAATCACTATATGGAAAGTGAAGGCTTATTAAAGAAAGAAAAAATTGCCACTACAGGTGATGATGCGCGTGAAGGCTTGACGGCAATTGTGTCGGTGAAAGTGCCAGACCCTAAATTTTCGAGTCAAACCAAAGATAAATTGGTTTCTTCAGAGGTACGTCCTGTTGTTGAGTCAACGATGGCCGACAAGCTACAAGCCTATCTTTTAGAAAATCCCAGTGCTGCAAAATCTATTGTTGCTAAAATTGTTGAAGCGGCGAGAGCGCGTGAGGCAGCAAGACGGGCGCGTGAAATGACTCGCCGTAAAGGGGCATTAGATATTGCAGGTTTACCAGGTAAATTAGCTGATTGCCAAGAAAAAGACCCTGCCTTATCTGAGCTATATATTGTAGAAGGTGACTCGGCGGGTGGCTCGGCCAAACAAGGCCGTAACCGTAAAATGCAGGCGATTTTGCCGCTTAAAGGTAAAATTTTAAATGTAGAAAAAGCCCGTTTTGATAAGATGTTATCTTCGGTAGAGGTTGGGACACTGATTACTGCGTTAGGGTGTGGTATTGGTCGTGAGGAGTATAATCCTGATAAATTACGTTATCACAAGATTATTATTATGACTGACGCGGATGTTGATGGTTCACATATTCGTACTTTGTTGTTGACCTTCTTTTTTAGGCAAATGCCCGAATTATTGGAGCGTGGTTATATTTATATTGCTCAACCGCCGTTATACAAAGTTAAACGTGGTAAACAAGAGCAGTACATTAAAGATGATGATGCCTTGGAAGCCTACTTAACCCAGACTGCTTTAGATGATGCGGCTTTGTATGTTAATCATGATGCACCACCTTTATTTGGCACAGCTTTAGCCGATTTATTAAGTGAATATCGTGGTGTGCAAAACACTATTCGCCGTATGAGTCGTGTGTATCCTGATGTGTTGTTAGAGCAATTATTAAAACATGGCTTGTTGGCAGTTGATTCTTTGACGGATAAAACCCTTGTTGAGCCGTGGGCTATGACGCTGCAAAACATCCTAAATGATGCCGCTGACCCAAGCCAACGCTTTTTGGTTGAAGTGATTGAAGATACAGAACAGCATCGTTATGTGGTGCAAGTGGAAATGGTGGCTCATGGTGTGCCGCATACCTATCGTTTAGGTTATGATTTTTTTGCTTCAACCGAGTATCGGCGCATCAGCCAATTAGCCGAAAAAGTCAGTGACTTATTGGAAGAGGGCGCATTTGTTAAACGTGGTGAGCGAGTATTACCTGTGACTGATTTTAAACAAGTATGGCAATGGCTAATGCAAGAGTCACGGCGCGGTAATGCTATTCAGCGTTATAAAGGCTTGGGTGAAATGAATCCTAATCAGTTGTGGGAAACCACGATGGATCCTAATCATCGCCGTATGTTGCGAGTGACTATTGAGGATGCGATTCGTGCTGACCAAATGTTTACCTGTTTAATGGGTGATGCGGTTGAACCACGTCGAGATTTTATTGAGCAAAATGCGCTGATGGTAGCTAACTTAGATATTTAAGTTTGGCTAACTATATTAAGCAAAAAAGGGACTGAAAAAGTCCCTTTTTTTTCTGTATTAAGCTAAATTTAGAGTAATATCTAGCACCGAACAAATAAAAAAGTACAAAGACAGGACTTACGCATTGTGTTGCAATTAGTGCATTTTTACCCCTCACCTCAGTCCCCCCTTAATAAGTGTGGATGCCGAAGGCAGGGGGGTAGGGAGTGAACAAATAAGCGATAACCGCGTAAGTCCTAAAAGAAATAAATTATCAAGAGGGAGAATACTATGCAGGATTTTTCTTTTACTACGGTAAAAACAATTGTCAGTGGTTTGGGAAGTTGTCGCCAACAACTCGGTACTGTCGCTAAGTCTTTGGCAATGAGTCGGGTCTTGATTATCACCGATAAAGGCTTATTGGCTTCGGGTATGGTTGAGTCTGCGTTAGAGAGTTTGCGTGCGGTAAGCATAGCGGCAGTCGTTTATACCGATATTGTGCCAGACCCACCTGAAGCCTTAGTTGAACAAGCCTTATTATTTGCCCGAGAACAAAAAATTGATGGCGTGATTGGTTTGGGTGGTGGTAGCTCAATGGATGTGGCCAAGGTCATTGCCTTGTTGACTTACTCAGCACAAAGTTTGGCTCAAGTGTATGGTGTAGGCAATGCGACAGGTTCACGTTTACCTTTGATTCAAGTGCCAACCACAGCAGGAACTGGCTCAGAAGTTACCCAAATTTCAATTATCACCACAGGTGAAACCACCAAACAAGGGATTGTCTCACCGCTATTATTGGCCGATGTTGCGCTGTTGGATGCTGAGTTGACGGTCGGTTTGCCGCCACAAGTGACCGCCGCGACAGGTATTGATGCGATGGTACACGCTATTGAAGCCTATACCAGTAAGCTGCGTAAGAATGCCTATTCTGATATGTTGGCTTGCGAGGCTTTACGTTTATTATCGCGGCATATTGTGACGGCAGTTGAAGACGGCCATAACCTTGAAGCACGACAAGCAATGCTACATGGTGCGATGTTGGCGGGGCAGGCTTTTGCTAATGCGCCAGTCGCTGCAGTTCATGCTTTAGCTTATCCTTTGGGTGGTCATTATCATATTTCACATGGTTTAAGTAATTCTTTGGTTTTACCCCATGTGCTGCATTTTAATTTGCCTGCGGCCTATAGTAGTTATGCTCAGTTAGCGAATGTGATTAACCCTTATGCGCGCGCTAAACCGATGACCTTAGCCGAGTATTTTATAGAAGCCATGCAAACCTTGATTCATGCCGTTAACTTACCTCGACAGTTACGTGCCTTAAATATCTCCGAACAAGATTTGCCGATGCTGGCTAAAGATGCGTTATTACAGCAACGCTTATTGATCAATAATCCGCGTGAATTGACTGAAGCAGATGCATTAGCCATTTATCAGGCAGCTTATTAATTAGGAATTTAACATGCCCCATCCTCAGCCTTCTACTCGTACCGATTATGCTTTTGTTGCACCCATTACCACGCGTTGGAGTGATAACGATATTTATGGTCACGTCAACAATGTCACTTACTACAGTTATTTTGACACCATCGCCAATACCTATTTAATAGAATATGGTCACTTGCATATTCACCAAGACGAGGTAGTGGGTTTTGTGGTGAATTCGGGATGTAACTATTATGCACCTGTCGCTTTTCCTGATAAGTTAGAAGGGGCATTACGGGTTAATCGTTTGGGCGTATCCTCAGTAGAATATGGTTTAGCCATTTTTAAAGAAGGGGAAGATGTTGCGGTTGCTGATGGCCATTTTGTGCATGTGTTTGTGAATCGCCATAACAATCAATCAGTGCCGATTCCCGATATGATTCGTAAAGCCTTAGAAAGAATTAAAGTCAGCGAATGACACATAATATAAGAGTTAGCCAATGATGCTCAAACCAGCTTATCCTTATTATTTAGCTAATCAAGCCGTTTATGCCAATCAAGATTTAGTGGTTAGCGATAAATATACGGGCGAAATAGCTACTCGTGTTGCTTTGGCGGATGCCAGTGTCATCGACCAAGCATTAACCTCTGCCACGCAAGCACAGCACGCTATGGCGCGTCTGCCTGCTTATGAACGTCAGCAAGTATTACAACACTGTGTACAACGTTTTAAACAGCGTGCTGAAGAGTTGGCGTACAGCTTGTGTATTGAGGCAGGTAAACCGATTAAAGATGCGCGTGGTGAAGTGACACGTTTAATAGATACCTTTAATTTGGCCGCCGAGGAAGCAACTCGGATTAACGGTGAAACCCTGAGTTTAGATATTAGTGCGCGTGCTAAAGGTTATCGTGGCATGACCAAACGTGTACCCATTGGAGTGTGTTCGTTTATTAGTCCTTTTAATTTTCCCCTCAATTTAGCAGCACACAAAATTGCCCCCGCAATAGCGGCAGGTTGTCCCTTTATTTTAAAGCCTGCCAGTTTAACGCCAATTGGCGCATTATTGATTGGCGAAGTATTGGCCGAAACCTCTTTACCACAAGGCGCGTTTTCGATATTACCTTGCAGTCGTGAAGGTGCAGACTTATTTACTACTGATGAACGTATTAAATTATTAAGTTTTACAGGTTCACCCGAAGTAGGTTGGGCGTTAAAAGCTAAAGCAGGCAAAAAGAAAGTCACTTTAGAGTTGGGTGGCAATGCCGCTTGTATTGTTGATGCGGATGCTAATATAGAAGATGCCGTACAGCGTATTATTTTTGGGGCATTTTATCAGTCAGGACAAAGTTGTATCAGCGTACAACGGATTATTATTCATCAGAGCATTTATCAGCAAGTAAAAGCCAAGTTGGTGGCTGCGGCGGCTGTTTTAGAGATGGGCAATCCGCACCACGAACAAACTTTTATTGGGCCGATGATTAGTGATAAAGAAGCGCAACGTTTGCAGTCTTGGATTGAGCAAGCCATCGCACAAGGCGCAACCTTGTTATGTGGTGGTCAACGTCAAGGCGCGATGTTAGCGGCGACTTTATTAGAAAACGTACCTGAACACGCCAAGTTATGTACCGAAGAAGCCTTTGGCCCTGTCGCGATACTATCTTCCTTTAGCGATTTCGAGCAAGCCTTAGCGCAGGTCAACAACAGTGCTTTTGGTTTGCAAGCGGGTATTTTTACCCGTGATATTTATAAAGCCTATCAAGCATGGGATACCCTAGACGTAGGTGGGGTAGTGATTGGTGATGTGCCATCATGGCGAGTCGATAATATGCCTTACGGCGGCGTTAAAGACAGTGGTTTAGGTCGTGAAGGAGTGCGTTACGCGATTGAAGATATGACAGAAGTCCGCTTATTGGTAGTGCGTCAACTGCCTTGATAACAGGACTTAGGGAGTGAATTGCCTAAGTCCAGATAATTTTACAGGAAACACATCCATGATAATAAAAAAAACATTGTCAGCGATGCTGACTTTATTAGCAACAACAGTCAGTCAGGCAGCACCGATTGAACCCTACAAATTGTATCAAGAGCATTGTGCCAAATGTCATGGTGAAAATGGTCAGGCTGATAACTGGCGCGGTTATTTGTATTTTGCCCGTAGTTTTAAAAGTCCAGAGTGGCAGGCTAAACGTAGTGACGCGCAAATTTTGGAAAAAATCAATCAAGGGCCACGGATTATGCCTGCCTACGAAAAAACGTTAAGTGACGAACAAAAAGCGGCATTGTTACGAGTGATTCGTGGTTTTGGCCGATAAGCGTCTCAATCCTAAGTATTCCCTCATCCCAATCTTTGTCCTATGGGGAGAGGGAATAGCTCTAACGCATCATCTTATTAAACATCATCGCCAATAATGGGTCGGGCATTAACTTCATTAAACCCTTAGCTGCTTTCCACGGCATTGCGGGAATAATCACATTCACTTTATTGCCTTCAATTGCTCGCACCATTTGTTGTGCGGCAATATCTGCCTCAATCACAAAAGGATATTTATCCATGTGGGGGGCAATATCGGTTTTAATAAAGCCGGGATGAATCACCGTCACTTTAATGTTTTTATTCATCAACTCTAAACGCATGGCATTCATGTAATTGCTTAATGCGGCTTTGCTCGCCGAATAGGCAGCACTGGCAGGTAAGGGCGAAAAAGCCGAAAATGACGACATACCTACCAAATGACCATGACCTTGTGCCAAAAAGATTTTTGTCGCTGCATCTAGTGTAGCAATTGCACCAATGACATTGGTTTGAAAAATTGCTTTATCAACACTGATATCACCATGACCGCTACGTTTAACGCCAGTAATACCTGCATTAGCCACCACAATATCAATTTGGCCTAAGTCTTGTGCCAAGCGCGTGATTGCGGGTGCAACTTGATTGTCTTGTTGTACGTCTAATTCGGTTACTGCAACACGGATATGATATTGGTCTTCTAATTGACGGGCTAATTGTTCGAGCTTGTCAACACGGCGCGCGGCCAAACCTAAGTTATAACCCTTACTTGCAAAGGCTTGGGCTAAAGCCGCACCAATGCCACTGGATGCGCCTGTAATCACCACATTTTTATTCATCATTAAATCCTCTAAAATACTGCATATGCGCTAAAAGCAAGGCACAATAGCGCAAAATCTTGACAGGAGTATCAACGTGCTACAAGCCTTTTTAAATAAATTAGCCCAACAACAGATAGATTTTGAAGACACTATCCAACTGATTAACCAATTATATAATTATCATCCGAGCCGTTTTAGTAATGGTTTAAGCCAACCAGTGATTAACCAAGCAGGACAAAACGAAGGCTCATGTCGTATTTTTGCGTTTGCCCAATTAAATCAGTTAAGCGAAGCACAAACATTGGCTTGTTTTGGTCGTTTTTATCAAGAGGTATTAAATGACCCACAAGGTACGAGTCATGGCAATATTCGTGCGTTTATGCGCGATGGTTGGGCGGGTGTCCAGTTTGAAGGCAAAGCTTTAACGCTTAAAAAGCAGCTTATTTTAACCATAGGTGAGCAAGCCACTGCCTCTATGACCGTCACCGATGCTGATACCGCCAAAGCCTTAGCGGTGATGGCTGACGATGATTTTCCCGAAGTGTTTGCCACTGCGCGTATGGTTGCGTTAATGGAGTTAGCGGCTGCAAGGTGTTTAAAAGTATTGTTAGCCGAAGGCGAGTTATCGGTGGGTGTGGGCGTAGATATTAAACATCTTGCTGCGACAGCTAAATATGATGTGGTGCAAGCAATTGCCACTTATACAGGTCAGGTTGGCAAATTATATCAATTTAAAGTTGAAGCCTTTGATTCGGGAGGAAAAATTGGCGAAGGCATACATACTCGAGCGATTATCAAAACTGAGCGGTTATTAGCAGGTGCAAAAGCGCGTCTTAATACGATGGTTTAATGTGTTAAGTTAGCTTCATTAAAGTGTCATGGTTTAGTCAAATAACTGTCACGGTTAGAGCCTAGTGTACAGCGGGTTAAAGACTTACGCCGAGAGCGTCAGTTTTAGAGCTTATTCTCCGCTAACCGCTAGGTAACCATTATGACACAACAACACCCTTATATTGATACCCATCAAGAACAAGACGACACTAATTATTCTAACAACGTACATTTTAATGAAGTATTACAAGTTCGCGTATCTCGCCGTAAAACAGTGTTAGGTGGCATGTCTGCGACAGCTGCTTTGATGTTAGGTGGTTTGACCGCTTGTGGTAATTCTGATGATACGGTTGTGCCAGCACCAATACCTGAGCCAGAATTAAAATTAGGCTTTAGCCCTGTTGCCAAAAATTTAAATGATGTGGTTACTGTGCCAACGGGTTATGAAGTAGCCGTTGTTTATGCTTTGGGTGATGCTTTAAATACAGCCACCCCTGCATGGGCAAATGATGGTTCTGAAACGGCTGAATCTTATGAGTTTCGTGCAGGCGACCATCACGATGGCATGAGCTTTTTTGGTTTAGGTAGTGATGGTAAATGGAGCGCAAAAACCTCTGATAAAGGGGTTTTGTGTTTAAACCATGAAAATATTACCAGAAACTTTTTACATCCAAACGGTCCAACCAGCGTTGATGGTAAGCGCCCTGTAAACGAAGCCTTAAAGGAAATTAACTGTCATGGCGTGAGTGTTGTTGCTGTTACAAAGCAAAGCAGTGGCTCATTTGCAATAGATAAAGCCAACACATTAAACCGTCGTATTACACCCAACACAGTCATGGAGTTTCATGGTGCGGCGGCGGCTAGTCGTTTTTTAGTGACTAAATACGATGCCAAAGCCAAAAAAGCACGTGGCACATTAAATAACTGTGCCAATGGTTATACCCCTTGGGGAACGTATTTAACTTGTGAAGAAAACTGGGCAGGTTATTTTAAACGTCCAAGCAGTGATAATACTTTACGTACAAGTGCGGAATTAGCCAGCTTAATACGTTATGGTGTTACCAGCTCTACAGGGGCAAATTCATGGTCAACAGCAAGTGATAGCGATGACCGTTTTACCCGTTGGAATGCCACTGTTTTAGATGCAGCCAAAACAGCCGATACTGACTTCCGTAATGAGCCAAATACTTTTGGTTGGGTAGTTGAAATTGACCCGTTTAACACTAGCAATGCCCCACGTAAACGTACCGCTTTAGGTCGTTTTGCCCATGAAGGTTGCGAAATTGCGCCTGTTAAAGTGGGCAAGCCTGTGGTGTTTTATATGGGTGATGATTCACGCGGTGAATATGTTTATAAGTTTGTCTCCACTAAAGTGTGGGATGCCGCCGATGCGACTGGTGGTTTAACCGCTGGCGACAAATACATGAACGAAGGCAAATTGTATGTTGCTAAGTTTAATGCCGATGGCACAGGCAAATGGTTAGAGTTAGGGTTTGGTGCGAATGGTTTAGTGGCAGATAATGCAGTATATCCATTTACCTCTCAAGCGGCTGTGGTAGTTAATGCGCGGTTGGCAGCAGATGCGGTGGGCGCAACTAAAATGGACAGACCCGAATGGACAGCAGTACACCCCAAAACTGGCGAAGTTTATTTAACCTTAACGAACAATAGTGAGCGTGCTACTAAATATCCTGTAGATGCTGCTAACCCACGAGACTATGACGATGTTGATGGTAACAAAGTAACAGGAGGTAATCCAAACGGCCACATTATTCGTTGGAAAGAAGCGAATGATGACCATGCCGCTACGGCCTTTATGTGGGATGTATATGTGTTTGCCGCCGAAGAAGATGCTGATAAGAGCAAAATTAACGTGTCTAACCTAACCAGCGGCAACGATATGTCTAGCCCTGATGGCTTGTGGTTTGACCGTCGCGGCATATTGTGGATTCAAACCGATGATGGTGCTTATACTGATGTGACCAACTGTATGATGTTAGCAGCAGTCACTGGTAAAGTGGGTGATGGTGCTAAAACTACCATTGATGGCCAAGATACCTTTAAAGGTAAAAATCCAAGTGAAGAAAATCTACGCCGCTTTTTGGTTGGCCCTAAAGAGTGTGAAATTACAGGTGTGACGATGACACCTGATAACAAAGCAATCTTTGTTAATATTCAACACCCAGGTGAAGATGGCAACTTAGCTAATATGACAAGTAACTGGCCAGATATGTCTGCACCAACCGTAGTGAATAGCAATAAAACAGCACGTCCACGTTCTGCAACGATTGTGATTTATCGTAAAGATGGTAAAGAAATCGCGGTATAAGTGTAGAACTTAAACCTAATAAAAAGCCCTTGTGACAACACAAGGGCTTTTTGTTTTTCCACACTCTAATCTTCTCTCAAAGAACGAGTTCCCTCCTTTTTAAAAGGAGGATTAGGGAGGATTATTAACCACCAATAAAATCCTGCTTACCCAACTCCACGCCGTTATGACGCAAAATGTTATAAGTGGTGGTGATATGAAAATACATATTAGGGATAACAAAATGCTGCAAATAGGTTTTGCCGTCAAAATTTAGGGTACGTGTACGCAAGGCGAGAGTAATAGCTTTGTCTTCTGTGCCGTCAATTTGAGCAGGGCTAAATTCTTTTAAAAAATGAATAGTTTTATCAATACGCGCAATCAGCTCATCAATCGTGGTTTCGTTGTCTTCGTATTTGGGCGGTTCAATGCTTGCTAAACGAGCGGCACAACCTTTGACCATATCAGTGGCAATTTGTACTTGGCGAGCTAAGGCAAACATATCAGGTGCAAGACGACTGTTGACTAAAATTGTGGCATCAAAGTTTTTGCTGGTGGCGTGAGTTGCGCCTTTTTGCAGAATGTTGCGTAAATTGCCTAACATGTGAATAAAAACGGGGATTGAAGATTGGTACATGGAGAGTGGCATGACGATGTTCCTGTTTGTTTATTGTTGAAGTTATTTAATAGGGATGGAGCAGGGGGAAGTCAATTGTGATGGAGAAATAATTGTGGAAGATGGTGTGAGGTTGACGCAGAAGAAAATCGTGGGTTTCGTTCCTCAACCCACGCTATTCAAAATATGTACCGTAAATGCAATTGTAGGATATGTCACAAAGCGACCTCTAATTGTTGGGTCAATATAAGGAATAGGTAATTGTATAACACTTTTTTGGGTGCTAAACCGATTTGCTTTAATGCGAACTTCTAATCTATGATTGTCACAAACTTGCACAGTGACATCAATAGGAGAGTTAATATCATTTTCTTGACAACCATGATATCTACCAGCCTCGATTATTTTATAACGTCCAACTGTAATAGCATTTGCGTTCATGTCGTCGCGTAATTGATAACTCAGTGTAAGCTCTTCATCAAGTAATAATTCAACAAGAGCTGTTTGTTGATTAGTTAAAATCTTATGATCGGCCATTACTTTGTCGTTATTTGACAAGTCATCGCAATAAAGCCGCCATGTAGAACCATAGGCAATCGCTTCATCAATCCATGCTAATAACGCCTTTAAATCATAAATCACATACTGATTACGACAATATGGGTGCGACTCTAAATCTAATAAAACTTTTCTTATTACATCGTTTGATGATTGCCAAACATTATAAATATAATAAAATTCTGCGGGTGCTTTCCAAGCTGTATGTGAACTATCAACATACAGATGAAAAGCAAATAATTTTAAGCCATCGTCTCTCTCAAAATAAACATCTCCATGAACAAAAGCAGGCTCACCTGTTTCAACATGGCTAGTACTGTATTCTAAGCGTTTGTCATTAGGAATTTCAGCTGCAATCGCAATACAATTACCAAGTTTGGCATGTTCCAATACATCTTGTTCATTTAAACACAAATGAACACTGCGGCCACATGAGCCGCAATATCTTGTATTAGCGGTAGGTTCATCGGTATATAACTCTTGCCATTTTACATTGCATCGAAATTTAAAAATTTCGTTAGCTTCGGAATGGGTAAATATTTTTTGTGACATAAGCCATTAATCCTTATTTAGCTTGTGTGGGTTGAGGAACGAAACCCATAATATCCTAACAATCATGGTTTTCTTACGTCAACCCACGCTTTTTAAAAGTCTACTTCTGCAACAACTTCGCCGCCTCTTTCGCAAAATAAGTCAAAATGGCATCCGCACCTGAGCGTTTAATACACATTAGCGACTCTAAAATAATTTCATCACGTTTGAGCCAACCATTGCTAATCGCAGCCATGTGCATCGCATATTCACCACTGACCTGATAAGCAAAGGTTGGTGCTTGATAGGTATCTTTTACTTCACGAATAATATCCAAATAGGGCATGGCAGGTTTCACCATCACCATATCTGCGCCTTCGGCCAAATCTAAACCCACTTCATGCAAGGCTTCCATTCTGTTGGCATAATCCATTTGATAGGTCTTTTTATTGCCACCTTTTAAATTACTTGCCGAACCCACCGCATCTCTAAAAGGCCCATAGTAGTTAGACGCATATTTTGCGGCATAGGACAAAATACAGACATTCGGATAACCAGCTTGCTCTAAGGCCGCACGAATTGCACCAATTCGACCATCCATCATATCGGAAGGTGCGACCACATCTGCACCTGCTTGCGCATGAGAAATCGCTTGTTTAATTAATGCTTCGGTAGTCACACCATTTAGCACATAACCGTTTTCATCAATAATGCCGTCTTGACCATGAGTGGTAAATGGGTCTAAAGCCACATCCGTAATCACGCCTAATTGCGGAAAAGCAGCTTTTAAAGCGCGTACTGCACGTTGAGCCAAACCATTGGCATTCCATGCTTCTTCCGCCAATAAACTTTTGGCTTCGGGCGGAGTCACAGGAAACAAGGCCACCGCAGGCACACCCAAAGCTACCAATTCAGCCGCTTCTTTGAGTAACTCATCAATTGACACACGCTCAATACCCAACATGGACGGAATGGCTTCGCGGCGATTTTCACCCTCTAACACAAACATCGGGTAAATTAAATCAGCAGGTGTAAGTATCGTTTCTTGTACCAAACGGCGACTAAATTCTTGAGCGCGTAAACGGCGCATACGGGTTTGTGGAAAAGCACCACGAGCAAAAGTAAATTGGGACATAAGGTAACTCAATAAAAATAATTACATCTGTACTCTAGCAAAAATTTAGAGGGCTGTTAGATTTGCTAGATAAATTTTGTAGTGACAGGATGGAAAAAATGAAAAAAGTAGCGGTTATTTTATCAGGTTGTGGCTTTAAAGATGGTGGTGAAATTTATGAAGCTACCTTAACGATGTTGGCTTTAGATGAAGCTGATGTCAGTTATCAATGTTTTGCGCCCGATATGCCACAAATGCACGTTATTAACCATTTAACAGGCGAACAAATGCCTGAAAGCCGTAATGTGTTGGTCGAGGCGGCACGTTTGGCGCGAGGTAATGTTAAAGCGATGACTGAGGCTAAAGTCGAAGATTTTGATGCACTGATTATTCCTGGTGGTTTTGGTGCGGCTAAAAATTTGTGCAATTTTGCGGTTAAAGGCAGTGATATGACCGTACAAGCTGATGTGTTAGCTTTTGCTCAGGGTATGAATCAAGCAGGAAAGCCTGTTGGTTTGGTGTGTATTGCGCCATCAATGGCACCTAAAATTGGCGGTGTAGGTACACAATACACCATTGGTAACGATGCAGGTACAGCCGCCGCGATTAACGCGATGGGTGGCTTACATGTGGCTTGTGCGGTGGATGAGTGTGTGATTGACCAAGAGCGTAAAATCGTCACCACGCCTGCTTATATGTATGCCGCGCGGATTCGTGAGGCGCGAGTAGGTATTCAAAAATTAGTACAAGCGGTGTTGAACTTGGCTTAAAAGTCTACTGCCTATCCAACAACCGATAACCAATTGCTTCCGTAATATGAGGCACTAAAATCGTCTCGCTTTGAGCTAAATCAGCAATAGTCCGTGCTACGCGTAAAATCCGATGATAAGCACGGGCAGATAAACGTAATCGCTGCATCGCTTGGTCAAGCAGTTTATTTTCTTTTTCACCTAGCAGACAATACTTATCTAATAAAGAAGGACTCAGGGCTTTATTGGTGCATTGTTGACGTTTGATTTGTTGTTGTCTAGCCAATAATACCCGTTGCCGTACTTGTGCCGAATTTTCGCTAGGCTGAGTATCACGCAAAGCACTGGCTGCCAAAGCAGGAACTTCGATGTGTAAATCAATTCTATCCAATAAAGGCCCTGATAGTTTACCGCGATAACGAGCAATTTGTTCGGGGCTACACCGACAGCGCGGCGAGCCATCACCTAAAAAACCACAAGGGCAAGGATTCATGGCCGCAATCAATTGAAAACCCGCGGGAAAAGTCATTTGTTTGGCAGCACGCGAAATCACTACTTGCCCTGATTCTAAAGGTTCACGCAATACTTCTAAAACTTTGCGGTCAAACTCGGGGAGTTCATCTAAAAATAATACGCCATGATGTGCCAGTGTAATTTCACCGGGTTTAGGATTAGAACCACCGCCAACTAAAGCGGCCGCCGAAGCGGTGTGATGTGGTGCGCGAAACGGCGCAATCCCAAAAGCGTGTTCGGGTTGACCTGCTACCGAATGAATCGTCGCTACTTCCAAACTGGTTGCATCATCTAAAGGAGGTAAGATACTGGGCAAGCGTGAGGCTAACAAGGTTTTACCTGTACCCGGTGGCCCCATCATCAATAAGGAGTGTCCGCCTGCGGCAGCAATTTCTAAAGCGCGTCTAGCGCGGTGTTGGCCTTTAACATCGGCTAAATCAAGTGAAATGCCAGTCTGCACACGATATTCTGGCTGAGTGGCGATTAAACAATCTGTAGCGGATAAATGTTGGCACAATTCGGCAAGATGTTTAATGCCATAAACGTGGGCATTTTTGGGGCGAGCCGCTTCACTGGCATTTTCTAATGGCACAAATAATTGATGCTGCTCTTTAGTTGCGGCAATACTCGCTGATAAAACGCCCACAATGGGTCGTAATTCACCTGTTAATGCCAGCTCACCTAAAAACTCTTTATCAGCTAAAGCGTCCAGTCCAATTTGCCCGCTTGCCGCTAAAATACCTAAAGCAATCGGCAAATCAAAACGTCCTCCGTCTTTGGGGAGGTCGGCAGGAGCGAGATTGATGGTTAAACGCCGTTGTGGAAATTCAAAACCTGCATTAATAAGAGCAGAGCGTACACGGTCTTTACTTTCGCGTACCGCCGCTTCGGGTAAGCCAACAATAGTTAAAGCAGGTAAACCATTGCTAACATGAACTTCAACGGTGACTAAAGGTGCGTGCAAACCCAAGGCAGCACGGGTATAAACAAGTGCGAGTGACATAAAACATCCTTGTTGAATTTCATAATTCGGGGTATTTGTTTAAACGTTCCATTCGACTCCGCTCAGGGAGCATATTCGTGCAGGCTGAGCGTAGTCGAAGCCCATTTTAAGATTTTATCTGCGTTTCAAGCAGTTTTAACTGTTTTTCTAAACTTTGTAACTTGAGTCGGGCTTCACCCAATAATTGACTTTGGCGGTCAAATTCTTCGCGGGTGACTAATTCCATTTTGGCAAAGGTTTCTTGCAAAATGGCTTGTAAATTTTTATCTAACTCTTGCCATAAACCCGATTGATTACTTTGTTCATAACGCTCACGAATTTGCTCACGTACTTTTTGCACCAAATTATCCAAAGCCATGGTTGTCTCGCTTAAAAAATGCACCAAAACGATAAAAAATCACCTTTTTTGCACTGTTTTAGAACAATAATGATTTAGCAAGCGCGCTATTTTTGACTAAAACTGTGCAAATTGCCTCTTATTGCGCCTGTAATATCTTTATTGACAATAAACAAGCAATCTTGGCATGAGTTCTGCAAATAAGACTATGCGACTGATGTACTCAAGTAAAAGATTTTGCGCGTCTAGTGTGGCACAACTTGCTTATAACGCAAATACCGTTTTTGCTGAGTCATCTTTAACTTCAATAATATATGGGGTCACTATGAAACTTTCTCATTTAGCCAAAGCCTTACTTGCTAGTTCTGTGTTGTTGTCTTCTGTTAATGCGATGGCTGCTGAGCCGATTACCGTTACTGGTAGTGCTGCCTTTACTTCTGACTATTTGTTCCGTGGTGTATCACAAACCTCCAATAATGCAGCGGTACAAGGCGCAATGACCTTTACCCACGAAAGTGGTGCTTACTTTTCTTTATGGGGTTCGAGCATTACCTCATTTGCACCAACATTAGCTGATTCAGCAGGTTTGGAATTAGATACTTTGTTAGGTTATGGTGGTAAGGCGGGTGAAGTCGCTTATGACGTGGGTGTGATGCGCTATAACTATCCAGGTTTGAGTAAGCAAAATAATGGTACTTCTGATGTTAATGGCAAAGTTGTCGAAGCTGATTACAATGAAGTTTATGCCTCTATTAGTACAATGGGTGCCAAAGTAGGTTTTAACTATAGCCCAGAATACTTTAATGAAACTGATAAATTCTTATATATTTATGCCAGTTATAGTACAGAAGTAGCAGGTGTAGGCTTATTTGGTAGTGTTGGCATGAACAAATTTGATAGTGCTGACATGATGACCCAATCATTAGCTCTATCAAACAATACTGATGATAGCTATATGGATTATAAATTAGCTGCCTCTAAAGCCATTGGTGGTGTGACTGTTGAAGGTGCTTATATTGGCGCTGATCTTGACGACACCGTATGTACTGAAGGTCTATGCGAAGGCCGTTTTGTGCTGACCGTCAGCAAAGGCTTTTAATTTTATAGGGCTTACCACACGGTAAGCCCTTGTTTTGTAGGAGTTGCAACATGAAATTAGTAACTGCCATCATCAAGCCGTTTAAGTTAGATGATGTTCGTGAAAGCCTATCGGATATTGGCGTACAAGGGATTACTGTGACTGAGGTAAAAGGGTTTGGCCGACAAAAAGGACACACCGAACTTTATCGTGGTGCAGAGTACGTAGTGGATTTTTTGCCCAAAGTTAAAATCGAAGTCGCGATTGGTGATGACTTGGTTGACCGTGTCATTGAAGCCATTACCAAAGCAGCAAACACAGGCAAAATTGGTGATGGCAAAATTTTTGTCACCGCGCTAGAACAAATTATTCGCATTCGCACAGGCGAGACGGGTGTTGATGCGGTTTAAGCCTAAAACTAGGACTCGCGCAATTTAAAAATTTCCTTACGCACTAGTCCTTAATTTTTACTCCCTTTTGGTACTCACATGGAGAAACCATCGTGAAGAAGATTCTTCTTGCCCTAAGTTTGAGTGGCGCGCTGTTAAGTGCAGCTCCACTGTATGCAGAAGAAGCGATGACAGCAGCACCTACTGCTCCTGTTGCCGCCGTCACTGCTGATACAACAGCGGCAGCTCCTGCCGAAGCCGCCGCCCCTGAAGCAGCTCCTGCTGAAGCGGCTGCTCCTGCACCCACTGCCAACAAAGGTGATGATGCCTTTTTGATGATGTGTGCTGCCTTTGTTATTTTGATGTCAATTCCCGGTTTGGCCTTGTTTTACGGCGGTTTAGTTCGTAAAAAGAATATGCTTTCGGTATTGATGCAAGTCTTTACTGTTTTTTCTGTGATTAGTGTCTTATGGATGATTTATGGTTACAGTATTGCCTTTACTGAGGGTAACGCGTTCTTTGGATCATTATCGAAGGTGTTCTTAAGCGGTGTGACGGCAGATTCACTGGCGGCAACATGGAATAAGGCAACGCCAATTCACGAAATGATTTATATTGTTTTCCAAGGTGCTTTTGCGGCAATTACTTGCTGTTTAATTGTAGGTGCTTTTGCAGAGCGTGCTAAATTTGCAGGTATCTTAGCGTTTATGGTCTTGTGGTTTACCTTCTCTTATTTACCAATGGCACACATGGTATGGTACTGGGCAGGTCCAGATGCTTACACTGATGCGGCGGCGGCTGAAGCAGCAGCAGCGACAGCAGGCTGGTTGTTCCAAAAAGGTGCTTTAGACTTCGCAGGCGGTACAGTGGTTCATATTAACGCTGCCATTGCAGGTTTGATTGGTGCTTATGTGATTGGCAAACGTATTGGTTACGGTAAAGAAGCCATGTTGCCACACAATATGGTTATGACCATGATTGGTGCCGCTTTATTGTGGTTCGGCTGGTTTGGCTTTAATGCGGGTTCTGCTTTAGAAGCGAACGGCATTGCAGGTTTAGCGTTCTTAAATACATGGTTGGCAACGTCTGCGGCTGCGGTATCTTGGATGTTGACTGAGTGGATTTTCAAAAGCAAACCATCCATGTTGGGTGCAGCTTCGGGTGCAGTCGGTGGTTTGGTTGCCATTACCCCTGCTTGTGGTTTTGTAGGTGCGAGTGGTGCGTTAGCGATTGGTTTAATTGCAGGTATCGCCTGTTTATGGGGTGTGCATAGCCTCAAAAAATTATTGGGTGCAGATGACGCTTTAGATGTGTTTGGTGTGCATGGTGTGGGTGGTATTGTGGGCGCATTGTTGACAGGTGTGTTTGCAGCCCCAGCATTGGGTGGTACAGGCGTATGGGATTATGTTGCCAACGGTGTAGCTGCTAACTATGACATTTTGGCACAAGTAAAAATTCAAGCGATTGGTGTAGTAGTTACCATCGTTTGGTCAAGTGTTGTCGCTTTCATTGCTTACAAGTTAGTTGATATTACCATCGGCTTACGTGTTAGCGAAGAAGATGAGCGTATTGGTTTAGACGTTACCTCTCATGGTGAGCGTGCTTATAACGACTAATTCGTTGCTACTCTAAAAACGGAGGCTTATGCCTCCGTTTTTTTTATGAGGACTTACGCATTGCCCTGCAATTAGCGCGTTTTGTGAACATAAAATCGTTGAAAACAGTTGAAATGTGAGCAAATAAGCGATAACCGCGTAAGTCCTATTTATGCTATATTTGACAAAAATAGCCATAAGTGTAGAGCGGAGCATGTTTAAACATTGGGTAGGGATAAGCATGATATTGCTGTGTACGCACAGTTATGGCCAAATCTATAAATGGGTAGATGAACATGGTAATGCACACTTTAGCGATGAACCACCCAAAAATAACACTCCTTTTCAAACTCTGAATATCCCTAACTCTTCACGCTCAAGCGCACCCGCACCAAGCCCTGACAGTATGAGCGATGACGCGATTAAACAACGACAACAAAAAATGATTGATGTATTTGAACAAGATCGTCAAGCTAAAAAAGCCAAATTAGAAGCTGAATTGGCCGCCAAACGTAAAGAATTAGCCGAAACCTGTAAAAAAGGACAGTCGATTATCTCGGCAGTACGGACAGGTGGTTTAGAAATCGAAGACAAACACGGCAACAAAAGATTATTGCCAGAGTCTGAACGTGCGGCGATTGAAAAACAGGTACAGCAATCGTTAAAAAAACATTGTGATTAAGATAGGCTACATGCTAATTCACCAAAACGCCTTACTTCCTTTGGCCTCTCACCAAGAGTCAACTTGGATTAGCCAGAAAATACAATCATTACCCATGAGAAGTATTGAAAAAGGTCAACGACTTTATACCGAAGGCCAAGACTTTGACATGGTTTATATTACCTTGTCTGGTCTATATCGCAGTTTTTATATTTTTGAAAATCAAGAGGTTAATTTACGCTTTTTAGCAGGTTATAGTTTATTGTGTCCTTTGTCATCATTAGCGAGTTTATTGTATGGAGGTGATAAACAAAAATCTCTTGAGTCGATTGAATGTGTCGGTACAGGCCAAGTTTTGTGTTTACCCGTAAAAGACTTTATTCCCCATCCTAAACAAACGGATTACGCCACTCATCTCAATGTTTTTAATATGATTGTTTTTGAACATTATTTGTCGCTAGAGCGACGTTTAAGAATGATTCAACTCAAACGAGCCAAACAGCGTTATGATTATTTTTGCCAAGTGATGCCTGCCGAAATTGTGCAAGGTATGCCTAACTTTCATATTGCCTCTTATTTGGGCATCACGCCCGAAGCCTTATCAAGAATAAAATCAAAAAATTGATTTTTATCAATGTCGCATATCAAAAACACGAATACAGTTAAAGCAATCTTCATACAATAAAAGGTGTAAAGCCATGCTCAAAATGAAAGATTGTTGTGAACAATGTCGTTCCCCTCTTGCTTTGACAGCTATTGCTTATATTTGCTCTTATGAATGCACTTTTTGTCAATCATGCAGCCAGAAAATAGCCTGTATTTGTCCTAATGGCCAAGGTAATTTGGTTGTTAGGTGCCTCAAAAAATCCACCCTTTAGCCCTTTCCATCTCAGCCTTAGGAGTCATCCATGCCCGTAAAAATACTCATCACAATTGGCATTCTGCTTTATGCCCTAGTCGTTCCAATTCTAGAGATAAACAGCACCCATGTTTTTAATCCAGCGTGGGTGGCACACGCTCGGCTGCACGAGGTGTGGCAGCTCGCAACAAACACCACAATAGGCTTGTTTTGTTTGTGGCTTGTTTGGTTAAAAAATGAGGTGCGTTTTCCAAGCCTTTTCACTTTCTTTATATTTGGCGGTTTTCTTTTTTCCTATGTAATACGGGGCACTTACGGTGGTTCTATGGTGCATCCAAATGGAAGTGAAGCAACAATCGTGGGTATAAACATGGCCGTTTTCGGCGCTGGGCTAGGCATCATTTTTACCGTGCTCGCCCTTATTCTCCATAAACGGACAAGTGCCGCTGTTTAGCCTAGTAAACACGTCACCTAACAAGGCGTTGCACCAGAAAAATTTGCCTTCGCTTCGCTACGGCAATTTTTTCTGTGAACTTGGGCGTTCGACCAACACGCACCAAAAGCCCTCCCAACTGAAACGCAAATTTTTTGGTTAAATATTTGAGAGAAATCAATCATGAACACTGCACTTTATGCACCCATGCTGAGTTTGATGCTACTAACGATGGTCGTTTGGTTTTGGCTCTATGTCAAACGTATTGGTTATATGCAAGCCCATAAAATTGAGCCACAAAGTTTATTTAGCCGTGTACGTTTATTACAAATACTGCCTGACGCTATTCAAGCACCTGCCAATAATCTGAATAACCTGCTCGAATTACCAATTATTTTTTATGCCTTGTGTTTGATGAACAGCCAACAGGCTAATGTTAGCAATACGTTGGTGGTTTTAGCATGGGCTTATGTGGCGTTACGAGTGATACATAGCCTGATTCATTGTACTTACAACAAAGTCATGCATCGTTTTGCTGTGTATTCTTCTTCTAGTTTGGTGTTGTGGGCAATGTTGGTGTTAACGATTTTTAGATTTGTTTAGTAGGAGTTAAAATGATGAAATATGTTTTGATTATCCATGAGGTAGAGTCATATCCTGCATGGAAAGCCATTTTTGATAATGCCGCTAAACTACGCAAAGATGCAGGAGAAACCAGTTATCAATTACTACGTTATGATACGGATGCTAATCAAATTGTGCATTTTTCACAGTGGTGTTCTTTAGAAAATGCACGTCAGTTTTTTGAGTCGCCTGCTTTAGTCGAAATTCGCAAACAAGCTGGTGTCAAAGCCCCCAATTTTATTTATTTAGAGCAAATTGAAGA
>Ga0209599_10000135_pt1 | contig 52390 bp, 39 predicted proteins | sample Shrwel_input2_FT_FD_187534 | JGI IMG/M metagenome (GOLD analysis project Ga0209599, IMG submission 187534) | Subsurface microbial communities from deep shales in Ohio, USA - Utica-3 well 1 S input2 FT (SPAdes) (version 2) ...
GGCTTCGCCGAAAAGGCGCGTCTGTTCATCGGCCTGGGCCAAGATGGGCTTGTCCAATTCTTGGCCCAGACGAGCGAGTCGAGCCAAGATGAGCCGGACGGCGGCGTCCCGGGTAAACGTGGGCATGTTCATGAGAGGTCTTGAGCGACGCCCTGCAGGACGTCGACGAATCGGGCGGAGAGGTCGCCGCGCGCAAACTGCCGCTCCGCCAAGGCGCGCGCGGCAGCCCCGGCGCGACGGCAGCGTTCGGGGTCAGCCGCCAGGGCCTGTAAGGCATCCGCGAAAGCTCCGGGGTCGCGAGGGGGGACGACGACGCCGGCGCCAGCTTGCGTGATCAGGGTCGCCAACCAGCCGGGGTAGTTGTTGACGATGGGTATGCCCGCCGCCGCGTAATCGAAGAATTTATTGGGGGAGGTGCCGTCGTAGAACGCCGGCACGTCCTTCAGCACCATCAACCCACAATCGAGCGAGGCGGTGATGGCCCCCAGCTGCTGTTTTGCGACGGGCTCGAAGAAGAGGCAATTCGTCAGGCCCTCGGCGGCGGCGGACGCGCGCAGTCGGTCCTTCTCTTTCCCGTCGCCGAGGAAAGCCAGCTTGATGCGGCTATCGCCACGCCGACGGAGCTCGCGGGCGACATCCAACAGGGCGTCGAGACCATTGGCGGGGCCATGCGCGCCGGTGAAGCCGGCCACGAAATCTCCCGGCGCGACCCCCGGCAGCGCCAAGGACGCGCGCCGGCGAGGGTGAAAGAGTTCCAGGTCGCTGCCGTTGGGGATCAAGGTCACCGCGCGACCGCGCGGCGCCCGGCGCCGGATGCCCGCCACGATGCCGGGAGAAAGCCCGATGCAGGCGTCCGCCCCGCGGTACGCCGCCCACTCCAAGCAAGCCATCCCACCCAAGAGCAAAGGATTCCGCACGCCGAGGGCGCGGGGAAGCTCCGGCCAAAGGTCACGCACCTCGAAGACGAAAGGTTTCCCGCGGAGCCAACGCGCGGCCAAGCCGGGCAAGGCGGCCGTCAACGGCGTCGAGGTGGCAAAAGCGAGGTCATAGGGTTCCGACAGCGCCAACCGCAGCGAGCGGAGGGCGAACCACGCGAACGTCCAGCCCCGCCGCAGCAAGCCATCCCGGTTCGAATAAGGCAGCGGCAAGGAGATGACGTCGATGCCGTCGACGTCGCCCCGCGACCAGCCCGCCTGCGGGTCCCACGGGAGGCGCAAACCCGACTGCGCGTGGGCACCGCAAACCAGCGTGACCGCATGTCCGCGGGCCACGCAGGCGCGGGCGAACTCATAGGAACGCGTCCCACCCGAGCCCAACGGGGTGGCGAAATGCTGATGGAAGTAGAGGATCCGCATGCGGGCGGACGCTTAGCCCAGATCCTGTTCGAGCACGGCGCGGATCTTCCGGGCGGCGGTACCGTCGCCGTAGGGATTCTGCAGCTTCGAGCGACGCAGGTACTCCGCGGGGTCGTCGAGCAGGCGGGTCGTTTCTTGGCAAATACGGGCGGGGTCGGTGCCGACCAACGTGCAGGTTCCCGCCGCGACGGCTTCGACGCGCTCCGTCGTGTTACGGAGAACCAAGACGGGCTTGCCCAAGGAGGGCGCCTCTTCCTGGACGCCGCCGGAATCGGTGAGGATCACCGTGGCCCGGTCCATGAGCCAAACGAAGTCCTCGTAGCGGGCGGGCGAGATCAGGGCGATCCGCGGATTCTTGCCCAAGAGCCGATGCACCGGTTCCTGGACCAAGGGATTGAGGTGCACCGGGTAGAGGACGCCCAAATCCGGATGCCGTTCGGTGAGTTGCTGCAAGGCTCGGCAAATCTGCTCGAAGCCCAGCCCGAAGGATTCGCGGCGGTGACCGGTGACCAGCAACCAGCGGGCCTTGGGATTGGTCAGGAAGCGTTGCGCGAACTCCGGCGGCACGCCCAAACGCGCGATCACTTCGGCGTCTTGGCCGAGGCCTTGCAGGCGGGCCCGCGTCCACAGCAGCGCATCCACCACGGTGTTGCCGGTCACGGTGCAGGACTGGTCGTCGATCGCTTCGCTGAGGAGGTTCTCGCGGGCCTGTTCGGTCGGACAGAAATTCCAGCGCACCAAAGGGGCGGTCAGCCGGCGGTTCATCTCTTCGGGGAACGGCGAGCGCATGTCATCCGTCCGGAGCCCAGCCTCCACATGTCCGACCGGAACATTCGCGTAGAACGCGGCCAAGGCCGAACCCAAAACCGTCGTCGTGTCACCCTGCACCAAGACCGCATCGGGGCGGGCCATCGTCATCCACGAGTGGACGGAGGTGAGGACACGTGCGGTGAGGTCCGCCAAGCCTTGGCCAGGTTGCATCAGGTTCAGGTCCACGTCCGGGCGGAGGCCGAAGACCGCCAAGGTCTGGTCCAGCATCTGGCGATGCTGGGCGGTGACGACGAGCACGGGGCGAATGGTCTTCGACTGCATCAGCTCGAAATAGAGCGGAGCCATCTTGATGCATTCGGGGCGGGTGCCGACAATCAGGGCGACGGTGCGCATGGGCTTAAAGGGGGTAAGGACGACCGTCGACCAGCACCGCATCCGGGCGCAGGTCGATCGCACAACCGAGGGCGGTCACGAAAGTCACGGCCCGCCCCTGGGCCGTGAGCCGGCGGGTGCAACCGGGTTCCCGACGGCCATAACGGGCGGCGTGGAAGCCTTCGCCCGTCTGTCCATCGGCGGACAGCCAAGCTTCTTGGGATGGTTCGGAACAGACGATCGCGAGCGTCGCGAGGCCGGCGCGGCTGCGACCATGCCACCGGAGTTCACAGCGGCTCGCTGGGTTTCGGGTCTGGACTTGGTCGATGACCACGAAGCCTTGCGGATAACGCAGGACGCGGCGGGTCCATTCGGCGCCACCCAAGTCCACCAGACTGGCGCGGAAGCCATCCGTTTCGACGGCGCGGACGCAAGGCACCCACGGCAACCAGAGGAAGCGGCCGGCCTTCCGCATCGGCCCGCGGCCATCGACGGTGAGGACGTTGTGATGGATGGCCGACCCGAAATCGTCGGCGCCGGTTCCTCGATAAGAATAGGTTCCGACATCCTCGGCCACCCACGCGGCATCCCAGTACAAGGAGACGTGCAATTGGTCCGCTTGGCTCGGCCGATGCGACCATCGGGTGGGTTGCCGGAAGAAGGCGGCTCCGCGGTAATTGCGGAGCAGGCCCACGCCTGCCGCGGGACAATCGACGGAGAGGTTGCCGGCGATGGTCCGGGCGGAAACGGGCATGGGACCCACGAGCAACAAGGAAGCCTCATCCCAAGGGCCCGAGGTGGGCCGGCTCCCGAGGAACAGCACTTGGGCGGCGCCGACGGCGGGGCGGAAATCACCGGGCGCGACCCCGCTGAGCGGGAAAAGGTCGGCGCTGTCGTCGGCGCCGTACCGCGGGACCGTGCCATCAGGCTCCATCAGGTTCAGCAGGAATTCCGTGGCCCGGCTGGCCTGATCGCGCGTGTGCGGAGGGAGGCGTTCACCTTCGGCGACCAAGACGACCTCGGCCCATGTCATCAGCTGGAGAAAGAGGCGGTGGTAATTCGTCGAGTGCTGGCTGAAACCGCCATCGGCATCGACGAGGGCATCGACCTGCGGAAACAGGGTTTCGAGTCCTTGATCGCGCCATCCCGCGGAGTCTTCCAGGTGCGGCCAGAGAGCGCCCGCCGTGAAGAGCCCGAGCGACTCGCTGATGCCGTGGTTGTTCTGCTGCGAAAGGGCGTACGACAGGTGGGCCTGGATCCGCTCCGCCGTCGCGGTGGCGAGGCGGGCCGTCAGCAAGACGCGCCCGTCCGTCGTCGCGGGATGATCGCGGAAGGCCTGCAGCGCGTAGGCCACGGCGATGAGCCGGAAGGAAGCCTCCTGCCCGCACATCCACTGCGGTCCGCGGTTGGGCGGGTTGGCTTGCATCCAATCCTCGAGCAAAACCCAGAACCGTTCGACGTGCCGAGCGTCGCCATCGAGCACCCACGCGCGGACCAGCGGGTAGACCCAGGCGAAGCGCGAGAGCTCCCAGACGCCTTTGATATCCGTCGTCCCCGCGTCGGAAAGCTTCGTCCAATGAACGGAGGGATCGACCTTCGCGCCGTCGAGCACGCTGATGTGCCAACTCGGGCGCTCGCCGGCGTCGACCAAATCATGGTTGAAAATCCGGAAGCGACCGAGGGCGATCAACTCGGCTTCGGCGACGGGCGAGTGTCCGTTCGCGACGGCCCAAGCCTCCACATGCGGGGCCAAATAGGAGCGGTCGATCTTCGCGATCGGCAAACGTGGCGTCGAGCGACGCCAACGCTCCGCGTAATCGGCGGGCAGTTCGATATCCGTCCACGCGTGTACCGGGCAGATGAGTCGCTCCATTAGACCGCTGGAACGTTCGACTTGGAACCAAAGCCGGCGCAGGAACCAGGCGGGGCCGAGATGCTGGAGGGCGGAGAGGTACAAAGGGATCAGTGGATCTGACCGCGGGTGTCGATGACGGCCTTCCCGGCCAACGCGGCCAAGGTGAGGGCCCCGAAGGCACGGTGGTCGACGAGCAGCACGACCACGTTCGCCGCTGCCACGGCTTCCGCCAAGCTCACGAGCTGGACCTTGCCCGCGAGGCTCGATGGCAAGGCGCGTACATGCGGTTCGACGGCCAAGACCGGCAAACCGGCGGCCGCGAGGGCCGCCGTGATTTCGACGGCGGGAGACTCGCGCAGGTCATCGACGTTCGCCTTGAACGCGAGGCCCAGGCAGGCCACGACCGGCTGGGCTTGGCGGGCGGCGGCGGCCCGGACTTGCGCGACGACGTGATGGGGCTTGCGGTCATTGACCTCACGGGCCGCCCGCAAAAGGCGCGCCTCCGCCGGCGCCGCCGCGACGATGAACCAAGGGTCGACGGCGATGCAGTGCCCGCCGACGCCCGGACCGGGCTGGAGGATCTTCACGCGCGGGTGGCGATTCGCCAGACGGATGAGCTCCCAGACGTCGATCTGCAGGCGGTCGCAAATCAGCGAGAGCTCGTTCGCGAAGGCGATGTTCACGTCGCGGAAAGCGTTCTCGGTCAGCTTGGCCATCTCCGCCGTGCGCGCGTCGGTCAGGAAGATCTGGGCCGTACAGAAGGTCTCGTATAAGGCCTTGGCCCGGGCCGCGGCGGCCGGGGTGAGTCCGCCGGCAATCCGGTCATTGGAGACCAGCTCCTTGAGCATCTGGCCTGGCAGGATGCGCTCCGGGCAATGCGCGTAGAGGAGATCCGCCGGCACCGCGAGGCCGCGCTGCAGCAGCTCCGCTTCGAGCCAGGCCTTCACCTTCTCGGTCGTGCCGACCGGCGACGTGGATTCGAGGATGACCAAATTGCCCGCGCGGACGTGCGGGGCGAGCGAGCGGGTCGCGGCCTCGACGAAGGAGAGGTCAGGCAAGCGGCTGCCATCCGGCTGCACGTTGAAGGGCGTGGGGACGGCGAGGATGAACACGGCCGCCGGGGCCGGAGCGGTGGCGGCACGCAAGTTACCCGATTGCACGGCGGCGCGGACGAGCACGTCCAAGTCCGGCTCTTGGATATGGATCTTGCCGCCATTGATGGTCTCGACGACGGCGGGACTGACATCGACCCCCAGGACGCGCTTGCCCTTGGTCGCGAAGATGGAGGCCGTGGGCAAACCGATGTAACCAAGGCCGAGGACGCACAGGTCGTTCATGGGGAAGAAGAGACGGGCATGCTTTGCATGCGAATGGACCAACGAGAGACTTCCGACAATTCGTCGAACGGAATGGGAGCGGGACCGCCGTCGCGCACGGCCCGGAGAAATGCCTGGACCGCCCAGCGATGGCCCTTGTCGGGCGAAGCCATCCAGAAGCCACCACGATCAAACCCGTGAATGCCGCGGCCGCGGGACTTCGTCCAATTGTCGATCTCCACCTCCCAATCCGCGCCGGCAATCCGGAAATGCTCCTTCGGTTGGCTCGGTGGCAAGTCGGTGAGGTAGTGGATTTGCCCCGTGGAACCGTCCGCGAACTCCAGGAGGAAGCGACCGGCATCTTGGCCATCGGCCCCGCGGTAGGTGGCGTGCACGGAAGCGATCGGCACGCCGGCCCAGAACCGGAAAAGATCCACGAAGTGACAAGCCTCCCCGACGATGCGCCCGCCGCCGACCTGTGCATCGAGCGCCCAATGATCGGGGGGAAGCGTACCAGCGTTGATGGTGGCAACAAAATGCTTCGGGCCCGGGATTTGCCGGAGACGTCGCGCCACATGCTGGGCCAACGGAGCGAAGCGCCGATTGAAGCCGACCATCAACAACTGGCCGGAAGTCGCCTGCGCGTGCGCGATGTCCGCCAATTCCGCCTCGGCAAGAGCCAACGGCTTCTCCACCCAGACGGCCTTGCCGGCGCGCAGGGCGGCGCTGGCCTGCCGCGCATGGAGGTGGTGGCGCGTGGAAAGGAAGACCGCACGGACGGACGGGTCGGCCAGGACCGCCGACCAGTCCGTGGAGACGCCCAAGGCCTTGGCTTGGCGGGCAACGACCAAAGCGGAGGCGCCGCGAGCGGAGACCACTTGCGCGATGACCGGGCGCGGACCCTGGGCCAAGAGCGCCGGGACAAGCGTGCGGGCGGCGAAGTTGCCGGCCCCGATCAGCGCCACCTGCTGCGCGGTGGCTGGCGCGGGCGACGCCTGCAAGGTGACGTTCTGCGCAAACAGCCCTTCGGCATCCCCATAGGACAGCAAGAGACCCAGGGTCCCCTTGCGGTGGATCCCGCCGTAAGCTTGGGCGGCCTCGGCGAAGGCCAGCCGTTCGGAAATCAGCCCTTCGGTCGACAGACGACCTTGGGCCATGAGCGTGAGCACGGCCTGGAAATTACCCCGCGCCGAATAGACATCGGCGGGGTCGGGCGAGCCATAGGACTGGGAGACCTGGAAACTGACTTCGTTGCGATAGAAGTCGGCGCGGTTGAGCTGCAGTCCGACCACGCCCACGAGGACGACCTTGCCATGGCGGCGGCAACACCGGGCGGCGAGATTGACCGGCTCCGAGGCGGCGGTGGAGGCGGTGATGAGCACCCCCGCGACGCCCTGCCCCTCGGACCACGCGAGGATATCGGGCAACGGATCGGCCGAAGCATGCAGCGTGAAGCAGCGTGCGCCAAAACGTTCGGCGGCGAGGCATTTGTCCGGATCGGGATCGAGCCCGTAAACCGCGTAGCCTTGGGCCACGAGCAAGCGCACCGCCAGTTGTCCGATCAGGCCGAGACCGCTGACGACGACGCGCTCACCCGGCTGCGCGCCCATCAAACGCACCCCTTGCAAGGCGATGGCGGCCAACGGGGTGAACACCGCGTCTTCGTCGGCGACGTTGTCGGGAATCCGCTCGACGAGGCCATCGGCCACCGAGACGACTTCCGCATGCGGGCCATTGGAAATGACGCGCTCGCCCAACCGGAGATCGGGACGGGTCGGCGCCGCCACGACCCGACCCACGCTGCAATAGCCCATGGGGATGGGGTGCGCGAGTTTGCTCCGGATGGCCTGCACCGCCGTCCAGAAGCCCTCGGCGCGGATCTTTTGCCAAACTTGGCGAACGCGCTCGGGCTGTTGGCGGGCCTTCTGGAACCACCCTGCGCGTCCGAACTCCACCAGCATGCGCTCGGTGCCCAGCGAGACTAAGGAATGCGTCGCTTGGATCAAGACGCGTCCCGCGAGCGGGCCCGGCGCGGGCACGTGAGCCAGCTCCGTGTGGCCGGAACCAAGATGTTGGAGGATTTGTCGCATCCCGAAAGTTGAACCTACGCGCCTTCGACGCGGCCCAGATCGGCCTGCGCCTGCAAATCGTGTTCCGTGAAGGTGACCATCGCCGCGGCGATCAACGCCAGCGCATAGAGCAAGGGCGTGAACCAGAAGATCAGTTCGGCGGAAGCATGCACGCCGACCAGCACCAGCACGCCGGCCAACGGAATCGCTTCCGGATGGCCACGGCGGCAGGCCCGCCGCATCCACCGCGCCAGCCACCAGAGGCCGACCAAGACCGGAAGCATGCCGAGGACGCCCCATTCCGCCAGCATCTGCAGCCAATCGCAGTGCGCATAGGTGGCGCGAATCGCCAACTTGCCTTGGGCGTCTTGCAACGGCTTCTCTTCCGCCTGAAAGACGGGGGAAACCCAGCGGTACGAACCGGCGCCCCAGCCGGTCCAAACCTTGCCGGTCCAGCCACCGGCGGTGGCCATCGCCCAGGTCGAACGGCGCAAGGGCGCGCGGTCGTCGGCCCCCTGCACGCGATAGGCCGCGGCCTTCAACTGGACTTTTTTCTCGAGGCTCCGGAAATCCCCGGCGAAAAGAAAGACCACGAAAAGCAACGTCAGCCCGGCGGCGGCGGCCCAGAGAACATCCCGCGAGGCCTGCGCGTCCTTGGGGGTCCCCAAGAAATAGGCCAGCGGCGTCACCACCAAGAGCAGCAGCAGCACCATGATGGCGGCGCCGATGCTGGTCGTGAAGAAGACGAAGAGTCCGAGGAAGGCCGCGCCGAAGGCGGCGAGCAGGTAAGGCCCGCCGCGGGCGGCCGAAGCCTGGGAGCGACGCAGATGCCAGAAGATGAGCGCCACCGCCACGGCGGCGTTGAGGTAGAAATAGATGCCGGCGTGATTCCGATTGATGAAGGTCCCGAAGGTTGTCGCCCCCACGGGGACGGGATAGCCCAAGATGGCTTCCGTATAGCCGCGTTGATTCAGAAAACCGTACACGGCATAGACCACGGCGACCACGACGCCGATCCAGGCCAAGATGACCAGGCCTTGACGCCGACGCAGGCCGGCCCGCAAAGCGCCGAAGACCAGCCAAGGGCCCAGCAGGGTCAGCAGCAGACGCCAGGCGTTCATGCCGCCAGGATCGCTTTCGTCGGAAACGAACGGCGCCGCGAGGCCGCTCGGCAACCAAGCGATGGGCTTCTCCCGGAAAATGCGCCAGAAGAGATCCTTCTCCACGACGGTGCCCCAAGGGTTGAGGGCCTGCACCGCGCAATAACTGAACAACACGACCGCCACCCAGAAAGGCACGGAGGTCACCCAATCGCGCAGGCAGTCCTTGGCCGGACGGGAACGCCGGTCGCCATACATCAGGACCGCCGGTAGGACTTGGCCCACGAGTCCGCCGACCGGGAAGGCCCAGCAATCGATGTTCTTCAAGGCGCTGAAGCCTTCGGCGGGATCGGGCAAACGCAGCCACGCATAGCCCGCCGCGAGGACCCAAAGGCCGAGCGCACAACACTGCGCGCGATGATTGCCCACGGCTGCGACCATCGCCGCCACCGCGAGGCCCAGCAGCAAGAGCATCGGCCAAAGCACCACCCCACCCCACGTCCACGGCACCAGCACCAAGATCGCCGCCGTCAAGCCGATGACGGAAAGCTCCCGGGGCGTGAGCGCGGGTCGGCGCGGCCGGTGGCTCGCTTCAAAGGTAAGGTCGGCAGGCATGCGGCTTAAACGAGGCCGGCTTGATAGATGTCGTGGATACGCAAGAGCCCCAGGCAACGCTGCGTCGTCGGCTCGGTCACGGGCAGGACGGAAATCTGCGAAGGGCGATCCTCCATGATGCGGGCGGCATCGCCGAGGGATACCGCCGGGTGCGTGCGGATCGGGTTCTTGGTCATGATGTCGCCGGACTTCGCCACGTTGAGGTCCACCCCACGGCTCAAGGCCCGCCGGAGATCGCCGTCCGTGATCAGACCGACGAGGACACCTTCGGCGCCCAGGATGCAGGCGGCCCCATGCGGATGGCGGGTCATGGCGATGACGGTATCGCGCAAAGAGGTTTCGGCCGCGACGACGGCGCAACGGTCCAGCGGTTGGAGCGCTTCGCCGACGGTGAGGAGCAGGTTGCGCCCTAGTTGACCGGCCGGGTGGAAGCGCGCGAAGTCGGCCGCGGCAAAGCCACGCTTGGTCATCAACGCGGCGGCCAAGGCATCGCCCAGCGCCAAGGTCAGCAGCGCGCTCGTCGTGGGCACCATGCCCAACGGGTCGGCTTCTGGGCGGGCGCCGATGTCCAAGACCACGTCCGCTTGGGTGGCGAGCGGCGACTGCACATTGCCGACGATGGCGATCAGCGGCGACTTGAACGAACGGAGGACCGGCAGGAGGCGGACCAGCTCGGCGGTCGTGCCGGAGCGCGAGACCAAGATGACGGGATCGCCGGGCTGCAGGATTCCCAGGTCGCCATGCACCGCATCGGCGGCGTGGAGGAAGATCGCGGGCGTCCCGGTGCTGCACAGGGTGGCGGCGACCTTCTGCGCGATGAGGCCGGACTTGCCGACCCCGCAGAGGACGACCTTGCCGGCGTGCGCGGCGATCAAGTCGACGGCCTGCGTGAAGGAGTCGTCGAGACGGGTGGCGAGTTCGGAGAGCGCCTCGGCTTCGGCCTGCAGGAGGGCCCGCGCGGAATTAAGGGGAGTAGTCATGGTGCGAAAGAGTTGGAAGAAGAGGCCGCAAGGCCGTGCCAAGGCGCAAAAGCGACCGCAGAGATGAAACGGCATCGCGGCGTGGTCGGCAGCCCCGACGACCTAAAATGCGCGCCGGAGCGCAGGCCGTGGGCCGATCGGCCCTTTCCTTGCTGCGGCTTGGACCGCCGCTTCAGGCGCCACTCAGAGCATCTTCCGGGCGACCTCGAGGTCTTCCGGCGTGTCGATGGCGACGGGATGATACTGCGTGACGACCGTCTGGAAGGTCAGCCCGTGCGCCAGAAAACGGAGCTGCTCGAGCGACTCGACGGCTTCGAGTTCCGTAGCGGCCAACCTTGAGTAGCCTGCGAGCGTCGCGCGGTCATAACCGTATACGCCGATATGCACCCAGTAGTCCCGACGGGAGACCCATTCCGATGGGTCGACCCCGCGCAGATGCGGGATCGGGCTGCGCGAGAAGTAGATGGCCTCGCCGCTCTCGGCCCGGACGACCTTGACCACGCTGCTCGCCAGGAGCCGCTCGGTGGTCTGGATCTTTGAGACCGCGGTGACCAAGCGGCACTTCGTCTCCTTCCAGCGGGAGATCAAACCATCCAAGAGGTCCGGCTGGATGAAGGGCTCATCGCCTTGCACATTGAGGAAGAAATCGCCGGGGACCCGGTCGATGACGCTCGCCATGCGCGCCGTGCCCGAAGGGCAATCCGGGGATGTCATCACCACCTCGGCCCCAAACCCGCGGGCGACCTGCGCGACCTCTTCCGAGTCGGTCAGCAGGATGACGCGGTCCGCTTGGCGGACCTGTTTGGCTTTTTCCCAGACATGCTGGACCACGGGCTTGCCGCCAAGGTCGAGGAGGACCTTGCGGGGAAGGCGCGTGGAGGCGATGCGCGCAGGGATGCAAAGGGTGATGGACATGACGGAGGGGTGGGTTGGTTCGTTGGAGGGTTAAACGGCAACCTCGGCCGCAACGCGGAGGTGCAGGCAACCGACAAAGGAACGTCGGGGCCGAAGGGAGGGAGGGCTGCGGCCGGCACCCGTTGCGGGCAGTCGCCGACCGGCCGACGAAACCGCCAGGCCGGCGGGTTACTTCCGCGCCTCGGCGCCGTGCTGCAGGTACCAGGCGTACACACCCCGGATACCTTCGTCCAAGGTGATACGCGGACTCCAGCCCAAGCCTTTGATGCGCGAAACATCCATCAGCTTGCGCGGCGTGCCGTCCGGCATCGCGGGATTGAACTCCAGTCGTCCCGTGAAGCCGACCGTGGCCGCGACCTTCCCGGCCAGCTCGCGGATGGAAAGCTCCTCGCCCGACCCGATGTTGATGTGACCGGCTTCGGCGTAACGGTCCATCAACACCAAACAGGCGCTGGCCACGTCGTCGGCATGGAGGAATTCGCGGAGCGGCGTCCCGGTGCCCCAAAGCATCAGCTGGGTGTCGCCACGCAGCTTGGCCTCATGCATCTTGCGAATCAGCGCCGGCAGCACGTGGGAATTCTGGAGCGAGAAATTATCGCCGAGGCCGTAGAGGTTGCAGGGCATCGCGCTGATGAAGTCGCAGCCGTATTGTTGGCGGGCAAAGGTGCAGAGCTTGATGCCGGCGATTTTGGCCACCGCGTAAGCCTCATTGGTGACTTCGAGCGGGCCGGTGAGCAAGGCCGCCTCCTGGATCGGCTGCGGCGCGAACTTGGGATAGATGCAGCTCGACCCAAGGAACAATAGCTTCTGGACACCCGCGTGGCGCGCCCCCTCGATGACGTTCGCCGCCATCATCAGGTTGTCGTACAGGAAATCGTACGGCGCGGACGAGTTGTGGTGGATGCCGCCGACGCGCGCCGCCGCCATGATCACGTAGGTCGGCCGCTCCTGGGCATAGAACGCGCGGACCGCGGCCCCATCACGGAGGTCGAGCTCCGCCGAAGTCCGCACCACGATCCGGGCATGGCCGGCGGCCTGCAGGGCGCGCACGATGGCCGACCCGACCATGCCGCGATGACCAGCGACGTAGATTTTGGCCGCGCGATCCATCCGCTTAGCGGTTCTTGTGCGCGACGAGCTTCAGGTCCGAGTCGACCATCTTGTGGACGAGTTGCTCGAAAGAAGTCTGTTGGGGGTTCCAGCCCAGCTCGCGGATGGCCTTCGCGGGGTTGCCCAAGAGCTGCTCGACCTCGGTCGGACGGAAGTAGCGCGGGTCGACGGCGACGAGCGTCTTGCCCGTCTTGCGGTCGATGCCCTTCTCGTCGGCGCCCTGCCCACGCCATTCAAGCTCGATGCCGGCGCGGCGGAAGGCATGCGTGCAGAATTCCCGCACCGTGTACATCTTGCCGGTGGCGATGACGAAATCGTCCGGCTGGTGGTGCTGCAGGATGAGCCACATGCACTGGACGAAGTCGGGGGCGTAACCCCAATCGCGCTGCGACGAAAGGTTGCCGAGGAAGAGGCAATCCTGCCGGCCGTGGATGATGTTCGCGACCGCCAGCGTGATCTTGCGCGTGACGAAGGTTTCGCCCCGGCGCTCGGACTCGTGGTTGAAGAGGATGCCGTTGCTGGCGAAGATGCCGTAGGCCTCGCGGTAGTTGCGCGTGATCCAGTAGGCGTAGATCTTGGCGACGCCGTAAGGGCTGCGCGGGTAGAAGGGCGTGGTCTCGGACTGCGGAACTTCGACGACCTTGCCATAAAGCTCGGAGGTGGAAGCTTGGTAGATGCGGACCTTCTGCTCCATCTTCAGGATGCGGATGGCCTCGAGCAGGCGGAGGGTGCCGATGCCGTCGGTATCGGCGGTGTACTCGGGGACGTCGAAGGAGACCTTCACGTGGGACATCGCGCCGAGGTTGTAGATCTCGTCCGGCTGCACGTCGCCGATGACGCGGATGAGGTTGGTGCTGTCGCCGAGGTCGCCGTAGTGGAGCTTGATCTTCTTGACGTGGATGTCGCGGACGAGGTCGTCCATGTAGAGATGCTCGATGCGTTCCGTGTTGAAGCTCGAAGAGCGGCGGATGAGACCATGGACCTCGTAGCCCTTGTTGAGCAGGAACTCCGCGAGGTAGGAACCGTCCTGTCCGGTGATGCCGGTGATGAGTGCGCGTTTTTTCATGGGAAGGGAAAGTTAGGCCTGGGGCTGCTTGGCGGCGGCGATGATGCGGGAGCTGCTGTCGATCTTGGCGCCGAGGCCGTCGATCAACTTGGCGCCATGCCTGTCGAGCACGACCATCTCCGGGATGTTTCCGGCATGGCGGTCGCCGCCCTTGCAGAAGACAGCCTCGTGACCGGCAGCCTTAGCCTCGGAGATGAGCCGATCCAAGGTGGCGCAGACCGACCCATCTTGGTCGACGGCCAAGACCGCACGGTCGACGATGCGGAGGGCGGCGGTGACCGCCAGCCGGGTATCCTGGTCGATGAAGGACTTGCCTTTCTTGAGGGCGCCCTGGACGTCGTTGTTCACGATGACCCAGAGGACATCGCCTTGGGCGCGGGAAAGTTCGAGCAGCTCAAGGTGGCCGCGATGCAGGGGATCGAAGTAACCGCTGGTGATGGCGATGCGCATGGTGGAGCGAGTGAGGGGATAGGGGGAAGGCGGGCGGATTGGCACTCCTTAAAATGCATGCAAAAGGTTGGGCTACTCGGGCAGGCTACCGCACGTGGAGGCGTTGGTCGCCGCACGGGAGGGAAGGTTGGACTGTCAGCCGAGTGAACGGCCTAAAACTTCAGGACTCCCTCGGCGGAGGGAGCATTAAGGGAAAAAGCTCGAGGGCGCGGGCATTCCAGCGACGAAGCCGGGTGAGCCGTTCGATGACCTCTGGAGAGGCCTGCGTGTCTTGGGCGCCGGCAAGGATTCGGTCGAGGCTGGGACTCGATTGCTCGAGGGCGGGCAAAACCTGACTACGGAGTAAGGTCACTAAAGACGCAGCTAACGATGGGGTTGGCTGCCAGCGTTCTCGGCGAGAACCGGGGGCCTTGACCGAGAGGATCATGCCGTGATCACGGAGAAACTTAAGTCCTTGACTGACAGAGCCTTTACTCATTCCAAGCCTCCCTTGAATCTGGTCGAAATCGACAGCCTCCGGGGAAGCGTAGAGGAGCGAATAGATCTCCGCCACCGAGCGAGGCACCCCCAAAATGCCTGCCATTCTCACGAAAAAAACCGCTAATTCAGCCTCATGCGCACTCAGGGGGGCAAAGGAAGGCCGGCTCTTTCGACGGGCGGTTAGCTTGGCGGCAGGGGGTGTCATGAGGCCTCACGAGGGTCGGAATAAATGTTTCAATAATTTTTGAACATACGCAAGGGCTATTTACCATAATGAGTTAAAGCACTCAGGACACTCCCCTCCCCGACCTTGCCTCCCCAAGGTCGCAGACCACATTGTGGCTACCTCCCCATGCGACGTCTTACCCTGGCCTTTTGTGGATGTGGCTCCCGTGCCCGGACCTACGCGGGAATCGCCGCCGAGATGCCCGACCGGTTCGCCCTCGTCGCCGGGGCCGACCCGGTCGCCGGCCGGGTCGACTTCATCCGCGGGAAATCCGACCGACCCACGGACTTCAAAGCTTACGCTTCGGCCGAAGCCATGTTCGCGGACGGCAAGCCCGCGGATGTGGTCGTCATCGGGACGCAAGATGCCCAACACCGGGATCACGCCATCCGCGCCATGGAGCTCGGCAGCGACCTCCTCCTGGAAAAGCCCGTCGCCCACCGCCTCGAAGATGTCCTCGCCGTCCAAGCCGCCGCCCGGCGCCTCGGCCGCCGCGTCGTCGTCTGCCACGTCCTTCGCTACACGCCGTTCTACGCCAAAGTCGAAAGCCTCCTCCGTGGTGGAATCGTCGGTGAAATCGTGACGGCCAACTTCACCGAAGGCGTCCAGCCTTGGCATCAAGCGCACTCGTTCGTCCGCGGACATTGGTCCATCGAAGGCAAGGCGTCCCCCATGATCTTGGCGAAGAGCTGCCACGACATGGACCTCTTGGCCTGGCTCATCAACCGGCCGTGCTTGGCGGTTTCCTCGCATGGCGCGCTCACGCAGTTCACCGCGGCGCATGCCCCGGCGGGCGCACCCGCGCGCTGCACCGACGGCTGCCCGGCGGCGGCCCAGTGCCCTTATGATGCGCACCGCTACGCGCAACCCGAAGGCCGCCGCTGGCTCGGCATGGTCTATGACCGCGCGAAGGAAGCCACGGACGCGGAGATCTTCACGTGGCTCCGCACCAGCCCATGGGGACGCTGCGTCTTCCGTTGCGACAACGATGTCGTCGACCATCAGGTGCTCGCCCTGAAATTCACGGGAGAAGTGACCGCGACGTTCACGATGACGGCCTTCGACGAAGGGCGTCACCTGGAGATCTTCGGCACCAAGGGAGTCCTGCGCGGCGGAGCCTTCGTAAAGAAGCACCTCGGGTGCGACTTGGTCTTCACCCCCCATGGCTGGAACCAGACCGCGGAGAAAATCACCGTGGAGACGCCCACCGGTGGGTACGCCGGCCATGGCGGCGGCGATGCCGGCTTGATGGCCACCCTCCATGCCGAGCTGACGGGAGTCGACGCCTCCGCGATGCGCACCTCGCTCGAAGTCTCGATCCAAAGCCACCTCATGGCCTTCGCGGCGGAGACCGCTCGCAAAGAAGGCCGTACCGTGGTCATTGAGACCTCGGCCGGCTAAAGACTTCCACCTTGGCGCCCCCTTGGGGATTCGAACCCCAGTTACCTCAGTGAAAACGAGGTGTCCTGGACCGGGCTAGACGAAGGGGGCTTCCGGTGGAGAGTCGGAACTTACGGACCGGCATCCCTTGGTCAAGTTTTTAGGCGAGGGACAAAAAAAGGGGTGCGTCGGCCGACGCACCCCCCATTTCCAGGCTTTTAGGGCGATTTCTTAGAAGCGCTTGCGGTAACCCGCGTTCACGCCGATCGAGTTCCCGTTACCCTGCTCGTAGGACAAACCGACCGAGAAGGTGGAATTCTCGTCCGGACCGAAGTTCAGGGAGGGGCTGACGTAGAACCCGGAACCTGCGCTGACGCGCAGGCTGGAGGTGTAGCTCGTGTTGATCCCCGTGGTGTTCGTGGAGGTGAATTCACCGAGCTCGCCGGAGAACTGCTTCACGTAACCGAGGTCCATGGAGAGGCGGTAGCGCCAATCGCCGCGGCCTTCTTCCCACATATGATGGAAGCCGGCGCCAACGCGGGCCGACGATTGCGAAACCGAGCCGGAGGAGACGGCCATCGCGTCAGCCTGACCGGATTCCTCGAGGCTCGACAACTTGGTCGACGCATACTGGACCCCGATGAAGGGCGTGATGAAGGTATCGGACGACTTCAGGGCGATGACGGTGCCGAGGCGACCCCACACGCCATACGTCGTCGCGGTCGGCGACGAGGTGTTGGTGTTGCCGGAGCCGACGACGGAATCGCGCGTGATCTCCGACGACAAGCGGGAGACGGATACACCCGCATCCAGGGAGAGCTGGCCACGTAGCGCCACCGTCCCGACGTACGCGTTGGCCGCGAAACCGGTACCGGAAGCGCTGGTGGTCGTGTCGCCCGAAAGCGAGAAGTGCTGCGCCGTGAGGGAGTAACCGGCAACGCCATCGATGCCGACCTGCGAGGTGTAGCCGGCGGTGACGCCGTAGGTCGTCGCCTTGTTCTGCAGCTCGTCCGAAGCACCCACCGTGGCCTTGCCGCCGATGGTGTCGACGTGCCACTCGTTGGAAAGAATGGTCAGGCTGGCGCGGTCGAAGCGACGGAGCTCCAGACGACGGGCCGCGTTGTCGATGTTCCGCTGGAAGAGCGAGTTCGCCGCCGTGACGGTGCCGGAGGCGCCATACGGGGTGAGGTTATCCAAGGCGACCTGCAGGCCCGCATCGCTGAGGATGGCCAGGTTGCCGCCCACGGCGTTGTAGGTGGAGGCCGGCGTGGAACGGTAGACGTCATCCGCCGTGCCGAGCACCGTGTCCGCACCGTTGTTCACCAGGACCGAGTCCACCTGCGTGATGGATTTGATCGAGGCCAGCAACGAGGCCGGGGCCTTGAACGCATCGTAGTCCGACGGCGCCCGAACCACATAGACGGCGAGTTCGCCGGCCTGGCCGCTCGCATCACCCGGGTAGGAGAGGACGTAGCGGAAGGGGGAGATGCCCTGGGAGGTGATTTGGGCGGCCGGAATCACCGAGGTGAAGCTCGACGCGCTGGCGCCAACCGTGTCCTTGAACAGGACGAAGCGCTGGCCGAAGGCCGGGCTGGCGGCGCCGAACTGCTTCAGGGTGATCGTACCCGTGCCGCCGTTGTTGAGGTCGGCCGTGCCGGTGAAACGGACTTGATCGTTATAGGTGCCGTTGGCCTCCGTAGCCGAGAGCTCCATGATGAAGGCTCCCGTGTTGGTGACGTTGCCGTTCACCGTGACGATGCCAGGCGAGTAGCCCGGGGCGACGGTGCCGTTGTTGACGAAATTGGCGTTGGTCGCCGTGGAGCCGACGACCGCTTGGCCAGACAAGGTGCTGCCCGCGCCGACGGTGACGCCGCCGCTGACGGCGATGGCGTTGGTGCCCGTCACACCGAGGACGACGTTGGCGCCGGACTGCAGGCTCAAGCCGCCAGCAAAGGAACCATTGATGGTGAGGATACCCGTCGGGCCGGTGGCGGCGCCGAGGACGTTCAACATCCCCGTGGTGCTGGTGGTCGTGAAGCCCGCCGTGCCCAACGTCGGGGCGGAGGCGTCCTGCCGGATCGAGAGGTTGCCGCCCTTCAGCGACACGCTCCGCCCAGCGAGGATCTGGTTGGCCACCGGCGTGACCGTGAGCGTGCCCTCCTCGATCTCGTAGGCGGAGAAGATCGGGTCCGCGACGACGCCGAGGTTGGCGTTCAGTTCGCCGGCCCCCGTCTTCACGAACTTGACGGCGCCCGCGACACCCGTGATCTGGGTATCGAAGGTATCGGGCGAACCCGCAGCCACATGGACGGCCAACGAGCCGGCATTGAGCGTGAGGGGGGACGCGCCGACGAAGCGCGAGTCGATTTCCAGGTTGCCCGCGGTCGCACCCGAGCCGACGGACAAGGTGATGTTCCCACCGAGCTGCGTGGCGAGGGCGGGGTTCGTGAAGCTGGCGCGGCCGGCGCCGACCACGGTCAACTGCGAAGCGACGCCGACGACCGTGCCGACGAAGCTCGTGTTGATGGCCTGGTTGATGGTGACGGCGCCACCGGTGTTGAAGTTCAGTTCCGCGCCCGCCGAGCCGTTGACCCCGGCGATGGAGGTCTGGCCGCTTTGATGGAGGGTGACCGCATCGCCCAAGGTGACGGCGGCCAAGGAGGCGCCGGCCGTGAGATAAACGTTCGAGTTGTTGTTCGTCGTGTTCGTGATCTGCAACGTGCCCTGCGAGGTCGGGCTGAGGCCGGCGATTTGCGCCCCAAGGTTGCGCTCACGGAAGCCGTCCAACCGAACCTCGAGCGTCGAACCGGCGGCGATCGAGGCGTTGATCAGGTCGATCGCGGTGTTGCCGACGCCGTTGGCGCGCGTATCCAGGACGGTCAGCTTGCCGGCCAAGACTTCATAAGCGGAAGCCGTGGCGCCACCGTTGGAGAGGATGATCTGACCGACGCCGGTCTTGAGGATGGTGCCCGCGCCCGTCACCGGACCCGTGAAGGTTTCCGTCACGGCGAGGTCGTCGTTGTTGAACCCGATCTTGGCGCCCGCGGCGACATTGAGGGTCGCTCCACCGAAGCCGGCGATCGTGCCGATGAGGCTGCCGGACTGGACGTCGATCGAGTTGATGGAATTCTGGGAGGTGGACGGACGGAGCAGGTTGAGCGCGCCGAGCGCGGCCGTGCTGCCGGACGGACGGATTTCGTTGAAGACGATGTCCGGCGCGCCGTCGATCCGACCGCGGTAGGTCGTGGTCGCACCCGCCGAGGCCTTCAGGGTCAGGGTCGAGCCGGTCCCGACGAGCGTCGAATCCGCATCGCTGGTGACGTTGGCGAGGTCCTGATCGAAGCCCGATACATCGAGCGTCGCGCCCGCGCCCAAGGTGATGGAGGAAGCGTTATGGAAGGCGGACTCCGTGTTCACGACCAAGGTGCCACCGAGGACCTCGACGGCGCCGGTCAGCGACAGCGGGACATTCAAGGTGAGCGTGCCGTTGCCGGCTTTCTCGAACTTGCCGGCGCCGCGGACGTCGCCGAGCTGGAAGGCCAGCGGACCGTTGAGGGCCGTCGTGGTCGGAGCGCTCAAGGTCACCGTCGAAGCGAGGTCGTCGATGGCCACGATGGTGCCAAGGAGACCGGCAAAACCAGCGATGCCGCTGTCGAAGGCGCGCATGCCGACCTGGAGGCCGGCGGTGGAGGTGACCCCAACGGTGGTGCCGGCGGCGCCCTGCGTGCCGGCCTGGAAGAGCCAATCGCCGAAGGATTCCTCGACCTTGACCGTGCCCGAGGTGAGCGCGGTGGTGACGGTGTCGAGGGTGATCGAGTTGTCCGTCAACGAGACGATCTTCGCGCCCGGCTGGATGCCCGTGCCGCTCACCGTCTGGCCGACGGCGAAACCGACGGTGCTGCCGACGTTGATCAAGGCACTGAGGGCGAGCTGCGAGGCGGTGGCGCCCGCGACGGTGTCGCGGAAGGTCGTGCCCGCGGCGAGCTGAATCACGCCGAACGTTTCCGGCGGACCAAAGACGCCCGGAAGATTGGAGCCGTAGACCTTGCCGGCCTGGATGTCGAGGAGGCCACCGCCCAAAACGGCGTCGGCCATGTTGACGCTGCCGATGACCGTCAAGGTGCCCGCCCCAATCTTCGTCACGACGCCGGAGCCGGAGAGGCTGCCCGTCCAAGCGAGATCGGTGGGGGTATTGATGAGGAACGAACCACCGCGGTCGACGTTCAAGACGCCGCCAGTGATGGCCGACAAAGTGCCGGGGTTGAATTCCAGGCTGCCCGCCCGGACGTTGATCGCGCCGCTGACCCAACCGGTGGCGGTGTTGATGACGAGGGTACCCGCGCCCACCTTGGTCAATGAGCCGGAACCGCTGAGCTGGCGGGTGAAAGTGGCCGACCCGCTCGAGACGTTCACGGACAGGTTGCCGGCGACACCGACGTTGATGGCGGAGGTGTTCGTGAGCGTGTTGTGGTCAATCTGCAGGGTGCCGCCGTTGATGTTGGTCGCACCGGTATAGGTGCTGGGCGTCAGGAGGACCAAGGTCTGGTTGCCGACCTTGGTGAGACCACCATTGCCGGAGATGACGCCACGGAAACCGAGCACCTGCGCATCCGAGGACGCAGGAGACAGTGCGTAAGCGCCCGAGGCTGCGCCGGAGAGCGCATTGCTCAAGGTCACCGCCGCCGTCCCGCTGATCATGCCCGTGGCCGCAACCGAGGTCGCCGCGCTCAACGTGATCGAGCCGACGCCGACCGCCGTGATGGTCGTGCCTGCAGGAATACCCGTACCGGAGACCGGCATGCCGACGAGGAAGCCCGTGGTGCTGGCCAGCGGGACGATCGTGCCGGTCGCCGTCTGGGCGGCTTGGGCGGAAGGCGCGGCCAAGACCGCGGAAATCGTGGTGGCGGAAGCGATGCCGGCGCCGGTGACGGCCTGTCCGACGTAGAGACCGAAAGTATTCTTCACGATCAGGGTGCTGCCCGAACCGGTGACCGGCGTGAAGCTCGTGGGCTCACCCAGCGCCGTGCGCAGGAAGCCAATCGTATTGGCTTGGGACATGCCCGCGACCGCGGTGGCGCCGAGGTCCGTCTGGAGGAAGTAAGCCGGGTGCGCGTCGGGCGAGACACCCGGGAAGCTGGCCAACGCATTGTTCAGCTGGGTCACTTGGGCCTCCGTCTTGCCCACGGTCAACGTCGCGCCGTTCTGCAGCGACACGACCGAACCGGTCTGACCGAAGAGCGCGCCAACGGTCTGGTTGGCGGACGCTGTGAAGGTCGTGCCGTTCAGGAGAACGAGACCGGCGCTGTTGATGATGCCGTCCGCGGCGGTGGAGGCCAAGGAGCCCGCCTTGACGACGGTGGCGCCGTAGTAGCTGCTGAGGCCCGACAGGGTCATGCTGCTGTTCCCGCCCTTGATGAGATTCCCGGCGCCGGTGATCTTGCCCGCGTAGGCCGTGTTGGTCGACTGGTTGATCGTGATGGAACCGCGGCCCAGTTCGATGCGGGTGTTCGCGTCGCCCGAGAGGTTGTTGACCGTCTGGGTCGTGTCGTTGAAGCGAATCGTGGTCTCGCGGCCGCTGGTGCCGGAGTTGAGCACGATGTTCGAGGCGCGGATGAACGTGTCATCCTTGCCGTAGGAGAAGGCCAGCGTGATGCCGTCCTTGACGATGACCTGGCCGTAGAAGTCCTGCTGCTGATTATAGATGTCGATGACGCCGAGCTGGCCGTTGCCGACGTTGGCGCCGCCGGAGACGGCGCTGACGATGGCATCCTGCGGGGTCACCGTCAGGGTCGCGCCCACGGCGCCGTTGATCTGCGCGCGGAGCGTGCCGGCGTTGTTCTGGACGATGCTGAGCGTGCCGCCCGCACCGATGACGACGCGGCCGTAACCGAGGCTCTGGACGTTCGCGATGATCTTGCCCGCGTCGATGGCGATCTCGCCCACCGAAGAGCTCTGGCCCATCAAAGCCAAGGTGCCGACGCCATCCTTGACCAGTCGACCGAGGCCGCCGTTGATGCTGCCCGTGAAGAAACCGTCGCGGTTGACATCTTGGAGGACGGTCAAGGACGTGCCCGAGCCGATGTCGACGACCGTGCCGGCACCCGTGCCGGCGATCCACATGTTCGTCGCGTTTTCGCCCCAGAGAGCCTGGAAGTTCCGGATCGTCTGGTTCGAGGTGATGCTCAGCTGCGGGGCATTGCGGCCCGGCAGGTAACCGGGGCGCCACTCGACCGTGTTGGCGGAATCCGATGCGGCGTCCGCACGGGCGAGGCCAGTCTGGTTGCCGTCGGAACCGATGAGGTTGACGGAGGTGGCGAGGCGGAGCGCCAGTCCGTTCGGGTCGGAGAGGACCAAATCGCCGCCCCCGACGAACAGGTCGCCCGTGAGTCGGCTGGTGTTGAGGATCGTGAAGGAACCCGAGCCCGTCTTATAGACGCGGCCCGCACCATCGATGCGACCGACGGAACCGACGACGCCGTCGTCGATGTGGATGTTGGCGATGTAGTCGGCGTCCTTGCCGACGTCCAAGACCGTGCTCACGTCCGTCCCATCCAAACCCGCGAGGAAGTTGGCCTGCGTGCCGGAATAGAGGTTGTGGACGTAATTCAGGCGGAAGAGCAGCGGGCTGGAGGGGTTGGACAGCTGGTTGTCGCCCAAAGCAGGCCCAGCGGCGACGACGTTGTAGGCCGTGCCTTGGAAGCTCAGCGAGGCCGAGCCCTGGAGGATGACGGCGCCGGCGCCTTCCATCCGGGAATTGTACCCGATGGAGCCGTTGGCCACACCGTAATTGGCCCACTGGTTGAGGTATCCAGACACCTGCAAGGTGCCTTGGTTGACCACGACCAGGCCGGAGAAAGCGCCCTGCGCACGCAGGTCGTTCGGCATCACGGGCGTCGCGGGGGGAGCCAACTTGAAGGTGTTGTTCGCGAGGTAATTGAAGTCGCGGAAGGCGTCGTACTGCAACGTGGCGCCGCCGGTCTTCAACAGGACCGGCAGGGTGGCGAAGGTGCCCGCGTCGACGAGGGCCGCGTTGTTGGCGCTGAGGAACTTGGTGGTCGTCGTCGCGTCGACGACCTGATTCAGCGTCAAAGTCGTCAGCGGCCCCACGGTGAGGGAGTTGACGGTCTTCAGCCCCTGCTGAATCGCCGTCGGTTGCGCCAACAGCCCGGGCGCGCCGAGGTTCGTCGCGGTCAGGGCCGTGCCCGTGAGGACGGTCGGCGCCCCCGTGGAGTAGTTGACGGTGACGTCCGCCTGGGCGGACGGCAGGCCGGCGACGAGGGCCGCCGAGGCAAGGACGAGGAACTTACGGGAGAGTTTCATGGCGAGGCGCGATGCGAGTGGATCAGGAGAGGGATTAGAAGCGGCGGCGGTAGCCGAGTTCGAAGCCGGTGGTCTTCGTGGCGCCGGCCTTTTCAAGCGAGAGCGTCAGGTAGTAGGCGGTATCCGGGTTCGGTCCGTAGGTGAAGGACGGGGCGATGCGGAAACCGTTGCCGGCCGAGACGTTGGCCTCCGAGGTGAAGTCGATGCTGCCGATCCGGGCCGAGATGTCCGTGGTCTTGCCGCCGCCGACCTCGGCGAAGGCTTCGAAATCGATGGAGAACTTGAGGGTCTCGCCATCGCCCACGGTCAGCCAGGTCATGCCGGAGCCCAGGGTGGCACGGGCGGAGGTGTAGGAGTAGGAGCTTACCTTGAGCGCGGAAGCGTCGCCGGTTTCGTCGAAGCCGCTGCCGCTCACCTTGGCGAAGTCGACGCCGACATAGGGGGAGAAGCTAACCCCCGCCTTGGTGGCGTAACCTGCGCCCAAACGGGCGAAGGCACCGTAGCCGGTGGCCTTGGGGCTGGCGGTCTCGGTGCCGAGGAAGGTCGTGCGCGAGGACTTGTTGGTCGAAGTGCCGACGGAAACACCGGCATCGAAGAACAGCGAATCCTTGCGTTCGCCGAGCATCGTCGAGAAGAAGCCCGTCAGGCGATAGGCATTGCCGGAGACCGAGCCGGCGGAAACGCCGCCGGCCGAGAGGTCCGCCTTGCTCTTGGTGTAGCCGGCGGAGAAGCCGGCGACGGACCAAGGATTGATGTCCTTGAGCAGGCCGCCCATGGCGCCGGTGACGGTGGAGTCGAAGGGCGTGGCGTCCGAACCGGAACCACCCGTGAAACTGGACGAGGTCGCGAGGGCGAAGCCTTCGTTGTAATAGACGCTATAACCAGCGCGGTCGTAGCGACGCATCTCGAGGCGGCGGAGGAGCGCACCCGACTCGGCGCGCTGGCCGAGGGCCATGGAGGCCGGGATCGCGGCCAAGGCGGCGGGCTGCAAGCTGAGCAACGCCGGCGTGAGCTGCGCATCGCTCATGGTCATCAGGCGAGCCGCCAGGGGGTCGAGGGTCGCCACGGAGCCGGGGTTGTTGACGGCGCCAGGGACATAGACCGTGCCGGGGGCGACCTTCGTCGCCGCCTGGACGTAAGCAATGATGCCGGCATCGATGCCCGCCACGGCGTAAGCGCTTTCGTCGCGCACCGCATAGACCGCGTACTCGTTGGGCTTGTGCGCCAAACCATCGGCATTGTGGGTCAGGCCATCGTAAGCCGAAACAGCCGCGCCCGCATCGACCGCCGCCGGCGCGATGACGAGGTAGCGGCCCGTGGAGTCATCGGTGGTGATGCTGGCCGGGGTCGCGCCGGTGAAGTAAGTGGCGACGAGGTTCGCACCCGTGGTCGGCGTGGCCGTGCCCTTGAAGAGGACGAAGCGCTGGCCGAAGGCCGGAGCGACCGCCGGGGTCGTGCCATTGTTCCAGCGCTGGACGAGGACGGTGCCACCCGAGAGGTTGGCCGTACCGGAGAAGGTGACGGAGTCATTGTAGAGACCACCGAGGGAATTGCCGGAGACTTCCATGTTCGCCGTGCCGGCGAGGGTGAAGTCACCCGCGACAGTGAGCGTGCCAGGCGAGTAACCCGGAGCGATGGTCGAACCTGCCGAGACGGTGAGGTCGCCACCGACGTTCGCCGAACCGGTCAACTTGGAGCCGGCAGTGACGGCGAGGTCGCCGGAGATGGACAGCAAGGAGGCGCCAGCGGAACCCAAGTTGAGCACCGTGCCACCAGCGACGCTCACGTTGCCGGAGACATTGCCGAGGACGTTCAGGATGGAGGCGTCGCCCGGAGCCAGCGTCGTGATGTTGAGGTTACCGGTATTGCCGGAGCCCGAGCCGGAGAGCAAGGTGCCGCCCGTGGCGCCGACCGTAAGGGCCAAGGTGCCCCCCGAGAGGGTCACCGCACGCCCGATGTTCGCGGAGTTGGGCAGGATGAGGCCCGGGCCGGTCGGATTGAGCGGATCGGCGACGAGCGTCGTGGCGAGGGTGCCTTCACGAACATCGTAAGAAGCGAACAAGTCGTCCTTCAAGGAAGAGACCGCGGTGCTGGTGAGGTCGAGCGTGCCGAGGCCGAGCTTGACCATTTGGGCCGCACCGGGCGCGCCGGACAGCGAGCCGTTGTAGATGGAGGAGCCGGTGGCGACATACACGCCCAGCTTGGTCGTGCCGGTCGTGGCCGTGGCCAAGGCGATCGCCTTGGAGTTGTCGACGTTCACGCCGAGGAAACCGCCGTCGACGGTGACGGTGCCGACGTTCGTCGCCTGGAGGTCATTGGCGTAACGGAAGAGACCTGCCCCCTTCACGGTGAAGTTCGCGGTGCCTTCGATGAGGCCATTGAAGACGCCATCAGCGCCCTGGGTCAGGGTCAGCGTACGACCAGCGCCGATGGCGCCGATATCCATGAAGGATCCGGTTTCGGCGGTGATGCCGGTGATCGCGGTGATCGCGGAGACATCGAGACGGACATTGCTGCCGATGTTCGTCGTGCTGACCGTGGGCTGCGAACCGACGAGAACCAGCTTGACGCCGGCGACGGTCGAATCGGACTGCAGGTCGAGCTTACCCGTGCCGGTGATTTCGGAACCCAAGGTCCGATCGTTGGCGACCTTGACGCGGAAGGTGGCGCCGCTGGAGACGTTGGCGGTCAGCATCGGAATGCCGAAGCCCGCGCGGCTATCCGTGAGGGTGAGGATGCCCTGCTCGACCTTGAAGTCGGGGGTGTTGGCGTTGAGGTTGACGGAGCCGAGGAGGGCTTCGCCCGCGCCGACCTTGACGACCGTACCGGTGCCGGCGGCGCCGCCGAAGCCTTCGATGTTGTTGGCGAAGAGGGAAACCACGCCCTCGGTCGGTGCGTTGAAGGCGACTTCCGCGCCTGCGCCGACCTGGATGTTCGCGCCGCGGTAGCCGGCGGCGGTGCCGACGAGGCGGCCGGATTCGACGCCGATCAGGGTCAGCTCATTGTCGCCGCCCGTCGGGGAAAGGTCCAAGGTGCCCGCACCCGTCTTAAGGATGGCGGCCGTGTTCACGCCCGCGGCGCGCGTGAAGCGGCCCGCAAAGCTGTTGGTGGCGCCCGCATCGATGGGCAGGACGATGTTCACGAAGTCCGTCGCATAGGAGATCTGCGTGGTGGCTTCACCCGAGAGGTTGCGGAAGGTCTGGTCGTCGGCGACCTCGAGGATCGAGTTGCCGCGCAGGTTGATGGCGGCGATCAGATCCGTCGGATTCGCGCCGCCGAAGAGGTTGGCGGAACCCAGCACGGTCGTGCCGGCGTAGGAGTCGTAGACGCCGCTGAAGGCGGTCGTCGGCGAACCGAGCGCGAGGACGCCGTTGCCTTCCTTGACGATATAACCGGCGCCGGAGAACACGCCCGTGGCGGACAGCGTGGTGGCGACGTTGAGGCGGGCCGTGGCGCCGGCGGCGACGGAGATGTTGCCGGAGGTCGCGCCCGCCCAGCCGTTCTGGGCCAGGAGGGTGCCGGTCAGGACGGTGGTGCCACCGGTGTGGGTGAGGGTGCCGCCGGCGGTGAGGGTCTTGCCCGGAGCCGCTTGGATGACGAGTTCACCCGTGCCCGACACGAGGCCGGAGTAGGTGACGTCATTGGTGGCGTTGAGCACCAAGTGGGCGGCGTTGCCGTTGAAGGAATTGATGACCGCGGCGCCGTTGGTGGAGAGCGCGTTCATTTCGAGCCAACCATTGTTCACGAAGGTCGTGCCGGAATAAGGCACCTGCCCGGCCGCCAGGGTCGGATTGAGGATGAGGTAGCCGACGCCGTTCTTGATGAAGTTGCCCGTGCCGAGGACCGGCGTGGTCAACGTCCGCTTCACCGCATTCGGACCGGCGACGTAGACGTCGTCGACCGTGACCGCGAGGCTACCGGCGCCGGTGACCGTGATGGCGGCGGCGTTGTTGAGGTTGTTGACGGCGCCGACAAAGGAGATGTCGAGGACGCCACCGGTGACCTGGACTTGGCCCGTGAAGCCGTTGCTGAGGCCGCGCAGGTAGAGCGTTTCCGCGCCCGCCTTCACGAAGGTCCCGTTACCGACCAGTTGGCCGTCGAAGGACAAGGTGTTGGTGAAGGAAACGTCCGAGGTGGGAGCGGTATAGCTGCCCAGATTCATGCCGACGGCGACCGTCGAGAGATAGCGACGGGTCAGGGCCGTCATCTGGGTCGAACCGGCGTAGAGCGCGTTGAGTTCGGCGGCGCCGAGGCCGAGCGACGAGACGTCGATGGAACGGACGGCCCCCACGTTGACCGGCACCGCGGCGAGGGTCGCGGTGAGGGGGTTGTTCAAGGAGATGAGCGCGCCGACGGTCGCCGTACCCGAAGCCGGTGCGGTCAACGCATTGCTGAGGCCGATCAGGGCGCCGACGGTGACGGTGCCGGCAGCCTTGGCGGTGAGCGAAGCGGAGATCGTGATGGAAGTCGGGGTGACGGCCGTGATGGTCGCACCGGCGGGAATGCCCGTGCCCGACAAGGTCTGGCCGACGAAAAGACCGGTGGTCGCGGTCGTGGTGATGGTGCGCGTACCGACGGCGCCACCGGTCGCGAAGAACGACGTGTTCGGGGTGATGGAGGCGATCTTGGCGGTCAACGGGATGCCCGTGCCCGAAACCGTCTGGCCCACGGCGAGGCCCGCCGAGGAAACCGTGCGGAGGATCGCGGTGCCGGCGGTGCCGCCGGAGATGGTGAAGCTCGTGTTCGCGACGATGTTCGTGATGTAGGTTCCGTCGGCGATGCCGGCGCCGACGATGACTTGACCGACGCCAAGGCCGTTCGAGGAAGTCGCCGTGAGCTCGGTGGTGTTGATGTTGCCCGTGGTCGGGGTGAACGTGGTGGTCGGGGTGGCGGCAACCAGACCCGTGGCGGTGGCGGTCAGCGGCTTGCTGATGATGACGGTGCCCGCACCGAGGCCGGTGATGAGCGTACCCGGCTGGATGCCGACGCCCGTGAGCACCTGGCCGACGGCCAGACCCGCGGTCGAAGCGGTCGTGATCGTATTCGGATCAAGCGCGCCGGTCGCCGTGAAGCTCGCGGCATTCAGCACGGGATTCACCAGGTCGGTCGTCCCGAGGTAATCGGCAAGCAACGGGTTGGTGCCTGCGAGTTCAGAGGCCATCAAGGCGGCCCGCGCCGAGGTATAACCGACGGTCACCGTGGCGGCACCGATGTTGAGGGTGGAAGCAGCCGAACCGAAGAGGCCGCCGAAAGTCTGGTTGAGGCCGGCGGTGTTGAACGTGCCGGCGCCGACGAGGACGAGGGCGGAGGTGTTCGGCGTGGCGTTGGCCGTGCCCGCGATGAGCGCGCCGCCCGGACGGACGATGGTCGCGCCGAAGTAGGAATCCTTGACGGCGCCGGCGGCGGTCGTGCCGGCGAGCGTGAAGCTGGCGGAGCCTTGCTTGATGAGGCTGCCGACGCCCGTGATCGAGCCTTGGAAGTTGGCGCTGGCGCTGTTCTGCTCGAGGGTGATGTCGCCGCGGCCAAGTTCGACGCGGGACAGGAGGTCGCCGCTGAGGTTGCGGATGAGCTGGTTCGTGTCGCCGAACTTCAGGACGGTTTCGCGGGTGTTGCCCGAGTCGAGGTTGATGGAGCTCGCGTTGATGAACGTGTTGTTCGCGCCGCCCGAGAACGAAAGGTTGACGCCGTCGTTGACGACGATGTTGCCGAGGAAGTTGGCCTGGCCGTTGACGATGTTCACCTGGCCGGGGTCGCGACCGGGGTTGACCTCGATCTTCGCGCCGCTGCCGTTGTTGATCATCGCCGAAGCCAGGAGCTTGAGCGTGGAGCCGGCGGCACCGGAGAGGTTGGCCGCCAACGTGCCGGCGTTGTTCTGCAGGATGGCGAAGGTGCCGTCGTTGCCGATGAAGACGTCCTTCTGGCCGAGGCCTTGGACGTTGGCGATGAAGGTTCCGCCTTGGATTTCCGTGTAGTCGTAGGAGCCGTTCTGCAGCAGGAAGACGAGCGTCCCGCCGCCGGTCTTGATGATGCGGCCGCCGGCGACCCCCGTGTCGAGGTCGGCGCCATAGACGCTGCCGTTGTAGTAACCATCGCGCCCGGTGGTGTCCTGGTTGATCGTCAGGGTGTTGCCGTTGAGGTAAAGATTGGAGCCGTAGCCCGTGCCGGTGATGACGAGTTCGCCCTTGTTGTTCACGTCGGCCGCCGTGCGGACGGCGTCCGCGGCGGTGAAGACTTCGCCCGTACCCGCGGAGCCGACGTTGGTCGAGCCTTTGGACTTGAGCGCGAAGTCGGCCTGGAAGTTGCGGACCGTCTGATCGCCGATGAGGACGACTTCGGCGCCGGTACGCGTGACGCCCGTGAACTGACCGGCGCCGTTGGTGGTGATCGTCACGGTACCGGTGTCCGGGAACAAGGCCGGTCGGTAGTCGACGCGGGGGTCATTGCCGGAGTTTGAAGGCGTTTCCTGGTAGCGAATATCGGCCCCGCGGCGCGAAAGGCCGAGGGCGCCTTCGGTCGTGGTGGCCGCGTCGGAGTCGCTGGTATCCTGCGTCCCGGCGATGTTGAAGGAACTGCTGTTCGCGAAGGTCAGGCCCGTCGCGCTGGCGAGCACCGTGCGGCCGCCGCCGGCGATGAAGTCGCCCGTCATGCGGGAATCGTTGAGGACGGTCAGCGTGCCGGCGCCCGTCTTGATGACCTTACCCGAGCCGGCGAGGATCCCGACGGAACCGTCGAAGCCCTGGTCGATGTGGATGCCGAGTCGGTAGTTGTCGTCCGGACCGGTCGTGACCGTCGTCTGGAACTGGTCGTTGTTGTCGCCCGCCTTGAGGTTGTGGAGGAAGTTCAACCGGAGGGCACTGCCGACGTTCACCGGGGTGTTGGTGAAGCTAATTTCGGCCGAACCATTGAGGACCACGGACGAGACGCCGGTCATGCGCTTGGCCAGGTTGTAGCGAAGCGTCGCGCTATCCGCGCCTGCGGCGATGTTCGCGGTCTGCAGCGGAATTTCGTTCTGCGCCCCGACCGTCAGGATGTTGCCGTCGACGGTGGTGCCGAAGTCGTGCCACATGTTGAGGTGGCCGCTCACCATGAGCAGGCCGCCGTCCACGCGCATCTGGCCCTGCAAGCCGGCGAGACGCTCGCCGTTGGCGCCGTCGTTGGCGGCCAGGGTGGGCGCCAAATCGCGCGGGCGGATCCCGTAACGGGTCGCGTTCGTGCGCGAGAAACTGAGGGCCGGGCCGAAGATGGTCTGGACGTAGGAATACGGGCGGGTGTCCGCGTTGTAGTCGAACATGCGCCCGGTATAGCCCTGGTACTGCAGGACGGCGCCGCCGGTCTTGGCGATGTTGCCATTGCCCTTGAAGGTGCCCGAAATCGTGGAAGCGACGAAACTCTCCAGGTTGATCGTGGTGTTGGCGTTCACCGCGGTGATCGCGCCGCCGAAGCTCGTCGGGTTGCGCAGCGTCAGGAACGGCTGAGCGGAAACCGGCCCGGCAATCCCCGCCACGGTGAAGGTGACGTCGCCGATCTGGAGGGTGCCATTCGGGGCGGACGTGTACGGGGCGTTGACCAACGTCCGGGCCAAATCGATGTCTTGGAAATTGGCGGTGGTCGGCTGGACGCCCGAAGCGAACGCACCCGGCAGCAAGCGGTAGCCCGACGACTGGAAACGGAGCGTCTGGGACTGACTCGAGATGATGTTCGAATCGATGAGGATGTCGTTCGTCGCACCCGGGGCGAGCGCCGGGCCGGTGTAGGTGAAGAGCAGATTCGCCGCGTTCGTCAGGCGGACGCCGGAGACCGCCACCTGGGGCGTCAGGTTGGTGGCGCGCCAGTAGTTGTGCGCCGTGGGGGCGGTGTTCCACTTGTCCCAAATCCCCGCGCCACCGTCTCCGGCGGAGCCAATCCAGGTGGCCTGGGTCACATTTTGCTGGGCCTGGGCGATGCCTGCGGAAGCAAGCATAGCGGCGGCCACCAACAGAGACTTAGAAATCCGCATGGTGAGGGGTCGGGGTAGGGTTAAAATAGGGGTTAAGGTATCTAATTCAGGGCTAAGACTGTCAACCCCCGAACCCCCTAGGGTAAAAACCCTATGGGCGGACTTACCCTAGGCCGGCCCCCGGGGCCTCAGCGCCCGAACAGGCTGCGGTCGGCGAAGGGATCGGCTGATTTCCGGTTGGCCTTTTCCTCGGCCGACTTCGCCAAGGCATACCCTCCAAACGCGGCTGAACCTATAAAGATGACTAAACATAACAGGATTAGCCACTGGGGCGTTTTCTTTTCATCCTGGTCGGGTGTGGTCATACCAAGCGCGATAAAATGGTTTCTAATCGGCTTGGCAACCTCGGCCTGTTTTTTACATATGTAAGCACCCCACCGCAAACCCCCTTTGCGGCACCCCTACAGTTCACCCGACTTTTCTGCATGAGTGCCCAGCAGAGACCCCTCATCGTCATCGTTGAAGACGACCGTAGCTTGGCCGCGACCCTGCACCAGCAGCTCACGGACGCGGGGTTCGCGACGCAGACGTTCCACAAAGGGGCCACCGCCCTTAAGTTCATCGAGGAAAACCATGTGCACCTCGTCCTGCTGGACCCCACCCTGCCCGACGTGGATGGTCTCTCCGTGCTCCAACGTATCCGCCAGACCGGAGCGCCCGCGGCGGTGATTTTCCTCTCCACCGTCAAGACGCCCGCCGCCGTCGTCACGGCGCTCGAGGCGGGCGCCGATGACTTCGTGGGGAAGCCGCACCATCCGGGAGAATTGGCGGCGCGCATTCAGGCGGTCCTGCGGCGCAGCGAAACCGCAGGCGATAGCCGGCTCACCCGGAACGCCGACTTGGCCACGAGCGTCTTTATTTTCAGCGGAGCCGAAGTCCACCCCGAGCGGTTGGAGTTGGTCTTTGGTCCAGGCAAAAGCTGCAAGCTCGGGCGGAAGGAGATCGGCATCCTTTATCACCTGCACGCCAACCCGGGCGTCATCATCAGCCGCAACAGCCTCATCCATGCGGTCTGGGGCGTGCACGCCAATGTGCGCAGCCGCTCCCTCGACCAATACATCGCGAAGATCCGCGAGGCCTTCCAAAAGCTGGGCCGCGGGCTGGATTGCTTCCGGACGATCCACGGCATCGGTTATTGGTACGAACCCGAGGCCCTGGGCAAGTCCGCCAAAAGAAGCCGTCGCGCTTGATTCCGGCCGAAAGCCGCGCAAGTTGGAAGCATGCTCACGATCAAGGCCTACCTCAAACCCAGCTGCGGCTGGAGCAATGGCGTCCGTGCCATCATGCGCAAGCATGGCCTCGCCTTCGAAGACGTGGATATCATCAACGTCCCCGCGAACTACGCCGAGATGGTCGAGAAGACCGGTCAGCGCCTCTCCCCGTGCGTCGAAGTCAATGGTGTGATGCTCGCCGACGTCTCGGGCGAAGAAGTCGAAAAATACCTGTTGGCCAACGGGCTCGTGCAGGCCGTCGACAAGCCCGCCGATGCGCCGACGAACGCGCCGTGCACGGACGCGGAGCATGAGAAGATGCGGGTCAAGACGATCCGCTTCTTCTGAGAGACGAAGGTCGTGGCGGTTGGCGGTGAAAAATCCTTTCAGGTGACGGATCCCGGGGTCTAGCTCAGGAACGTGACCTGCGGTCTCAACTTGGTCTGCAGCCAATCTTCCGGGCTCAGGCTTTCCTTTGCGCTCGCTCGAACCGCCAGCCGCTAACCGCCCCACCTATTCGCTTTTCGCTTACTCCGTCTTGCCAGCCGCGAAATCCGCGAGGGAGTCGGCCACCCACTGGCGCTGCTCGGCCGCGAGTTCCGGGAAGATCGGGATGCTGAGGACTTCGGCCGCGAGCTGCTCCGCCACGGGCACGCTGTCGCCGCCGCGATAGCCGGCGGATGCGAAGCACTCCTGGCGGTGGAGCGGGATCGGGTAATAGATTTCGCAGCCGATCTTGCGGCCCATGAGGAACGCCTTGAGGGCATCGCGGCGACCCCCCGTGACCCGCAACGTGAATTGATTCCAGATGCCTTGGCCGGAGAAATCGACGGGCAAGAGAATCTGGCCCGTGGCGCCCGGTCGGTTCTCGGCGATGCCTACCTTGCCCTTGAGGGCGGCATGGTAGAAGTTCGCGTTCCCGGCCCGCGCGCAATTGTACTCGGGCAGGTGCGGCAGCTTCAGGTGGAGCAGCGCGGCCTGGAGCGGATCCATGCGGAAGTTCGCGCCGACTTCACGGTGGTAATACTTCGGCTGCATGCCGTGGACGCGCAAGATGCGCGCGCGTTCCGCCAGGGCGTCATCGGAGGTCGTGACCAAGCCGGAATCGCCCATCCCGCCCAGGTTCTTCGAGGGGAAGAAGCTCGTGGCGCCGAACTCGCCGACGGACATCGTGCTCCGACCCTGCCAGCGCGCGCCCATGGACTGCGCGGCGTCTTCGACGATCCGCAGGCGATGGGCCGAGGCGAAGGCCTGCAGCGCGCCTAGATCGCACGACTGGCCGAAGAGGTGCACCGGCATGATCGCGCGGGTGCGCGGGCTGACTTTCCGGGCGGCATCGGCCAGGTCGATGTTGAAGTGATGCGGGTCGACGTCGACCCAGACGGGCACGCCCCCCAGGCGCGCCACGGAGCCAGCGGTGGCGAAGAAGGTGAAGGACGGCAACAGGACTTCGTCACCTTCCCCGATGTCGAGGGCCATGAGAGCCAACAGCAGGGCATCCGTGCCCGACGAAACGCCGAGGGCGTGCTTGACGCCGAGGAATGCCGCGCAGTCCTTCTCGAAGGCCTCGAGCCGGGGGCCCATGATGAACTGGTTGGAGCGCAAGACGTCGCGGAAGGCGGCCTCGAACTGCGCTTCAAGGGCGCGGTTCTGGGGGCCGAGGTCGAGGAGCGGGACGGTGATCATGACGCGGTCACGCTTCTCCCACCGACGGGTTCACCGGGCAACATCTTTCGCCCCGGCCCGCGCCCGCAGGACGAGGACGAGGCCACCGATGGCCAGCGGCAAGGTCCAGAACTGACCTGCGGTCATTCCAAGAATATAACCATCCTCCGGCAAACGGAACCACTCGCTGACGAAACGCGCCAGCGAATAGAGGAGCAAGAACTCGCCCGCGACCTGTCCCGGAGGCAGCCGCTTCGGGTAACGCCACCACATCCAGAGGAGCGGCAGGAAGCCTTCCCCGACGGCTTCGTACAGTTGCGAGGGATGGCGCGGCTCGGGGCCCTCCCGCGGAAAAATCACCGCCCAAGGGACCGTCGTGGTCCGACCGACGAGCTCCGCGTTCACGAAATTGGCCAAGCGACCGAAGAGAATCCCCGCCGGCGCCAGCGCGCAGATCAGGTCGCCCACCGCCAAGAACGGCACCCGCCGCGTGCGGGCAAACCAAACCCCGGCCAAGAGCACGCCCAAGAAGCCTCCGTGGCTCGCCATCCCGCCTTGCCAAACCCGGAAGACCATCAGCGGGTCCGCGACGAACTCCGGGCGCGCGTAGAGCAGCACATGGCCCAACCGACCGCCGAGCACGACGCCCACCATGATGGCGGTGATGAGCGCGGATTCATCGACCGCATCGCGCACGGGCGCCAACCCGCGACGACGCCAAAAGGCCAGGAACAAGGCGGCGACCAGGAAGCCGGCCGCGTAGGAGAGGCCGTACCAGTGGACGCCATGCAAAGGCCAGCCGGCCGGGAAGCGGAGGGCGACCGGATCAAGGTCGTGCACCCAGTACGCCAAGGTCGCCGCCGCCAACGTCAGGCTCATGGTTTGTTGCCGGCCTCGCCGGCGGGCCGGCGGCCGACGCGATGCCCGCGCTGGCGCGCCAACTCGCGCATATCCGGATGCGGGTCGTCCTTTTCGTAGATCTCCACGCCCAAGAGGGATTCGAAAACGTCCTCGAGCGTGATCACCCCCGCGAAGGCCCCGAACTCGTCGACGACGACGGCCAACTGCTGGTGGGCGCGCACGAGGTCATGCAGGGCATCGGAGAGGGTCGCGTTCTCCGGGACGATGTGGGCCTTCCCCATGAGCTCGCGTACCTTGACCTCGCGCCGGCCCTCGCCGGCGGCCTTCAGGATATCGCGGCGGCGCACGATGCCGACGATGCGGTCGGGGTTGCCCTCCCAGACCGGCAACCGGCCATGCGGGACGCTCGGATACATCCGGAGCACATCGCCGACCGAGAGGTCGACGTCGACCGCGGTGACGACCGGACGGGGCGTGAGGACCTGGGAAACGGGGATGTCATCCAGGCGCACGGCGTTCGCCACCAAGGTGCTTTCGGCCTGCGTGATCTTGCCCTCGCGCGCGGCCGCCTGCGCCAGGCTGCCGATATCCGCATCCGCGCGGTCGATGCCCGGCTCCTCCGGGGGCGCCAGAGAATCATGCAACTTGCCGAAGCTCCGCAGGACGGAGGCGGCCCCGCGGACCAAGGAGAGGGCCGGCGCGATCCGCGGGGCCAACGAGTGGCGGAGGTGCATCCCGAGCTTGCGCGGCAGCATCACCGTCAGCCAGGACATCAGGAAGGAAACGGCGATGATCGCCAAGGCGATGCCGGCCGCGATCTGCCAACCGGCGAACGCCTTGGCCATGAGCCGGTCGCCCAGCAGGATGCCGCCCAGCAAGGCGCTCATGCCGACGAACGCGGCGGTGAGGACTTCGAAGGCGGCCAAGGTGTTGCCTTGGTCGCCACGGCAACGCTCCAACGCCACGGCCGCCTTCGCATCCTGGCGACGCAGCGCTTCGATTTCCCCTGGAGAAAAGGCCGCGACGACGCCGGCCACCAGCGATACGCCGGCGGCACTGCCGTTCAGGAGGATAAAGATGGGCCAAAGAAAACCGACGTCCATAGGACCGAGGACCCTAGGGTGATGGACCGACGTTGGCGAGGGAGAATCCCGACATTGACCGCAGCGGGCTCGATGGAAACAATGCGGCCATGAACCCCCGCGAGCTCAAAATCGTCTCGGCCTTGGCCGTCTTCCTTTCGGCCGCCCTGCCCACCGCCGTGGGGGCCGTGGCGTTCCGCGCCCAGCCGATCCTCATTTCTTTGATCCAAGGCGAACCGGGCACCCTGCCCGGAGTGACCGGCTTCTTCTTCAACCATTTCACGGCGGCGCTGCTCACGCTGCTCGTGCTTGGCGCCATCGCGACCTGGGTCGCCCTCAAAGGCTACCGCCAACCCGATGAAGATGGCGCCGGGAAGATGGCCACGCTGCTCGTCGCCGTCTGCTTTTCGGCCGTGGCGAGCGTCGGCTTCCTGACGCTCTTCATCCTCTCGACCGCGCTCCCGCTTTACACCAGGCTGACGGATCGTTGAGCGCGCCACGCGGCCAAATCGCCCAAACGGGCTTCGGCTTCGGACTGGTCGGCGGCCGGCCGCCACTGGACTTCGCCGGTCGCGGTCTGGCAACTCCGCGCCAATACCGCGCCCGCCTCGAAGGTGGAGCGCAAGACGACCACCGACCGCGCCTGCAAGGGAAAGGGGGACGCGACATCGACGCAGGGACGGCCCGCCTGCGCCACCACCGAGCGGAACTGCGCGGCGGCCGTGCCGGATAAGCGCCCCGTGGAAATCGCGGGGAAGCACCAGCGCTCCCCATCCCACCAGGCCAGCGAGCTGCGGGTGGCTTCGCTGACGTGGCCAGCGGCGTCACACTGGATGCCTTCGGCGTCGCCGCGATCGGCGAAACCTTTGAGCTCGCGCCACGCGGCGGCTGAATTCTGCCACGGGCCGCTCTTGGGCCGCGGCAGCCACTCGGGGACATCGCGGGCAGTCCGGAGCACGAACAGATCCAGCGCGGGCGGCGTGGGCGGCAACGGCCGGACGGTGAGCCATTCGCGCGCCAAGGCGTCGGGGCGCGCCGCGACGATCAAGCGCACGATCGCGTCGGTGAGTTCGGCCTGCGCCAGCAATTTGCGGAGAATCGGCGCCCAGGCTTCCGCCGCGGGCCCAGCCCCGAGGTGCAACCGGCGCGGGTCGAGTCCCAGCCGCGGACAGGCCAAGGCCAAGCGCGCGAGGTGATCGGCCAGGCAGGCGACCTTGCCGTCCCGCAGCGCAAAGGTCTCGAACAGGCATAAGCCCGGCTGCAGCGTCGCGACATCGGCGCCGTCCGGCACATTCAGGTAATCGCCCGAGCACCAAGCTAACATGGCGGTAAGGCGGCGCGAGCCGCCGCCAGCAACGGAGCCTGGGCCTTGCGCCAGGATTCCGCATGCTCCCGTTCGGGGCGCGAGTCCGCGACGATGCCGGCCCCCGCTTGGATGAAACTACGGCCGCCCGTCGTCCACAGCGAACGGATCACGATGTTCAGGCACAGGTCGCCGTTGGCCCCGACCCATCCGATGGAGCCCGTGTAGAATCCGCGGGCCACCGGCTCGAGTTCCGCGATGACCTGCATCGTCCGCACCTTCGGCGCGCCCGTGATGGTGCCGCCCGGGAACAATGCCCGGACGACTTCCGCGGGGCCCACCCCGGAGGCCAAACGGCCTTCCACCTGCGAGACGAGGTGCATGACGTGGGAGTATTTCTCGACGGCCATGAATTCAGGGACATGCACCGTACCCGGCGCCGCCACGCGGCCCACGTCGTTGCGCAACAAATCGACGAGCATCAAATGCTCGGCCCGCTCCTTCGTGTCGCCCGTCAGCTCCTGCGCCCACGCCGCATCGGCCGCGGCATCGGCGCCCCGGGGACGCGTCCCCGCGATCGGCCGCGACGCAACCCGCCCACCGATCACTTCCACCAACAGCTCGGGCGAACCGCACGCCAAGGTGCCCGCGGGCAGGCTCAGCAAACCCATGTACGGCGAGGGATTCGCTTCGCGCAGCGCGGCGTACGCGAGCGCCGGATCGACCGCCGGCACCTCGAGGCGGGTCGAGAGGTTCACCTGATAGGTGTCGCCGGCGGAGATGTAGTTCAAGATCTGCCGGACCGCCGCCGCGAATTCCGGCCGGGGCAAGGACTCCGCTATCGGCGTCGCCGGCGTCGTCATCGCGGGAAGGATTGGAGCGGGAACTCCAGCGGCCTCCTGCCAAACCTGCGCCAAAGCCAAGGCGCGCCGGCGGGCTTCGCGCCAAGTCGTCTCCAGCCGTCCGTCCGCGGGACACAACACCGCGACCGTCAGTTCGCGCCGGGCGTCATCGTAAACGTAGGCCTCCGTGGCCTCGAGGAAAACCGCGGAGGGGCAAGGGAGGTCGGCCGGGGCCGAACGCACGGGCTCGAACTGCGTCGCCAGTTCATAGCCGAGCGCGACGATGAGGCCGCCTTGGAACACGGGCCAGCCCGCGAAGGTCGGCGCACGTTGTTCCGCGGACCACCGGCGCAAAGCCTCCAAGGGCTTGTCGAGCCCGGCTTCATGCGCGCCGTCTTCCGCATGCACGACGACGCGCCCATCGGCGGTGAAGACCGTAGCGCGGGCCGAAGTCGGTACGGCGATGGTGAGGCTCCCCGTCCGTCCGCTCTCCAGCACGGCATGAAAACGCCCGCGGAGCAAGGTGCGCCAATCCGCCGGCAAGCCAGCGGCGGCAAAGCGGGCGAGATAAGGCAGGCGCGTCCACCCCGGACCGACCGCTCCCCAGTCGGCGAGCGTCGTTTCGGCGAGGATGGATGGCGCGTCATTCACCGGCGAAATTTATCAGGTAACCGGCGAGGTCTGTCGACGTGAGAATCCGCCGCGCCTGCGCGACGGTGATGCCGTAGGCGTGCAACTCCTGCCGCGAACCCTTCGAGACGACGGTGACGCGCAAGCCGCCCTCCAAGGGCATGACCTTGATCGAATGCCGACGAGCCCCGACCCGGGCTTGGATGACGCCCCGGGAGACGCGGCCGTGTTTCTCCAACAGCTCCACGACGGGACGGGCGGCATCCGTGACGGTGGTGTGCGTGCCCGCCCGGCCGCGCCCCTTGGCCATCTCAGGCGATCTCCCAGTTGTAGGGATGCTTCGACAGGAGTTCGCAACCGGTCTTCGTGATCACGACGCAATCCTCGAAGCGGCAGCCACCGATGCCCGGATAATAGAGTCCAGGTTCAACGGTGATGGCATTGCCCGCCACCAAGGGATTCGGGTTCCGCAAGGATAGGAACGGCTCCTCATGGATGTCGTAGCCCAAGCCGTGGCCGGACCCGTGGAAGAAGCCGACGTAGACGCCATGCTTGTTCGGTCCCGTCGCGTAGCCGAGGGACTTGAAGTAATCGACGGGGATGCGATGGATCTCCGCGCCCGTGACGCCCGCCCGCAAGGCCTTGATGATCCGGCCGTGGGCGGCCTTGACGGCTTCGACCATTTTCCGCTGAGCCGGCGATGCCTTGCCCTTCAGGTAGGTGCGGGTCATGTCGCCGTAATGCCAGGAGGCGAGGTCGCGCGGGAAGATGTCGAGCACCAGCAACTGGTTGGCATGGATCGGACCCGTACCTTTGTTGTGGCAATCGACCGCCTGGTCGCCCGGCGCGCAGATCAGGCCCGTATCGCAGAGGGCGCCGGCGCGCACCGTCGCCGCTTGCACTTCTTCCTGGAGGATCTCCGAGGTGAGGATCTGCCCCTGCCAAACCAAGCGGCCTTTCTTGTCGGGGCGAGCTTCCGCCAAGATGCGCTCGACCGCGGTGAACCCCGCGCAAGCGGCGCGGTTGCCCGCGCGGATGCCAGCCAATTCGGCCTTCGTCTTCACCCAGCGTTGCGGGAAAAGCGCCGGCGCCGCCCGCTCATCGCGCGAGGAACCCGCGGCGATCAACTCCAAGCCGAGTTCCTGCAGGCGCAGGAACAGGGCGACGGGGAAGTCTCCGGGCACGCGGAACTTCTTCACCCCGCGCTGCAAGGCCGCGAACACGATGGCGTCGGCGATGGCGGCGGTAGGGTTCGTGCGGCGGAGGTCCGCGATGATTTCCGTCAAGTTGAGCACCTCATCCAAGTCCGATTCCGCCTTCGCTCGGCCGACTTCCAGGAGCGGGAGAAGCCCGACCTTACGCCCTTGGGCGCTGAACGCCGGAAACGGATCGGAGGCGTGGAAGCCGGAGAACCACCGGAGGTCGGCGTTCTTCGTGGGGGTGGCCATCAGCAGGACATCGTCCGGGCGGGCGGCAGTCTTCTTTTGGGTCTTCGGGCGCGGCATAGGAGCAAGATGACGATGGGCGGGCGGGCGGAAAGCGCAAACACGCGTGCCTGCGGCTTGACTGGGACCGCGGGGCGGGCAATCCTGCCAGTCCTTTAGCGCGGGTATCGTTCAGTGGTAGGACCCCACTTTCCCATAGTGGTGACACCAGTTCGAATCTGGTTACCCGCTCCAAAGGATAACCTTTCGGACCCATCCCCCAGCCGAGGCAGGCTTGACCTCGCCCGCCCCGCTGGGAATAGTCGCCTCCTTGGCCACGCGGGTATCGTTCAGTGGTAGGACCCCACTCTTCCAAAGTGGTGACACCAGTTCGAATCTGGTTACCCGCACCAAGGACTTCGCCCGTTCAGTTGCGCCAAGGCAACTGGCCGGCGGGGGCGACTTCCAGGAACTCCTTCCAAGCGGCCTGCTCTTCCGGGGCCAACGATGAGGCGACCACCAACCGCCACTTGGGCTTCACGGGTGGGCGGCGCAGGCTCATGCCCGCTTGCTCCGGGAGCCGGTTCGCCTTCCGGGAGTTGCAGCGCACGCAGGCCGTGACGATGTTCTCCCAGTTCGTCTTCCCGCCGACGTCGCGCGGAACGACGTGGTCCAGGTTCAGCTCCTCCTCGCGGAAGACGCGGCCGCAATACTGGCACGTGTGCGCATCGCGGAGGTACACGTTGCGGCGACTGAAGCGGATCTCGCGGCGCGGGACGCGGTCATAGGCGCCCAAAAGCAGGACCCGCGGCATGCGCAGCACGATGCACGGTGACCGGACGGCTTCGGCGGCGGGCGGCGGGGTCGCCAAGGAATACGAGACCCATTCCGCCGCGGCGAACACGCGATGGCCGGATTCATCCGAATGGACCACGGAGGCGCGACCGCGGAAGAGCAGGCTCATGGCGCGCAAAGTGCCGACGATGTTCACCGGCTGCCAGAGGCGGTTCAGGACGAGCACGCGATGGTCAGGACGAGGTGGCAAGGCGGACGCCACCATACCCACTCCCCGGCCTCGGTCAACTGTGGCTCAAACGTGGCCGCTCAGCGCCCGCGCGCCGGCGCCTTGGCGGGCGCGGCCTTCGCCGGCGGAACCGACGGGGCGGGCGGGACGGTTTCGGCATCCGGGAAGGTCGCCATCTGTCGGCCAAACAATTCAGGCGTCTGGTAAGGCACGCCGTCGATCGTGACCGTCAGGCACTCGATCGCATTGGAAGTGATGGTGAAGCCACCCTTGACCGTAACGAGGATTTCCTTACCCCGGACGCCGAGGACCTGGTTGTAGCGGATTTCGCCGGAATTGGTTTCTCGCAGCAGGCAACTCGTGCCGCTCTGCAAGGCCGTGATGCCTACCAGGTGGGGTCGTCCGACCAAGACGACCGGCGGCGGGGCTTTCTTAGACTGCGGCGGTTGGCTCGTCCCGGAGGACGAGCTCAGTGAAAAAACACCCAGGCGAACAAGGCGGTCAAGGCCACCCCGAGGACGATCCAGAGGATGGTGTCGCGGTTGACCGTGAGGCTCGCGCCTTCGGCGGGCTCAAAGGGGACTTCTTCTTCTTGGCCGGCGGCATCGAGCGGGCGACGGGCGGCGCGCACGGAGTGATGGGTATTGAAATCCGAACAGGCCTTTTCGTCGTCGAGACGGAGGTAGCGGGCATAGACCTTCACGAAGCCGCGCTTATAGACTTCCGCCAGGGGAATGGACTCGAACTGGTTGGCTTCCATCGCCTGGAGATAGTCGGTGCGGATTTTCGTGAACTCCGCGGCCTCGCGCAAAGTCACGCCCAAGCGCTGACGCGCTTCCTGAAGTCGTTCACCAAGGGTCTGCATGCCCCTACCTTCAGCCTTGGGCCAAAAATAGGCAAGCCTCGGCTGGGGCTATCGCCCAACGAACAGCAAATCCCGCAACTCCTGCAGGTCGCCTGGCCAAACCCAAACCATGGGGGACAGGATCAACAACTGAAGGTAAGACAGGGCCGCGGAGAAGCCCGGGAGGTTGATCAGGACGATCAGGATGATGAAGCCGTAGCGGGCAAGCGTGGTGAAGAACTCCAAGGAATAGAGGCCGAGCCGGTAAAAGATGCGGGACCCGTCGAGCGGGGGAATGGGGATGAGGTTGAAGCAAAAGAGCCCGATGTTCATCAGCATCCCCGAGACGAGGAAACGGCCCAGGTTGCGGGTCGCCGGGTCCTCGTAAGAGACCCCGAGAATCAGCCCCACGAGGACGAAAATCAGGCAGAGGACGAGGTTCATGGCCGGACCAGCCAATGTAATCAGGATGTCGTCCGTGCGACGGGTCGCGGGATTCGGCAGGGAAATCTGCACGGGTTTGCCCCAGCCGATGAGCCCAAAGCCGGGGCTGAAGAAGATCATGATGCCCGGGATGAGCAGCGTCCCGATGGGGTCGGCATGGGCCAACGGGTTCAAGGTCACGCGACCCTGATAACGCGGCAACGGGTCCCCGCGCAGGTCAGCGACCCACGCGTGGCCGAACTCATGCAAGCCAATCGAAACCACCAGCAGGATGAGCTGGAGGAGGGACCAGCGGAGGTGTTCGGGGGAGAAGTCCATCTTAGTTGGCGCCACAGGACCCCGGGGCCTTGCCGCATCCACAGGAGCCGGTATGGACGTGGTCGGACTTCAGGCCTTTGACCGCGACCAAGGCGAGCTGCTTCTCGACCTGCTCCGAGGCGCAATGGGTGCAGGCGGGCTTTTCCTTGGTGGACCGGACGAGGAGCTCGAAATCTTTCCCGCAAGCGGAGCAATGGAAGTCGAAGAGCGGCATGAAGGTCCCCTCTTGATAGGCACCCACGGTCCGCTGCCAATCCGAAAGACCCCACCCGGGGATACGCCTTGAGGGCGCGGAACGGTCTGGTTAGCGTCGCAACGTCGTCATGCCCTCCCCTGCCCGCATTCGCCTAGCCCAACGCCGTGGCCTCCCGCTCCGGCAGGCCAAGCAGCTCGCGGGCCTGACGACGCCGCGGAAGATCCAGGACTTCTTGGCGAAGCTCCCGCAGAACTTCGAACCCGAAGGCGACACCGCGCGTTCGGTGCAGGCCGCGCTCTCCGCGAATTGCGCGCACTGCATCGAGGGCGCCATGATCGCCGCCTTCGCCCTCTGGCTCCAAGGGCATCCGCCGCTGCTGATCGACCTCTCGGCGCACCAAGACATGGACCACGTCATCGCCCCGTTCAAGGTGAAGGGCCGCTGGGGGGCGATCTCCAAGACGAACTACGTCTGCCTGCGGTGGCGCGACCCGATCTACCGCAGCGTGCGGGAACTCGTGATGTCCTACTTCCACGAATACGCCAAAGGACCGCGCAAGTCGCTGCGGAGCTATTCGCGGCCGTTCGACCTCAGCAAACTCCCGGCCGAAAAATGGGTGAACAACCTGGACCAGTGCTGGGAAGTCGCCGACCTCATCACGGCCGCCCGGCATTACCCGATCGTGACCGCCGCCCAAGCCAAGGCCCTCCGTCCGCGCGATCCGGTGGAAGTCGCCTCCGACCGGGTGACGGCTTTCCCGATCCCCGCCTGGAAGCACGGCCGACTCTGATGCTCAGCGCCGTCCGTCGTACCAAAGGTGGCAGGCCTTGGGATCCTTGGCCGCGCGACCGGCGCTGAAGAACATGCGGCCGAAGAAGCGCACGGATTCCGTGAACGTATAAAGCTTCAGCTTGCGCGAAGAAGTGGCCAACGGATGGGCCGCCAGCACGCGGAACTTCAGGCGGCGGGTCCCGGCGACCTTATGGAGACGCCGGCTCAGGAACACTTCCTCGCCCGCATAGAATTCCGTGCCGAAGCCGCCGGCGGCGCGGAAGGCCGTGGCCTCGACCCAGACGCACGAGCCGGCCGCCCAACGCGCCAAACGGCTCCATGCATTCCAGCATCCACAGAAGAACCGGGCGAAGAACGGCGTGCCCGCCTCGAGCGCCACCGTGCTGCCACCCCCAAGATACCGTCCCGAGGCGATGCGGTCGGCGATGTCCGCGAAGAGTTCCGCCGACGGCCAGGAGTCGGCATCGATGAAGACGAACCACTCTCCCGTGGCGGCGCGCGCGCCGGCGTCGCGGGCCCGGCCGATCTGGTTGATGGGTTCGAAGATGACCGTCGCCCCGGCCGCACGCGCGATCTCAGCGGTGCGGTCCGTGGAGTTGTTGTCGCAGACCACGACTTCGTGCGCCCAACCCCGCGCCGTGAAGGCCTGCGCGGCCGCCGCCACCGCGGTCAACGTTTGCGGCAGGAGGCGCTCCTCGTTGAACGCCGGGATGATGACGGAAATGCGCATCAGCGGGGCGACGGCTTGGCGCGGGCAGCCAACCACAGGTCAACCGGCTCACCCGCCTTCAGGATTTGCGGCTTCCACGGAGACCCCCGCGGGAGCTTCATGTCGACGCCGACAAAGGTGGTCTGCGCAGGACAAAATTCGGGCGAGGGCGCCCCGATGCCCTTCCGGCCTTTCAAGTTCCAGAAGATATTCCAAGCCCCGGCATCCAGGCCGAGATCCTCGCCGCCGCCGCAGGCGAAGAAATTGGCGCCGTTCGCGGAAGTCACGTTGGTGATGAGGTTGGCGAACGGCCCTTGCTTGTGGAAATCCAAGGTCAGGTCGACGCCGCTACCCGCGCGGACGACGTTGCCGTTGGTCCACGGGCTGAAGCTGATGTCATGATGGAAGCGGGCCTTGAACTCGAATTCCTCCAAGCGATGCGCCTGGCCCGAGAAAGTCACGCCATGGTGGCCGATGAAACCGCCGGGCCCGACGGGCCGACCCGCCTCTAGCACGATGCGGCGGACCGTGACGCGCGACCCGGAGACGTAAGGCCCGCTGTCGACGCCGCTGAAGTGCAGGTCCTCCATCCAGCCATGGTGCACATCGTGGAACTCCAGCGGATTCCAACCGTCTTCCTTGAAGTGACCGCGGTACGCGGAGGTCACCGAGAGAAAGCCGACGCCACGCAGGCCGTAATCATCGCGCGCTCCCGCGTCGGCGAGGGTCGGGGTCAGCTCCTCGGGCAAGTCCAGGAGGAGCGGCGCCTTCAAGGTAACCGTCGTGCCGTCCACGGCGGCGATGCGGGCGGCCATTTCGATGCGCGCCGGCGGCTTCAACTTGGACGCCTTGCCGGGGTCGCCCCCGTAAGCCAGCCGCACCAACTTGTCATCCCCTTTGCCCTGCAGCGTCAGCACCACCTCTTGGTCGGCCTTGAACGCGCTCGCATCACGCAACACCACCTTGGTGTCGCCGCGCTTGGCCGCCGCCGCCAAGGGCTCGGCCGGTCCGTTCCGGCTAGCGCCGCGGAAGGTCAGCAAGCCTCCCGACCAGGACCATTTCGTCGTCGCGGTGCCGCCCGTGTTCTTGGTCGGGCTAGGTTCGAGGTCCTCCAAGGACTTCGTGAAACGCAGGCGAGTCTTGGTCGCCCCCGCGCCCAGGATGATGGTTCCGGGCTTCCGCACGAAGAGCCGGCGGGAAAGGTTGAATTCGCCGGCGGGAATGGCGATGACGCCGCCCTTCTCGAAGGCCTTCTCGAACGCGTCGGTGTCGTCCTGCTTGTCGTTGGGCTTGGCCCCGAAATCCGCGACCGAACACGTCGGGGCGGGCGACTTCGGCAAATCTCCGCCGAAGTCATAGCCCGCCTCCGCGTAAGCCGCCGTTTCCGGTGGCAGCGTGGCGGCCAACAGGAAAGCGGCGAGGGTCAGCATGAATTAGACGGCGGCCTCGAAGGCACAGGCGGCGGCCCCGACGACGCCGACGTTGCCGCCGAGGGCCGCCGGGACGATGGTGCAGACCGCGGCGAGGCGCGGGAACGCGTAGCTATTGGCCTTCGCGCGCATGGGGACGAAGAGCGCGTCGCCGGCGGCGGTGACACCGCCACCGACCACGATGACGTCGGGGTTGAAGGTGTTGATGACCGCCCCGAGGCCTCGGCCGAGGTAATCGATGGACTGAGCCCAGATTTCCGTGGCCAGCGGGTCCTTCTGCGTGAGGGCTTGGAAGAGGTGATGCGTCGTGACTTGCTCGATGCTGCCGGCAAAACCCGTGATGCTCGAAGCGCGCCCGGCAACCAACGCCTCACGCGTCCGGCGGGCGATCGCCGTACCGGAAGCGTACGCCTCCCAGCAGCCGAGGTTGCCACACCCACAACGAGGCCCGTCCATCGTCAACGGGATGTGGCCGAGTTCGGCCGCATTGCCGTTGGCGCCACGCATGAGGCGGCCATCGATGACGGCGCCCCCGCCGATGCCCGTGGAGATAGTGATGTAGACGACGTTCTTCTTCCCCTTGCCGGCGCCGAAGAGGTACTCGCCCAAGGCGGCGGCGTTGCAGTCGTTGTCGATGCGGGCCGGGAGCCCGCCGAAGGACTTGCTGAGTTCGCCTTCGATGGGGTAACCCGTCCAGCCGGGCAGGTTGGGCGAACCGTCGACGCAACCGCGGGCGGTATCCAGCGGGCCGGGCGAGGCGATGCCGATGGCGCAAAGGTCGGCAGGCTGGAGCTTGAGGTCGGCCAAGAGCTGATGAGCCGCGGCGGCGACGCGCGTGACGGCTTGGGCGGCGCCTTTTTCGGCCAGGGTCTCGACGCGGCCGGAGCCAAGGACCGTGCCATCTTCGGCGACCACGCCGAAAGCGAACTTCGTGCCACCAAGGTCGAAAGCCAGGACTTTACGCATGGCCCCTAATTAGGGGCTTAATCCCGCGCAGGTCGAGCAAAGTCATCCTGCAGGCGGACGACGTCCGTCAGGTCCGGCGTCGACACTTCCAACAAGACCGCATCGGTGAGCGCCGCGAAGCGATGGATCGTGCGGACCGGGATGTGCAAGGCCTGGCCGGCTTCCCAAACATGCTCGTGCTCGGGCGCGATCTGGATCGTCGTGGGGGCCTCGCCGGCCGCCAACGGACGATAGGTGACGAGCACCTTGCCGGAAAGGAGAAACAGGGTCTCGGTCTTGCGCTCGTGGTACTGCAAGCTGAGCCGCTTCCCGGCGGTGACTTCGAGGATCTTGCCCGCATAGGCGGCTTGGTCGGCATACCAGATTTCGCGCCCCCACGGCTTGGGAACGATTTTAGGCGACTGGAGGGGCGAAGGCATCCGAACCTAGGTTGTATCTTAATCCTAAATGTCAGCCAAGTAAATCCCCCAGGAAGTCCGGCTGATCCGTGGTGCCTCGCAAAGGCTCGACCAGGTGCGGGGCGTCGACGCTCACGCGATTCACGTCGGCGGAGACCCGATGGAGCGAGAGGCTCCGGTCGGGCGCAGGCTGCGCGAAGGCGGAGAACTCCGCCGGATCCATCGGGCGCTCGGAGAGCCAATCGTTCCGTCGGTCGGCCGGAAGGAGTACCGGCATGCGCGAGTGCACCTCCGCGGCTTCGCGGTTCGGCGCGACGGTCAACAGGCACAACGTCCGGCGAGGGGGCCCGCCGGGGACGACCTGCAGGGACCAGAGTCCGGCGAAAGCCAAGGGCCCCCCGTCGGCGGCGCGGAAGTAATAAGGAAGCTTCATGCGGCCCTCGGTCTTCCATTCATAATAGCCATCCACCGGCACCAGGCAGCGTCGCAAGCGGGCCGCGTCACGGAAGGTGGGCTTTTCGAAGATGCCCTCAACACGGGCGTTGGCGTGACCGGCCTCGCCGACCTCCGGGGCCGCCCAAGCCGGCGTGAAACCCCAGAAGAGGGGCTCCGTCAGCAGCCGCCCTTGTTCCCGCCGCAGGCTGAGCAAAGGGGTGCCAGGGGAAATGTTGAAGCGCGTCGGGGCGGCGACCGCGGGAGCCCCTAGGCTGCGTCCGATCTCCTCCCAGCGCGAGAACTGCGTCACACGGCCGCACATCGACTTACCAGTGCGGCGGACGTTCGTCGGCCGGTGGACCTGACTCCGCTTCATTGGCCTGCGCGGTGACTTTCGCCTCGGCTCGGGCGAGGCGGGCGGCCAGGGCCGAGACTTCCTTGGAGAGTTCCAGGAAGGCGCGATCCTGCTGTTCGATGTGCCGCTGCAAGAAGGCGAGCTTCTCCTCGAGGTCCTGTTGGCGGTCGGGCATGCCTACAGCGCTAACGAACTCCGCGGAACCTGCAAGCCCCTCATGCACCACAGGCGCGCTTGGCGGCGGCGAAGGCCACCAACGCTTGATCCAGCTCCGCTCGTGTGTGCGCGGCGGAAATCTGCGTCCGGATGCGGGCCTTGCCCTGGGGGACGACCGGGAAGAAGAATCCGACCGCGTAGACGCCATGCTCGAGGAGCGAAGCGGCGAACTGCTGCGCCAGGACGGCGTCGCCGAGCATGACCGGGACGATCGGGTGCTCACCGGGCTGGAGCGTGAAACCAAGTTCGGTCAGGCCCTTCCGCCAATAGGCGGCGTTCGCCATGAGCTGGTCGCGCAGTTCGGTCGACTCGTTCAGCAGCTGGAAGATGGCCAACGTGGTCGCGGCGATGGTGGGGGCGAGGGAGTTGGAGAAGAGGTACGGGCGGCTCTGCTGCCGGAGGAGGTCGATGACTTCCTTGCGGCCGGAGGTATAGCCGCCGCTCGCACCGCCCAAGGCCTTGCCCAAGGTCCCCGTGATGATGTCCACGCGACCCTGACAGCCGCGGTATTCATGCGTGCCGCGGCCGGTCCGCCCGAGGAAGCCCACGCCATGCGAATCGTCCATCATGACGACCGCGCCATGCTTATCGGCGAGGTCGCAGATTTCCTTCAACGGGGCGATGAAGCCGTCCATCGAGAAAACGCCGTCGGTGGCGATGAGCTTCACGCGTGCGCCCTGCGCGGCGATGAGTTTGGCTTCGAGGTCGGCCAAGTCGTTCGTGATGTAGCGGAACTTCTGGGCCTTGCAGAGACGAATGCCATCGATGATGGACGCGTGATTGAGGGCGTCGGAGATGACCGCGTCTTCCGGGCCCAGGATCGTCTCGAACAGGCCGCCGTTGGCATCCCAGCAAGACGAATACAGGATCGTGTCCTCCGTGCCGAGGAAAGCACTGATGGCTTCCTCCAGCTCGCGGTGCAAGGTTTGGGTGCCGCAGATGAAGCGCACCGAAGCGACGCCGTACCCCCAGCGCTCCAAGGCGGCGGCCGCGGCGGCCTTCACCTTCGGATGGTCGGCCAGGCCGAGGTAATTGTTCGCGCACAGGTTGAGGACTTCGCGGCCGTCCTTGAGCCGGACGCGCGTGCCCTGGGCGGAGTCGATGAGCCGCTCCTGCTTGAAGAGGCCGCTGGCGCGGACGTCGTTCAGCCGTTGCGCGAGGATGCCTTGAAGTGGGCCGAACATGATGGTCAGATTTGCGTCCAATCGAGGACGACCTTGCCGGATTGTCCAGACAACATGGCCTCGAAGCCTTGACGGAAATCACGGGCCGGCAGGCGATGCGTGATCGCGGGCGTGACGTCCATGCCGGACTGCAGCAACGCGATCATCTTGTACCAGGTCTCGTACATCTCACGGCCATAGATGCCCTTGATATGGAGGCCGCGGAAGATGACCTTGTTCCAATCGATGGCCGCCTTGCCGGGAATGATGCCGAGCAGGGCGATGCGGCCACCGCACGCCATGTTGTCGAGAATCTGGTCGAGCGCGCGGGCGTTGCCCGACATCTCAAAGGCCACGTCGAACCCTTCCGTCATGCCGAGTTCGCGCTGCACGTCCTGCAGGCTTTCCCGAGAGACGTCGACCGCCCGGGTCGGCCCGAGCTTGCGGGCGAGTTCCAGCCGCCACGGGTTCACGTCGGTGATGATGATCTTGCGCGCACCGGCGGCCTTCGCGATCGCGATGGACATGATGCCGATGGGGCCCGCGCCGGTGATGAGGACGTCCTCCCCGACCAGGTCGAAGGATAAGGCCGTGTGCACGGCGTTGCCCAAGGGGTCGAAGATGGCCGCGACATCGTCGGGAATATCGTCGGGCACGGGCACGACGTTTTCCATCGGCAAGGAGAGGAGTTCGGCGAAGGCGCCAGGCCGGTGGATGCCGACGCCGAGCGTATGGGCGCATAGATGACGCCGGCCCGCCCGGCAGTTGCGGCAATGCCCGCAGACGATGTGACCTTCGCCCGAAACGCGCTGCCCTTTGCGCAGGTGCGTGACTTCGCGACCGAAGTCCTCGACGACGCCGACGTATTCATGCCCAACGGTGAGGCCAAGCGGGACGGTTTTCGCCGCCCATTCGTCCCACTTCCAGATATGCACGTCGGTCCCGCATATCGCCGCCTTACGGATGCGAATCAGGACGTCGCGATCGCCGATGGTCGGGGCGGGGACGTCGGCCAACCATAGGCCTTCGCGGCCTTCTTTTTTTATTAAAGCTTTCATCAAAAGTCGTAATCGGTCGTTTAGCGTGGATTAAGGTATGGGGTACGACTTAGGGTGGAAAGGAAATGCCCCGCTCTAGGTTGATTTTTTGTTGAGCGGGCTCGGTCAAATCGACAGGGTTATGATCATGTCCAATCCCCAGGACCCCACGCCGCCCGAACTCCCGACCCCCGACGCCGCGGGCCAAATCGTCCCGGTCGTAGTCGAAGAAGAAGAGGGCCTGGGCCAGAAACGCGCCAAGCGCACGTTCTGGCAGAAGGTCGGCGGCGAAGGCTTCATCGCCTCGGTCGCCATTCACGTCGTCCTGATCCTGATTGCGGCGTTCCTCATCATCTCCGTGACCAAGGAGTCGGCCAAGAAGGACCCGAACTCGTTCGCGACCGGCTCGGGCGGCGGCGCCGCCGGCGAGCGGGCCAAGCAGTTCAAGACGCGCCTGCAGCCGAAGAACCCCAAGACGACCGCGAAGACCCCGACGCGCATCACGTCCAAGAGCGCCACGGCCACCATCGCCCTGCCCGACCTCCCCTCCGTCGCCGTGTCCTCCATGAACGCCGGCCTCATGGGCGGCGGCGCTTCCAAGGGCTTCGGCGGCGGCTCCGGCGGCGGCATCGGCTCCGGCATGGGCGTCGGCCGCGGCAACGGGAAGAACTTCGTGTCGGTCTTCGGCAGCAAGATGGCGATCAACGGCCTTCCCGGGACCTTCTACGACTTCAAGCAAACCAAGTCCGGCAAGCCGACGGCGATGATGGGCGGGGCTCCCGAAAAATTCGGCGACCCTTCAAATGCGTCGGCGATCAGCCTCTACAGCCGGGAGGTGAACGAGTTCTTCGACAAGGGCTTCGCGCCCTCCAGCCTCAACGACGTCTTCCGCGCCCCCGACACGCTCTTCGCATCGCAAATCTTCATCCCGCCCTGCCCCGCGACCGAAGCACCGAAAGCCTACGGCGTCAGCGAGCTCTGCAAGCCATCGCGCTGGATCGCGCACTACAAAGGCGCCGTCAAGGCCCCCCAGAACGGCAAATTCCGCTTCGTGGGTTCAGGCGATGACTTCCTGGTGGTCCGCTGGGACCGCAAGGTCGTCCTCGATTCAGGTTACCAGCACTTCGTCGCCGGGAACGATAACGTCTATCCGGGCTTCGGGAAGAAGCCGTTCGATGAGACGCACCCCTCTAGACTCGGCAAGCCGTTGCGTTGCGGTCCTTGGATCACGGCGACCAAGGACAAGGACACCCCGTTGGAAATCGTCATCGGTGAAACCCCCGGCGGGACCTTCTATGCCATCGTACTCATCGAAGTGGCCGATGCCTCCGGCAAGCCCGATGGGCATCTCCGCCTTTTCCGCCTGACGACGGACGAATTACCCGACGCCATCAAGAACGGCCACCCAAGCATCCCGGGCGTGGACATGACCGGTGGTGATTGGATCTTCAAGCCGGTGAGGGCTTCGGTTTCGCGCTAAATCCCGTCAATTACGTCCGCGGTTCCTCAAGGAGATAGAATAGGGTTGTTAACGAATCAAACGGGCTAGAATAGGAGGGACTCCGGTATGTCCGACACCCCCCCACCGCTCCCGCCTGAAGAGACGAGCCCGCCGCCGCTCGACGCCGTCCCGGTCGTAGTCGAAGAAGAAGAGGGCCTGGGCCAGAAG
>Ga0209599_10000136_pt1 | contig 52338 bp, 48 predicted proteins | sample Shrwel_input2_FT_FD_187534 | JGI IMG/M metagenome (GOLD analysis project Ga0209599, IMG submission 187534) | Subsurface microbial communities from deep shales in Ohio, USA - Utica-3 well 1 S input2 FT (SPAdes) (version 2) ...
AATTAGAAAACAATCACGACTTTCCGGAGGATTATCTTTTCAAATTTATTATTCCTACCGATGATGCGAAGCTTACAGAAATATACAGAGTGTTTGACGGTATCAAATTTACATTAGGAAACCGAGAAAGTAAAAACGGAAAATACACAGCCTGCAATATTAACGCATTTGTTTTGGATGCAGATCAGGTAGTTAGAATTTATCAGGAAGTGGCAAAAATAGAAAACGTCATCTTATTATAAACAAAAAGTCAGCGATTATGCTGACTTTCTTTTTATGTTGAACTTTATTATTGCTCGATAAAAAATTTCACATTTTCTACTGGTCTTCCCAACATAGCTACAGAACCTTTTATTAAAATCGGTCTTTGAATAAGTGAGGGATTTTCTGATAATATTTTCAGCCATTCATCTTCTGTAAAATCTTTTCCTGCATACTTTTCGAGATACAGTTTTTCTTCTTTTCTAATAATATGAGAAACATCTTCGTTCAGTTTTTTCAAAACCGTTTTCAGCTCCAGAACACTTAAAGGATCTTCTACGATGTTGATAATTTCAAACGGAACACCGTTTTCATCCAAATACTCTAATACAGCATTAGATTTTGAGCAATTTCCGTTATGCAGAACTTTTACCAACATTATATTTTTATTTTAAAGTGAAAATCTTATAGTTTTCTTCAACAAATTTAGAACCAAAAAACTTTTTTGCAGATTAAATTTACGCTTTGTAAGTTTAAAACAAACCGTTAAGTTCTGTTTCTATTTTTTCTAAAATCAACCCGAAATCTTCTGGCTTTTCCACAAAATCAAGATCATCTACTTCAATCACGAGAAGTTTTCCTTCTGTGTAATTAGAAATCCATTTCTCGTATTTTTGGTTCAGTTTAGACAAATATTCTATGCTGATTGAAGCTTCATATTCTCTTCCTCTTTTGTAAATTTTCTTTACAAGATTGGGAACATCAGATTTAAGGTAAATCAATAAATCCGGAGCAGACACGAAAGTTTTCATCAGATCAAAAAGAGATGCATAATTTTTAAAATCACGATCCGAAAGAAGTTTCATGTCGTTAAGATTTTCTGCAAAAATATGAGCATCTTCGTAGATAGTACGATCCTGAATAATATTTTTCCCGCTGTCTCTTATTTCTTTTACCTGTCGGAATCTGCTTCCCAAAAAATAAATCTGCAGCGCAAAACTCCATTTGCTCATATCTGCATAAAAATCTTCAAGATAAGGATTGTGATCTACGTCTTCAAACTGTGCATCCCAACCATAATGCTTTGACAGCATCGTTGTTAAAGTTGTTTTTCCTGCTCCAATATTTCCGGTAACTGCAATATGCATACTTCGTCTTGTGTATTATATTTTTAATGTATTATCTCTCTAAAAGCCAAGACTCTGAATTTCATCTAAAAGCTTCAATATATCTGGCTTAGTAGATTTTTCGTTGATCAATTCTTCTACAGTTTTCTCGGTATCGTTTTGAGGACTTTCAACTGCCTTCTGAATTTTAGGATCTCTGCTGTTTTCGAGGTTGTAAAGATAAAGTTTGTTGCCCTTGATTTCAAAATATGCAAGGGAGTTTTTTTCCACAATCTGCACTTCCGGATCTTCAAAAATTTTCATCAGTTCTTTTTCAGGAATATACTTAAAAACAGAGTTTTGGGCGACGATAAGAATAAACTCGTTTTCCCTTCTCAATCTTTTTCCGTTTTCTACAAGTGTTTCAAAAAGTTTTTCAAACTTCAGATTGTAAATTCTGAATTGATTTTTCGTTAAAACATACACTTTATTTTCAAAAACCAAAAGATCTATAAGATCATCAAAACTTGCATCAAAAGGGTAAGAATTGATGGTTGTATCGTTTCTGAAATTATATTGAAGAAGCCTTTTCGTACTTTCATCCAAAAGCCAGACCTGCTGAAGATCTTCTGCGTAAGCATGCTTAATATAAGTGAATTTCTGCCTAAAATCTAAACGCTGAATTTCATTTAAATTCTGATCTACAAATTTCATTTCCTGAGCATTTTCCGAGAAAAGTGCAATACTCAAAGGATTCTGAACACCCTGAACTCTGAAAGGAACTGTAAACATCAATTTACCCAACTGCTTCCCTAAAGAATCGTATTTTGTAAAACTGAAATCTTTGTTTTTATAGAGATACACATTTCCGTAATCATCTGCAAACAAATCTCTTACTTCTTTCACCTTCAAACTGTCAAACGGTAAAACCCGCTGCGCAGAAAATGAACAGAAAACAAAGATGAATAAAAATTGTATTAATTTCAAAAAAGATATTTTATCAATAATTACGTTCTCCCGCAGAACGCAACAATTTACATTTTATTTTATTGTTAATAAATGGTTTCATTAATTAATTGCAACTTCATAAATTTTCGCCCAATTTTTACCTGTCACCAACATATTATTTTCTTTGAAAGCAATTCCGTTTAATACCTTTTCAGCATTATCTTTAGAGTTTTCTGCAGTAATTTTTGTAAAATCGAATTTTCCTACAGTTTCTCCGGTTTTAGGATCTATTTTTAAAATAATAGGTTGATACCAAAGATTAGCATAAATAAATCCTTTGTAGAATTCCACTTCGTTAAGCTTGTTATAAATATCTTTATGTCCTCCTACAGATAATGTTTTTACAACCTTTGAAGGATCATTAACATCTAAAAAATAAAGTTTATTTGTTCCGTCTGTTGCTAGAAGATTTTCACCGTTAAAAGTTAAACCCCAACCCTCAATCATTGAACTGGGTAAAGGGAATTCTGATATTTTTTAAATGTATTTTTATCGTAAATAAATCCTATTCTGTTTTGGTAAGTAAGCTGAAAAATTTTATCTCCGGCAATTGCGCAGCCTTCGGAGAAAACTTCTGCAGATTGTTTTTCCACTAAAAGAGGTTCTGTGCTTCCTAATTTATATTTTATCAACTGTGAAGATCCGGCTAAACCGTCACTTTCATAGATCATATCTCCATCCATCAAAAAACCTTCAACAAAATTATTTGTATTGTGCGGATATTCTGCGATTATTTTATATGATATATCCTTCTCAGGAGTTTTTGTAAAAACATTAATTGTAGCATCCTGATTCAATGTTTCCCCACCTTTGGTTTTGATTGTAAAAGTAACTTTGTTTTCACCAAAACCAAAATATTGAGGATCTACAATCAGCTTTTCGGTTTCTTTATCTCCAAAACTGACAAAAATTTTTTCGGCATTATCTGTAACTTCACTAGGCAAAATCAGTTGATCTCCAAAATGATAGCCTTTTTGCTCCATCATATTATTGTACTCCGCCAAAGAATTTAGAATAACCTCATCTTTCTTACACGAAAACAATAACAGAATTGATGCGAAACCAATAATGAAGCTATTCTTCATTGATGTTAATTTAAAATTTAAAAGAATTTACTTTACAGCAACTTCATAGATTTTTGACCAGTTTTTCCCTGTAACCAACATATTATCACCCTTGAAAGCAATACCATTCAACACATCGTCACTTCCTTTGGTATTTTGTTTTGCAATATCTGTAAAATCGAATTTACCCACCACTTCACCGTTTGCAGGATTAATTTTCAGGATAATTGGTTTTTGCCAAACGTTTGCATAGATGAAACCTTTATAATATTCAAGCTCATTCAGCTGATCATAAATTTCAGAATTTCCGGCAACAGAAATATATCTTGTTACTTTTGAAGGATCGCTTACATTCAGAAAGTAAAGATTTTTTGTACCGTCTGAAGCGATCAGGTTTTTACCATCGTAAGCCAATCCCCATCCTTCTCCCATCACATCCGGATAAGGAAATTCAGACAACAATTTCAAAGAATTTTTATCATAAACAAATCCTTTTTTGTTTTGCCACGTTAATTGATACACTTTATCTCCTACAATGGCACTTCCTTCAGAAAAAATATCTTCCGGCTGTTTGGTAGAGGCAATTGGTGTAGTATCTCCCAAATTGTACTTCAGAATTTGAGAAGAACCTTTCTGTCCGTCACTTTCATAAACTGTATTGCCTTCAAGTTGAAATCCCTGAACAAAATTGGCAGGATTATGCGGGTATTCCGCTACAATCTGATACATGATATTCTGTACAGGATTTTTGGTAAAAACATTAATAGTAGCATCCTGATACAACGTTTCTCCGCCTTTTGTTTTAATATTGAAAGTTACCGCATTATCACCTAATGTAAAATATTTGGAGTCTACAACAAGATTAGAAGTTTCTTTGTCCCCAAAACTAATCGAGATGCTTTCTGCATTGTCTAAAACTTCTTTAGGAAGGTCTAATTTATCACCAAAATGATACCCTTTAGTTTCCATAGAATTGTTGTAGTCTGCTAAAGAATTCAATATCTTTTCATCATTTTTACAAGAAACGAACAGGAGCATTACTGCAAAACCTGCTATTATTTTATTTTTCATTATTATTTCTAAATATTTTTTCCAAAAATAGCAAAATTTATTCCTCTTTACTAATTTCAGATGTGGGGGATCTATCTAAAGTACAATATTATTTTTTGGAGAAATTGCAGGCGGAAGATCTGCCTCATCCAGCATATCTCTCATATCAATTTCTATGGTGCGGCTAATCTGCGTAATGGGAACATCATTGGGACTTCCTTCAAAAGGATTTACCGAAGCTTCACCCACACTGTCTAAGGTGTGAAAACACCACGTCACCAATAAAGAAAACGGAATATTGAACCATAAGGTATAATTTGCCAACAAAGTTCCTTCTCCCATTTTATCAAATTCTTTTATCAACCCGAACGGAACGAAAATGATAAATAACATCAGAAGATACGTTGTAATAGAAGAAAAATTTCTGGGATAAGGAAAGTTTTTAATTCGCTCTGCTTTCCCCTGATTATCCGTAAACTTCACCAATTGCTGATTGATCTGCGACCATTGAAAGTCATTAATTTCACCTTTTGCATACGCTTCCGACAAATCTTTACTCTGCAAAGCCATCAATTGTGTTGCTCTGTTTTTTTTGCTTAAAATATATTGAAGTTCTTCGGCAGAAAGATAATTTTTCAGATCTGCATCCAAAGTTGAAAGTCTTTCAGGAATATCATATTTCTCGGCATATTCTTTAAACTGTTCTGTACTCATATTTTCCCAGTTTCTTGATTCTCTGAGCTGAAAACGAAGTGCCGTTAACCACGCATAATGACGATTGAACATCATTTTCACCTTTCCTGAATTTTTTTCTAATAAAGAATCTCTCAAAATATATCCGAAACTACGGCTGTCGTTAATTATAGCTCCATAAATCTGCCTCGCTTCCCAAAGTCTGCTGTAGCTCGCATTGTTTTTGAAACCGACAATGAAAGCAACCGCCGTTCCCATGATCGCAATCGGCTGCCAAGGAAACGAAATGAAAGTAAATCCTAAATAATAAATAACCGTGGGAACTGCTGATAAAATAAATAAGATGTACAGACTTCTTCTCGTCCACATGATAAATTCTATCGGTGAAAATCTTTTTCCTGAATGCATTTTTGTATTTTTAGTTTTTTAAATAAATAAGGTTTTATTAAATGGATATTATTCCTAAAATCTGATTTGCGCATTAGATTCCAAAAATAATTTACGAAGGAACTTTCTCTTCTAAAATATCATTTCCTTTTGTATCGAAATAAGTACAAGTCATTGTATTTAAATCCATCTTCCATCCTTGTACTCCATTTTCTGCGCAGTCTTTACAAAAAGTCATATAATCTGTACCGCCTTGCTGATGAAGTTTTAGACGAGATTTAAAATGATCCAGATTTAAATTTTCTGAAATAGCAAATTGATCGTACTTGCTTCCTGTATTTGCAACGTTATTTTCAGAATCAAAATAGGCTGTATTTCCATCTGCAACGTATGCTGTATAATATGAAACACCCAGATTTTTTATTGCCTGAATGTATTTAGGGAAATCTGCTCCGCTTTTTACTTTTTGATGTTCTGCTTTAATTTCTTCAATTGTGAATTTCACTTTATAGTATTTTTTAAATGTTTGTTATAATATTGTTTTTTGCAAATTTATTTAAAATGAAAACCGACAAAGCACTCTGTCGGTTATTTATTTTTAATTAATGAAAAAAAAATTTAAGGATGTTGCTGTGTTTTTGAAGGATCATCATAATTTACCATCCAGTTAATCCCGAATTTATCGGTAAACATTCCGAAGTAAGCACCCCAAAAAGTATCAGCAAGAGGCATTGTAATCGCTCCGTCCTTAGAAAGTCCGTTAAAAAGTCTATCCGCTTCTTCTTTAGAATCTGCATTGATAGAAACGGAAAAATTGTTCCCAACTTTCAGACTTGCAGCCCATTCTCCACCTGTATCACTTCCCATCAACATCGTTTCTTTAGAAATTGGCAAAGTCACATGCATAATTTTGTCTTTATCTTCCTGAGACATTTCTTTTCCGTCTTGCGGAGGCATTTCGCCAAAAGTTCCGATGTACGGAAATTCTCCCCCGAAAACAGATTTGTAGAAATCGAAAGCTTCTCTACAGTTGCCGTTAAATGTTAAATAAATATTTACTGTTGCCATAATATAAGTTTAAATTGAGTTTTTGGTTAATCGTAAAATGAATTATCTATGCTGATCGATCAGGATCATATTTCCGTCGGGATCTTTAAGAAAAATATGTTCGGGTCCGGAAGTAGTTTCATCTGCTTCTTTTTCCAGTGTCACATTATTTTCTTTTAAATGCTTCTGAATTTTCCGCACATCATCAAAAGAATCAAGGTTTTGTGCATTCTCGTCCCAACCGGGATTAAATGTAAGCATATTACCATCAAACATTGCCTGAAAAAGCCCTATTAAAGTGCTTCCGTTTTTCATGATAAGATAATTACTCTCCAAGTTTCCGCTCATTTGGCTGAAACCTAATTTTTCGTAAAAATCTCTTGATTTTTCTAAATCTTTTACGCTCAAACTAATAGAAAAAGCTCCTAGTTTCATCAGTAAATTTATTTTTTATTTAAAGCAAATTTATATCCTACAAAAACTAATGCCCATGATACAATTCCCAAAAACCAGAACCAAACAGGTGTGGGAAGAAGTGACATCATGTAAATAGACTGTATCAGAAAAATAGTTCCGCAAATCAAAGCATATATATTTTTTCCGTCTTTTGCAATTTTAGTAGAAACAAATCCCGAAACCAAAGCTGCAACAGAGTAAGAAATGATTACAAAAAACAAAGCCATAAACGGTGCAGTTTCTACATAATTTTTCATGGCTTCCATATCATCACTTTTCATTCCTTTTGGCATCGGATAAAAATAATGACCAATCGTCTGAACGATTCCTACACTAAGTCCGCCAGAAATTATCCCGACAATTACTGCGAGTATTTTTCTTAACATGATTATTGGTTTTTTAACATCGTTTTAAAATTTAAAGTTCCATCGTAACTTTTCCAGTTACCAATCATTTCTATGAAAGGATTTTCTATTTTCTCAGTTTTTTTATTCCAATTAAATGTGTAAATAAATTTCCCTTTAAAAATACCGGAATGTTTCCCTTTGTTTTCTTCGGCTAATTCGTAATCACCGTATACAACGCCTCTTTTCTTTCCGTCTTTATATTTGGTAATGGTAAATTTACCTTCATATTTAGATTTGTTTTTGTCTACAACTGTATATCCTGAAACAAAATATTCCTGATCGTTTTTTCTGTTTTGTTCAGAAATTTCAATTTGAAGTTTAATCGTTTCATTTTCATTACCAATAGTCCCGATGTACGGTTTTGAATTATTTGTCCAGACGTTTGCAATATTCGGCATTTGAGCCAGCGCAAAATTGGAAATGAGAATGAGAAGAAATAAAAGTTTTTTCATTTTGGTTTTTTTAATTTTAGATGAGAGGAAATAGAAAAAAGATAAAAGACTTTTTACTTAAATATCTCTTCATTCCTTAGTGTACATTAAATGAAATGTATTCACCTTTCTTTGAGTTCGGTTCTGTTTATTAAACTCCAAACTGAGACAAATGGTGATTCAGATGTTTTGCAAACATATTATTCCATTCACGGGACGATAATTTTCCGAAAGAAAAAGATTCTTTACCATCAAATGCAGCAGGTCCTAATTGCTGGGTTTTTTGAATATATCCGATTAATCTCTTCTTTTCTTCATCAAAATCTCTCCTTTCTTTGATCAAAAACTGTGGTGCTGTAGGAGAATCTCTGGGATAAGCTTTTTCGCCGACAACTTTAGACTTAACAAAATTTTTCAGGATAAATTTGGCAATTGCTCCGGGTTTTTTGTGTTTCTCTGGTTCGTAAACCATTTCGTACGTTATACAACAGTGCGCCAACATTTGATCTACCGTCATTCTTCCCCACAAACCGTGTGTATCTTCTACCAGATTATTTATTCTATTGATGTAATTCTGAGCGTCTTTCGCATCAAATACGTTTTCCATAGTTTATTAAATTGTATAGTAACAAATATAATATTATTTCACATGATTTTAATTTCTTTTTTATTCTTAAAAGTGAAATATTCAAATTCATTACAAATATGAAAAATGATGATTTCATAAAAAAACCTCTTTACAAAACTTGCAAAGAGGTCTGGTTTTATTTGAATGTAATTCTATTTCTGAATTGCTTTTTTCATTACAGAATCCGGACGCAAGATTCTATATCGTACTTCAAAATCTTTAGGCACATAAAAAACCAAAGGTAATTTGCTGTTGTATCTTACAATTTCCGGTTGTAGAGAAACGAATTTCTTAGTCTTTTTCTGATCCGGACAAGCCATCAAAGTTCCACCTGTTTCACCGGTAGACTCTACATCATAATAGTTATAACCCCAACCTTGAAGATCCTGAGTCATTACTTTTCCCATTAAAAAATGTTTATTACAATCCAGCATTTTTTCTGTTCCCACAAAAAATTCTACTTTCAGATCGTTTTCATTTTCAGCAATCGGAAGCTGAATGAAGACCTGCTTATAGCCTTCCTTAGCTTTAGGAAACATATCAATTTGTAGTTTCTCAAATTTTTCTGTTTTCTTTTGAGCCGAAATATTTCCAACTAAAAACATCATCAATACAGCAGATACGGTTTTTAAAAATTTCATAATTAAAGTGTTTTAAAATGATCAAATCCTTAAAGTCAAAAACTATTCCGCAATTTCCACATTTGTTCCTTTTGTATGACTATTCATCTGCGGAGCATAATAGTTTTGAATTGTAGTAATTCCGTTTGAGAACTTACCCGAAGCATTCGCAACGTAATCGTACTCAAAAACATATTTTCCTTTTGGCATATATTGAATATAAAAATTGGTTGATGCATCTTTTGTAGACTGATAATATCCTAAACTGTTTTTCCACTGATAACCGGAAATTACATTCAGCGGTTCAAATCCTGCAGCTCTCATATCTTTGATGTGGATAAACTCCATTGGTCGATCTGTATTCAGAATCATTCTCACCGTCACTTTATCACCAACTTTCAATGGTGTTTCAGAAGATATTTTCTGGAGTTCTTCACCATTTACTGTTTTGACTTTTTTGTACAATTCTTTTGAAACTGATATATAATTCTCAGAAGATTTTATTTTATCCAAATCCTCATAATATTGCCAGAATAAACCTCCCTGAACAATTCCTGCACCTGGTTTTGTAACCGTAACAGTCGCTAAGTTTTTATCTAAAACATCTGTTTTTATAGCAGATTTTACATAACCTGTTGCCTGAGTCTCCGGTCTAAGTTCTTTTCCGCCCCAAATGATGGTAGCTTTATCACTTTCTGATGTCGTCCAGGATTTTCCTGAATTTAAAATCGTAAAAATAACTTCTGAAGTTCCTCTTGAGCTTCCCCACGAATTGACTTCTTTCTGCGTAATCAACCAGATTTTCATGTCTTCAATGAATTTCTGATCATTCGGTTTAAGTTTATTGAAGGCTTCCAAAGCTCCTGCATGATTCACTACTTTCGAGCTGAACCAACCCCAATCATCCAGATTCTGCTTCCAGTAAACACCCTGAGTTTTTGAATCTACAGAAGTTTCTTTTAAATAGTTTAATAATTTATCAGACACATCTTTCAAACCGTAATCATTCATCAATAACGCTGCACGATGCAATCCGAAGAAGGTAAAATCTGTAATTTTTGCAGTTTTTGTTTTCTGTTTCACTAAAGTTTTTAGTGTAGCTCCTTTTCCTTTTAATGGATAATCTTTCTCCCAGTAATTTCTTGTATCGAGATAATCTAAACTCCAGTTTGTCCAGATGTTTTCTGTTTTCACATCATAATATTTATCAATTTCATTATCTACATATTTCACCAAATTGGCAACCAATTCTTTCTGTTCTGAACTTTGATAATCTTTCACATTATCTTTCAACCAAGAATTGATTTTCCCTAAATTTTTAAGAATATACAACGAAGTCGAATACGAACTCGGATAACCCGAATACCAAGAAAAACCACCATCCGGATTTTGCAGTTTTTTGAAATCTTCCCAATCCTGATTGATCGAATTTTTCATTGTATTGGCATCAAACAACAAGGCCAATTTTTCCATTTGTTCTGTTTCATTCTTACTTTCCAAAACCCACGGAGTTTCCTCTAATAACAATTGTTTCAACTCCTGATTTTTCTCAAGATTTGAATTTAATAATCCTTTGCTTTGATATTCTTCAAAAACAGTTTTCAGTTTTGGATTGGCTTTAAAAATTTCTGAAGCCAAAACATCGGCAAACCATTTATTAAAGATCACATCAGCAGAATTGTTTTGATCGTTTTTCAGACTTGGAAGCGCAAACATGATTTCCCAAATAGGATTCGTAGTCAGTTCCAGAGTATTTGAAACATTAGAAATTATGGTAGAATTAGCATTTTTTAAATTATCTAAAACAAACGTTTTTGTTTCACCTTCTTTCACAAAAACCGGAATTGCATCTGTCACCAACATTCTGTTTGGAAGAATCGCCACAGCTTTTTGTTCACCATCAGAATATTGTCCGGCTTTTGCAACCACTTTTAATATAATTGAAGAAACATTATTCGGAACTTTTATTTTCCAAGTTAAAGCCGAATTTCCGTTTTCATTCAAGTCAAAATTCTGAACATTTGAATTCAAATTAAATTTTGACGAAATATCTTCGTTAGTGAAAGCATCCAGAATCTGCAAACTTGCAGAACCGCTTAGTTTTTTCGATGTTAAATTGGAAAGTTTTGACTGCAAATTCAGTTCATCACCTTCTCTTAAGAATCGCGGATAATTTGGCGTTACTGAAAATTCTTTTTGCGTTACGACTTCTTTTTCCAACGTTGCCGCTCTTGCATCTTTTGTGTGAGCTAAAAACATCAGTTTCCATTTTGTCAAAGCTTCCGGAGAAGTAAATTCAAAACTTACATTTCCTTCAGAATCTGTTTTTAAATCAGGATAAAAGAAGGCAGTTTCGTTAAGATTTTGACGAACCTGAATGCTTTCCAAAGCTTCTTCAACTGGAGGAGAATTCTCAACTTTTGGAGCTTTTACAGGTTCAGGAACAACATTTTGAATAACTTCAACTTTATCTTCCGTCATCGCCATTGCCTCTCTTTTAACCATAGTTGATTTTGCTCCTGCAATTGGCGGAGGTGGTGGAGAGTATGCCGCTGATTTTACACCTTCCTGCACAGATACACCAGCAGCACTTCCAAGCATGAAATTTTTATCTAATCCAAATAAATTGCTATCGAACCAATTAAATTGAGGAACATCCACATATTTCTCATTATAATATCCCATTCTTTTTTGATAATATTTCTGAGCAAGATTTTCTCTCATATCATAAGAACTAAAGAACGAATAAGGTGTATATAATTTCTGCCAATCGAAACTGTTCACAGCAAACTGATCCAAAGACATATCGTACATATTAGCTAAAAATTCTGCGTTGATTTTTTCCTTTTCGTTTCCTAAAATCTTTACCGACCATTTTTCTTTAGAATTAGGCTCGATTTTGTCTCTGAAAGTTGTTGTTTCTATTTTTAATGGCTGTTCAGAATCTTTTATTTTTAAACCAATTGTTTGTGTTTGCACATCATTAAAGGCGACAACCTGAAACTGAATATTCAAACTGTTCACATCTTTCTCTTTCGGAATATCTACAACATATTCTAAAACACCGTTTTGAAATTGACGAACTTCAGAAACTGTTTTCCCCGAACCGTTTTGTACAAAAATATTTGTCAAAGCATCAGGAATTGATGAATAAGCATAAATTTTCGCTTTCTCGCCTCTTGAAAATTCATTCTTTGGTTCTAAAACACTTAAGAATGTTTTCTGATTTGGTTTCAGAGACTTTTTGTCCCAAACACTAAAATTTTGAACAGATTTTATCGTATCTCTTTCTTCAATATTGTATAGCTCAAGTTGATAATCTCCAGCTTCCAGTTTTCCTAAATCAAGCTTGGTTGTCTGTTGTTGGTTGTCAGTTGATGGTTGTTGTGTTTTCTCAAAAACCGGTGTAGGTTTCCAGTTTTTAGTTTCATCATTTTTATCAAATCGATCATGCGGAAATTTGCTGATGAATTCTTCTTTTGAAAATTGCGGGAAGTTCTGAACTTCCGATTTGAAATTATCTCTGAAAATCCTATCTGGAGTTTCCAGTTTTGATAATTTTACCTGATAAGATTTCTTTAAATTTTGTTCGTTATAATTTTTGGTTTCTACTTTCAGTTGTACGCTTTCGTCTGCAAATACATCGTTCAATTGATCTGCTTTTATATAATGGGAAACCGAAGAAACTCTCAGATTGGTATTTTCAGACTGCATTTCTCCATTAATATCCGTTACCGAAGCATTAATAGAATAATTATCAATCTGAATTCCTTCTAATTTTTCATCCTTTTTTAGGTCTAATTTTATGGTAAACTCACCTTTTTCGTTGGTTTTTACTTCTCCTAAAATTGAGTTCTCGTTATCATTATCATTGGGATACCAAGGAAAATATCTCCATCTTATATTTTGCTTTTTTATTTCGTAATTAACGTTTGTATTGGTTAAAGCAACTCCGGAAAACATCATTGCTTTACCTTTTAGTTCGATGGTTTGTCCGTATTTATATTCTTCTTTTACAGGCTCAAAAGTCACTTCAAATTTCGGACGCTTGTATTCTTCGACATTGAAATACTTGTATCCTTCTGTTCCGCCATCGGTTACAAAACGGAAATTTCCATTTAACTTTCCTTTAGGCAAAATAAAACTTCCGTGATAAGAACCAAATTCATTGGTCGTAAAATTCTGAGAAGAAACTTCCTGATTATTCGTATCGTATAAAGTTATTTTCTGTTTTAGTCCAGAAGCAACTCCTTCAATTTCTTTTTCAATTCTGGTATTAATGACCTTAAAATAAACAGTTTGTCCGGGTCTGTAGATTGCTCTATCTGTAAAAATCTGGGCTTTAGTACGTGTTATTTTATTTTGATCACTATTTCCATAATATCTTTCTCCATAAATATCCATCACTTGAAAATCATTCGTTTTTGGTTGATGAATAAGATATGTTCTGTAATAATTTGTGCTTTTAGATTCAGGAAACTTAAAAATTCCTTTTGCATCGGTTTTTCCTGCAATTTTATTCAGCGTTTTGTTATCTACAAATTCAAAGAAAGTAAGATTTTCATTATTAACTGGCTTTCCGTTCTCCGCATTTACAAGTTTCAATTCATTTAAAAGGTTGTTTTTTACATTTTTATTCTGATAAATAATTTTATGATTCGAAACCAAAACATATAAATTTTGCTGAGCCGTCTCTTCCTTAACATCAGAACCTGAAACTAAATATTCAATCATATAAATTCCCGATGGAAGCGGCTTTATTTCGAATGAAGTTTTATGAAGCTTATAATCTTTAGGATCATTTAACTGAAAACTTTCTTTTCTTAGCAATGTTTTCTTGACTTTGGAAAAAGCATTATTATAAGGGCTTTTCGTGTATTGAATGAATGACTGAAAATCATCTTTCACCTCGTAAATGTTAATCGAAAAAGCGGAAACATTTTTAAATTCTGCTACCAAGTGAATCGGTAAATTGGGTTGTGTTTGTTCTTCATATTTCAAACCCAAATAAGGATTAACAATCTGATTTTCTTTATTCTTGATATTTTCTAAAAACAGAGACTTCGGATATTGAGTTTTTGCCAGATTTGCAATTTCTAAGGCTTCTTTTTGTTTATTTTTAATGATTAATTCATTCATTACTTCTTCCATGATAAGAAGTTTGTAATCACCATCAATATCAGATTTTACAATGCTTTGAAGCTTTTCTAATTTATCTTTGCATTGAGTAAACTCACAGTTTTCAGATAATTTCTGATGCATGAAATACAGTTTAGAATTTCCTGAATTCTGAGCAATTAATTCGTCAAAAATTGTATTTATTACTGCTCTGTTTTCCGTTAGTTCATTTTTAGTAAACAATTCGTTATTTGATAAAAAACTAATTTTTCTTAAAGAGTACCAATCCTTCAAAGTAGGAAAATAAAGAACATCATCTGTATTTGAAAAAGCATCTTTATACTTCAAAAAAGAAACTTTTTTCATTAACTGACTTTGTTGGTCGAGTTCTTTAAAATTTTTGTTAAGATAATTTTTAAAATCAAGTTTACTCCATGTTTCAATTTGTGAAACATCCTGAGAATTCATATTGGTTCTGCCATTTATTTCCCATGAATGCCCATTATAATAGTCGAACATAAATCCCGACAAAAGAACTTTATAAACCAAAAGATCATCACCTTTCAGTTTTTTTTCAGAAGTCTGAAGTTTAGCAAAAAATTGAGAAGCAGAATCGTTTTTATCATCATCAGAAGTCTGATTGACAATAGTGAACTCCGCTTTCAAAGAACGGATGAGCTGCAGAGCATTATTTTCTTTCATGGCTTGGTTTTGTATGTCTAAAATGATAGGCAAATTAGATTTAAAAGTTCCTTTTGAAGAATTTATCTGTACCTTCTTCCACTGCTGATCGTAATAATTTTGTGAGAAAACCATCGAAAAATTAATGAAAAGCAGGAATAGGAACGAAATCTTGGAATATCTTTGCATAAGTGTTATTTTTACTAAATGAATTGCTTAAAAGTACTGAAAAAAACCGTTATAGACAGCCAATTATACGTCTCTTTAATGGGAACTTTTTTTGCAGTTTTTTTCATGTTTGAGCAAAATACATTCCGTTTTCCTTCAGTATTCTTGATATTCATCACCTATTTCAGCGGATATCTTTATACGAAATACCAGAACACAAAACATTTTTACAAGATCTTCATTCTAAATATCATAGCTGGAATTTTTTCAGCAGTTTTAATTATTTTTAATCATAATGAAATACGATTGGTAAAATGGTTAATTATTGTTATTTTGGGGCTTTTCTACAATAGTTTTTTTCTTGAAACATACATTCGAAAAATTCCTTTGCTTAAAGTGTTTTATGTAGGATTCGTTTGGGCATTGGTTAATTGTTGGCTTACGCTGCCAGAATTTGATATCCCTATTTTTTTTATCAGTTTCTTTTTTGTCACAGCTTTGGTTTTACCTTTTGATATTCGTGATATGAAAAGTGATACCGTAGAAACTTTCCCGAAGTTAATTGGAGTGCAAAACACAAAATATCTTGCTTATGTTTTGGTTTTTATATCTGTCATTTTATCTATTTTTTATCTGAAGTTTCAATATGGACTAAGTCTATTTTTAACTGCAGTTATTACTTTTATTTTCATATACTTTTCTGAAAGCAAAAGAAATGATGCTTATTTTTCTTTTGGAGTTGAAACTTGCTCTGTACTTCCTTTTTTATTTTTAATAATATTGGAGTATTTTTGACGAATGATTATCAGGAAACTCTCCCTTTACAATTTCAAAAATCATTCAGAGAAAACTTTTGATCTTTCTCCACAGATCAACTGCTTTGTGGGAAACAACGGTGTGGGAAAAACTAATATCTTAGATGCTTTGCATTATCTTTCTGTAGGAAAGAGTTTTTTGGGAAATACAGATCTTAATAACATCAAAAAAGATGAAGATTTTTTCTCCATCAATGCAGAAATTCAAAATGATGATTCCGAAGACATCATTAAAATTTTCCAACCCAAAGAAGCAAAAAAAATCATTAAAAAAAATGATAAAACGTATGATCGTTTAGCAGATCATATTGGTTACTTGCCGAGCGTGATGATTTCACCTTACGATTCTAACCTCATCTCAGATTCGGGAGAAAGCAGAAGAAAATTTCTGGATTCTATGATTTCTCAGACCGATTCCGAATATCTTTTTGGATTAATACAATATCAGAAAACCATTCAGCAGAGAAATGCTTTATTAAAATATTTCGCCAAAAACAGAACTTGGGATAAAGATTCTTTGGAAATTTATGATGATCCCATTGCAAAATCAGGAACGCAGATTTATAAAAAAAGGAAAAATTTTGTTGAAAAGCTCAATCCGATTGTACAGAGTTTTTATGAAATTATATCAGGCGGAAAAGAAAGCGTTTCTGTTGTTTACGAATCTCATTTACAGGAAGATTCGTTTGAAAATTTACTAAAGGAAAGTCTGGATCGCGACAGAATGCTTACTTACACTTCAAAAGGTATTCATAAAGATGATCTTTTGTTTGATATGGATTCGGTTTTAATCAAAAAAATCGGTTCACAGGGACAGCAAAAATCGTTTTTAATTTCATTAAAATTAGCACAAATGAGTTTGGTAAAAGAACTTACCGGAAAAACTCCTATTCTCTTATTAGACGACATTTTTGACAAATTAGATGATAGTCGTGTTGCGCAGTTGATAAAACTGGTTAATCAGGAAAACTTCGGACAGATTTTTATAACGGATACGCACAGAGAACGCACGGAAAGTGTGGTAAAGAAGATTAATGAAGAAAGTATAATATTTGAGGTGTGAAATATGAAACGAAATAAAAAACGCGAATTTCAATCCTCAGAACTGGTAAAATCTTTTGCCAGAATTTATGGTTTTGAAGATAAATTATTAGCTTTTGAAATTAAAGATTTCTTGACAGAATATCTTGATGAAAGTTTGTTTAATGAAATTGAAAGTGTGAATATTGACGATAAAACTATTTTCATTAAAATTAATTCTCCACTTTTAAAAAACGATTTTAAAATGAGAAGAAGCTTTTATCTGAAAAAATTTCAGGATAAATTTGGAGAAGAAAAATTTACTGATCTTCAGGTTTTGTAGTTTTGGCATTTTGCATGATGCGAGAAGTTTTATAATCAAAACTGGAACGCAACGGAATAAAAAACTTGAGCGGATTTTTTAAAAAATATCTGAATATCTCTCTATAAATCTCACTTACCTCACCAATATTCAGTTTTCTGGATCGGAAAGCCAAAAGCATCGACAAACCGAAACTTACTAAAAAATTGAAAAAACCTATGATGAAAACCGTAAGCAAAGAAATCCAAAATGTATAGAAATCTACATTAAAATCTTTTCCATACAGTCCCAAAGCAAAGTTTCCTGCTGCAAAAGTAATATGACGAATATCAAGATCCAGCCCGAAAAATAAACCAATCGGCGCGGTTGCTCCCAAGAAACCACCAAACCAGAAATTGGATACAATTCCTGCCCAGTTTTTAGCATAATAATTAGATAAACTTTTGGCAAATTTTGCTCCAAAGACTCTTTTAATTGATTGGTTTTTAGCAATCCGATCCGGAATCTGAAAGAACACAGAGTTATTACCGATGTTCCCCGAAATAATACCTGAAATAAAAAGATAAAAACCTGCAATACTCGCATGAAGAATAGCTTTAGAATTAAAAGGATCTAAATCTTTCAACAATTTTTCAGATTTTTCTATGGCAAGATTTTGTGAGAAAAACACATCAAGCCCATAAATAATAAGCAATGCAACCGGAAAAGCAAGCAACACATTTCCAACAAAAGCAATAAATTGACTTCTGAATAATTTGGAAACCAAATCTGCAAATTCAACGTTATTTCTTTTGGTATTTCCTTGTTCAGAAAGCACCTTAGTCATTGTAGCCGCCGTCATTGCAGGCTGTTTTGTTGCCAAAGTAAACCCCATAAGATAGATCATCACAAATCCCATTGCATAATTCAGAGAATACAGAAAAGCGTGATAAAAGTCGCTTCCTGGCATAAAACCGTATAACATCTTCAAAACACATAAAGCACCTACAATAATACCTCCACCACTTGCTTTCAGAAACATTTTCATGTATTGTTTTCGGTTGGAAGTAATATAATGAGTTCCTGTTTCTGCAGTATGATTGGTAATTAAATGTGAAATCAATCTTGTACTGTCGTTGAAGAGTTCGGAGATATTATTCTTATGAGATTTATAACGAAGAACATTCAGCATCAACTGTTTAGATTTCACAATAACATCTTCATCATTATCTATCACAAGTAATTGCACAATCTCATAGATTCTCTGCGTTTGCTGACGTATTTTCAAAAGAGACTGATTGATCTTTCCTGAAATACCATATTTGGAAGAGTTTTTGAAAGCAATATTTACAAAATCAAGACATTGCTCTACATAGATTTTTATCTGTTTATATCTGCTGTCTTTTGAGTGTAATTGTATTTCGGGATTTACCTTAAACTCTTCTGCCAAAGCTTCCAGCTCATTTTGCAAAGCCAAAAACGGGTTGTCAAAATTTCTGTATTCCGGAGCCATTCTTACGACCTCAACTTCAAGAGCCATCCCTGTAACACGCCAAGAAAGAATATTCATCGAAAAAATAAGTTCTCTTTTTACCTTTTTTTTCTGAATAAAATTGGTAATGCCAAGAATATGAAAAAACTCATTAAGTTCGTTTTCGGGAAGATTATGCAGATATTCCAGATCTTTTTTGGGTCTGAAACTGATGTTATCTACCATATACCAAACCGTTTTTTCGTTTTCTACGGGTGGTAAAACTTTGTTAAGAATTCTTTTCTTAAGTTCCGGAAAAAACGCATTTTCCGATAAAATATTGGCTTCTGTAAGAGATAAATTGAAAGGTCTGCCTTCAAAAATATTATGAATGTAATGTTTGAAATTCTCTGCCAAATTCGCATTTGTTTTGAAGCAGTTCAGCACGTCTGTAAAGTCCGCTTTTTTTATGCTTTCTAAAAACTCCGCAAAGGGTTCTAAAGAAAGAGTTTCGTTCTTAAAAGAAAAATATTTTCTAAGAACAACTTCAAAATTTTTTGTACTTGATGCAGTAAATTTCATTAGTGCAAAGATACTACTTCAAACTTACATTTCTCATCTGTCTCATAATCCAATTATGTTTCTTGCGTAAATAGGAAGAAGGGTTTTTAGGATCGTATTTTTTGGGGTTTGGTAAAACAGCCGCAATCCACGCTGCTTCGGATGTATTGAGATCTTTTGAAGATTTCCCAAAGTAATATTGTGATGCAGCTTCTACCCCAAAAACACCTTGCCCCATCTCAATAGAATTTAGATATCGCTCTAAAATAATGTCTTTACTCCAGACTTTTTCGATAATGAATGTATACATGGCTTCAAGACCTTTCCGAACCCAGCTTCTTCCCTGCCAAAGAAAGATATTTTTTGCTGTTTGCTGCGAAATAGTGCTTCCTCCTCTTAATTTTTTACCTTTTTCGTTATTCTTCATCGCCTTTTCGATAGCGGTATAATCGAACCCATTATGATTAAAGAACTTTTGATCTTCGGATGCAATGACTGCTTTTTTCACATTATTTCCCATTTCATCATAAGAAATATAGTCGCGATGGAGTTTACCATACTCGAAAATTCCTCCTATCTGAGTGAGTGTAATGGGCGGATTGAAAAATCTTCCCCAAATAATGAATATCACGTTCAGAACAAGAACAATGAAAATAAGTTGTTTTATTTTTTTCCACATAAGCTAAAAACTTCTGCAAAAATAAAAAAATCCTGCGATCTATTGTAATTCTTTAAGATAAGTCAATTTGTAATCCGGCAAAAGTTCTGGATGAAAGATTTTTATGTAATCTTTGAGAATAATATCTGAACGTACTACTCCACTCTCAAAAAAATCGTTTGATTTCTGATTTTCTTTGGCATTGACACCATATATTTTTCCTTTGTTGAAAACCTCAAGCTTCCCGTAATATGGATTAATATTCAACAGCTCTCTTTTAGAAAGATGATTCCCTGCGTTTACCCAATATTTCGTTTGATTAGATTTTGAATATACTTCCTCAAAACTCATTGTAACAGCCTTTTCTTCGGTATTGTTTTTTAAAATATAATCTGCGTTTGCGTCTGCAATATAATTGGCTGTAAAAGTTTTTCCACCCGGTAAATACCAAACATCGCCGTACATTTCGTTGGCTAATACTTTTGGCTGTGATTTAGACTTCAAAGCCAATTGTTTTAGCTTTTGATAATTTTTCTCGATTTCACTATATTTTGACTGAGCAATATTTTCTTTACCGAGGAGTTTCCCAAAAAGTTTAAGATAAGCAGTTTTCTCTAATGGCTTTTGCTCTAAATATTCATCCAAAAAGATGACTTGTATTCCATTAGTTTTTAAAATCTGATAGGTATTATCAAAACTTGCAATATAATTGGTGAAAATTGCATCAGGTTTTAACGAAATTATTTTTTCAACATCATATTTCTGCTCATTTCCAACATTTTGAATTTTCCCCTGATTTACTAAATCATGAATTTTTTCTGAATAAATGTATTCCGGACTTGAAACTCCAATAATTGTATTTTCTGCACTAAGTTCAGAAATATACCCTAATAAACTTGAATTCAACAAAATAACTTTTTTAAAAGGAATCTGATTGGTTTTAAGATCATACTTAAATTTTCCCGACTCAAAATGGAAATTTTCTCCTTCTTCTGTATAATTTAGTTTTGAAGATAAATAAACAGTATTATTCTGTGATTTTTTTTGTTCTCGTTTACAGGATATTAAAGAAAAAAATGCGATAATAAATAAAAAATTCAGTTTCATCTTTCAAAGAAAGTAAAAAAGTCTTATATTTGCAAACCTTTAAACAAGGCCTCGTGGCGCAACTGAATAGCGCATCTGATTACGGCTCAGAAGGTTACAGGTTTGAATCCTGTCGAGGTCACAAAAAACCGGCATTTGAAGTTTACTTCATGTCGGTTTTTTTATTTTTTTCCTGACTGTAAATGATGCTTTTATGCAAATGCAAAAATTGTTAAAATTCTCCTTTTAAGTTTTTGAGTTTATAAAATAAAGTATAAGTGGGTTATTCCAATGAACAGAAACAGTCAATTTGCCACTGAAAATAAAGTTGATGAAAATTATAAGAAGAATTCAGAAAGACAAAAAATTATCTTTTAATTTAATTACAATAATAAAAATATATAAAGCCTAAATATTAAATTATCTAAATTCTTTAAAATGATTGGACTATAAAAAGGAATAGAATAAAAAAATCCCAACTTATGTCAGGATTCTCAATACTTATTCTTCTTGGCTCTCAGTATATATTTTGGAAAAGAAATAAAAATATCTTTCTTTATTAATAGTAAATATAAAATGGCAACAAAACCCACTTAAAGCTATTACATTTGCAATAGAATAATAGATGTAAACATCGTTCCTGTAACCGAATTTAGAAATAGTATCTGTGATTTTTACCATTAGTAACTATCGCTTTATATATTTGCACTTGTGTCATTTTTCAACTCTGTGGAGAATTTTATTGATAAACATTTCTTTAGTGAGGTCTGTACTTATTTGTGTAATCAAATTTTATTATTTCAGATTCCTGTCTCTTTTTTAATTCAGAAGATGTTCTATCGATATCACTTTGGTATCCTGTATCAGAATTAAATTTCTGAGTAGATTTACATTGTGTAAGTAAGAAAATATGAGCTGAAATAATTAATTTTAGAATTGTTTTTTCAAATTTATTTTTTTTCATTTTTTTATAATTTTATTGTTTTATATAAATAAACTACTGATCTTCTTCTATAAGAAACCAGTAATTAGTGAAAAATATAATAACCTGAGTAAGTTTAAGATTAAACGAAGGAACTTAAGTAACTCCTTCAAATCTAATTTTAATATCTAAGGAAAAACAATCTTAAACAAACTCAGGTATTGTAAGCATGAGGATTTTAACTGCTAAAATCATCCTCAAACCATCTATAGTTTCGTTAATCCAAAAGTAAAACCTTTTGTGCCTAATTCTGTTGAGCCATTAATAATAATGTCGTCTAAAGTACCTCCAAGCAAAGTACCATTTGCTGCTACAGGTCTAAATGTAACCATCCGAAGCCTGTCATTGGCTTGTAATTGAGTTACAACAGTCGGTAGAGTACAAAAAACTCTGAAGTCATTAAAATTTGGCGGGATTAAGGAAACTGTTCGTGTGCCAGAAACTGTTGTCCATGTTACTCCACCATCCGAAGATTTTTCTACATTAAAAACCTGAAAAATATTTAAATTTGATGAACTAGTGACTGACGTTCCTAAGGATGCATTGAGTTGATAAAATCCATTTTGTTTTATGGTAACATATCCTGGGTTTACTGTAGCGTCCATTGTATTCAATCGAATATTATCATTTATAGGACCAAATCTAATCACGATATGATTTCCGTTATTAAAATCGCTAAGCAAGTTATTATTTGAAGTGGTAAAAACATTTATTGCATCTATATATAAAGTTTTAGGTCCTCCTTCTTTTAAAGTTCCTATCACGCCATTTCCACCTATAAACAATGGTTTCGCATCAAGCTCGGCTAGTTCGGGAGTACTTCTGATGCGTACTTTACCTTCTATGTCAAGCTTTTCTGCTGGTGCATTCGTGCCAACTCCTAGATTTCCTGTTCCACTAAAAATAGTATTAAATCCGGCAGTAGCTATTTCAGTGTTTTTTATTAAAGTTCCGCCAAGCTGTATACTGTTACCTGTTTTTGTTAAACCATTGTCTGCCGTTACCGAAGGCGCAGAAGATATTTTTACCCAAACGACACCATCGAAATAATAATATCCTTCGGTTGTTACATTTATTGTTTTTGCCGTTGGTGATGCAACTCCCGAAGTTACATACACTATAGTTCCCTTTTGTTCTGCATTGTATAGACTATCTTTACTCGAAAGACTATTCCCTGAGATTCTTGGCGCGATTATACCGTCTATTTTAGTTAGATCCGCAGGAGTTCCCATTATATCCAGAGTAGCTTTGGGAGCATCTGTGTTAATTCCTACTTGAGCAAATGAAATTGTAGAAATCAACACAAGAATTGTGGATATTTTTTTTCTCATTTTTTATAATTTTATAGTTTACTCTAAATAAACTACTGATCTTCCAATATAAGAGACCAGTAGTAACTAATAAAAAAAAATATAATAACCTGAGTAAGTTTAAGATCAAACGAAGGAACATAAGTAACCCCTTCAAATCTAATTTTAATTTCTAAGCAATAACAATCTTAAACAAACTCAGGTTCTATAAGCGTATTGTATGAGGATTTTAACTGCTAAAAAATCATCCTCACACAACTTATAGTTTTGTTAACCCTAATGAATATCCTTTAGTGCCTTGAGCGGATACACCATTAATTTGAAATGAAGTTACAGCCTGACCGAGTACAACACCAGAAGCACTCTTAGGTCTAAATGTCACTAAGCGAATTCTGTCATTTGCCTGTAGTTGAGTTACAATTGTTGGGAGAACAGAATATAACCTAACATTACTGAAATTTTCCGGAATCGACTCCCTAACTCGCGTCCCGGAAATAGGAGCCCAAGTTGTTCCATTATCTGAAGATTTTTCTACGTTAAAAGATTGGAAAATATCTAGGTCACTTTCTGCTTCAATTATCGTAGTTAGTGATGCAGTGATCTGATAAAATCCAGAATCAGATATCATAACTGATTCTTGGTTTACCGTAGCATTTAATGTATTCAATCGAACATGAGAGGAGGAATCAAAATGAACCAAAATATCTGCTCCTGTATTAAATGCATTAGCTTCATTTGCAGAATTAGTAGTAACATTGGTTGCATCCAAAAATAAAGTTTTAGGTCCTGACTGATTAGAAGAAGACATCTTTACCCAAACAGAACCATCGAAGTAATAATATCCTACCGTTGTAACATTTACAGTTTTAGCTGTCGGTACCACTACTCCCGAAGTTACGTATATAATAGTTCCGGTTTGTGCAGTTGTATAAAGCGTATCTTTATTTGCAAGATTATTTCCTGAGATTCTTGGTGCTATGATACCATCTGCTTTCGTGAGATCTGTAGGATCTCCTACTACATCAAATGTTGATTGGGGAGTTTTTGTATTGATTCCCACTTGAGCAAATGAAATTGCAGAAATCAACACAAAGATTGTAAGTATTTCTTTTTTCATAATTTAAATTTATAAGGCTGTCGCGCGTACAATAAAACTATCAATGTTACTATTTCCGCCAAAATTCACTGTAAATGTTCCCAATCCCTGAGTATTTGCTCCATTATTAGCAATAGACGCGTTTCCGACAAGACGCACAGTGTACACACCGGGAGAAAGAACCAATGATGCTGACGAGCTACTAATGAACGCACCTACTAGATTATACCCAGTAGTTGGGCCTGATAATGTAACAGGTATGGCAGATTGTGCGAAATTAGTACCAACAGAAATACTACTGGAGGCAGGCACCGAGGTAAAATCACAATAGATCAAGACTCTTTTTGTCTTTTCATTGCTTTCATTGATTTTATTAGGAAATGAGTACCCGCAATTATATATGATATTGACTAGTGATCTTGCGGTCACAGTAAAAGTGTAAGTACTCAAAGTAACATCACTGGTAGGAACACTTTCAGTAGCCGTAGCGGTTGCTCCAGCAATATTATCTATACCGTAATTACCTACAAGCTCAGGTTCTTGAGAAGGAAGGGTTCTTAGAACACCATTGCTATCTGCTACCACTTTTTTTACTATTAGGTTTTCACCAGATAAAGAATTTATATCTCTCACCCTCACATTACCACCAGAAACATCCAACTTTTCTGTAGGTAAATTGGTACCAAATCCTGTATTTCCCAGCTGATTAATTATAACCTGATCAACATCACTGGTTCTCAGCGTAAGCGTTGAACCGTTATCAGTTCCTGCTCCTGTATAGTTAGCTCTAATACCTGCAAGATTAAAATCAGCTCCAGAAATACGCCCATTGAAATTTACTTCTCCAAGTATCGATCCTGCAGATAAATTGTTTACCCCAGTTCTTTCTAAGACCAATCTTGGAGGGTTGTTGGCTGATTCCATCTTTATTTGATTGCTTCCTAATCCCGCACTTTCTAAAACATGCAGAGATGAATCTGGATTGTTAGTACCTATTCCTAATTTCCCATTTCCTGTCAAATTAAGATTTGATCCTGCGGTTGCTATATCCGTATTTTGAACTAAAGCACCTCCAAGCTGTACGTTATTACCGCTCAATGTAATACCGTTATTTGCTGTTACTGTCTGCGTGCTGTAAGTACTGCTTGGGATAGATTTTAAAACACCACTGCCATCTGCTACCACAATTCTGTCTGTAGATAGACCTGCGTTAGTATTAATACCTCTAACTCTTACATTATTATTTACATCAAGGTTTTCTGATGGACTTGTCGTTCCTAAACCAAAATTCCCGTTATCCAACAAAACTGCTCTATAAGGATTTATTCCTGACCCTGCAAATGACGCAATCCAATTACCAGCTATTTTATTTTTGACAATTAGAGTGGCACCATCATCATAATCAGAAGCTAAATTAAGTCTGCTTCGAAGATATGTATCACCATCTACATCAAGCTTCTTTGTAGGAACAACACCAAGCCCTACATTTCCTGTTCCGCTAAAAGTAGTATTGAAACCTGCAGTAGCAATGTCTGTGTTTTTTATTAAAGTTCCACCGAGCTGTATGTTATTACCTGTTTTTGTTAAACCATTATCACTTGTAACGGCTGACTGTACTGATGATAAAGGAACTTTTTTTGCAACACCTGTATTATCTAATACCATTACTCGATCATTCGTATCAAGACTTGCATTTTCTGGTACTTGTCTGAATCTCACATTACCATCTACATCGAGTTTTTGGGTAGGTAAAATATTGTTTCCTACACCTAAATCTCCAGACTCGCTTAAAACCATATCAGTATCTACAATCCCACTCGTACGGAATTGAAGATTAGACAAATTGTTAGTGCCGTTTCCTTTATATTCACCAACGATAGTTGTCATAGCCTGATTATCCGCATTATTTATTCTACCTCCAAAATTCATGAAGCCCATTACTGTTGGATTAGTTAAATTAGCGGTTCCATTTCTTAAGAGACTTAATCCTGGAGATGGAGTATTAGCAGTAATTTCGACTAAATTATTTGAAGTTACGAATTTCCCGTTTCCAACTACTTCTAATTTTTGAGTTGGTAATGTAGTACCAATACCTACATTTCCTGTTCCGCTAAATGTGGTATTAAAACCAGCAGTAGCGATGTCTGTGTTTTTTATTAACGCTCCACCCAGTTGTATGTTATCGCCTGTTTTTGTTAAACCGTTGTCACTCGTGACAGGATTTAGCAATGCTCCGGAATTGGATGCTATTCTATTCCATACCGCACCGTCAAAATAGTAATAACCCACAGAAGTAATATTTACTCTTTGAGAAACGTTATTTCCTCCAGACACATCCGTAATATACACTATGGCACCTCTTTGATCTGCACCGTATAAAGTGTTTCCTTTATTAGTCAATTCTGCTCTGGTAAGTCTTGGTGCTTGCAAACCTGTGATATCGCCAGACAACGACAATCCGTTAGTATCGCTTTTTCCGTTTACATCTAATGTAGTTTTGGGTGACACGGTATTAATACCCACTCTGCCTTCCTGACTTTTAGCTAAGCCTGCTAAAAGTATAGGCATGAGTAAAATAGATTTATTCATACTTGTTTGTATTTTTATGTGCTGCAAAGTAACTACTAATAAAGTCAATCATTAACACTGCAAATACACTTCACGCTGAAAATCAACAACATAAAAATTTCGGAATGTACACCGTCCTTAAGATTCTTGGTGCTATGATGCCATTTATTTTCGTGAGATATGTAGGAGTTCCCACTACATCTCATATTGGTTGGGAAGTTTTTGTATTAATTCCTATTTGAGAAAATACGATTATAGAAACTAGAACAAAAATTATAGGTAAATTTTTGTTCATCAATTGAAAATTCAAATTGTATTTGTTTATTTTTAATGTATAAACCTTATTGTTAAGAAAAAGAATATTGACTGCATTTCCTTACCATAACAATTCACACCTAAAAAATGAGAAAAGTTATTTTTTTGTTAGTTGTAGAGTAGAGTTACTGTTAATCTTTGGAGAAAAATAACACAACTAACATCAGAAGTTTACAGTCAATATCTATTATATATAAAATTGTGTTCTATGATATTCGTCTATTTTTATGCTGCAAAGCGAATTGAATTTTCTTACAAGCAGAGAAAAATCGAAAACCTAAAAATCATTAGCCGATTAATAATTTTATCATCTCTTTTGTGTGTTTTTATGATTATGATATATTATTAAAATTTGTATCACGATCCAATATTGATCTTATAATCTATTTTAGATATTCTACAATGAAAAATCCTAATCAACAATCTCTTTTTTTTAATTTTTATATTAGAAATCTGTGTAAACTTTATCTATAGAATACCAAGCTAGACCTGGAGAGTCAACTAAATCAAAAATAATTTATGGTACGGGAGAAGCGGTATCACTTCCTGTATTAGAGGTTCCTAAATTAAATGATCCAGTTGATAAATTTGTTAACTGCTCATTGGAAATTATTAAAACTCTAACTCCCCATGCCATACTTGCTCCACTAATAGTTGCATTAGGAACATCTACCTTTATTCTCCAAGTATTATTCTCTTCCACAGCAAGAATATTTGCAATTTGAAAATCAAACAATGGAGAATTTTTAACAAACCCACCACCTATACCAGTTAAATTTGTATCAAATCCGGCGACTACGACTGTGTATTTATCAGTAGGAATTTTTGTATCAAAATTTGAAACAAAATCGGAACCGTCTTTTACAAAAATATAATATCTGTAGTAAATTTTTGAAAGTGACTGCTGTAAAACGGAAAGAGGAACCTTTTTAGCTGTACCATCAGCTTGTAATACCATTATAGATTCACCTGACGCTAAAGTACTAGAACTTGGTACGCTGCGGAATCTTACATTTCCATTTACATCGAGGTTTTCTGATGGGTCTATAGCTCCTACACCAAAATTACCATTATCCAACAAAACTGCTCTGTAAGGACCCGTTCCCGCACTTGCAAATGAAGCAATCCAGTTACCAGCAGTTTTATTTTTGACAATTAGAGTGGCACCATCATCATAAGTAGCAGCTAAATTTAGCCTGCCTCTAAGGTATGTATCACCATCTACATCAAGCTTCTTTGTAGGAACAACACCAAGTCCCAAATTTCCTGCTCCACTAAATGTAGTATTGAAACCAGCAGTAGCTATGTCTGTGTTTTTAAGTAGTGTGCCTCCTAATTGTACATTGTTTCCAGTTTTTGTTAAACCGTTGTCACTTGTAAAAGTTGACTGTACTGATGATAAAGGAACTTTTTTTGCAACACCTGTATTATCTAATACCATTACTCGATCATTCGTATCAATGCTTGCATTTTCTGGTACTTGTCTGAATCTTACATTTCCATTTACATCGAATTGTTGAGTAGGATCAGTATTTCCTACACCTATCTTTCCATTATGAAATATAGACATTACCATATTGCTAGTGGTTGAAGCATCATCTGTTACTGCTTGAAAATTTAAAAAAGATTGATCGGAAATATTTTTACTATAATTCACTTTGAGAACTTTCTGTCCTGCAGAGCCATTCGCTCCTTCAAAATATAGCCCAGGTCCAGAGAATCCAGTGCTATCCATATTTGAGGTAATAGTAATACCATCTACAAACGAAGTTGCAATACCTGAAGTGATTCCACTTTTATTGATCGTAAGCAAATTGCTTGGTATATTTGTACCTATACCCACTTTACCGGTACCACTAAATGTCGTATTGAAACCAGCAGTAGCGATGTCTGTGTTTTTTATTAACGTTCCACCCAACTGTATATTATCGCCTGTTTTTGTTAAACCGTTGTCACTCGTGACCGAGTTTAGCAATGCCCCGGAATTGGATGCTATTCTATTCCATACCGTACCGTCAAAATAGTAATAACCCACAGAAGTAATATTTACTCTTTGAGAAACATTATTTCCTCCAGACACATCCGTAATATACACTATAGCACCTCTTTGATCTGCACCGTATAAAGTGTTACCTTTATTAGTCAATTCTGCTCTGGTAAGTCTTGGTGCTTGTAAACCTGTGATATCGCCAGACAATGACAATCCGTTGCTATCGCTTTTTCCGTTTACATCTAGTGTAGTTTTGGGTGACACGGTATTAATACCCACTCTGCCTTCCTGACTTTTAGCTAAGCCTGCTACTAGTAAGGGCAAAAGTAAAATAGATTTATTCATAATGTTTGTATTTTTATGTGCTGCAAAGTAAACATTAATGAAGCCAAACATTAACACTGCAAATACACTTCACGCTGAAAATCAACAACATAAAAACATATTATTACTAAAAAGCACTATTTAAAAAATTTTCGGAGTATACAACCATTATAGCAATTTAATGATATAAAATTGAATCAATGATGGAATAATCTAATTCGAAAACCTATAAGATAGCTTTCATAATTTTCATATTTAAGATCAAGCATTGTAATTACGAACTGATATAAAAAATTAACATCTAAATACAATCAAACATTTCTGGGATTTATCTCACACAAATAAAAAAATACACTGCATTTACACTTAAAAATAAAATTTTGATCAAAAATTTACACTGCATCAATAATAAACAATATCAAATACTTAATTAAAAACTTAATTTTGTAAAAAAAATGCAGTGCGTAAAAATTTATCATTATATCTTTTCTATTATTTACCAACAATAACTGTTAAATCAATTTCTGACACTATATACAATTTTCATTTACAATCTCAAATAAAACATGACATTCATAAATACTTTTAAGAAGTTACTCTGTCTTTTTTTTGTACTCCATATATTTCTTATTGAAGCCCAAAGAATTACTATTGCAGAAATTGATATTTTACAAAAAAATAAAAATAAAATACAATGGAATATAGGGAATTACGAAAAAGGAGTTATTCTGCAAAAAGATATTATTATAAAATCAAAAAAAATAAGATATAAAAAAGGAGAAATTAGAGGATACTTAGAACTTTCTAAGTCTTACTTTGGAATGAATATGCTGAAGCAAGGCTTTTTCTTCCTGAACATAGCTGAAAAACAATTGAAAGATTATAATGATAATTCTTTAAAATCACTTTTTTACTTTATTTACGGAATGTATAATCATAAACTTGGAGGATATCAACAGTCTATTATAAATTTTAATAAATCTTTAGATTTTGCTTACCGAATAGAGGATAAAAAATTAGCTGAAAAATATAAACAAAACGTATATGACTGGAAAAGATCCAGCTTTCAGTTTCTTAATCAGATGGATTCAGTATATAGTTGCGAAAAAAAATGTATGACCTCACCCAGACCAAAGCTATTTTTAACAATCGCAGATAGAAATTTTGAAAATGGCAGAATAGATTCAGCGGAATATTATATTAATAAAGCTAACAATCTAATAAAATCTTTAAATGCACCAATGGAGGGTAGGTGTAATGTTTTAAAAGCCTATGGAAAATTATATATCGCAAAAAAAGAATACGGAAAATCTTTACAATATCTTTTTAAAGCTCTTACGATAGCGAAAAAAATGAGGTTTAAGACTAAGGAGAGGGAAAGTTACAAACTGATTTATGAAGCATATAGAGGTGAGAAAAATATAGAAAAGGAAAACGAATATCTTCTTAAGTATTCTTCACTTAATGATAGTTTGAATCAAGCTGAGAAAAAAGTAATAAATCTTCCAATAGAAAAGTTTTTTAAAGAAGAGAAGAAAAACACAGAAGAAAGGAAGAAAAACTTATATTATTTTACAGCATTCATTATTATATTCTCTTTGTTCTTAGTATTTGTTTTAAAAAGAATCTCGAAAAATAAAAAAGAAAAGACCAAAATTGTACTGAATGAAAAAGAGCAAGAATTAGATTTTTTAAAGAAAAAGGTTGATGAAAATAGACAACATGTATTATACCTTGCTACCAAGAACGATCCTACCTTTATCATAAAATTCAAGGAGGTTTATAGTGATTTTTATGAAAAAATGTTATCAGAATATCCACAGCTTAATATTAATGACATGAAATTCATTGCGCTTATTAAACTACTTTTTTCTAATAAGGAAATTGCTACCTATACCAATGTATCTATACGAACAGTAGAATCTAAAAAATACAGAATCAGAAAAAAATTAAATTTAGATGTCAATATAGATTTTAATGAATGGATCATTAACAAATAAATACTTTTAACCGCCAAAACCTGATTTTTATGTGATAAAATACATCTTATGATTGTCTGAAATCAGTAATAACTTATTTTTCAGCAGTATTTTTGTCATTCCGCAGGAATCTCAACATCACAAATAAAACTCAACTTAGATTCCTCCGGATCCGTTAATTATGAAAATATCATAATAATGTACCCTCTTAAATAGCTTTAAAATACATTGCTGATCATTATCACAACCTCCCCAACAACTCTGCTTTTTTCTCATTAAATTCATCTTCTGAAATTAAATCATCTTCTAAAAGTTCTTTTAATTCTTTTAATTTCGATTTGATATCTTTGTTTGATGTTAAATCAATGGAGTTATTGGCTAATGGATTTTGTTTTGGAAGAGCGTCGTTAGTTGGATTTTGCTGTAAGATTATGGCAGCAATTTCGTTGAAACCTCTTTGATTGGCATAATCTAATGGTTTTTGCTCGCGTACATTGGTAAGGTTTACATCGGCTCCGTGTTTGATTAAAAGGGCAACTATATCTTTTTTTCCATTGGAAGCTGCATAATGCAAGGCTGTGTTTTCCGATTCGTCTTGAATGTTCACATCGGCTCCGTTTTTTAATAGTAATTCTACCATATACAAATGACTGTTTTTTACCGCCAAATGCAATAAACTTTCACCTCCGGAAGTATAGCTACTGCTCAAATGATACAAACTATCTGATGATAAATCTTGAGCGCTTTCCACAAAATCGAGGTAGCTTCCCAAAGTGACTGCTCCTTGTGTAGGGGTTTGAAAATTGACATCCAAACCCTGCTCCAAAAACAACTGCACCATTTGCTTCTGGTTGTAAACACAGGCATAATAAATGGGCGAAATTCCGTTTTTACTGGTCTGAAAAACATCGGCTCCAAATTCTAAAAACAATTTGGTAAGCATTATATTATTATTGGAACACGCAAAAAGCAAAGGTGTTGTTCCGCTTGAATTAGGCTCATCAACCGCAATTCCTTTTTCTAATAAAAGTTTAATGATGGGTAAATTTCCGCTTTGCAAAGCCAAATGCAATAAGTTGTTTCCGTCTTTGGTAGTTACAAAAACATTGGATTCTTTTTGAATAAAAAGGTCAATCAACGCTTTTTTGGAATACATTACTGCAATCATCAAAGGTGTTTCGCCATTGTTGGTTATACTTTCTAGGTCGAAACCGCTGGCTAAAAATAATTCACAGAGCACTTTTTGTCCGTTTCGGGTGGCAATATGAAGCAGATTGTTTCCCTGATAATCTTTAATGTCGGCTTTTGCATTTTTAGCCAAAAGCAATTTTACCACTTCGGTCTGGTTTTGTAAAGTGGCAAAAAACAGAGGGGTTTCTCCGTTCCGGTCTTCGTAGTTAATGTCTGCACCTTTAGTAATTAAAGCTTCACAAATTTCTAAATAGCCACGATGCGCCGCATAATGCAAGGCTGTTCTGCCTTTTTCATCGGTATAATTTACATCAGTAACTTCTTGTTGCAATAATAGTTCTGCTATTTTTCGGTTGCCTTGTTCGCAGGCTAATATAAATGACATCGACATAGTTATTGATTTTGTTTGAGTAATAGTTGAACGGTTTTTTCTTTTAAATTATCATTGCTTGCTAAGTCAATTGGCAATTTGTCCTGTGCATTTCTGATGGAAATATCCGCTCCTTTTTCTAATACTAGTTTTACTTTTTTATAAATATCTTTGGCTTTTTCGGCTTCAAAATTTAAGTTCACATTACAAACTTTGTGCAGTAAGGTATTTCCGTTATCGTCCTGCTCATTGATATCGGCATACAAATGATTGAGAACGATTTCAAAAACGGCAAAATTTTTAGCGATTGCTATATCCAAAGGCGTTGTAGAACTTCCGTAATACAAACATTTTTGGGTTAAATCAGCACCTTCATCCAATATTTTGGATAAATAACGTAAAGAATTTTCGCTCGAATAATTGTCTAATCTTCTGATGTATTCAAATAACATTGAAACACCATCGGTATTGGTTTCTTCAAAATTCGGGCTGTCGAATTCGCAAAGCAAATCGTAAATATCATAATTGAGTTTATCTACCAAAGCCACGTAAAACATCGAATTTCCGCGGTTGTCTTTGTGTTGTGCATCAGCTCCGTTTTCGAGTAAAGTTCGGACAGCCTTTTTGTTGCCTGCATCAATGGCTTTCTGCAAAGGAGTAACATTTCCTTTATTTTTGTGATTGACATTTAAACCATAATTAATCAGTAATCCGAAATATTCTTCAGGTAAATCTAAATGTAACAAAGAGTTTTCTGATGCATCTATTTCATTGACTTTGCAACCTTTTTGGATTAAAATTTCGATAGCTTTTGTCGGCATTCTTTTAACCAAAGCCCATTTTAAAATAGTAGTGTTCGAAATGGTTTCATCAATATTTTCAATGGCTGAAGCAAATTTTTCAAGGAAATTCATCGCCTCTTCGTTGGGTTCTTCTTTAGACAGAATTTCGTAATTAAAAGCCGAAATGGTTTGCGAATAAAACGGAATATTCCCAAAAACGGTCTCAATAAAGCTTCCTGAAAAATGATCCAGTTCAAACAGGTCTGTTTCTACTAATTTTTGATCTATAAGTGTAAAAATAATATTGAATGATTTATGTTTCAGAGCTTCGGTAACCAAATAACTTTGATCCCAATTGCTGAGTTCTTTGTATGAAGAAGAGTTTTCTTTCAGTATTTCTTCCACCAAAATGAATTTATGGTTGATGAAAGCTTCTTTAAGTGTTAAGTTTGCCATTTCTTGTTTTTAATCTTTTTATCTTCCAATGGTTTTGTGTCGCCAAACGGCAATTACATTTGTATGAGCGTGATGTTCTTCTGGGTTATTTTTCAATAACCATTTTTGGATGTCGTAAGCTTTGTGAAAATCATCAATTAATCCTCTGGTATTCAAATCCTTTGGTGAAAATATTTCGTTAAAACCTCCACAATTAGTTATAGCGCTAACATTGAAATCTTGATCTAATAAATCGTACCCTACAAATTCGTATTCGTCCACATTTATGTTTTTACAATTTTCCTTCGGTTCAACCACAACTTTTAAAAGATTGAATTTTTCTGTAATTTTCATTCGTTTCATCACAAAATTAAGTGTTGTGAAAAAGTCAGTCGGGCATTTGTCTACAATGTGAGTATAGTTCCAATCGTCTGCATTATCGTAGTCTGGTTCTACCAAATTTTCGTTAAGCATTCCATCCAACGAAACCAATTCTTCTAAATGGATTAGTTTTGATCTTTCTAAATATTTTTTCCAAGACAGTTTACCTTTACTGTTTTTGCTATCGTATGTGCCTCTTGCAGTGTATAAAAATGTCATTTTTTAATTATATTCGGATTTTCTATGAATGCGTTTTAAAAGCAGGTACACAACTCAATAGGCAACTCCTTCTCTTCGTGAAAGAGTAAAATACAAAATCTGTCTTTTTCTCTTTTTTGGAAAGTTTAAAATCTTAAGGTAAAGCAGTTGATCCATTCTGTATGACCTTTTTTATTTGAACTTTATATAAAAAAAATTAATTTAAATAGAGGCTAATTGAGGATTTTTTATTTTTGGGGACTGTGGCAAAAGGTGTTATTGTGAAGCTAAAATTCCTGTTCCCGTCAAAATTCCAAAAAATACCGTCTCTTTTTCCATCTTTGGTTTTAAGCTTGTGTTCGGGAATATAGTTCATTATAAATCTGTCTTTGTTTTCATCATACCAGATTCCCATTACCGCCATATCATTGGGATGGCTATAGTTGAGTGTTATTTTGGCAGTTATTTCCTTTTTGCTTTCAGAAAATTCTATTTTTTTATCTGAGAAATAATTTAATTCTTCCGACCACTGTCTGTTGTGCGATTTTAAGTTGTAAAGTTCTTCCCATTCTTTTTTTGCCAGTTGTCTGTCGTTTTCCGTTGGCGTAAGTGCAAATATTTTTTGCTGAACAACTTCTATCCTGTATTCTTTAGGATAAACTTTTACTTGCGTTTTCCCGGAAAGGATTCTTTGGTTTTCTATTCCGAAAAATGATGCCATCGCAAAAAAGAATATTTTAATAGGTTCCATTTTTTTTGCTTAATTAATTCAGTAATGTTTTCTTTCTCGTTTTTGCATATTATTTTTCCATTCGTTGTGTCTGGTTTTACACAGCCTGTTGATATTTTTCTTCAATTATTCAATTCATCTGTAAAAAATAAGTATTTTGAAAGTTAGAATCATAAGTTTTTTGAATTTTTCTGAATCTGTAATGAAACCCAACAATATCAAACATCCAATTCATAAAATTAAGATAAATTGTTTAGTATCTTAATGAAACCAATCTGCTAATCTTTATAAATTTATAGAAAGAAACTGAAAGTAAAAGAGTATGATTGGTTACTTTGCCTTTTGTTGCCTGTATATTCAGCTTATTGCCCCGAATATATTCTCTTTATTGTTATCGTCCAGTAACCTCTCGCTACATACACCAAAGAAGAAGTAAATGTATAAGAAGCACCAGAATTATTATTCATCAGAATACCATAATTTGATGCGCCAAGCAAATTATTACTGGTTAAGGTAGAACTGATGCCACTATAATGGTAGTAAAAATTTTGTCCGGTTGCTGTTGGTAAATTTACTAACGTTGCAGAGTTCGGTCTATGAATATTAAAGGGGTTTGTTCCGTCTATTCTGTGCAAAGACACTTCAACTTCATAGATACTTTGATCGTTGGTGGGAGCCTGCCATTGGAAAGTTGTGCTGTTATAACGGTTTTCCGGATCATATAAAGGCTGTAGCGGTAAATAAACAAATCCTGTCCCCACAGTTGCATCTGGCAAAACTTTAGCAATAAAGACAGTACTTACTGCTCCAATTGATTTTACAACATCACCGTTGGAATCCACAGCTAAAGGCAATGCACCTGCAATGGTGCTGTTTTTAACATTCGTTAATCTTACTCCACTTTTGTCTGTAATCCCGGAATTGATTTCCAGCTTATTTTGGGGAGTAGTTGTCCCTATTCCTATGCTCCCGTCACTTTTTACGGTAAAGTCGTCCAGTTGCTGGCTTGCAGTGGGCGAACCTGATGAGGGATTATTTTTTTCACCATCAATATTAAAAATTCCTTGTGGATTTTGGGTATTGATACCCACTTGTGCTATAACTATGATTGCACTAAACATAGCTATTAATAAAATAATTTTCTTCATTTGTTTTTAAATAAATTTGTTAACTGTTATTTTTTAATTTATTTTTTTTCAAGGTTAATGTGAATGCTTTATTGTATTGAGAAGAGATAATTTTGTTGTAAATATCCTATTGCATTTCTCTTTTAAGGGTGTCTAACCAATAGAAATCATGACTAAAATTTTCTATATATTACATTGCAGATTAAAATACGTTTGTCTGAAAATATTGAACCACTTCTGTTAAGTCTAGACTAATATACTTTTTGGTATGTTCATATTCAAAATGCTTTTTGAAACTATCTTCATCATCAAATCTTTCCCACATAATAAATCTTGTAGATACAGAATTATCTTGTTGAATTGAAAAAAAATTACAGCCAGATTCTTCAAGTGTAAGTTTTTGCAGGATCTGCAGTTCACTTTTTACAAGTTCAATTTGAGTATTATCTTTTACTTTAATTTCGGCTGTGATATAATATCCTTTTTCTAATTTCATATTTCTAAATTTTTTTCTAATTTATTGTTTGCCTGTTCGGTCGATATAATTACCTGGTGTTTTTCGACTTGGCGATGTGGCAGATTTTTTAGCACTAAATTCGATATAATTACTCCGTTTAACCTTGCACAAATCTTTCATAGGCACTTCAGCCTCATCTTTAAATAGAAGGCTTAGTTATCCGAATAAATTCTCATCTTGCTTCAAGGTAGTCTATCGGGTTCAGATAAAACATTTTTTTCCAACCTTGTTTGTCTCTGTCAATTCGCCACAAATATGGAATAAGTGTAATTATTGCATAATGTAAATGAGGCGATTTTCCTGCTGCGTTACCTGTAGTTCCAACAGTTCCAATAATCTTGTCTTTACTAACCCAAGAAAAAAACGAGGCTTTTATGTCATTTAGATGTGCATAGTAGTGAAGCCTCCACTTTGGTCCAAGTGTCACAACTACTTTGCCACCTTTATTAATATTTCCAGTAAAAATTACAAGTCCTGAAGTTGAAGAGCGAATTATCGTACCTTTCTTAGCAAAAATGTCAACACCTTTGTGTGTCCCAGATTTACCCCAAGGAAAATACCAAAATGACTCTTTGTTATAATCAGCTTTTATTGCCCCATCAACAGGCATTGAAAAGTTTTGAGGAAGAATAAGTCCAATTGAAATAATAGTCAAAATGAATAGCCCAATTTTTTTTCTTTTTAATAGTTTTCTATTTTTCAAAATATCTCCCATCTAATTATTACTCTTTTTTATCAATGTGTCAACAACGTTTAATACTAACGGTTTGCTATTTTAATTTTTCAATTACTTGCTTTTCCATTGACTTTTTGTATTGTTTTCGTAAATATTTTAATGTCTGCCACCTTTGTATATTCCCTTCTTCGCTTAATTTTACATTAATAATTTCAATTGTAGTTCTGTTTTGTTCTGTTTCATACAAAGTATATTTAACATTAAGAATTGTGTCAACAGGCTTTGAATTCTCATCGTAAATAATAATGTTATTTGTTTGATAATATGGAATATTTCTTGACCTATGTTTTCTGAAACTTGTGCTGTCTTCTAAATTATTGTAAAAGTCAACATTGTAACCTAAAGATTTTATCATTTCAATGGTTGCTGCTTTGGACTTTTTAATCGTATATTCTTTACCGATGTAGATTGTACCTTTAGGCATTTCAACTGGTGGCGGCGTTGAAGTCGCACAAATCGCAAACAATGAAACTGATGCAATTCCAATTTTACCCAATTTTAATAATTTACCGAAGTTTAATATTAGTATTTTGTCTCGGTTGATGATTGTATGTGCAATTGGTAAAACAACCAATGCCCAATAATCAGAATAATCTATTATTCTTTGAATTTTCAATGGTGAAAATTGATTTAATGTTTCAATAATTGGCGTAACAAGAGGTGTTTTCCAAATCATAAATAAAATCCCTGTCGCTATTGAAATCCATTTTCTTGTGTTGGGAAAAACATAAGCAATGAAAATTGGAAATACAGTCAGTCCTGCAAAGTCTGAGATTTTCCCTGTCAATGCGTTTGAAAAAGTTTGCTTAAGACAGAAGTCATTAAGTAATAATGTCATTAAGCAGACTATAAAAATTGGATTTAAAATTTGATTTCTATTGTTCATTTTGATTTGCGAGTGTGTTTGGAAGGCATTGCCTGTAACGTTAGCTTTCCAGTGCTTTTTAACATATTATTTTTTCAAATCTTTCTAAGTGTATTCCTTCATCATCAAAAATCATCCGGAAGTCAGTCTAAGCAGCTGCATCTAAATTTCGCATCATCTCCAAATTAATCATAATTCTGCTTTACATTCTAAGTTTTCATCAAGAATAATTTCAATTCCGTGTTCGTAATCCCAGCTGCATTTAAAATGGAGTTTAAGTTCATTTGGGTTTTCGGTGATAATGATGTCTGTTAAACACAAATTACGTTTCAAAAATTCCTGATTGGAGAAAGTTGTACCGTGAAGCCGTTCTATTTCAATTTTTGCGTATTGATAATGAATGGCATCTGCATAAGCACCGCCATTTCCGAAGGTATATTGCTCGAAGAATGTCAGTAGCTTTTGCTCTGCTATGTCTTTATTGGATATAAGGTGTTTGAGTGCTGTTGCATTAAATTCTTTGTTTTCGGAAAGGATCGTTACTTTTTCATCATTGGTAAATGGCTTTTCATAATATTCAAAAACGTCTGAATTGTCTTCCCATTCTATGGTACTGTCTGGGTCAGAAAAATTTTCGGGATTGAATAAGTTATAGTACAATTTCCAGTCTCTGCACATAAAAGCATCTATTAGAACTTCGTTTTTTTCTTTTAATTCTGTTTCGAGAACTATATAGAAATTAGGATTTGATACCTTCAAATTTTCTTCTGAAAATTGTTGTTTTTCTTTTTTCTGTTTTTCAAAATCAATCAAATCTTGTAGTTCCTGAAGTGAAACCTCAACTTTTTTAACATCAAACAACTCCTCTATTTCAAAATTTTCAGCATAATTAAAATGGGTATTAATCTCGGTTGAATGAAGGCAGTTCGTAAAATGTTTTTTGTAAAAAGCGGAATATTTTGGTTCAAAAATACCTACCAACTGCAACATATATTCTTCTGAAATGATGATCCAGTATATTCTAAAATGAAAATCTTCATCATCCCAATTGTAGGTATAAACCTTACAATCTGAAACTTGCATCGGTAATTCCCAATTTTCTTTACGGTCACGATGAAAACAGTTTGTGGCAATTTTTGAATATTTCTCGCCAATTTCAGGAATATGACATAGATAGTTTTCAGGGCTTTCGAGACTTGCTATAAATTTTGAAGCATTATTATCTTCGTTCAATAATGACTTTGCTTTGCGCATTAATACCCGATCATCTTCTATTGAAAATGTATCGTAATAATCCGGAATATATAATTTTATTGGTTTAATCATTTATTATACTATTGAATTTATGTAACATTTCAGTATATTTTTCTAAAGCCAATCCTCCAACACTGATCTCGTAAGGAAGTTCTTTATCTTCTTTTGTAACAGACAGAAACAATACTTTATTGTTTTTTTTCCAAGCTGCAAATTTTCCTTCAAATTCGCGCATGAATGGATTCATTTCTATTATTTCCCAATAAACGGATTCTAATTCTTGATTATTGAATAATCTTTCATAATCAATCTTAGGCAGTAGTGCTTCATCGGGATTTTGCTTTATTAAGTCTGAAATTTGGTTTTTATATTCATTAAACTTACTTGTAACACATTCATTTTGTTCTTCATAAGACAAATTGCCGCCATCATTATTAAAGCCGTAAAATGTGGTGGAAAAAGCTAATGTATATCTGGGATAATCAAAATCATAAGACTCAATCTCCGTTTCTAATGTATTGATAATGTCCCAAAATTCAGTATATGACTGATCTAACGCCACAAGTTCTAAAAAGAATTGCTTCGGGCTTTTTTCCTGTATCCAAAATTTTGTTTTCAAATTTTTAATAGATTAATAATTTACAAAACATAAATCCAGATTAGACTTTCTCGCTTCACCAAAAATGAAGTCAACATCCTTTATTAAATCTTCTTCATCTGGATAGCGATCTAAAATGGCATCTCTAAACACTTTTTCATAATGGTCTAATTCGTGTCGTTCAACGCAAAATATATGTGGCCAATCATCTGAAAAAGGAATGGGGAAAAAGGCTTTATACTCCGTTACTATTTCATCCAAATGTGCAGGTAACATAGGACAATTGTCATCGTTTCTATTAATCTGTTTTCCAAATTCATAACAAATATCCATAAACAAATAACCATATACCGTGCCCAAAGCACTTCTTGCCCATTTTTCTTGTCCTTGTAAAATAAGATAAGTGTATTGGCTGCCTGTATCTCCGTTTAAAATATTTTCTAGTAACTTCTTTACAGAAAGTTCTCCTGTTGATACATCAAATCTATTTTCAAGAAACATAATGTATTCTTCATATTCATCGTATCTTAAGGAATTGAGATAATCTAAATTTTTTGACCCATATATAGCTTTTATCTTTTTTGCATCTGTTAAAATTACCTGAGTAGAATAGCCCATTTTTATAGTTTATGTAACAATTATTTATATTTTAAAAAATTTTAAGAAAATTCAGCCCTTCATTCAATAGTTCCAATGATTTGTAAACAAATTAGTAATTAACAGCTATTTTTCGTATATTTTTAAGTTGATGCTTTATTTTCTTTGTTGCAATTCGATAATGGTGTCTTTATTTTCGCAAATAATTTTAATCCTGTTTAAACCAAATTTCCCCGAGGTAATTATATGTTGATTTGTAAATTCAAAATCTTCAATTCCGCCGTTTGCATTTGTATCCTTTTTCATTTCTACTATTGGTGTAATTTCAATTATACGGCTAAAGTTTTGTGTACTGTGTTTATTAATTCTTTCTGATATGTGAACTTCTTTTATGTTGGGTTTCCAATGTCCATCATATTTTATTTTTCCTTTTATCTTATAAGAAATCAATGCTTTATTGTTGAATAGATGCAAATTATTTTCTACAATATTTACCTTAAAATCATCAATTACTAAATCTTTTTGATGTGCCCACCAAGCAACATTGTAAGTTACTGGTATTTCAATTTTAGGTAAATCAGGTGCATTAGACAAAACTCCTTTTCTGCCAAAATCAGTATGGTAGAGATAAGCCATACCCAAAAAAAGTGCTATTAATAATAGTATTATCACCGTTGTTTTTAGTGTTTTTTTCATATTATTTACCTTATATTGGTATAATTTCAATTATAAGTTTAAGGCTTTATGTGCTATTTTTATTAATTCTTTCATTGCGCCACTCAAAAATGGGATGCTTACAACTATTGATTGCCCAATGTCCAAATCAGTGCTTTTTCTTTTGTGGCTCTAAAAATCGTGGTGTGTTTTTCTTTGGGTTCGTCTGAATAATTCCATTTTAGATTTTGAAGATTTTCGGCTTTAAAAATTTCAGCTAATTGCTTGGTATAGGGAGAAATATCCTTATCATCAGAGCTGGCAAACCACACTTTTTTATCGCTTCCAGCTGGAATTTTCGTTAAATTTTCTTTGGCGTTTTTCACCAAATACTGATTGTTCCACCACAACGATGGATCAAAAGCAATGTAGTAATCAAACAGCTCTGGTTTTAGAAAAAATGTTTCCATTACAAAAAGTCCCGATAGCGACTCGCCTAAAATCCCCCTTTTGTCCGTTGTACGGTATTTTTTTTCGATTTCGGGAAATAATTCATCACTCAGAAAAGCTCTGAATTTTTCTGAACCGCCCACCAAAGCAGCAATTTCTTCGTCTTTGTCAACTTCGGTAAAATCTGATAAATCTTTTCGACGTACGATATTTTCAATACTAACCAAAATCATTGGCGGAATTTTTTCCGACTGAATAAGCTTTGCAAAAGAGTTTGCCATATGCGGAAAATCGTCCTTAATACCTCCATCATCTTTAATACCTCCATCTGCCATATACATTACAGGCAAACTGTCTTTAGATTTGCCATATCCTTTGGGTGTCCAAACATTTATTACTCTTTTTTCACCCACATTTTTCGATTGAATTTCAAAAGTTTCGTGTGCTGGAATTGGATCGTTTGGTTGTATCGTACTATTACAACTGATAGGTACAAGTATAATAACAAATAGAATTTGATAATGGATTGAAAAGCTTATGCCTATATTAAAAACAAAATGTCTAAATACTTTAGAAAATTCAATTTTCAGCTTCACAAGTAACATACAATTATCAATATTAATTTGCTTAATATTTTGCATTTAGAGTTCTCTTTGTTGAAAATTATAAATAATAGTAAATTCACAGATTATTAAAACAACTTATCGTTTAAAAATCTGTGAATCAATTACCCTGTAATAAAAAGCACCAACGAAAGTATTCCCAAAACCAAAAGAATTAATCCTGCCGGAATTTGGTATCTGGTAAGTTTCATTCGTAATGCCTTACCTTTTTCTTTGGCTGTTTCGTTACTTTCCAGAAGGTATTTAGAGATTAAACCGTATCCCAATAAAAAGCCCACCACAAATTCAACTACGGCTACAACTAATGCAATCATCCAATAAAGACCAAGGTTCCCGATGTTTAATACAGAACTAATAATTCCCCAAAGTCCCCAAACAGCAAGGATAATACCTATCCAACCCTGAAAAGGTGTGATTTTATCAATAAGTTCTTTAGCATTTGGTTTTTTAGCAATTATAATACTTGATGAAGCAAGTAATCCGCCCAGAATGGCAATAATAATCCCAATCATAATCGTTATTTTAAAAATTTATTAATTTTAAAACAAACCTATTGGTAAATTAGACGAAAATCAAATTCGATTGATATCCGTATCAGGTGATTTGATAAGTGTATTTCTTAATCTTAGCCTGAACTCTGGCTAATCTTACTAAAAATTGTTAAATAATTTACGTTTGCGATGTGAAATCGGGATTTCGCTGTCATCAATCAACAGCAGACTATGAGTTTTCAGTACTTTAATGTGGGATTTTGCTACAAGATGTGATTGATGACAGCGAACAAAATCATATTCACAGAGAAGGTCTTCATAATATTTAATGTTTTTTGAAACCAGTATTTTCTGATTTTCTGTGAAAAATAAAGTATAAGCTCCATCGGCTTCTAATCTGATGATGGATGAAACCTGAATGATATGATTTCTGTCGGTGGTTTTTAATACAATTTTTTGCTCAGAAAAAGATTTTTCTACAGGAACAATCTGGTTTGATTTTTTTATTTTTTTTGCTCTTTCGATAGCTTCTTCCAGTTCCGTAGGATCAATGGGTTTCAGTAAATAATCTATTGCATTAAACTTGAAAGCCTTTATGGCAAAATCGTTAAAAGCTGTCGTAAAAATCAAGGAAAAATCTCGATTGGTAATTGTCTGAAGAAGTTCAAAACCATTCCCGTCTTTGAGCTGAATGTCTAAAAAAATAAAATCTACCGTATTTTTACTCAAAAATAAAGAAGCGTCTTTAATGGTATCAAAAATAGCCAATACCTGAATTTCGGGTGCAATCAGCTGAAGCATTTTTAAAAGTGCTTTTTGCGCATTGATCTCGTCTTCTACAAGGATGGCTTTCATCTTACGGATTATTTGCTAAAGTTAGTAAAAAAGATACTTCCGTACCCGGAACATCTGTTCTGTTTTTGATGTAAAAGGTGGCTTCATCGTTTGGATTGTTCAGCTTCAATCGGGTTTTGATGATTTCCAGAGCGTGCAGTTTTTCATCGGTTTTGGGATAAAAACCTTTTCCGTTGTCAATGATTTTGAAGCGAAGCTGCTCTTTGTTTTGCTGTGCAACAATAATTTCTATTTTTCCTTTGTGAGAAATATCTTTAAACCCGTGTTCAATGGCATTTTCTGCAAAAGGCTGCAAGAGCATCGGCGGAATATTGATGAAATTGGGGTTCAGTTTTTCATCAATATTAAATTCGTAGTCAAATTTATTTTCAAAACGCATTTGTTGGGTCGCCATGTAATTTTTCAGGGCATCCAAATCTTCTTCCAGTGTAACGAATTCTTTTTGGGTAAAGTTGAAGTTCTGACGGATTAGTTTGGAAAATCTCGAAATATATGTTGCTGTGCCGAGTGGATTGTTTTCCATCACTTTATTTTGAATGGCAGTCAATGCATTAAAAATAAAATGCGGGTTCATTTGCGAACGAAGGATTTTTTGCTCCAGCTCGATCTGCTTTTTCTCATGTTTGAGTTTTCTGCGCTGAAAGAACAAAATAAGTGCAATAAGAAGCAATATAAACCCGATAACTATCGAAAATATCAAAATCCGGTTTTGTCTGATACTCAGATTCTGAAAATAATTTTTCTGTTCCAGAGCCTGAATGACCTGATTTTGATATTTGATCTGAGCTTTTTGTTCGGCTTTTGAAATCATTTCTTCCTTATCAGTTGTATTCCATTGCTTCTCCTTTATTTCCAAGAGCTTTTTCTGATAAAACAAACTGCTGTCTAAACGGCTGTTTCTTTCAAATAGCTGACTAAATTCACTATAAACAACCGCAGCTTTGCTGTAATGATCCGGATTATTTTCTGAAAATCTGGACAGAAATTGATGTCCGTAGTATAAAGTAGAATCCACCTTGTTTTTTCTGGAAAAATAGACACAAAAATTAGGATAAACGCTTGAATTAAAAAGCTCTTCTTTTGTTGCAGATTTTTTTGCTTTTTTTAAATAGTGATATACGGAATCCAGCTTCGGTATTTCAAGATAAACCGATGCTATATTGTTATAGGTATAAATATTATTCTGAAAGTTCTTAGATTTCGCATCCTGCTGTAAGGTCTGCTTAAAGAAATGAATAGCTTTTGTCCACTTTTTTTGTTTTTTTGAGAGAATTCCCAGGTTGTTGTAAGTGGAAGCAAAATTTTTATCGGGATTAATTTCTTTTTCTAAATCCAAAGATTTTTTCAGATAAATCTCCGCGTTCCGAAAATCTTCTAATGTATTGTAATAATACGCCGTAAGTGAATAGCTAATTGCCAATTCTCTTGCTTTTGGAATGTATTTCTGTAAAATTAAATTGTTTTTCAGAATTTCTTCAAGTGCTTTTGCCGTTTCATTTTTCTGAAAATATACTACTGCCTGCTGGAAATTCAAACTCGATTTTTCAGGATAGCAATTATCTGTAACACATAATTTCTGAGCAAAATTAATTGTACTTTGAGCTTCGTTAATTTTGTTTTGATCTAATAAAATTGCCGTCTTTTTTGCATAAAGTGTCTGCAAGATTCGGGGATTTTTTTCAGCATTTAATCTGTTGCTGAGGTGTTGTAAGGCTTTATCATATTGGTTTCTTACACGGTTATCAATAATCGAGTCAATATGTTTCAGATCAAAGCCATTCTGAGCCGTTAAATTGTTTACCGACAGAAATAATAAAATTATGCAGTATAATATTTTCATCGTTTTTAAAATTGAGAGCCTTCAGCTAGCAAAATTGTACCTAAAGTAATAAAATAAAGTTACTTTTCAATACAGAAAGTAGACTAATTCCTATTTTTCAAGGTTTACAGGAATGTTTAAAAATATAACAATGTACAACAAACTTTCAATGCGTACCTCTCCTTTTAACCAACTTGACGATTTCAAACCAAATTACCGAAATAAATCCGACTGTAACTGAAATTAATAATCGCGAAAGACTTAAAGTCTCAAAACCAAAAAAAACTGTTATTGGTTTAACATAAAGCATTAATGCGACTATACAAACCGTAATCGATATAATGAGCAAAACTAGATTATTTTTGTATTTGAGCGTGGTCAAAATGGAATAGTAAAACGAACGGTTAATCAACGTCAGAAAGATATTGGACGTGATCAAAACCGTAAATACCATGGTTCTGGTGAGTGCCTCATCATAACCTTTCTGAACGGCGTATTGGTACATAAATAATGTACCAATAGTGATAACCAGTCCTTGTAAAATACTGGTAGATAATTCCTTCCAGTTGAAAAAAGTAGCAGTCAATGCTTTTGGTTTCTGCTGCATCGCATTTTTTTCCATCGGTTCATTCTCATAAATGATGGAACAGGTCGGTCCCATAATGATTTCCAGAAAAATAATATGAACAGGAGAAAATATATTGGGATACACCCAACCCAATGCCAACGGAATAAAAACGGTAAGGATAATGGGAATATGAATGGATATAATATACTGAATCGCTTTTTTCAGGTTGGTATAGATCTTCCTTCCCATCGCTACCGCATCTACCATCTTAGAAAGGTCATCTTCCAGTAAGATCAATGATGCGGCTTGCTTGGCGATTTCAGTTCCTTTTTTACCCATTGCAATACCAATATGTGCAGCCTTTAATGCGGGACCATCATTAACGCCATCGCCTGTCATCGCAACGATTTGATCGTTTAATTTTAAGGCATTGATGATCTTCAGTTTAGCTTCGGGAAACATTCTTGTGAAAATCGTGTTTTTCATCACACTTATTTTCAGTTCACTATCGTTTAGTTTCATCAATTCATCGCCAGTAATACTGTTTTCATATCCCTTAAAACCAATTTGTCTCGCAATAGCTTCTGTTGTTTCAGAATTGTCTCCGGTAATAATTTTCACAGCAATACCTGCATTGTAAAAATCTTCCAATACCTTTTGGATATTCTTTTTGGGTGGGTCGTAAAATGCAACGATCCCCTTAAATTGAAATTGAAGATCCTGCTGTTTTTCAGGATATTCAGTTCCTTTAAAATCTGAGGTCGCAACAGCCAACACTCTAAATCCATCTTTTGCCAAAAGCTGTATCGCTTCATTAATCTGGTTTTTTTCATTTTCCTTGAGGTTAGAAATAGTCATTAAGGCTTCGGGAGCACCTTTTGCGGCAATGATTCGTTTTCCGGATTGGTTTTCAAAAATGTGGGTCATCATCGGAGGTTTTCCGCTTAGAGGATATTCGTGAACAAGCTTGTAATGATTTCTTTCATCTTTAGCAACCACATCTTTATAAATCTGGTGCAATGCTATTTCCATAGGATCAAAAGCGATAGGTTCACTTGCCCACATTGCTGCAGTGATGAGTTCTATTTCATCATCAGAAGATACTTCCGCAACATCAAATATTTTATTAGAAGAAAGCAGAAACAGTTTTGCCACACTCATTTTATTCTCTGTTAATGTTCCGGTTTTGTCCGTACAGATGATCGTAGCGCTACCCAATGTTTCAACGGTCTTCATCTGTTTTACAACGATGCCCAGTTTCATCAAGCGCCACGCACCCAAAGCCATAAATGTGGTAAAAGCCACAGGAATTTCTTCGGGCAGAATACTCATTGCCAAAGTAAGAGATAGCAGCAAACTATTTAACACATTCTGAGAATGCCAGTAATTAATTGCCCAAACAATTATAAAAACAAGGGCACCCGCAATTGCCATTTTCTTTACAAAATTGGCGATCTGATTTTCCAAAGGGGTCTTTTCTTCAGTAATACTTTCCAGACTGCTTCCGATCTTACCCAATTTTGTATTGTTGCCAATAGCAGTAATGATTGCTACCGCCAATCCACCTGCAACCGTTGTACCGCTGTACACAAAATGGTCTTCTTTGTTTTTATCTTTTGATACAGAAAACGACTCGCCCGTCAGGATCGATTCATTGACCGAAAAATCATTGGAATGAATAATGCTGCCATCTGCAGTAATCAGAGTGCCCTCTTCCACCATCAAGCTGTCACCGACAACTAATTCTTCATTTTTTATTTCTGTGACTTTTCCATTTCTGATCACTTTGCAATTGGGTTGGGAAAGATCTTTCAGTTTTTCCAAGGCATTTTTGCTTCTCGAATATTGGTATAGGGAAATGGACGTTTGAAATACGATGGCAAACGATAAAAAAATACCATCACCAATCTTACCACTTATAAAATAAATAGAGGCTGCAATCAAGAGTAAAATCAGCATCGGATCTTTAACGATGCGAATGACTGTCTCAATGAAAGTATTTCCCTTCTTGTAATTCAACTGATTTTTCCCATACTTTTCTCTGGCTTTAACGACCTCATTATCGGATAAACCTTTTAGATTGAAATTATGGATGGGCATTGTACTGTGATTGAAGTGAAAAAATGATATGAGTTTTTTCTATGATTTCCTAAACACCAACAAAGGAACTTTGGTGTGAAATGAAAATTCGGCAGAATTACCTGCGAAGAATATATTCTCAAACCAGTTTCTGTTTTGTTGTGTGAACATTACCAATACGGAAGGTTTTGCTTTTTTAACAGCTGATTCGATGGCTTTAACCAGATCATCCTCTTTTTTATCAGCGATATGGATACTTACAGGATAATTTGCTATTTTTTTTATTCTTTTTTCTAATATCTCCAAATTTTCAATAGTTATTGTTTCTGATGTGAAATTCAGCAATTCTATAAATCCTCCCAAGGGCTTTACAAATGAAACGACTTTTGCGATTTCATTTTCATAATTTTCAAGATCTGATGAGTATAGAACGCTTTTGATTTCGCCTGTTTTATGGTCGTGGGGAATCACAATGACCGGAACCTTCGATTGATTGATCAAAGTTGAAGTGATGGTTCCTAGAAATTTCTTTAACACGCCCTTCCCTCTGGTACTTATACAGATGTAATCATAATTGTTTTCTTCTGCGTACTCTAAGATGGTGGATTCTGGCAAGACAGACAACTCAACGGCATATTGAATATGTTCTGGTTCTTTATGCAGAGTAGCATATATTTTCTCCACAAAATGAGTCAACTTGGTATGGATCATTTTTTTTTGCTCATCCTGATACTTGTCCATCCTTACAGCATCCCAAGCGGAAGGTGTCTGCAAATGATGGACATTAAAAAAAGTCAGATGATAGTTATTTTGTTCAGCTAGCTGAATAGCAAACCGCAATCCGGATTTCGAATGATCCGAAAAATCTGTAGTAACAAGAATTTTTTCCACTTTTTTATAATTTGTATGGTTTGATAATTATAATTTTTAGAATTTAATTAAACTGAATAGCTTATTTCTTTTTAAGAACATTCATCAGGTCTTCCAGATAATCAGTCTGCAGTTCCTGAATTTCCAACAATTTTTTATTTTGGTTGACCAACAGATGGTCGATTTTTTCACTCAGAAGCTTGATCTCCAGTTCGGCTTTCAGATTGATCTTGTAATCGTGTTCGCCTCTTATCCTGTCTTTTTGCTCCTGTCGGTTTTGGCTCATCATAATGATAGGAGCCTGAATCGCTGCCAAACAGGAAAGAATTAGGTTCAGCAAAATGAAGGGATACGGATCAAAGGGCTTAGTTGAAATAAACAATATATTGATGAATATCCAGATCATTATAAAGGAAAAAAACACGATGATAAATGACCAACTTCCGCCAAAAGATGCGACCTTGTCTGCCAACTTTTCTCCTGTTGTCAAATCTCCCTCGATTTCGTCCTGAATATTTTCGGAAAGGATGGAGTTGTTTTTTATGGCATCCATTACGTCCAGATCTATGATCTCCAGTTCTCCCCTTTCCTCGACAATTAGTGAGGTCAGGTACAATCTACGATATTGATTGAGCTCAGTAATCGAAATAAAATCTTCTTTACTGAACTCAGGGAAATTTTTATAGATCAGATCGAAGATTCCTTCCCGAAGATCTACTCCTTTTACCTCTTCAGCTTCTGGAATTTCCTGATGGCTGATGTAGCTCTTTGCCATTGTTAATAGTTTAAATTTAAGTTATTAAGTATTTAATTGGGTTTTCGTTCTCATTATATAAAAAATATGAGTGTCAGCAATTCATAATAACTTAATTTTTAACAGTTTGTCTGTCATTCTTTAGAAATCTCAACACACTGAAAATAAAGCAGTTTAGATTCCTACGGAATGACAAAATGACTGCTGATTTTTGTATTGTGAGTAAAAATGGATACTCATATAAAAAAGAAATACCAAAATGCGCCGAATTTTTATCGGTCAATCCTGATTTCCATTCCTGAAAATTTTTCATTTGTCTTTCAACCGAATTGTTCTGATATTCAATATCATTGACCAAAAAAATATCTTTCGTTTCGAGCTCGTACGGTAACCTTTCATTCACAGGAATATCCAATTCCTGAAATTGGACTTGCGTTTCAGAAGTATCATCAAAGACCTTTTGCGTCAAAAGCTGTGTTCTCTTGTAATTATTCATAACCGCTTTTTATAATGGTTAAAATCATCTTAAACCGCTCGTTGGCTTTTACAACATTTGGTTTATGTGCAGGAATTATAATCGATTGCCCTGTATTAAGAACAAAGGATTCACCATCAATCAGAATCTCCGCTTTTCCTTCTATGATTTGTGCAAAGGTGTCAAATGGCGATATTTTTTCAGTGAGACCTTCTCCACTGTCAAAGGACATCACGCTGATATTTCCAGTGGATTTTTTCAAAATGGTTTTGATTACAACAGAATTAGGAATATATTCTATAATCTCCACTGTAATATAGGCGGTTGATTTTTCGAGTTCGTTATTGTCCATAATAATAGTTGATCTGATGAATATGAAAGGAAGTATTTTACTTCTTTGCTAAATTGATATACTAAATAACAAGAAGATGCTAAATATCTTCAAGATTATGCTTTCTTTTTTCTCCTAACTGCTTGTAAAAAGAGGGAGATAGCCCCGTTACCTTTTTGAACTGATTGGATAGATGGGCAACACTGCTGTAATTGAGTTTGTAAGCGATCTCGGTAAGGTTCAGCTCATCGTAAAGCAGTAACTCCTTGGCTTTCTCAATTTTGTGATTGATGATATAATGCTGTATGGTAATCCCCTTCACTTCGGAAAATGTGTTGGCAAGATAGGTGTAATCATAACCTAATTTTTCACTGAGATAGTCTGAGAAGTTTTGCTTTGGCAATTCATCTGCGTAATGCACCATTTCTATGATGACATTTTTTATTTTTTCGATTAGAATGCTTTTTTTGTCATCTAGTAATTGCAATCCTGATTTCGTTAAGATCTCTGAAAGCTTTGACCTCTGCTCTTCACTGGTTTTTTCAGAGGTTTCTACCAATCCCAATTCTATACTCAGATATTTTATATTTAAACTATCCAACGCATCCTGAACCACCATTTTGCAGCGTAGGCTTACCATATATTTGATGTATAATTTCATAACCTCTCGTTAGTATTTGCATGGTATGATGTTGATTTATAATATTAAACAGATAGTAAGAAAGGCTTTTGCCTTAATGAAAATTCGGGAATCGTTGTGATTATCTGATCTTTGCTATCAAAGGTAGGCTATTATTATCGAGATACACCAACATTCATTGTTCTTTGTTCAAAACCTGTAATATATCTTATAATCAAACAAATAGACAAACTGATAATCGCTAAAAAAAAGCACCATGCTGAATCCTAAAGAGGGTGGAAAAATATTTTAAAAATTTGAATAAATGATTTCCTTTAATGTGGATAAAAATTAATTTTAATAAAATTAAAGTAGTTTAAAAAACCAAAAAGCACTTTTTACATCGTGCTTTTTGGTCATCATCTTAT
>Ga0209599_10000137_pt1 | contig 51861 bp, 77 predicted proteins | sample Shrwel_input2_FT_FD_187534 | JGI IMG/M metagenome (GOLD analysis project Ga0209599, IMG submission 187534) | Subsurface microbial communities from deep shales in Ohio, USA - Utica-3 well 1 S input2 FT (SPAdes) (version 2) ...
GAGGAAGACGGCCAGCCCGACGAAGCCCAAGAGTGGGAATCATTTGACCCAGACTGTTAAGGAGCAACTATGATCACAGCAGACACTATCGAAGTTCTAACTTCGTATTCACCGCAGTATCTAACCAGAGCCGCACAGTTGTCAGGCTACAAGGGTCCAAACTTCTTGGCCTGCAAGTTCCTAGGCATTACCAACGGCGGACAGTTCTGCTATCAAGCGGTCTTTCCTGTCAAGGACGGTACTGATAGTACTAAAGTATTCCTCAGCTATGACCACGATGAGGATAGGGTTATTGCTGACTATCAGTTGACAGAATGGTAAAACCGTGTTATAATTAACACTTACACAAACACACTAGGAGCATAAAATGGGAACACGAAGCACTATCGCATTGGAATTCGCAGACGGTACAGTACAGCAAGTCTATTGCCACTGGGACGGCTATCTCGAACACAACGGCAAGATCTTGTTTGAGAACTACAGCAACCCGTTCATCTTGCGTGACTTGATTGACTTGGGCGACCTGTCTAGCCTGCGTCCTACAATTGGTACCAAGCACGCCTTTAGCCAGTTTGACTTGCCTAAGGAAGAAGTTGAAGCTTTCGTTAAGCTGACTGAAGATATGTGTACCTTCTACGGACGCGATCGCGGTGAGAACGGTGCAAGTGCCAAGAAGTTTAAGGACTTCGAGGACTACAAAGCCAACCACCAGTATGAGGAATACGAATACATCCTGCGCAACGTCAACGGTGTTGCAACTTGGTTCGTATCTAAGCATGACGGCCCATATGTATCGTTGGAAGAAGCGTTGGCAACTATTTTGAAAATTGAACAAGAGGAAACAGTATGAGCGTGATGAAAGACCTAAGCTACGACATTCAAGAACTGTACATTGAGGGCTTCAACAGCCGTGCAATCGCAGAAGAACTAGGGTGCCCCATTGAGATTGTTTTGGGTGCATTGGAAGCTATGAGTGTGGCAGATGCGCCACAGGAGGATGAGGTATACAGTCCATACTACGGCGCCTAATTCAAAAAAATGGTTGACAACCAACCAAAATGGTTGTATAATTAAAATATGGACAGCGCGGTGCTGCTCATATTACACACAGACATTCACATAAGGAGATTATATGTCTAAATCATTTACCCACGCTGGTGTTTCTAAGTTGGACGGTGAGTTCAAAGTTCGTTTCGCTAATGATGCGATGCGTACTAAGGTCTTGATCAAGAACGGTCATACAGACATTGATATCATCGAACTAAAACACGCTATGAGCAAAGAAGACGCTCTTGCCTACTTGATGAGCATCGACTTCGCCAATGGCAATGCTGAGGTGCAGGCTGCACTCGAAGCTGAAGTGACCAAGCGCAGTGATACGCCTAAGGCTGCTAACAAGAGCCCTGCTAAGAAGGAAGCTAAGAAGCCTAAGAAGGCACCAGCTCCTAAGCCTACACTGGAAGGCATCCGTGCCAAGGCAACTGTAAGCAAAGCTGAAGTCGTAGCCCAGTTGGCTGACTTGGAAGACGCTCCTTACTGATCAACGAGGGGCAGTGCCAATAAGTCCCCTCTAACACTATACCGGAGTAGATATGAAATTAATTACAGTGGCAATGGAAGTTAATCCTAAAGGTGAAGTCATTCGAGAAGCGTTTACTATGGTTCATCGTTCTGTTAAGAGCGCTGAGTCTTACGCTAAGTCTTTGCCTAGGGCTTTTTCTAACAGAACATACAAAACTCGTTGGGAAGCTCCAAGGGTAAAGGTTGCTGACTCTGTTATCAAACGTGGTAACAGTTTAGAGTTCAAGTCTTATTTGTTTTAAGGCTTATCATGAGCAGATTACAATTATTTGGAAGACAGTGGGTCGTATTCGACGCACAGAACAAAGACCATCGCAAGTGGTTTGCCAACTTCAACAAGACAGGTGCTTGGGGTCGTTGCCCAGTTCGATTCGTAGTCAATGATGATCACGGTGATCTCATTACCCAAATTCAGCGCGAACTCATCGCTCATTACGTGGGCAAAGAGTTTGGCAAAATTAATAGTTGACCTTATAGGTTATCCTTGCTATACTAGTAGCAACTGTTAAGAAACAGAACTTATAAGGAAAACAAAATGAAACATTTCAATCCAGAAACAAAGACATTCAAGTTGTTCAACGCAATGTACCACGGTGAAGCCGTTACTGCCAGTGCCGCTCAAAAGCGTTTTGGCATCAAGAACATCAGCGCTGAAGTAAGCCGCATCCGTCAGAACGGTTATGCAGTCTACGCTAACACTCGTATCGCTGGCAACAATGCCAAGGTCACAGAGTATGTGATCGGTAAGCCAAGCCGTGCAATCGTTGCCGCTGGTTACAAGGCTATGTCTTTAGGTCTAGTTTAATAGATCGCTCCGAAGTCCTGGGGGTAGTGTCCCAGGCAAACCCCCGAACCCCGCCCATCGTGAGATGCGTGGGGTTCACCTTTGTTGTAAAAATACAACAACAAAATGGTTGACAAAGTGGTAAAACCTTGCTATAATAGAGACATACTAAGGAGCAAACACAATGGCTAAACTGTTAATCCAAACCCAAACATACGAAAACTACGGCGACATCGCCCAGCCCTATTGGAAGCCCAAAGGCGGTTCGGATTATGTGGTTAAGAAGTTCAAAGACTTCGGTAAGGTCACAGAGACCGTGATGGCCCTCCGCTCGCAGATCGAGTGCGACAACGAGTACTACAAAGAGAGCATCATCGGTTGGGAGATCGTTGCCGATGACTTCCTTACAGAGTTCGAACAGTCGCAGTTAGACTACGAGGGTCAGATCCGCTTCCCTGCTAAAGAGTTGGTTTGGTAATAACCCTAGTGGTTGACAGGACTTTAAAATCCTGTTATAATACAGACATACACTAACAAGGAGCAGGACATGGGATACAAGGTACTAGCAGACAGAGTTGAGATGGACCAGATGCGTGTCAAGTATGGTCCACGCAAGGGCCTAGAAGGTCCGTTCAACTTCTCCGGTCGTGTGTTGTATTATGACAACAAAGAAGGTCAGTACTACGATCCTAAGACAGACTTCTATGTTGAGCAGTCCGAGATGGACATGATCAACCAATCACTGATGAACCGATTCTTTCAAGACTAAACAAGGAGCAAAGATGCTAGAAGCAATTACACAACACGGTTTCTATGATGAGCGTCACGGTGGTCCATATGACCGTGGCACGGCAGACAGCTACTACATGAGAGAGTTCAATCCTCACTATTATGTAGGCGATACCTACAAGAGCCCAAAGATTGAGCTGGCGCAGATGACAGCCGCAGAGATCGTAGCCTACACCGCAGGCTATACCAACAACGAAGCCAACGGCGATCACAAGGAGTATTGATATGGAAATCCAATTCCGCACAGACGAGCAGAAGCGCATTGCAGACCTTATGTGGGCCTGCCAGACCAACGAAGAAGTCAATGTGCTACTCCGTGCCTTTGGCGTAGAAGCTTACATTGTGCGGGAGATGCTGATTGCCGCTACCTACGATGAAGTAGAAGATGTGGCTTTTGCACAACAAGTCCTAAAACCCTTTAGGTTGACAGGTCTTTAATTCTTTGCTATAATACGTACACACTAACACAAAAGGGAGCGCAACATGTCTAAAGTAAATTATGATTCTTTCTCCAGCTTCGACATTAACGAATGCTGTGACCACTTTGATTCTGAGAAGCAGAGCAACTGGAAGAAGATCGGCAAGTTCATCGTTGCAGATGGACAGGAGTACAATGAGGTCATGCTCAAAGACTTCGACTACGACGAGGTCAATGAGGGCGAGTGGGAGGCCTTCCACGCAGGTGTTAAGTATGCCTTGTCTAAGATGAACATTGCCTTAGATGCCGCAGACCTGCCCTTAGAGATAGCAGAAGTAGACTTGGTAGAGAGCTTTGGCTATATGTTAGTACGCACTGACGACACGCCCGAGAGCTTCGTCAAGCGGGTTATGAAGAAGCCCGTTGTTATGGTAGAGAGCTGGGTAGACTAATTGCCAGAGTGCCGGCCCCTGCCACTAGACCCTGCAACTCGCCTGGGTACTTCGCAGGGGTTGACACCGCGGCTTTTCTGTGCTATAATACACACATAAACAAACAAGGACACACAATGACACAGAAATCAATTCCGAGCTCCACAGGTGGAGTCATCACTTACACAAAGACTGGCTTGATCCACACCGCTGGTAAAGCCTACTCCGGCAAGATTGCCGCTCAAGAAGCTAAACAGAAAGGCAAATAAAATGAACAAGTATCAGAAACAAGCACTCCTAGATTTCGGTAAGGTCACATTGGTAGTGATCGCAGGTAGTTTGGCTGTGGCCGCAGTTACCTACATGGGCGTATCAGCAGGTGATCTAGTCGGCGCTCTAAGCCTGATTGCCATTTGCTATTGTGTCTACCAATTGTACCTCCTCCGTGTAGCACAATTGGAAAGCCTGGACCGCTTGAACGACATGGAACGCAAATAACCTTACTGGTTGACAGGGCTTTGAAAAGACGTTATAATACATACTTACAAACACTAAACAGGAGCGAAAGATGACAGTAGCATTTGATTTGGACAAGGTACAAGACGCTTGCAACGCCGCTGAGATGGCCGCTCGTACAGCCGCTAAACAAACCTATGCCGCATTGGGCGGTGACAAGGGTGCCTGTGGCTTTGCTTGGGTCAACGTTTGGGGTGTGCGTTCTAACAGCAAGTTGGGCAACGCATTGAAGGCCGCAGGCTTCCGCAAAGACTACACAGGTGCATTGAGCCTGTGGAATCCCAGCAAGGCCGCAGTCCAGAGTTTGGACATCTTGGAAGCTGGCGCCTATGCCTATGCAGAGGTGCTGAAAGAGAAGCTAGGACTTGAGAAGGTCTACGCTGGTTCAAGAATGGACTAATTAGAAGTTGACAGGGCTCCGGCCCTGTGCTATAATACAATTTTAAACACTAAAGGACACACTATGGCAGCCACTAAAGCAAAGCCCAGCAAAGGTACTACAGTACTAGAGTTCGATACAGATGCTATCAAGCGTCGTGAAAAGGAAGTAGCCAAAGAGTCAGATCAAGAGATCCTGGCCCGCTTGGGCGAGCGTTTTGAGATCTTGGACGAGATGACCAAGGCTGTCAAGCAAGGCGATGTCCGTGCTATGATCGTCAGTGGCCCTCCAGGCGTTGGTAAGAGTTTCGGTGTTGAGAGCATCCTGCAAAAGGACGGCTTGTTTGACACATTGGCAGAGCGTAAGCCCAAGTATGAAGTGGTTAAAGGTGCTATGAGCTCAATTGGCTTGTACGCTAAACTCTACGAGTTTGCCAAAGCAGGCAATGTTGTAGTGTTTGATGACTGTGACAGCATCTTGATGGAAGACCTGAGCTTGAACATCCTCAAGGGTGCCTTGGACAGTTCCGCTCGTCGTTTCATTAGCTGGAACACGGACAGCCGCTTGCTCCGTAGTGAAGGTATCCCCGACCGCTTTGAGTTCTGCGGTGCGGCTATCTTTATTACCAACATCAAGTTCGAGCACGTGAGATCTAAGAAGCTTCGTGACCACTTGGATGCACTGGAAAGCCGTTGCCACTACATTGACCTGCAAATGGACACGAATCGTGAGAAGATCCTCCGTATCAAGCAGGTAGTTGGCAAGGGTGAGATGCTGGCCAAGTATGAGTTCCCAGAGTGCGTCAAGGACGAGCTCATTGAGTTCATCGACGCTAACCAGGACAAGCTTCGTGAGCTGAGCCTGCGTATGGTCCTGAAGATCGCTGATCTGCGTAAGGCTTTCCCAACAAGCTGGACAGCTATGGTTAAGACTACTTGTATGAAGCGAGCATGACCATGCGTAATGTACAGCGTATCGCGGCTCTGGCTGCTATGTGGGCCGTGCTGTGGTACCTGTACTCAGACACGGACGTAGACTACGCTTGGGCAGTATGGTGTGTATGGGGTATTGCTCTAGTACTAGAACATCTAAGCCATCAAGCGGGCATTGCATTTGGCATAGAAGTCTACAGGGCTATGAGTGCAGAGCAGAAGGACAGCATCAACAAGATCATGGACGGTGAGCAATGACTACATGTACATACATAGGAGCAGTAGAAGACTACAGTGTACTCAAGCCTACATGCTGTAACCCTACAGTGCCAGGGCGTAGCTATTGTGCTGATCACTTGTTTGTAGTCTACAAGCAGGGCACAGCCGTTAACCGCCGCAAGGATAAGAGGATCGCTGAGCAGGTTTGGAACATCCAGGACGCATTCAACGAGGCTATAGCAGAGTTAGAAGCAGAGGGCTTCGACTGCTACGGTGACTCGGAGAGGCTGGAGGCCTGAGGGGCACCTGGGGTGGGGGGCATGTAAACTTGCAAGTTAGTAAGCGCTAACTTGCAAGCATGCCAAATAATCACCCCCAGTTAGACTAGATCACCAGGGGCCGAGATCTCTTCCCCTATTTTTAACTGCGCGGCAATTTTTGCCCTAGTGTAGACCCCTCGGGCTGTTCTTCATCGTTCAACTGTGCTACCACACTGTCAAAGCTGTCTTCAGCTTCCCAGGTTCCGTGTGGTGGACAGTGTAGGAATGTCACTGGTTCCACAGTTCCGTCATCTCTCACTATAGTATTGTGGTGTACGCTGACCACTAGATCTCTGCGTATAGCCAAGGGTGTGCCTTTATGTGCCGGCGTGGCATTGGTTAATTTAATGTACATAGTTGTTACAGTGTACACTATAAAACTACCACTGTATATACATTTTGGTGGTTTAAAATTTTTTTAGAAATTTTTTTTGTGTTGTATATAGAATTCTTGACATTTTGTATAAGTATGTATATAATTGTTTTCAGTACTCAACACCATGCTACACACTATCACCACACTCAACGATCCACTACTAGCCTTGATCAAGGATGATCCAGTACGCCCGGACATTCCTCCAGAGTTTAGAGTATCAGAACGTTGTTCAGTGTATGTGTTACTAGATGATGAATATAGTAAGCCACAGGCTGTGGTCTGCGTAGCACGTAAGAGTTCAGTGCCCAAAGATGTCTTAGAGTTAGCCAGTGAGGACTTAGAATTACCCACTGTGGCTGTATTCTATACTATATGGTCCTACAGTCCGGGAGCAGGGCGTCGACTCATTCAAGAAGCCCAAAAGAGCATACGTGTTGAATACAAGGATATCAAGACTTTTGTTACATTATCGCCACCCACTGAAATGGCACGTATATTCCATTTAAAGAACGGTGCTGGTATTTTATCAGTTAATCCGGACACAGTTAATTACATATATCAATGAATACATTTTATCTAGACATGGACGGAGTTGTCGCAGATTGGGACACTGCCGCTAGTAAATTCCTAGGCCGTCCACAACGAGCTCCCAATGATCTCACACACTATAAGAACACTCCCGAAGAGTGGTCACGTATTAAGACGCAACTGCGATTTTATCGTGATCTACCCTTGATGCCCAGATGTGCGGAACTAGTGGATCTAGCTCGACGTTATAGAGACGGGCTAGGTTGGGAATTGCTGTTTCTAACTGCTGTGCCCAAAGAAGATGACGTGCCCTGGGCCTACTACGACAAGGTACTATGGGCTGGGGAGCACTTTCCCGATATACCTGTACACTTTGGACCGCATAGTTGGGACAAGTATAAACACTGTAAACCTGGTGATATCCTAGTAGACGATCGACCTGATAACTGTTCTAGCTGGATTGAGGCAGGAGGCCTGGCTGTCAAAGTAGACGGCAACGATCTAGGTGCGGCTATTACCCAAGTTGGCTTCGACTTTAACCGACGTATGAGTCTACGTAGCATGGCTAGTCTAAACGCCATGGCTGACGCTATTGTGGCCAACGGTGGCTTTAAAGTTGGTACTTAATAGGCTCTGAAATTTCTTTTTTACCGCTGGCGCTTCGCGCTGGCTTCGGGCCGTTCTCCTCCCTGATCTGCGTCAAGAAAAAACCCGGGGTTTTACGCTCGGGTTTCTCTGTACTTGGCCAATGCCAGTTGTCTAGCCAGCCATAATCTAAACTTCACACGATCTGATAATTCGTCGCTGTCTTCGACTAGTTTACCAAACCGTTCAGCTACTCGATTACGGCCCCAGGTGAGTTCGTCATCGACTTCATACTCACCTTCTTCTAGACCTCCGGGATTACTTCTTGGCTGGCTCTGCAGCCTTTTTGTCGTCTTTCTTAGCAGGCTCACTTTTAGTAGCTGGCGCTGTAACTGGAGCTGTTGCGGCCTGAGCTGGAGCAGCGGCTGCTGGTTTGGCTTCTACTTTCTTTTCTTCTTTCTTAGCCGGTGCTTGAGCAAAAGCAGTAGCGGCAAATGCCAAAGTGGCGATCAAAGTTGCGATAGTTTTCATTTCTGAATTTCCTTTATATAAAAAGTAGAAGAACTATTCCCCTACATATATATAACGCGGTAGCCCCAGAACTCGTTTACAGGGTTGGACTTTATTTTAAGCTCAAACTTTGATCATGCAGATCGCCGATCATTTTCATGAGGTTTTCTATGATTTTGCTGTTACGCAGGGTCTTGTATACTAGGTTCTCAATACCGTATTCTCCGGTCTGTTTTAGGCCTAATTTGCGGTAATTTCGTAGCATTTTTAACACTTTTCTGCCGGTTTCGAGGTCATTTGATTCAATGGCTTGGCCTATGACTGTCCGCCATATTTTGCTCATTCTTACGATTTCTCGGGTGTCAATATCTGCGGGTTGACTGTCCGGTTTTTTCTTCCAACTACCTTGCCCTAGACTGTAAGTAGCACTGACTGCGGGGAAGTTTGAGTCTTCAATATATACTTCTACGGGCACGCCGTGTATGCTAATATCGTATTGTTTCTTGTAGAGCAAGCGTTTGGTATCAAATAGTTCGGCGGCTTCTCGGTCACAGTCCACTGTGTTAAAGTCTACAATAATATGCAGATCTAAATCGCTGTGTTTGGTATAGTAATAGCCCAATTGACTTCCAGTTAATACTAGATCTTTAACTTCAAAAGGAACTTCAACATATTCGACAAAGTCTCGGGCTATCCTTAGCAGAGCCGCGTTGACTTCTGGTCGTAGTTCTTCACCCTGCCATAGTAGCGGGTTAAGTTCATTATGTTCTTCAAAACCTAGATCTAACTCAAGTATACGCATAGATAGATATTTATCGATTAAATATGTTATATGATTGAACAGAATTACCGAGGCTATCTCTTAGCCGCTCATCCTAAAAGACCTGACCCGTATCTACGTAAAGGCGTCATGTTAGTACTTGATCACGACAGTGCAGGTGCTATAGGATTACAAATTAATAAACCCTACAGTGACAATGTTAGTTTTGACACTGTGATGCAGAATGTAGGCCTGCCCAATGACATAGAACAACCACTGTACAATGGTGGTCCGGAAAGTACAAATCGAATACATGTAATACACAGTTTAGATTGGTACAGTTCCAATACAACCAAGCTCACTGATCAGATTGGTGTCAGCAATGACATCAGCGTGTTGGCCGCTATATCGGACAACCAAGGTCCCGAGTACTTTAGAGTAGTAGCAGGATATACCAGATGGTTGCCCGGGCATCTAGAAGGTGAAATACTGGGAGAAGAGCCCTGGAATATTAATCATACCTGGACCTATGTACCCGCAGAAATTGAAACCTTATTTGGCTTGGACAACATAGATCAGTGGCACACGGTCATCGCTGAAAGCGGCCGTATGCAGGTATCTAGTTGGTTTTAATCTCGTTCACTGTTTAGGCCGTCTAGCATATTTCTAATAGCGGCCACTTTTAGAACTCCACTCTTGGGCTTGCTCAAATCAAAGCCCTCTTTGGGACTGGCCCGTTCCCAACTACTAGTACCGCCAGACGCTTCGCCTTCAGTGGCTGTATTGATAGCACTAGTACGTTTTAGTCCTGCATAGACACTGCTACCACCGCTGTTATTTTGGCGCTGTTGGTTAAAGCTGCCTTCTTCCTCTTCACCTAGATCTGTGATACGGAGTGTTTCTACATTAAACTCTAGATCAACCTTTTGTCCAACACCTGAACTAGAACGTGTCTTCATAAACTGGATTTGATAGCGTCCACGTTCTTTCATAGCACGTGACGTAAAGATACCAATCACATTATCCGCAGTCATAATCTTTGACAGACCACCTGAGATGTGACTGTGATCGAATTCAATTTCTTCGACTGCTGAACGATTCAGCTGTGACGCTGTAACTGTGATACATTGTGTTTCCATGGCCAAGTTACGAATCTCTTCTGACACATACTTGTCTTTAACAAACAAATCACTAGGGCTAACTTTAACACTCAGCGGCATCATTAAGTCCAAATAGTCAATAAGAATAACGTCGGGCTTGCAACCTTTCTTAACTTGATATTCTTTCAAGTAAGCACGAATGTCATTACAGTTCTTGCCTGATGGCATATACTTGACCTGCAAGTTACCTGCCTTCTTGCCCAACATCTTAACCTTGAGTTCAACATCATCGATGCTCTTAAACACTTCACGAGTACTAATCCCTGTCATCATAGAGTCTAAACGCATACTCACTAGACCTTCACTCAATTCGAATGTTAGATACAATACGTTAAGACCTTGCAATGCCCAGTTCACACCCATGTTGGCTAAGAACAAACTCTTACCACCACCAGAGCCAGCACAGAAAATGTTTAACTCACCGCGATTAAAGCCGCCATATAGTTTCTTATCAATGCTAGGCCATCCTGTGCTGATCTGTCCATTGCCATCTTTTAACTTACTTAGACGTGCCCTAGGATCTTCAAAGTAATCTGTACCCATATCTTTGTTTAGGCTGATTTGAATAGCGTCCTTGATCAGCTTCTCAACTGGTCCGTAGTCGCCCGATTCTAACAAGTCACTTGAATCAATGATTGCTCGCTCAAGTCCTTTATGTCGACTAAAGTTTTCAAACTCATTCATTAACCATTCATAATTTTCTTTAGGCAATTGTACAGGATTTAAATCGGAACCTGTGCTAGCATTAACAATATTTGCCTCAGGCATTACCTTGTATTCATCTACATATTTGGTAATAAATGATGCAATGTCTTGTAGTCGTTGATCAAAGTTTAGTGGATCAAAAATGTTTTGACAGCGAACAAATGTCTCTGCATCACTCATAAACATCTCGAGATATAGTTTCTGAATGTCGTAGTTGTAATTTGGTTTGGGTGCTTTTTCTTTACTCATCTTTTAGTGCTTCTAGTTTTTTCTTCATTAGATTTATTTTTATCTCTCCTGCGACTCTATAGTGCAAGATTGTGGTTAACGCATAGAGCCTGCCATACTTTTTTACAGCATCTGCAACGTCCTTGATGTCGTCATCCCAAGGCGGCAAACTGGCACTCCAGCCATTATCTATAGCAGCCTTGAGCATCTTGGCTCCAGGCTTGTCTTTGTCGGGTACTACAATCACTTCTCTAGCTAAAGCATTTATCCTAGCAACCTGAGCTTCGTTTGGTTCATTAGTCATGATAGCTACTCCATCTACAGCAATAGCATCAAACTGACCTTCAGTGACAATAACAAACTTTCTATTATAGTCTTGCCTATCTATGTTAAACACATAACCACTTTGACTATCTGTAAGATACTTGGGCTTACCTGCGGTTATCTTACGTCCTGTGTAGCCTACCACTTTACCGTCTTGATAAAACGGTATTAACACCCTATCTACATATCCGGGGCTAGGACTCCACATCCAATTGTACCAATCAAGATCCATACCCCGACTTAAAATGTATTCTACTATCTTGCCAATATCTTCTGCTACATCGGGTAAGTATCCAGTGTTAATCCATTCCATTACAGACATTGTTCCTTCAGGTAAGGATCTTTCTAGTAGTGTTAGATTAAATGCTTTCTTAAGTACTGGCTGATCATCTTTGATCTTCATAGTAGCCAGATTAAGTTTACCTATGTCTATCTCACTCATCCCAATCCATTGGAACAAGTTTCTTGTATTCTTACTTAACAGTTTACCCGGTGTCCAACCTGCGGCAAATCCGCAATTAAAGCAATGATAAACGAAACCGTCGTTTTCTATTTTCACGCCGCCACGAAGTCTGTCGTCTTGACGCTCACCTCTATGAGAACAGCAAGGCGCATTGAAACTTGTCCAACCACCGGATGTTAGTTTTCTTTTTGGAGGCAGTAATGCTAATAATGCAGATTGTATATCATTCACATATACAGTTTAACTTCTGTAGAGGATTTTGTCAACTGTTCCGGAGTAAGCAGTATTCCTATTGTCCACATCAGTAGGACCTTTGGCAGGAACGTGCTTGATTCGAATATATGAATATACTCCGTTAAAATTGGCATAGTCAACTCCGGTATAACCATTATAGGTTAAGGTACTGACCACAGAATAATTTTCACTGCTATCTGGAGTGTTGTCCAATGTAGCTTCAACATAAACGGTGCCTTTATATGCTGTCATGTAAATGGCTACAGTATGTAATGCCGAATTTCCATTGAATGCCGGATCTGCATAAATGTTACCGCTGTAATTTTCATACAGGCTAATCTCATCGTTCCAAACTGGATTGAATGTAGTAACTGTAGTGCTATCTTTGAGCACAGGATTCACGTCGTTACTTAAATGCAGGGTTCCGGCCATACCGTAATAAGTATTTGAATATGCAGGGGTGTAACTACCATCAGAGTCTAATAATTTTACGCTGTATTGGTAGCTAGTTCTATCTAAGTCCAGAGTATCGCTTTCGTTGAGAGTTAATAAAGCAAGCCCGCGGGTAGCAGTAGTACCAAGATCTAAAACATCTAATTCTTTCTCTACTATCAGTCGTTGGTTAACAGCATCAAACATACTGAATACAAATGTTTGGGTATTATGAATTGTAACCTTTTTCTGATCGCTGTTTTTAAACTGGACTCGAACTTGGTTCTTAATCCCTTTTTGTATTTTCAAGTCTCGTTGATACATAACCTGGTTGACTCCCCTAGTAGTAGCGTCCAAATCTAATATAACGGCGAGTGTATTTGGATATAAATAGATTGGTAAATTTTGCATAAGAGTATTTATTTAAAAATAATGAGAGATCAGTTTCAAGAAAATTTTCCCTTTATATCCTGCGTTAAATCCAATGACAAGGAGTACGTAGGCATTGTTATCAACTTCGATGACTATATTGCCAGTATCTACGATCTATCAATGATATTAGGTGAAGCAGAGCGTAAGCTATTTTTAGAAATGGGGGAAGTTTGGTGGTGGGAAAGTAATCGCAAAATACCAATAAACATTTTTCTAAAAACTGAAATGCAGGTATTTAGGCCATTTATAAAAACGTTTAATTCTAAAGATGCAGAATTAGTTTTTGGACCAACAGTTAATCTCAGTGAGATTGCAGAGAAACGTATTAAAAGAAAATCAATACAATTAGTTAGAGCAGTTAAGAGTAACCGTAACTAATACCTTCGCAGATTAAATTCATTTGTACTACTACAGCCATTGCATAGGCAACTGCATGGGCTTTCTTAAAGTAGTACTCACCATCCTCGGGCTTTGTCCAAATCGTCTCCATCACTGTCGTCCAATCTGTCCCAATCAAATGCCTCTTCGCGGGTCGTATCATAGCCAAAACGGCCGCTAGTTGGAGTATCGTCTTCGGTTTCATCTGCCTTAGAATGGAACCGTGTCCGTTGACGTGAAATAGTAAATTGCTGAAATCGTCCTGCTCTAAAAGGTCCCATAGTGGTTCAGTGTCCATTAAAGTTTTGAGATGAGTTTCATCTCGCACATCTTTATATATGCCTACATTCAAAAAATCTATCTTAAAGTACCCTCTATCCTCAGCTTTTTTATATTCTATACTAGCTGTATCAGTTAACGGATTGTACGGGATAGAATGACAATATACTCCAGTATTGTGCTTTTTAAAAGTACTATTTTCTTTCATAGCCGCAGGGACATGCTGGATAACATCCAATACTTTTTTTCTATCAGCAAAGTCAATATCAATATCCGGCAATTCGAATCTCGTCGTAAGATGGTGCGTAGTTACCGCGGTGTTGAACAGTAATACCTGCGGCTATGTTAGCAAATATTATAGCTTTTTCTATGTCTTTTGTAAAGAGATATTGAGCAGTTAGTGCAGCCAAAAATGTATCACCACATCCACATACATCCATTACTTCAACAGCTTTTGTTGGACATTCTATGTCGTGATGCGGAACCTTTGCGCCTCGGTCACCTAATGTAACAATTAGTCCAGAACATTCACTTTTAAGTCTGCTATATTCTAATTCATTAACTTTAACCCAAGCACCTTGGAAGCGTTCCAAATCTGTTTTCTTTGTATCGATAAAAACAGGAATAGAACTTTCAATAAGACTTTCAATATGTTCATAGGTTAAGAAACCTTTGTCATAATCTGAAATAACAATAGCATCATAAGAGTCTAATGAGTTAGGAAGTTTCCCTGACCATTGAACAACATTGTCTTCGTCGTCAACTCTTAAAAGGTGCTGTCCTGATCTTTTATCTATGAATCTAGTTTTAGTAATTGAAGTTCCGTTATGCACAAAGTCGGCTTCGATGTTTAAGTTTACTAGGTTACGGTGTACGTTTGCACTCATACCGGGTAGTGAAAATGTTTCTACAATTTTAACAACGGGGACAGGAGCCTCTGGGCTCAATCTATCTACTGTACCTATATTATAGATATCAGTACAACTATCACCGATCAGTAATACGTTGTATGATGTTTGTTGTTGAGTATCCATCTACTAGTTCCACAAATTTAATTTCTTTACAATACTTGGCACCTACAATAGGTTTACCTCGGTAGTCACTGCCCTTGACCATTATGTCTGGTTGGTACATTTCGCAGATACGTTCTAGGTCTGCTTCGGAATCAAAGGTCCAAACTGCATCAACAGCTTTCAAACCATTCAACATAAATTGTCGGTCATTTTGATTATTGATGGGACGATCCTGGCCTTTAAGTTCTGCAACTCTTCGATCAGTGTCTATACATACTAGAAGAAATTCTCCTAGACTTTTAGCGTATTCAAGTAGTTCAATATGACCTCGATGTAAGATATCAAACGTACCATTGACTATAATTTTCATAGTTGACTATCACCTTTGGCAACACGATAATTATCTTCTACACTATCGGGTGTGCTAACTTCTATAAGTGTTCCTGCTTCTAAACAAATGACCTGATGTGGTAACAGTGGAGGATTATGCCACGTATCGTTTTCATTTAGAATATGTTCATACTGAGTTGCATTGGCTGTATTAATGCAGATAACTTTAAATTTTCCGTTCAATACATACCATGTTTCATCTTTTACACTATGGAAGTGCATACTAAATTTTGCACCTGTGTTAAACTTTAAAAGTTTTCCGCAGTACTTATCGTTGGTAGCAAATATAAATTCACTGCCCCAACCTTTTTCTACAAAACCTTCTAATCGTGTCATGCGGGCATCTCCAAAAATCTGTGTAGGAAACTTTCTAGGTAGCAACTATATTCTTTATCGGATCCGTGCTCACCGTAATAGACCCAGGTCTTTCCTTCTACCTCTACTACTGCTTTAACATAGAATGATTTAACGTGACCACTCCACCATTTACTACCAACCTTGGGTATCATTATAATTCTCCGCTTTCTGCTAATTTTAAAATTAAGCTATATTGTTCGTAGGCTTTCTTTACCGCAGGATATTTGTTTTTCAAATACTTTTCATGTTCTTTTTGTTCCATGAGCATTTCAAACATTTGATAATGCCCTTGTCGTTTCATGTTGTTAAAAACCTGCGCTTCAAAGTCTGCAATTTTTTCTAATTCACTTTCAGCAATCTCTACAGTATACAATGGCTCAGTATCATATACAATATCAAATCGATCCTGAACTATATTATAGTCAGCTGGATCCCTAAAGTAGGACATATTAACTTTATTGTAGCGATGTGCTCGTTTATTTGTATCAAGTACACGAATCTGATGCTGTTCACAAAACTTTTTTATATTTTCCATAATTAGACATAGACTTTATCATCTCCACCTGCGGGAGTTTTTACTCCTATAACAAACGATGGTTCGAGATAATTTGAATCGTTTATTTCACCAGGCTCTAGAACAATGATATCACCTGCAATATACTTAGTGCCATGGATGATACAGCTCCCTGAGATTATGAGTAAAGTCTCGGTACATTTAGTGTGATAGTGAGCCTTGATAGGACCAACTGGTTCCGGAGTATAACATACTTCGGCTAGATCTGTTTGAACTGCGGCTTCAGAGAATGATCCAACAAACCAACCGCGTTCACCTGTATTTTCTAATTTAAAATGTTTCAAGACCACCTCAATATAAACATTGTAGCATCTCTAGGATCTTCGAACAACCACTGCCCTTTAACTAACTTGTAATCGCCTTGAGCATTTAAGTGTATCCATTCTGCTGTACGACTATACCAGTCTTCAAATCTACCAGACAACATTCCTATGTCTGTAAACGCAGGGTTGACGGTGGTCTTGATCCAACCGTCATGTGTTAATACAGCAATCATCATATCATCTAGCAGTGCTTTATCAATCTCACGAGCCATGTCTTTGCCCATCTGATCTAAAATCTCATCTTGCAAACTACTAGTCATGACCACCTCAAGATAAACAATGTTAAATCTTTTTCATTCTTAAAGTAGAACTTGTCTTTCTTTTCAAACCATCTACTACCGCTATTCCCAAAACGCTCTTTGCACCATGCCTGTGCCTGTTCATTTAGATCCAGTGGTGTGCTTTCTGTGCGGGCAATTTCGATCCAGCTGTATTTCATACCCCAACCGGTTGCTTCGCCAGTTTTCATAGGACGCTGTTCGTGGTCAGACCCAATGTTTAATCCACCTATAACAGAACTAATACTAGTCATTTAATCGCCCCACCTTAATGCAAACCAGGTTGCTAATTTTTCTTCGTAAAATCTAAATTCAACATTCTTAGGTATTTCACCAATCATTTCGTCCCACCTAGATTGATGATAGGCAAAATCAAAATCTTTGCCTTGTACCATTCCGTTGGCTCTCATTGAACGAACAATGTCTATAACTTCATTAGGATCTTTATCTAATAGTTTAATCACAGTCATTTAACTCCTGCCTCGCTGAGTATCTCTTTAACTAGTGCAACATCAGCAGGAAATTCTTTAAATTTCTTTAGCCAATACTTGATGTCAAACGCAGGAGCAATCATGGCTAATTGCTCATCATTCATCTTAGCTGCCATGTCTTTACCTGAGGTACAATTTAACAAAACCCAACAACTGATTTTGCCGTTAACAATATCATGAACTGCTTTATTAAGACTAACATAGTTAAAGTAATGTGCAAAATTTGCATTATGCTCATCACCCCATTCCATCATAGTTTGTAGAGTTCTTTGTACTGCGGCTTCGACTGGCTCAGTTTTTATCATCTCAAATAGATACTGTTCATAGAGTTCATCTCTGCACCAGTGGTCTAACTTAACGCCACTCTTAATAACAAAGTCAATAAACTTAGCAGGATATAATGGATTTACATTATTAACAAAACTGCCAAATTTTACAAAGGCATTATAGTAGGCGCTGTTACAAAAGTGGTCATAACTCTTAGGAACTTTAGCACCTTGCGTAAGTTGATAGAATCTATTATAGGCCATAAAGCCTGCTTGAACTCTCTTCTCACTTTCTTGTAATGCTCTGCGTTTTCTTTCGCACATATGAGCAACAAGAGTCTTTTCTTTCATGAAACTCTTACTGCAATGTACACAAATAAAAGGCTGCTCCACAAGTGCTATCATTGATATTCTTTTCTATCTTTTTTATCAAAACCCATTTTGTCAAACAGCTCTATCTTTTCTTCATCTGTCATTACACTGGCTAACAATTTAATCTCATCCATCTTATATGTTGGATGTAGGATAGCCAACAACTTTTCAAACTTGTCAAAGTCTGCCTTCATAGCAGGCAAGTATGGATGGTAACTTTTAATACCTGCGCCAGTGGCAGCATACAATAACCAAAGTAATTTTTCGTGGTTCTTACTCAATGTCCAGTGGTGCTTATTAACCATCTCATTGGTCATCTCAACAAACCATTCTTGAATATCTCTGTCATTAGATCCTACACTACTGACAAATCTTAACAGTACATACGGACTAAATTCTTTCAATTCTGCGGCAGTGAGATTGTCATAAAATTCGTAGTTCTTACTGTCAACAGCAGACAACACTCGAGTTAAATCAAGTGCTCTTTTCTTTGGTTCTTTTTTAGGTTTTGCTGTTGCCATGTTCTTTACTTAGATGATAAACGGTCATTAATTTTTCTAATGCAATTTTTATTGCAGGATTAGTTTCGGCCATTTCCTGTATTTCGCGCCACTGTACATATTCTTCAATACGCATGCCGCCGCCAGGACTGGTAGAACCAATACCGAGATTACCACTAGAATCAATACGCATAACAGCTTGCGGAAGAACTGACGCTACTTCTTGGGCAAAAAATCCATATGTCATACCGGATGCCAATCTACTGTTTCCTTGTTCTTACTTAGATGATATATTATTATACACTGTTCTAAGGCTTTTTGCAAGGCAGGGTTTGTCCGGGCTTCGCGGCGTATATCGCCCCAAAGTTTATCTTCTTTGATATGTTCGTACAATGGCCGCCCATCTGGTGTCCTTGGGTCTTTTTCATTTTGATATTGATAGCCGATTAATTTTCTAGATTGGACTGGAGCACCTACTTCTCTGGCGTAGATCTCTTCGCCATTGCGTTCATAGATATATGTAGCGCCTGGTGTTAATGTACCCATAATTTACCAACATTTAGTATAATCTACAATTTCACTTTGACGGCTCACTTCTTTGACAAAGTAAGCACACATCGGTTTGTCACCACCGGTTAGGGGAGTGCATAATAGTTGTCCAGGTTTCATTTTAGGGAAGTACCATTTAACATCTGGATATATGTCTATGATATCTATCTCATGAAACTCTGGCCTAAATCCACTAATAGGATTAAAACAGTAGGTCTTAAATCCACGATCATTTAAACTTGTAAGTGGTAACACTTCCATGTCTGGACCTTCTGGATCACCGACGACTGTACACCAATCTAATGGCATGGTAAGTTCATATGGTCCAATCTTCAGTACGGCTGCTGGCCCTGTAAAACTCTCAAGGAAGATAAGAGGAATAAAGAAATAATCAGGATTTTGATTATCGCTGTTATCTAGTACTGAGAATCTTAGATCCTCATCTACTTCCTCTGGTAGGTCATTGAGATAGAATGTTTTGTTTTCTAATGTTAAAATTTGCATTATTGATATTTCACTTTTTGAATTTCGAACGGATACTTGGCTTCTTTATAAAACTTCTTGCGTTCTGTAAGATGCCTCTTCGCGTACTTTGTAGATGCCGTAAGGTCCCAGATTTGGACGAAGTCCTTGTCGTCTGCTTTTCTAATGCCTCGCCCAATGCTTTGTATAACCCGGACAAAGCTCTTTCCGGGCTCAAGAAGAACCATATTAAAAATACGGGGGATATTAATACCCACAGCGGCCACACCGTAAGTCGCCACAATAATCTTGTTGTCAGCAGTTTTAATTTCGTCATACTCGTCTTTTCTATCTTTGGTTTTCATAGAGCCCGAGACAAAAACGCTGTCTGGAATATTGTTAATGATTAATTGACCGGACTCAATTCTATCAACTAATACTAGAGTGTTGCCTGTTTCTGCAATGCCATTAATAAGATTGCTGATCCAATTCATACGTGTTTCGTCGGTGACTAGATATTTTAATTCACCTGCATAGCTTTCAAATTCTTTCCACTCTGCTGTCTGAATAACTGTTACATGACAATCACTGAGCACACCTTTTTCTTGAAGTTCGTGTGCTTTAACACGATGTACAACTTCACCTAAACTGGCACGTAGAGCCTGAAATTCGTGGTCTGCTTTAGGTACTGTTCCTGTTAATCCCCAACGTATGGGTGCGTTGGACAGATTGCGTGTTAAAAGATTCTTTAACACTTCTGCCTTGGCCATATGTACCTCATCAACCATAACACAGCTGACACCGTCTAACAATTCAGCTAGACGTAACAGTTGTTCTTCACCGTCAAATTCCTTGGAACCTTTGTCTAAAATGTTCAAACTTTGCCAGGTGCAGATTGTATGAGTTTTGTCTAAGTTCTTTCTGTCGCCGTAGTAAACACCTACGTCTAATCCGCAGTTAAGAAAGTCTTCTTCAGTTTGTTCGACAAGACTCTTGTTAGGAACAATGGTTATTGTTCGACCATATTTTTCACAAATTTTCGCCAAAGTTGCGGTAGTAATCGTCTTGCCAAAACCGGTGGCAATTTCTTGTATGCACTGGGGATTTTCTAAAAACTTATTGATAACTTCAACTTGGTCATCACGCAGTCTAATCTTTTCTCCGGCAAATCGATGACCTACAGGCCATGTTTGATCACCCCAAAATTCCTCAGAAATTTCAGGGAAACTTAGGGCTGTTGGACGTCGATGATCTTCTAACTCGATGTAATAATTCTTTGCTTCAAGATATTCAAGGACCTGCGGCAGCATACTCATATAGGTAGTACCACCGAGACCAAAAAAGCTGATGCTGCCATCCCATCTTCCTAGCTTGTAAGCTGGTCTATACCGTGCAGTAGGGTCTTCATACTTGAATTTTTTGACCAAAGCCTTACGTGCATCAAGATCTAAATTTTCAATCTTAACGTTAACTTCGTCTTTAATAATTATTTTGCAGGAGGCCAAAATCTAAGGTCCTTGTTTTGTTGTTGTCTAATACATTAATCACGTTATGGTGCCAATTTAGCAAATTTTTGATGGAATAGTGAATATTATAAAAATTAAAATTCACTACACAATTAAATTTTATTTTTTTGTCGAGAATTGTCTTAGGAACTTTACTACTGATAAACACTGCCTTAGTTTTTTCACTAATGCTAGAATTTAATTTCTCTTCTCTAACAAAATTATTGAATTTTTCACCAGTTTCGTTGGGTAGCCTAAACAGCACACTAATTTCTTCATTAGAAATTTCATTAACTTTTAAAAAGTCTAAAGATTTTTCTAATTTTTCTATTTCACTGCCGCCTGGAATTACGAACAAAGCCGGACCCATAAATTTTACAATATCTTTGAGAGAAAAAATACCATTTTCTTCCAAATTTATTGACATATTTTCACCAGGATCAGTTTGTAAGAATTTTTTAACCACAGGATCCGCATTTTTCCACTCATCAGTTTGTTCAATGGTTTCGTCCCAGGTAAAAATTCCTAATTTTCTTGCCTTGAACAAATTTTCAAGGATGTTTGAATTAGTGGGTTGAGCTATTTTTTCAGAAATATTCAAAAATTTCAGATTTTTGCCATCGAATGATAACATAGGAATGTATTGCTCAATGTTAGCTTCAATTTCTCTGATTTGATTTTGATAATTTTCAAATTCTTCATCAACTATGAAATTTTCTTCAATAGCAACACGACCTAAAAATGTCAATGACCGCTCATCTAGTGAAAAAATCCATGCTTTATGCTCGGGATCCCATTGTGCCATGTTTAGCTTGGGCTTTTCTTCTCTAATTCTTGCCAGCAGTGATTCGTTAAATGGAAATTCTAATTTAATTGTTTTTCCAAAGTTGGAATGTTCAAACATAGCAATACGTTTGAAGGAAGACACTAATCTTCTTGCCAGTCTAAATGACGGATTTTCCAAAAATGGCAAAATATCCTTGCCAAAGATAGAATTTAACTTTGCTACCTGTCTTTTAAGAATTTTTACAGACAATAATTCTTGCTTTTCTGTAAAACCTGAGCCCCGGGATATTTGATCGTGAAAACTGTATATCAATTTTGAATCATATGGATTCATTGACACATTACGGCTAATGGCAAGGGCAATAATTAGGTCTTCAATATACATAAAGTTATTATAACATAAAATAAAAAGGAGAGCAAGTCTCCTTTTTGATTACAGCACTACGTCTTCTAGTCCAGCTGTTCGAAGTTTGATGATATTACTCAATTGCCATTGTTTTATATCCAAAGCCTTGACAATGCCCAACCACTGATTTCGTAGCATGGCAAATTCGTTGATAATTTTTTCCATATCAACAACATCTGCTTCACCATCGACATATTTTTCAACGTCTCGACTGCTTAGTGCTCTTTGATAATTCTCTAGATATTTTTTAAATGCTTTACTACGAGTACGTCTTAATTCAATGTTCAAATATTCCAATACAGCTTCGATTTCTTGAAGTTGATTGAAACGTTGTTCAACAATACCGGGTAAATGGGCTGAGGCTTTTTCCACGTTGCCGTGAATCTTAACCTCATACCTTGCAGAATCTAGTTCTTTATAAAAGTGCTCTATGCAGTCAGGAAGGAACGATATGTCTTTGCTTACTTTAGAGTACCATGACATACTCAGTCCATGTCTTCACCGTAGTCGTAGTCTTCTTCGTCGATGTCTTCTTCGTCATCTTTGTTTTCATCTACAACTAACTGGATTGCATTGTCTAAGTACGTATCATATCCCATCAAACTTTCAAGGACTGACAACTCAACATCTTTACCTAACAAAAAGTCAACGTATTGATTAGCGGCAACTTCTTTGTTTTTATCAGAGACATATTCTCTGAATGTATCCCATACTTCTATGATTAGATCTTCTTCCATTATGCCTCCTCGGTGTCTTCACTTACTACTGGATCTACGGACTTTTCACCATTCTTGGAAATGTCTTCCATCATAATGGACAAGCCTTCTTTCTCGTTCTTTTCCCATGCCTTGCGGAACTGTTTGATGACTTCGCCATCTGTAGTTGTGTAAACAAGACTGTTGCCTTCTTTCTTCAACATACCTTTGGCTTCGAACAAGTCAACTAAACCGCTATGTGGACTCATACCTGTTGAATACGGAATCTCAACTTGTACAGCTTCGAAAGGTTTAGCATAACGAGTTTTCATAATCTTACAAGCAGAACGAATACCGTTAACTGTAGTAGTCTTATTACCATCTGCATCTGTTTTCAATTTCAACTTACGCATAGCAACTACAATAGAGCTTGCATAGATGAAACCTTGTCCACCGCTAATCTTATCGTCTGGATCAAACATGTCTTGCGATGCATAAGTGTGATTTGTACAAACCATACCCACGTTCCAAGAACCAAACATGTTAACACAGTTACGAACAAGACTTGTAAGTGCCTTAGGCTTACGGCCCATGTCACCTTTCATTTCACCTGCTTCGAACTGATTAACGTCTGTAGGAGTTAACAACATACCCAAAGAGTCGATTACAAATAATACCTTAGGACGAACGTCCTCAGCCATTGTTTTATACTCTTTCATGAATTCAGAAATAGTTTTAGCTACGTCATCAATCATGGCCATGTTAAGTTTTAGAAGTTTATCTTCACTGGTGTCAACACCTAGATCCTCTAACCATTTCTGATCAAGAGCATTTTCACTGTCAACTAGAACAACATAGATACCTTGTTCCTGTGCCGCTTTAATAATGTTACCGGAACAGATATATGATTTACCTGCTCCTGATTCGCCCGCAAAAACTGTTACTTTGCCCAGGGGAACTCCCTTGTAGAAGTCCCCTGAGATAAGATAGTTCAGGGCGTAGTTACCGGTTGAAATCCAATCGGTAGGGTCATTAAACCCAATTCCTAAGCCATCAATACTTTTAGTGATAGACTTACGGAACTTCGATATATCGAAGGCCTTTCCCATGTCTATCTCCTATTAAGTACTTTGACGATTGCGAATCATCGCAATGATATCTGCGGCTCTGCTAGATGCTTCACCACCTGCGCTCTCAGCTTTTGCGGCTGGAGGAGTGAATGATTTCTCTGCTGTTGCAACTTCTTCTTCCCAGGGTGCAGCCTCTTCGGCTACAGGTGCTGGTGCTGCCTTAGGAGCAGGTGCGGCTGCTGGTGCTGCCTTAGCGCCACCTTCATCTGCATCGCGGCCACCAAAGCCTGCTGGCTTAAAGTATTGGCTCCAACGATCTGGATCATATGCTTCGCCATCAACTGATGCTTCAAACATTTCTTTGATGACTTTAAGTTCAACTGCGCCTGGCTTCTTAGGTAAGAAGTCTGACAATTTGAACAAACCGTGTTGTGCAATAGCCGCTTGTTCTTCTTCGCTCAATGCACGTTCACGACGAGCCCAAGTTGAAGTAGAGTAGTCAGCGTAACCACCTTTGCTAGTTTTAGCAATCTTAAAGTCCAAACCACGAACGTAGTCTGTTGGCAATTCTTCGATCTCTGCATCCATTAGTGCGTTCTTAACAATGTTAAAAATCTGGCTACCAATGATGAATCGACGAATTGGATTCTCTGGAGTACGGTCTTCTTTGAACTTGCTGTCAACAACAAATCCTTGGAATAAGTAAGACTTTTTCTTCCAGTACTTACGACCCATATCTTCCAAGCTCTTGTCTTTGAACCAAGGACGAACCTCAGTAAGAATTGGACAGGTCTCACCCCACATTTCCATACATGGGACTTGCACAGTCACGGGCTTAGAATTTGTTTCACCTTTAATTCCAGCAAAAGGCAATTTGATCATTGCTCGCTCTAACCAGAAAAAAGTGTTGTTTGTGTCGCCATCGGGCAAGAAACGAACTGTTACGTTTGTGTTTTCTGCGATGTTCCAGTGTGGAAAAATTGCGTTGTCGCCGCCGGATTGTCCGCCGGTTTGTTGTGCGCTCTGTTGAAGTTTTGCGCGAATTTCTGCTAACGTTGCCATAATAATGTTTCCTTAATAAAGTTTTATGTGCCGCTTTCTTAAAGCCAACTGACTAAAAGAAAAACTGTGCATAGAGTTAACTATACACAGTTTTATTTATGTTTGCAACCTAAAAGGTGCAGATAATATGGTTTATTTTGCCAATCCGGATAATTTCATAATTGATGAAAGTTCTTCACTCATTCCCAATTCTGCCTTCTTACGGGCTAGACCTGCTGAGCTTGTTGGGCTATTGGTTTTTTCTTTTTCTAAATCTTTGGTAGACATTTTCCAGTCGCCGCCTTGTTCCTTGCGCTTGTATGCAGGAACTTGACTCTTGTCTGGACCACTTTCATTTGGTCCGCGGTCGTCTGGAACGCCAGCGGCCTTCAATGCATCTGCTCGATCACCGTAACCTTTAACACCTGGCTTGATATCTTTAGATGCCTGTCTAATCGCTGCCTTTTCTGTGTCAGAGGCATTGCTAGCATCAACGTGCTTCATTGTTGTAGAAGCTTGATGACTTTCTCTACCTTCAACTTTTGCCTTAATGTTGCCCACAAGTTCTTTTAGTCTTGCTAATCCGTCATCACCGTTAACTTGTGTGCCATGACGTTGTTGCCATTCTTGTGTTAGTTTGTTCATAAATTGTTCTGCCATTTGAGCTGCTTGTTCGCCTGCTTCTTCTCCAAACTTTTCACTGATAGATTTCTTAACATCTAGTACAATGCCTTCGCCACCGCGGAATGGTCCAACTTCTGGGTTGTCACGATTATAAAAACTCTTAACAATCTTAGCAACTTCTTGTACCATTGAGCTAGTATCTTTACCTTCAGCTACTGGAGGTTGTGCAGGAAGCGCCTCAGGAGCAGGTGGTGGCACTTCTGCTGGTGGTTGTTCTTGTCCTGAACCAGTTAGGCCTAGTGCTACTAACAGTTCTGGGTAGCTTTCTTGAGCCCACATTTTTAAAACTTCCATAGGATCAGCAGATGGATCTAATTCAGATGCTGATTTAAATTTATCTTCTAAGTCAGAATCAGTTAGACCCAAGCCGCTGAAAAATTGCCATGCTGTTTGACCGTCAGGACCTAATTCTAGTTCGCCGTTAGGCAGTTCATTCATTGCTTGTTTTAATGCTTGAATTTGATCATCAGTTAGTTGACCTTGCTCAGTTGCTTCTGCCCATTCTTCAAATTTGCTAAATGCATTTTCTTTAACACCAGTTCCGCATACGCAAGGGTCTTCCTTGCAATCTGGACAAATGTCTGTTTCTTCATTTACATATTCTTCTAGGTCTACTGTATTTGTTTCTTGCATGATTTTGTGGATCAATGGAAAGAAACTTGCTAGGTCTTCTTTGAAATTTGTTTCTGTAAATTTTGCCTTGTAGGTTTCCATAGTTACAGGATCTAGTTCCATTAGGTCATCGCCCTGGTCTACTCCTGCTAATTCTGTTACCCATGATTCATAATGATGACGCTTGCTTAGTGCTTCGATAGTTGCTTTTAGTTCGTTTAATCGGCCTACGGCCCTTTGTGTAATTCCCATAGCGTCATCATGCAAACTTGTGTGTTGTACTTGTCTTTGGAATTCTTGTAGTTGAGCAATCTGTTCACTCATACGAACAATAGCCTTGCCGGCCGGGTCGTGCGGAACACCACCATGGTCAACGTGTTGAGCCATAGCAAATGCGCCAGCCGGATGAATGAACGGATATTTGAATCTTTCACCGTCTCTGTTTTGAATATAAATTGCCTTGATGTTTTTACGTTGGCTGCGAGCACCTGGATACATTTCGTCAACTGCTTTGTGATGTCTTACAATGACTTCAGTTGCGCCCTTAACTGCGCGGCTAGTTTTCTTAGAACTCTTTTGGTTCCAACGTGATTCGTTCATGTTCATAGTAGGGTCTTCTTCCTTAGGGGCTTGCGTGGCAGCAAGATGTTGAAAATCGTTTCTGTCAAGATTTGTCTTAGCGATGTCGCGTGTGTCAAACCGCAGTAATCTACGCATGGCAAACATACGCATTTCTTTTAAAAATCCGTACCAAACTTGTTTGCTAGGATCGTCTTGATTTTCTGTAATACCTTGGCTGTAATAAATCTTTAAGCTACCTAGGTCGTTTAGGCTGATGCTAACACGACCTAAATTCACGCCTTCGTTGACAAAGTCAAAATCAAAGAAACGTGCTTCTGCAGGGTCAATAGTAACTGCTCCTGTTTCATCGCCCATTTCTAAATTAGTGAAACGGCTGCGAACTTTGTCAAACAGGTCTTGAGAGATTAATTGGATAGCTTTCATATTAGTTATTTATTAATAATTGCTGATGTAGATGGGCATGGGCATGATAAACTCGTCCTCGCGTTCTTCTCGCATTTTGTCGTAGATAGCAGGATCCCACTCCTGTAGCATCAGGGCCATGCGTATAACCAACAATGTAGCACTAACTAGGTCGTCGTGTAGGCCTACTTTAGCTTCAAAACTAACGCCTTTTGCAATGTATCCTTTAAGTTCGCTGATTAACGGCTTACTTCTAACTCGGAATCTTTTGCTTTCTATTAGGTGCTTTAGTTTGGCACAGGCATTAATTTTACTCGAGTTTGTAGTGTTAAATCCTTTACGGAATCTACGTACATGCCCTTTCTTAATAGGTTCACTTAAGAACAGGCCCGGGATACTCTCTTCGCCAATTTCTTCAATGGCAACTAGAGCAGCCTCGCCAATGTTGTTATTTTCTACTGAATAATATATGCTAGACTGAACACCCTTAGCGGCACATTCATCGTTAATAAAGTTAGCAAGATCTCTAAGAATACGCACCTGACCTTGAATAGTTGTTAAGTTATGTTGCCACTCTCCTACTTGTTCAAAGCTAGGTATTTCTAAAATCTGTATAGCTGCAGGGTCACCGCCTGTACCTAGGCTAGGATCTAATGCTAGTAAATAGGTACTCATTGGATTAACTTTCTTATACCAACGAGCTTGACCCATCTTCATAATGGGTTCGTCACCTTCTAGACCTGCAAGACAAATACTGTTAATCAATGTTTCATCAAAGACCAAGAATTCACAATCGTGTTCTCGTTTAAAACGTTCTTCACCAATACGACTACGTTCTTCATTGGCCCAGTTTTCATCACGATCAGGGTGCTCATTCCAGTATGCACGGAATGGAAAAAATCCGTTGCGTCCTAGAGTCTGCTCGTTACCAAACTCATCAAACTTATAATTTGCTTCTTTCCAAATATTAGCAAACTGGTCTTCATCACTGTTAGGAGTGCTTGTAATAATCGCTTTACCACCAGTGGCTAGTGTAGGCGAAATAGAAGTCCAGAATTCAACGGCAATGTTAGGTTCAACGAACGCAAACTCGTCAGCATATAGTAATGACAGTGACAAACCTCGACCAGTTGTTTCAGTTGTTGTCTGTGCAATAATACGGCTTCCGTTATCGAATTCAATACTTTGTTTGTTGTAACTCTTTACACCGCAACGAATATGATTAGGACAAAGTTCGTAAGCATATCGAATACGTGACATAATTTCTTGGGCACCTGTAAACTTGTGCGCGGCAACTAGAACAGTTGCATCAGGTACAAACATAGCGTACCACAACAAATATCCTGCGGCTGTTGTTGTCTTACCTGTTTGGCGAGGGAGTAAGTTTACGTTAAATCGATTTCCATGATAACTGTCAATTAGCCTGCGTTGATATTCAAAAGGCTCGTACTGTAACTTACCTTTAGTAGGGTGTTGAATATAAAAAAAGTTATCAAGAAAATAGTGAGGTCCGTTAGTTGGGTCCGTGCATTTCAGCAGATCTTCAATATCTTTTTCAGTATACTTGTCAGCGCTGTATGCAGTCTTAACTAGTTTGTTATCCGTATATGCCATGCATTTATTTAATGAAAAAAATAGACCCCGAAGGGTCTATTTGGTAAAGGTAAAACTTATCAGTTTTCGCTGACAAACCTTTTGTATTGTGCAAATAGATCTGTTACTGCTTCGTTCATATCTGCGTATGCTTTTGGACTTGTTCCGTCCATTCTATCGCCTTGCCCTGGCTGATTCTCTTGATGTGCAAACTGGTTTGCATCGAACTCATTCTTTTTGTTAGGGTCAGATGGAGTGTTGTCATACTCGTCAACTGGCTCTTTCTTTTCCATGTCATGATCATCCATGTCGTGATCACCGTCATTGTCTAGGTCGCCGTGTGCTTTGTTAACATCATCACCGCCTTCGTCATCGCCATCCATTGGATTTAACTTGTCAATAACACTACGCATAGTATCTGCTGGGCTTCCGCTGCCTGCTGGCTCTAGTGTTCCCGGTGCTGGTGGTGCATTGTCTAATGGAGGAGATGCTGATACAGGTTTGTTTTGACCTGCAAGTTGCATGATAGTAGCTAACATGTTGCTTAGTTCATCACCGCTGCCTGCTGACATGTTAATGCTTGCTGGCATAGATGGCTTCTCTGGAGCAATGTCCATGCCCATTTCTGGAACCATACCTGGCATCATACCACACTCTTCAACTTGCTGACTTTCCTTGATAATGTTAGGATTGTCGGCATCTAGTTCTGCCAATCTTTTTAGTACGTCAATCATTTGCATATTATTTTCCTTTGCCACTTATAGGGCCAATGTTTCCTGGTTCTGCATCTGTATTGAACTTGGCAGGACCGTCTGTGGGAATTTCTTCTCCACGCTCGCGTCTTTGTAATTTCAAGATATCATTCAATTCTTTGACAAATCCACTGTTGTATTTGTCACCGTAAAAATCTTCCATTTGAGCATTAGGAGCTTCTTTGTAATCTGGATCAGCTAACAAAGCGCCTTCTCTTTTAGGTTCAATATTTTGATATTCTTCAGTAGGTTCCATAGGACTGCGAACTACTAAATGTTGTTTACCTACACCAAGACCTGAACTTAGATATTCTGTTAGTTCAAATTGTGTAGTTGGATAGTCTAATACAACTTCATAGATATTAACTTCGCAATTTTTAACTTGGGGGAAATCTAATGGTAGCGCTTGAATAGGAGTCTTTGATTTTTTGAATCCTGCTGGAGCATTGCCTGTAGTGAAACGGCTTAGTAAGCTCTTCATAGTATCTTCTTGCTCAGTGGTCATTTCGCCGGCAATTTTGATACGGAAGTCATACTTCTTTTTAGATTCGGTTAGGTGTTCTTTGAATGATTTCATAGTGTATTATTTATTAAGATTCTTTAGTTTCTCCAGGATGCTATTACGATCTGTAATAATATATCCTTCGCCCTCAACGGTATTTCCGCTACCTTCACCGTGTTTTTTGTCTATGGCCAGCTTCTTAAGCTGTAAATCAACCATCTTTAACTTCTTATCGATTTTGTTAGTTTTAGCTGTGATAGCGGCATTCATCATCTGTGCGGCTACTTCAAACATACGAGAACCGTAGCGTGCTTCTACGTTCATTCCTAGGTCCATTAAGTCATCGTAGGCTTTTTCAGCTTTGTCTGCAAGTGCATCTAGCTCTGCATCACTGATATCTCCCAGCCCTTTTACACGAGGTAACGCGGCTGCAATCTTATCAAATTCTTCTAACTTTTCTTCTAGATTAATTGTAGGCACTGGACTTACATCAACTGCTTCTGCTTGAATAACAGGCTCAGCTGGTTCTATGTTTAAGAGTTCTTCTAACTTTTTTGTCATATTTTTACTTATTCCGTTTTCCACCATTCTGGAAAATATCGCTTTCGTTGACAATCCTAAACTTAATGCCCTGCTGACTGCACCAATCTGCGGCTGCTGACCATTTGGCTTGATTCTTAATAAACTGTGCTTGATTGTAGGGGTTTTTACCCACACGTTCTTTTAGGGTTTGATTAGCAGGTTTTATTTCTACAATCTCAACGTGCTTTTTCATATTCTTATCGACATAAGAAATTAAGAAATCAGGAACGTATATTGTATGCTTGCCAGTTAATGGATCTCTATAAGGTATCTTTACACTTTCACTGGCCCACTGCTGTATGCTAGGATTGTTATCGCAGAAAGTCATAAATGTGAATTCCCAAGAACTTCTATACCTAGGAGCACCTTGTCCTATATATTTTTCGGGATTTTTTATTTTATAAACACCCTGACTAAACTTTAAGCTCATGCTACAATGTTTCTTTGAATTTCAGGATGTGTTTGGAATTTTTCAGCGTAACCTAGACTGCTACTTTTAAATCTATTGTAATTTAGTATCTCAGAAACTAGTCCAGATAACTGTACGTTGTCTAATCCTTTTAGTGTATCTAAAATTTGCATAGGATTATAGCCGTCTTGTTTGGCCTGTCTAATAATTGTAACAGCAATAGATTCTGCGGCTACTTCGCCGAAATCTCTATTAGTAAAATAGCCCTTCATAGCGGCTAGTACAGATGAATTAATTTCAACTGGTGCACTCATATATGAGTCAAATGCTTGTACTGTTGAGTCTTGAGATTTACTAACAGGGATGTTAGAATAATTTTGATTCATAATTACCTTTTAGGAGGAAATATAAGTGCGGCAGGATTTGCTCTAATCTTCCCGTCAACACTGGTATTAAACGCTTTGAAGATGTTGATACCCACCCCGCCTGGCAAATTGAACACTCCTGGATTGTATTCCGTGCTTGGAGGTGTATAATATTTTCCTGGAGATGTTTTAGTTAGAGCACCAAGTGCTCCGCTGGCAATATTATAACCTGTAGCCTTGGTTCGAACAATACCTTTAGTGTTTACATAATTCTTAGCAAGGATTGTAGCAATATCTAACAGTGGGTTAGGCGAATTATATTGGCCGCCTACTTTGCCAAACACTCGCTGAGCGCCCGGTTTATCAAAGCCTGTTTCTTTTTTAACATAGTAGGGATTGTTTATAGGGTTGCCGGCAATCTGCAGTGGACTTGGCGTCTTATCATAATACACTGTTGTAAAACCTGGAGGATTAGTTTCTGCAACAATCTGACCATAATCATAAAGGACGTTTTCATAGGCAACCTGCATTCTATTCTGCATAGTCTTGCTGCCTTCACTTTGATTTAAACTATCATGTGCCCATTCTGTAATCTTAGGATTAATCAAAGTTACCTGCGTAAAATTCTGTTGATGTAGACTATAAATTTCTATAGAAGTTAAGAAAGGAACTTTGACATTGTTATCGTAGATACCATATTGATAATCTGTTTCACCGTACTTAGTATCTCTAAATTCTACAGGTACTTCGCCATTTGTTCCGTAACTACTGTCTGCAAAATAATGTTTGTAATAGTTGATCCATAGTTTATTAATGATATCGATGTTGTCATCATGGAACTCAACCCCCACTGGAGTATAGGTTAATTTAGTAGGTACTACTGTTTTTCTATTGTACTGATTTAATGTCTCAGTAGCAATGGTAAATTTAGGAAGGTCGACTTTTTTAACCAACAGCCCAACATCCATTGAACTTTTATTCCTCCATTCTTGATCTATAATAGCATTAGGATTGATATTGAATACTACATAGTAGAGGAAACCAACTTTGGGAGAATATGCATAATTATCGTCAACATAAAGTCGACTAGCATGTTGGTAGTCTTTTAAATTAGGATAACCACTAGTATATCCTGTTGACGCTAAAAAGTTATTGAACGCATTACTCATACAAATATTTAGCCAAATAAAAAGCCCGGGTTTTTATGCCGAGCTTTTTGATAGTTAATTTAACTATTAACCTGTACTTAGACCTTGTGCGCCTGCCGGACGTACTACACGACCTACGTCGATACCAATGCCGCTGGCTGCACCACCTGGAGCATCTAGTTGAATAGCATTATCATAAGTGATAGTTAGTGCAATATCCATTGGGTTAGTTGCATCTGCGTAGTCACCGCCTTGATAAGTAGCCTGCTTAATAAAGCATCCTAAGAATTCAAAACTTTCTAGTGTAACTGGTTCAAATTGACCGTTACCACCGTCAAGCATTTCAACACGCATTCTGAACTTATAATCAATACCGCTAGCAGCACCGCTTTGTTCAAAGAAGTCAAATTGTTTCTGTAGTTGCTCACCTACCTTGCGACTAACAACACCGCTCGCGTCATCACGGATAGTTAATTTTGCATCTGCAAAATTGTGCTTACCTAATAGCTTAACTGTGCTGTTGTAAACAGGTAATTTGATTTCTTCAAAACTAACTTCAGGACGGCTAACGTTCATTACCTGTTTAGTTAGTTCAGTTGTAGGTTGCCCTGGAACACCAAAACTGTCTAAAGTAACACGGAAGCGGTACTTTAGTTTTGGCATCAACAGACCCTGTGTAGTGGAAGCCTGACTTCCACTAATAGGTACTGTAAATCTTGATAAACTTGCGATTGGCATATAAATGCTCCTTATTCTTTGTATTTACCTATTATAGTCCGGCTGCAATGTCACCAGTATTTTTCAAGCGTAGTGGAATATAAATGTATTCAATAGCTTTTACTGGCTCAATGGCAATGTCAACATACAACTCATTTCTGTCAATTCTAGAAGGAGTGTTGTTTGTCTCATCGCAGACTACAACATAATCATATAGTGCTCTTTGTCCTACTAACTCAAGCATTAGACTTTCGGCTGCTGCTTTAATTTCGCGACGTGTCTGAGCATCGTTAGGTTCAAACAAGAATGGTCTTGCAAGAACATCTAGTTGTTTACGTAGATAGCAAACTAAACGTGCTACGTTAATTCTATCTAGTGCGCTGGCATTTCTAGCACGAGTACGCTGACCATAGGCCAATACGCCAACACCAGTTAGTGTAGCAATTGGGTTAATCTTAACATCGTCAAGTACGTCACGTAGACCTTGTGGCAATGCAGTAGTCTTGAACTCGCCTTCAGCATTGATATAACCAACACTAGTTGCATTGTCAACACCACCACGACGTGTTCCTGCTGGAGCAAACCATGGGTAGCTCTTAGCATCACTGTTAATGATTGTACGCAACATCATGTGACTTGGTGGAACAACAATCTTGTTGCCTGTGTTGTCAGTAGCATAGCCACTTGGGTAGTACATGGCCATGTATTCGTCATAGCTTGTAGCACCTGCATCACCGTTGTCTAATGCACCAGCAGTGTTTAAACCCCAAGCATTCAACGCAGTGCCAGTTGGCTCTAAGCGGAATGGTGTATCACCTACAACAAACGCAGTAATACCGCGATCAGTGTTCAATCCAATCATGTTCTGAATAACTTCAGGATAACCAGGAGTTGCTAGCAAATTAAATCCTAGCGTGTCATTATCACGGATACTTTGATTAGTATCAATTAGAGATTTCATAGCCTCAATTACTTGTGCTCGTTGACTTAGTCTACCAAACTGCGGACCACCGTCAGCGGCTACAGCATTCTGTGATACCCAGCGATCAGCTGCATATGAAGACATGCTAGCATTGTTAAGTCGAGGGTTTGTTTCAGTAACATCGATGTAACCAGAAACATATCTCTTAACGTTGAATCCGCTACGGCGTGTGTTCCATAGACGCATACCTTTTGGATACAATGCTGGATCTGGTGCATCTGGATCTAGGTTGTTACTGCCTAACAATCTTGAAATGCTAGATGGTGTAGAGCTAGAACCTTGCTCTGCCCAACGTGCATCGGCAAACAACCATCCATCTGGTGTTGATTGATCTGTTACATCTTGTTTGACCCACTCAGTACCGCTGTAAACATAAATGTTTCTACCATACTGATCGATATCACTAGTGTCAACCCAGATATCGCCCGTGACTAGTGCTGAACCATCAGATTGTCCTGTAGTTTTGTCAGGCTCTGTGGCACTAATGATTGGACCAGCTGGATCAGCGTTAGGGAATGAGTTGCTATAGCCAACCCATGTTGTACCGTTGTGATACATAACATCCACTTCATCGACAACACTGTTGTACCATAATGCTCCGTCTGCAGGAACTGTATATGGAGCAGTTGGAGTTGCTTCATAGACTAATGACTTCCAAGCAGTAGCAATATAGTTGAATTGTGTTGTGCCAAAGACAAAATCATTGGTAGGTGTTGAATATAGATTTGCAGTTGACCCTAGGGCAAAGAAGTTTCCTAATGGGGTATTAGTATCGTCGTATAACTCAAAAGCGCCACCACCAGAGTGTGTGATAGATAACACGTTTGTAGTGTTATCCCAGGTTGCGCTTAGGTAAGTTAAACCTGCCGCTGAAAGAGCTGCTGGAATTAATGATCCTAATTTTAGTCCGGTATTTAAGGTGTTAACAGTTACAGTTTGTGTGCTACTCCAAGTACCAGATAATGTTGTTTCTCTTACAACAAATTTATAATCTGTTGAAGGATTTGCAATGTTACCACTAGCTGATCCAGTGATTGTTGTAACACCTGTTACAGCTTTTCTCCAAACTTTAAAACTAGCAGATTCAGTAACACTGTGATCGTAGTTAGATTCAATGAATAACGATCCTACTGGAATATTTTTACCGCCGCCTGTAGCATCTAATGCATAGTTAGCACTAGGGATATTAGAATAAATCGGTGTAGTTACAGTAGTCCAAGACTGACTTGAACTATTGTATAATTTGATTGACCAGTTTGCACCATTTGCAGGAGTGGTTGTTGTTACCCAAACGCTGCCAGTAGCAGTACTACCGTTAAAGTTTGGATAAGAATAGTGTTGACTAATTGCAACTTGTTTACCGCTATCAAAACCATCAGCTACTGCTGTCCAAGTGTTATTTGATCTCTTGTAGTATAACTGATTTGTATTGTTGCTGGTTACAACCATGCAATAATCACCAATCTGACCAACACTGGCTGCAGGGGCACTTCCGTCAAAGTTAGCTGCCTGTGAATTATCATCTAAAACAATAGGAGTCTTAGCAGTAAATTTCTGTGTAGTTGCATTCCACTCTTTGACACCAAATACTGACGATGCAGTATCTACCCAATATGTTCCGCTAACTGGTGCGCCTACTGGTTCTGTACTAGTCGGTGTTAACGCAGCTAGGTCCATGTCTGCACGTACTATGTATGCACGTGAGCTTACACCTAATGCACTATAGGCAGCTTGTAAGCCATATTCGTTTAATTCATTACCGTGTAATGGATTGCCACTGCTGTCAGTGTAGAACAAAGGTGTTCCGAATGTATCTGTTAGATCACGTTGACTTGTGATTAACCATACTTTACCTGCATTAGCGGCTGTGGTACCCAAAGCTGTTGTTCCGCTTGGGTTTGTTTTATCTTCTTGTGTGGCTACAAATAGCATCGGCACCGTGCCGGGGGCTGACGGAGTGTAAAAACTCTCGTCAATAACGCTTACTTGTACGCCTGGTGAATTCAATGTTGCCATTTAACTGTCTCCTATATGGATTACTTGAGTTATTTACCAAGATGATGATAAAAACTCCTGGTTAAATACGTAACAAAAGGGCGCAAAAAGGGCGGGGTATGAGAAATTTATGTAGAATATGTAAACAAAGACCTGTAGCAGTTAACTACTACAAAGAAGGTCGTGCATTCTACAGGTCAAAATGCGACCACTGTGCTAATAATCGAAGTGACGGTACTCCAAAGTGGGAGTTAGCTGGTTACAAAAAGAAAACTGTCTGCGATAAGTGTAACTACACTTCTAAATACAGTGAACAGTTTAATGTGTTCTACGTTGATGGAGACCCTAGTAATTGTAGATATACAAATTTAAAAACAGTGTGTGCTAACTGCCAACGACTATTGCACAGGCTCAAGCTACCTTGGAAACAGGGCGATCTTCGACCAGATTTTTAATCTGCTCAAATAAGTCGTCTATGGATGAATTGTTCTGTATAGTGTAGTCGATGTCTTTGCCCACCCATGCAGTTTCGCTGGCATGCACGCCTAGTGCTTTAAGTTTTTCGGCGGCAAACGTATCACCATTATTTGCTTTGCCAGCCATAATATGCCAGCTAGGTAATTCACCACGTTGCACCCAGATTACTTTTCCGCCTGCATTATGAATAGCCTTAATTTCGTTAGGAAAACGTACATCACTGATAACAATGTTGTCAGTGGTTTTACGCATTTTGTTTTCTACTGAAGCAATCCAAATATCGTCGTGGAAACCTTGACGGCAAACTTCAGTGCCCCAGTATTGTAAAATCCAACGGGGAGTTAACTGCGGCATATCTAAGCGTTTTGCCCACCAAGGATCTACTTGTTCACGCCATTCACGAGCTTCTTTGGTACGGCCTTCTAGGAGTGTGCGGTCCCATCCAAACACTGCGGCTACAGCATCTTTAAGAGTATTAGCAAACGAGTCTCGACGAAATCCGTGAAAGTTAACCAAATAATCTGCGGCAGTGTCTTTGCCAGAGCCAATAAAACCCACGAATCCGATAATCATAGCATCTCCTTGCGATACTATAATTTATAGGTTTTTTACTGCGATGTCAAGATTTTTATTAACCAATTACGAATGTAAGTGGTGTGCCGCCGTCTTTGTAGTTTACTAGATCCATCTCTAGTGTTTCCATTTCGGCTTTGCCTTCGCCTTTTAATGCAGTACCGTTTAGAGCGGTGCCGCCTTGCGGACTAGCAATCTGATTGAATTTTTCACGGGCTTCACCTAGCATCATCTTGCAGGTAGCCAGCGAATAGTCCTTGAGCCACTGGTTAGCAAAAGGGTCCTGTAATAGATTAAAGTCAGGACGATAGTTGAACAACCACAGAAGCACTTCTTCTTCACTTCTAGGACGTTGCATGATAGTTAGTTTTTTAGTAGTTTTATTAAATGTAAAATTAATATCACTACCGAACATTTTGCCTACTTGCTTCTGATATGAAGCAAAAGCATAATAGGTAGCTAAGCCGCCCATGTTCGAAGAAGTTAATAGATAGGTATTTGAATACGCTAAATTAAATGGTTCAAACAAAGTTCCACCTTGTCCGCCCCCTGACCTAGAACCGATACTGCGTCTAAAGATTTGACGTACATTTGTTACTTCTTGAGGCAAAATGTAGTCGTTTTTATCAATTTCTATCATTAAAAAGCCGAAACTTTCTTCTACCGCATTACTGCTACGTTGACGGAACTTATTTAAAGCACGGTCAATGGCAGTGTTATAGTGGGCAGGATCTAGCTCTACGTCAACCATGCCATCACCTAGCATCAGTTTGCAATAGTCTATTACTTTTTGGCGTTCGTTTTCGTTCTCAGTCATATCAATATTTAGCTATAAATAGTAGACTATGCCAAGACTTTCTCTTTACCGTCCCGAAAAGGGCAATGATTTTAAATTTCTAGATCGTACAATCAACGAGCAATTTCAGGTTGGCGGCACTGATGTATACCTACACAAATATCTAGGAGCAGTAAATCCAGCAGAGGGCGAAAGTAGTCCTACAAAACCAGCAAACGTTGCTGAAGCAGGCGAGCTAGGCATTCAAGATGTACTATTCATGGAAAACAGGGATCGGCATTATGATCCTGATGTTTATGTTATCCGTGGAATTTATACACTACAAGACATTGATTTTAACCTAAGCCAGTTTGGGTTATTTTTACAAAACGATAATATTATGATCACATTCCACTTACGTGGAAGTTATGATTCTATAGGTAGAAAAATCATGGCAGGTGATGTCATTGAACTGCCGCATCAGAAAGATGAGTATGCACTAGATGACAGTCTAGTAGCACTAAAAAGATTTTATGTAGTCAGCGAAGTAACTCGTCCTGCTAGCGGTTACAGTCAGACTTGGTACCCGCACTTAATTCGTGCTAAATGTCAACCGCTTGTTGATACTCAAGAATTTAAAGAAATACTTGACGGAGATTCTGGAGCAGGCGATGGTAGCACTCTACGAGATCTGTTGTCCACATACCAAAAGAATATTGATATTAATGATCAGATTATAGCACAGGCACAAGAAGACACTGGTGCTAGCGGTTACGTAACAAACCAATTTTATGTAATCCCTAAAGATGAAAACGGACTAGTTGATGTTGAAGATGTTGCCAGTGGTGAAGTCGATGTTAGCTCAACTGCTTTAGATGCCAGTGCAGTCCTTTCAACTCCTGATAAGAATTATTACCTAGGATACCTAACAGGTGACGGCGTTCCGCCAAACGGTGCTCCGTATGGTTTTGGTATAGCATTCCCAGGTGGCGCTATACCCGGACAGTTTTATCTTAGAACTGATTATTTGCCAAACAGATTGTTTAGATATGATGGTAAGAATTGGATCAAGTTTGAAGATAATGTAAGAATGACTAATAGTATGTTGGGCGAAACGCAGACTGCAGACTCTACTAAAGTAAGAAAAACACAGAAGTCAGGCTTTGTTAATAACACATCAACTGCAACTATAGGCGGTGAAGTTGTTCAAGAAAGACAGGCATTGAGCAAAGCATTAAAAGCAAGGGCAGATAATTAATGGACTATTTTTACGACGGGCAAGTAAGAAGATACTTGTCACAGTTTATACAGATTATGAGCAACTTTGCTTATAAAGATGCCAAAGGGCAGTTAGTTCGTGTACCTGTACGGTATGGAGACATGACTAGACAAGTTAGTCAGATTCTTAAAAAGAACAGCGAGAACACAATTCCCAGTGCTCCTTTTATTTCTTGCTACATTAAAGACATGCAATATGATCTTAGTAGATTACAAGATCCTACATTTGTCAGTAAAGTCCATATTAGAGAACGTGCGTTCGATGAAGACAACAACGAATACTTAAACGTTCAGGGTAATAATTATACTATTGAGCGTATAATGCCTAGTCCTTATAAGATAACATTTTCTGCAGACATATGGTCAACTAACACTGAACAAAAACTACAAATATGGGAACAGTTAGTTGTATTTTTTAATCCTAGTTTTGAAATTCAAACAACAGACAACTATCTTGATTGGACAAGTTTATCAACTATAACATTGGAAAATCAAACGTGGAGTAGCAGAACAGTCCCACAAGGCGTCAACGAAGATATTGACATAATGACTATAACGTTCTCTGCACCTATATGGATCACTCCACCTGCTAAAGTTAAAAAATTAGGTATCATTACTAAAATTATTTCTAACATGTTTGCTGAAACTGTCCAAGGTACTATACATACTGAATACAGTGATGTAAATGCCGCAGAGATGTTTGAGAACGCAAGTCCGGATGCTACTATAACAGTTACTCCTGGAGACTTTGATTTATTAGTGCTTAATAACACAGCAAGATTGATTTCTAGAAATGGTCAAGGTGATGACATAGACGTTGCTAATCCAAACAATATTTCTTCATGGCCTAGATTATTAGACATGTATCCTGGCAAGTTTAGAGCCGGGCTAAGTCAATTGAGATTTACACAACCTGCTGGCAACGATGTTATTGCTTATCTCAGCTTAGATCCCAGCGATGATTTTGCCATGAGATTAAGTATCGACAACGATACGATACCAAGCAATACTACCATTTCAGGTAGGGGTACAGTTGATGCCGTTATAAATCCAGAAACATTTAATCCCACAGGAGTTGCTAACGGTACAAGGTATCTAATCTTAGAAGATATTAATATTAACAGTCATTACGGGCAACCAGGTTACGATGGTCCAGACGCTTGGAAGAACACAGACCTCAGTGATTTTCAAGCACATGCTAATGACATCATAGAATGGAATAGCGGTGCATGGAGCATTGTATTCGATTCTGCAGCCGCTACGGAAGTAACTTACATAACTAACTCATATACAGGAACACAGTACAAGTGGAATGAAGGTTCTTGGAGTAAGAGTTATGAAGGTATCTACGAAGCAAAACTATGGCGACTAATTCTTTAAATCAAGTTATATGCAGTGGCGGGATCTTTCTTGCCAAAGATACTCGTCGATTTTTATTTCTACTACGCACACAAGGTAAGACAGCTGGTACTTGGGGTCTTGTTGGCGGCAAGAAAGAACCCACTGATAACACTGCCTACGATGCGTTAACAAGAGAAATAGAAGAAGAAGTAGGAAAAGCTCCTACTATTAAAAAGATTATTCCCTTAGAACTGTTTGTTAGCAATGATCAACACTTTCAGTATAACACCTACGTGTTGTTAGTTGATCGAGAATTTACCCCAACACTCAATGAAGAACATTCAGGGTATGCTTGGTGCGATTACGAAAACTACCCTAAGCCCTTGCACCAGGGCGTTAAGAACTCTTTTACAAATAAAATTATTAGAGCTAAACTAGAATTGCTGTTAGATTTAATCTAACAAATCTACGTTAAATGCGTATGTGCCAAGATGATGCAATTCTTGACTTAATGTTGTATCAACTTTAACCGTATATCCAGCGTTGGCTATTTTTTGACATAGGTACATGTCTTCACCGAGAAAATCATTTGACTCAGGACTCCACTGGAAATCAAACCAGGGTTTGCTAAGTTCTTTAAAAATGCTGACTTTGGTTAATATACATCCCATACCTATACCTGCAACTGGAACTAGTTCGTCTTGCACATCAAATGATAGGGGATTTTCCCAGTCGCCGATAGTTTCGTAGGCAACACCTTTGTAAGGTTTTTGACGTCGAACATAGTTAGCCGCCACTACAGGTTCATTATGACTCATAAGTCTAACTGCTGTGGTTGCAGGGAATACCATGTCGCTGTCTAACCATAGTGCATATTCTGCATCCAATTCGACTGCGGCAGTGGCTAAACGTTCTCGTTGTGTGAGCAAAATAGTACTGGCATCCATAAACACATGAGTGTCTATGTTATTCATTGTATTAAATTTAACCAGTTCAGCTAGTGCAAGGGCGTGAGCAGAATGCAGTGTATCTCTACACGGAATTAATACTGCTAACTTACCTTTTTTATTTGACCAACTGCTTGATGAAAATACGCTTTTATTCTTCATGTGCCTGCAACATCCATACTAAGTGTTTCACCCTTGATAACCAAACTTTGGATAGCATTGATTAAATCTTGAGTGCGTTTAGCACATAGTATAAAGTCAGTAGGACTCAATTTGCAAGCGGTATTCATTGATTCAAAGCTGATTTTTCCTCCAGTTAAGATTTCAATGGCGCTAGTTCTTGCTAGGTTTTCGATAAATGAAGTTTTGTGGTCTTCTTCAGTTCTGCCTAAAAGTTCTAAACATTCTTCTTCGTCTAGGTCTTCTAATAATTGAACAAGGTATTCAAGTTCTTGTTTTTCCTCAGCAGTTGCTTTAGTTTTTAAACTTTGAAGGTCTTGAATTCTTGTTAAAAATTTAGTTAACGTTTGGAGATTGGATGTTCTATCGTAGTAAGTGATAGAATCTAATTCCCATTTACTTGGTCCGACGATAATTTTAGGCAGTATGTTTTTTATTTGTGTTAATTTCATGGTACGTAAGGATTTGGAGTAACTTTGCCACCAAGAGTTGAGGAGAACGGAATTGATGCTCCAGCTACTTTACCGCCATAGTTAACACCAAGCACTGCACTTAACTTAACGTTCTGTGTACCTGTAGGGGCATTACCTCCCGTTCCTGGGGTTACGTTATTAAATGCTTGTTGGACCTTGCCCATGGCAATTGCTGATCCTGTTGCTGGTAAAATTCCTGGCATAAAGTTCTCTTGCGGCCTCCTTATTTAACGGCCATGTTTTGCAGCGCCTGTGAGATCTGATTAATTTGGCGTTGCTGATCCTTGACAGCTTCGATTAACAAAGCTACAAGCTTCTCGTATTTAACCACTTTTGTACCGTCGTCTCTTGTGGCTACAATTTCCGGAAGCACTGCTTCTACTTCTTGTGCTATAACACCTATGTCATGTTTCCTTACAAAATACCCATCTTCGCCGCCGCGCTGTTGGATATGTTCATCTTTCCAATCGTAGCTTACTCCACGAATCTGTTCTAACTTACCCAGAGGATCTACAATTAATTTAATATTTTCTTTTAAGTTAATATCTGAACTATAGTAGGCTGTGATTTCATTAGATGCTCGAATTTCTCCTGCAACACCATCCGATGCTGTTCCTACACTAAGACCCCCTGCGTTACTTAACCGCATTTTTTCAGACATTGTTAGCGCAGAACCAATTGCTATGTTTTGACTCGATCCTGTATACCATTTTACAGAATCACTCATATTCATTGCTGCTCTACCGATTGCTCCTGCATTATATGATGAGAAAAATGCTCCAGCTCCTGCATTTGATGGATAACACGCATACCCAATAGAAGGCCCGCCACTGCTATATTCTGTACCAAAGTTTGTTAACGCACCATTAGATCCGTAATAACCTTGCAACATAATAGTGCCGTTAGTACTTGCAGACGATCCTGAAACAATACTTCCATTGACTGTTAATTTATGAGTAAATCCAGTGTTTAACTGAGCAGTTGTTGCAACAAATACATTACCGCTTGAATCGATATCAACTGCTCGAGTAGTACCTGCGCTGCCTGCGTACCATGCATGATTTAGTCCATAACTAGTAATTGGGGTGTAGGCTGCACCACTGCGATTATAAGAAATAATAGCAGGTCCTGAACTTAATCCACCAGTTGGTGCGATTTCTAAACCAGCTGCACCACTATTACTAACGACAAATTTATTTGCAGGACTAGTGTTACCGATGCCTACATTACCGTTACGATAGATAGTCATTACTGCATCGGACAAGGTTACAGGGTTAGTATTATTGTCATTACGCATTAAGAATTGGAAATCTCCGATATTCCAACCAGTGCCATTACTTGTATAAACTAGAGCGCCCTTTGTGTATGTTGTATCACCGTCTGTTAGAAACCCTATTCCTGTAGAAGATCCTGATTGATAAAACCCTGGGTTGATTGTAAGAGGAAGTGTTAGCGCACCTTGTACTCCATATTTTATTTCCAGCCTCGAACCGGGAGATGTTGTGCCGATACCAACTCTACCACTCTGTGGATTAATTACAAAGCTACTTGTAGTATAGAATAATTCTCCGGTTGCTGTTGCATTATTAGCATCAACAAATGTCGGATAATAACTTGCATTAGCTGTTTGTAATATAGTATTAGTACTAGTACTTGACCCGCTAGATCCACCGCTAGACACTGCCCAATAAGGTGCTGATCCGTTACTAGTTAATACATAACCGTTAGTACCGATAGCTAAAAATGTAGTAGCACTCGATGCTGTTTGATAGGGGATTGAGCCCGCGGCTCCGGCTAACAAGGATGTCGCGGTTGAAAACGATAGTTGACTAGCTATGCTCATTTAATGTTCCAATTATAAGCTATTTATTAAGAGTTAAACTCTTATTAGCCTACAGGAAATGAGCTAAATTACTTCTTTTTCCAGAAGCTAAATGGACAAGTTTTCTGCGGTTTGTCTAGGTTAAAGTGCTCTTCGTAGAGTCTTTTAATTCTAGGTCTGTTTAGCATATAGCTCATACCATTGACAAATCTACGTTTTAGAGACCATTCTTCATCGTGCGGTGTTTTATCCCGTACAACCAGTTCAAAATTTTCTTCTGATAAGGGTATAAGCTGTGCCAGCGGAGTACCTGCACGAATAACGTGCGTACCTGCAGGGACATGCCAGTCTAATTGTATGTTAATTTCAGTACTAATTCCAGGATCTAATATACCGTTCATGGCTTGAAATTCAAAACTATCAGGGTAAGGGGCATGTGTTATTAAAAACTTAACACCCTTAGGAGCAACTACATGCCAAGGTGTGTTTAATTTTAGTACACTAGGATGTGCCCAAGGTGGTCTAGGCAAATGTTTAGCAGTAGTTCTGTGGCTGTGTGCCTGTGCCAGTTGATTAGCACCCATTAAAATTTGCAGTTCTGCACTAGGCAATTCCCAGCCGTAGTTTTCACCGTCAGTTTTTAGAGTAATATCGTGCCAGGCAGTAACAATGTAGCCCGTGGTAAACAGATCAAATACTCCCGGACAACGATATAGATGTGACTTTTCTTTGGAATTTTGTTTGTAATCTGCTCTTAGAGTATTAACCCATTTAGGCAGTGCTTCACTGGTTTTTAAAATAGGTACTGTACTTGTTAACCCGTGTATATCGCTATAGAATTCTATTTTTTTCATATTACTAATCAAAGTTTCCTGGAGCGGTAAATCTAATGTTTATCGCAATGTTTATTCTATGGCGGTCGGATGTGTTTACTTCAGTTTCGTGAGGTAGCCAAGCTGGCCACAAATACAAGTCTCCGTCGTTGGGACTAAACGCTATAGGACTTACAAAAGGAGCATAAGGATTACAACCTTCTAATACATTGTTAGGATTAGAAAATACAATATCGCCTGTACCAGTACCTTGCAGATAGTAGACTGCTACATAATGGTATAGTTTGTGATCATGTAAAGAATTCCTGCTGCCGGGTTTGTTAATATTAGTCCAGTACTTGATTTCAGGAGCAATAAAATGAGTGGTCTTTTCTTTGTAGATAGGATCCATTGATTGATAATGTATTCCTGCTTCATTGACTAGCAGTTTTAGTTCATTCATGAACCAGTCTAAATTCTTGTACTTAAAATAACTGCGCCAGCTGCCTCTATTACTAAAGCTCATTTCAGCATCGTTGGCCATAAATGCACCCCATGCCTCGTCTAGTAATTGCTGTCGTTGTTCAGATGTACCAACATTTGTTTTAGCAAATACATCTGCTGCTACTATGGGAAATTTTTTAATCATTTTTTTGTACTACAACTATGTACAATCCGTTCCACCATTGACCTTTGTTTTCTGGAGAATTTAACATCATCTTTTTATAGATAGGAGTTAACTTTGCCAACGATATTCCCATATCTGCGCCCTGTACTACACCTTTCCAATTTGCATCATCAAAGATTAGTATTGCTGTTTTTGCTAGACATTCTGAATAGTACTTTACTGCTCGGACTGTGGCATTAACATCATGGGGACCATCATAGAAGAACAAGTCTACATCTTTAATCTTGCTGAGATCTGTGGCCATCATATCATTATCGTGAATGTGTGCGTTGTATCCTTTGATATTATTTAAGAATTCATCTTTAGTATTATCGGGCAAAGTGAATTCATGACTCATAGGCTGTACATTTTCGCCCCAGTTGTCTACGCAATGAGTTTCAACTCCGGCTGTTAGGGCTGCAATTGCCGTTGCACCTAAAGCACTGCCTACTTCTAGATATTTAGAACTACGCTTTGCTAGGGCATATATTAATTTTTGAACTCTAGGAGATGTTAATCCTTGCACGTCTGAACTAAAATCACTGTTAACAGAATTTACCAGTTCTTCTGTTACTGCTAATACTTTAGGATCTGCGGTTATTTTAGATTTGACAGCATATAAGTTATCGCAAAAATTACAGTCCCAGCAATCAAACTTACAATTTTTAATTTTCTTACGCCAAGCGTCAATCGGGCGATCTTTTAAATTTGTATCTGTTAGGTATTCATTGAATGTATCAAACAATATTTCTTCATTCTTTTTATAACGTCTAACAATATCCATAGTTTCATAGAGTCTAGACACTGACTCGCGACCGTGCATTTTAATAACATCAACAAATTCTAATAATTCAACCCAATCTTCTCTCCAAGGTGTAAAGTTTGCAGTCTTTAATGGAGTGCTAGGATCTTCGTAGTCCCATTTAGTACAACTCACTCTACTGATTGTATCATTAAAGTACTGTGCTCCATCTGGACCTCTAGTGTTGTTGAATTGAAAGTGTTCGTCCATTACAGCACAACCACCTAGACAGCCTTCATTGGCTAATAGACTTAATTTAATACCGTACTTGTCTTTGACCTTTTTCATCTTAATGAGAGCATCTCTGTCTCTCATTAAGTCTCGATCAAGGTTTACATAATGGAAGCCTGCTTCTGCTAGTTTGGCTGCATCATTGGCTTGTACAACATTCCTTAGAATTGTATTCTTAATGAACAGGTCGGGGAATGCCCGCTGTATTTGTCCTGTAGCAATCCAATGCGTGTGGGGAATAGTTGCAGAACGCACCCCTGCATCGTAGAGCATTTTAAAATTATGTATAAACAAGTCAAGATTTTCTTGACTAGGTCTAACCATGATATTATTAAAAGTTGCTGATACAGGGATGCCTAGCGTATTTTGAATATACAAGGCCGCTTCGATAGGTGCAGTATCATTGATGTCGAAAACATCGCCCATGGCATCCTGCACAAACGGAGGCATTCTCGAAGTAAAATAAAGATCATGTATAACATCTTTATGTTCACTTAGGAAGTCGTAAAATTCTTTAAATTGTTTTTCGTCTAATTTGAAGTTAATTGGTATGGAGAACATTTACAAATTATACACTGAACTTCCTTGATATCCAAGAGCTTCTTGCTGTTTTACAGGCATATTATAACCAAATCTCTGATGTATTAATATGTTTAAATCACTTATATTTTGGCAAGCCTTAATTTCAGCCTCAACAGTCTGTTTGGATGCTAACATGTTGGCTACTTGTGCATTGTAGTTGTTAGATGCGGCAATTACCTTTACAGCCATTTCAGATACTGTAATTCCTCTGGCGGTTGCAAGAGCGTCTAAAGTCGGAGTCGGTTTGGTATTATCAAGTTGAAATGCCTGGGCTTCAGACAATTGGGCCGCCCACGTTTTTGTTTCTAATGTAGATACTTCGAGATTTAGTTGTTCGAGTCTGCGATCATAAACTTCGTCAAGAATTTTTCTTAGAGCAATTTTCATAAACTTAGCAGCATTTGTTTTGTCATCATCAGTTAAGTAATACTTAACTTTTATAGCATCGGGCTCTGCGCTAGAAATAATATTTAACTGGTCATCGGCTAATGTATTTGCTCTAACTGTTACATACCCTGCATAGTTTCCTACAAATTTCCATGCTAATGCTACTGCTTCATCTTCTATTATTGTTGCATCCAAATGAGAAATTGGAACAATATCCTTAACTGAATCATCGAGAAATCCCACTACATAGTCAAGATAGTCGCCAACACGTTTAATTATTCCCTGTCGTTGTTCTCCTGGATTTTTAAATAGTAGGTACATTTTATTCTCCCTGTTGTGAAACAGATATTTGCTGTCCATTGAATACTAACTGTGCTGTTAGTGCGGACGGTGGCAGTCTATTTGACATTAATGCTTCGTTAGTAGCATTCAATAATGCTGTTGTTCTATTTTCATTTCTAATGAAGAACTCGCAGGCCATCTTCATTACATCCATTTGTTGATCAGGTTCTAACATAGTTACGGCTTCCATATTACCCACTCCAGCACGACCATAGGCAATCATGTCCATAGCTGTTTGTTTTGCCAATCGTAGTGTCCAGTGTTCTCTTTCTAACTGTTCGCATGTTATTGGATCATCTAATACGTCCATTAACCGACGACCATCAGGCAGAGTGGCTTCGGGGCTGTTATTAAAATCTTCAATCACTTTTATATACAAGTCTCTTTCTGCATACGTATCACGCAGACGATACGAAGATTTTTCAAACATAGTTGTTAATTTAAATACTTCTAACTCGTGTAATTTTCTTTTAGCAGGACTATCTGCTAATTCTGCAAATTCTTTTTCTAGTTCTATCTGTAATTGTAACTTACTGTGCTCGTATTCCATGTTTTCAACTGCAGATTGTCGTCCGCTTAATTCAGTTAAGTACTGCTTGAGTTTAGCATACGGTGTAATCTGAGCATTGCCCACAAAGTTTTTAATTTTAAATTCGGGCATAGTCCAAGATCTGCTAATAGACAAATTTATTAAATTATCGTGTTCTGTGGTTAATTCTTTTGGCATTTACTTCCTCTTTTGTATGTATATAATTATCATTTCCAGACACAGTGGCCAGAACTTCCGCCTGGTACTCCGGTTCTGATAGAACCGGCTCCTAGTTCAAATCCAGAATCTGTAGCATAGGTAAATTTCCAACCGCGGTTATTTTGTCCAGCGGAGTTATACATTCCCATCATATATTGCCAAGCCTGTCCCATATCAAAGTTTTCTTCGCCGGAATCACCTATGGGTTTGGCTACAGTAGTGTATGTTTCGGTTGAGATCACATATCTTCGAAGATTGTAACCTCCGTTGTAAGTTCCTTCGTTGCCAAAATAGCCACGGCCTAATTTAGAGTTAATACCTTTCTGCTGTCCACTAGTTTGATTGGCGCCTCCACCAGGAGTAGATATAGTGTAACTTGTGGCATTTGCAAAATTAATCTTCCTGGCAGATGTTGACAAGAAATATCCTACAGTTTCATCATTTATTGATGTTATAGCACCTTGTTCATCGCCGCCAACTCCCGGACTAGTTGCTCCAACACTCATTGTTTCTGTGGTTAAATTAAATAAATCTAATGATCCGCTGCCGCCGCCTGTGATATACGCATACAAATGTTCTTTAAAACAAGTACCGCAATCGTTGCGACCCGTGCTCATATTCCAAGCGCTGTTAATGCCAGCATTTGTTTCAGTAGCAAGGTTGATTGCCACAGTTTGTGCGCTAGTTCCTGGCCAACTATCATCAGCACTCCATAGGAAACCTCTAGTTAAGCTGTTTACTCCACTGGTATAAACTCCAGCATATGATAATAAGTCCCCTAAGTTAGTCGTAATGTCTGTAGAATGGACCATGCGGTTTACGTTTTTCCACGGGCTGAGATCTTTATAACCTCCCATGACATAGCTAGACGTTATAATTTGTCTATACAAGAATGCGCCTCCGCTAACGTTTTGCGTAACGTCTTTCCATAACCCCTGGTCATAGATTTCCATGAAGTTTGTTTGTGTGTTGTAAATTATCTGACCGGTTACTGGACTCGCTGGGCGCCCTGATGATACAAACGTAGGAACATTAATTCCCGTAGTATCCATAATTGTTGTATTATTGATCTTAAATGCCATGTTATCTCCAAATTACTTCCATACGCAGTGGCCGGAGCTCCCGCCGGGTACTCCTGTTCTCAGTGAGCCCGTGCTTAATTCAAATCCGTTATCTGTGGCATAGGTAAATTTCCATCCACGATTATTTTGTGCTCCATCATACATGCCCATCATATATTGATGAGCTTGTCCCATATCGAAATTTTCTTCTCCACTATTACCTATAGGTTTAGCCACCGTGGTATAAGTTTCAGTACTGAATACAAATCTTCGTAGATTATAGCCGCCATTATATGTACCTTCATTGCCGCCATAACCTTTACCTACTTTACTATTGATGCCTTTTTGTTGGCCATGAGCTCCCGGAGATACATTTAGATTAGATCCCGATCCGTAGTATGTTTGTCTAATATATTCAGGTCCAAACAATGTTCCACCACTGCCCAAGCCTGTGTTTCTATCCAGCGCTCGTTGTGTTTGATCATAATAATAAGTGTGAGTGTTAAAAATAAATTTAGTAACAGCGCCGCTGTCTCCCCAGAAGTAGCAACATTTTTCATCGCTGATTGCACTTGCGCCAGTTCCTGCGCCTACATAACTAGCTTGACTGAGATTTGACAACATAGTTTCGTTGGTCAAATTGAATACGTCAACAGCAGTAGTTCCACCACCTGTGATATAGGCATACAGATGTTCTTGAAAACCTGTGCCCATATCATCACGACTGTTCCTTATATCCCAAACACTGTTAGTTCCTGCTGAAGTTTCAGTGGCAAGATTTATAGCGCAGGTTACTGTACCGGCACCAAACGTATTTGTACCCCAAATAAATCCTTTGGTTAAACTACATGCACCGCTGGTGTAAACTGCAACATGGGTTAATAGATCGCCCAAATTGGTGCAGATATCTGTAGCGTGTACCATTCTATTAACATTACGCCAGGGACTGCTATCTTTGTAGCCTCCCATAACGTAACTAGTTGTGATAATTTGTCTATATAAGAAACCAGAAGAAGTTGCATTGTTATTAACAGGACGCCATGCACCGTTAGCATATACTTCCAATAGTTGATTAGAAGTATTGTAGATTATCTGTCCCTCAATTGGACTGCTGGGTCTAGTAGCTGTTGTAAATGAAGGGGCAGTAACACCGGTTGATCCTGCATTAGCGCCACCTATAATAAATGCCATGTTATTCTACTCCCAACTTGCTTTTCAGTTCTGCTAGTTCTTTCTGTAGTAGTTCAATCATAGTTTGTTGTTCTTTAGTTGCTTCAATTAATAACGGTACCAGTCTTTCGTACTGTACAGTCATGTACTCTTCCGATAGTGGACTTGTATTTACAACTTCGGGTACAACCTCTTTAACACTTTGAGCACTTACGCCAATCTTGCGACCTTTGCTTGCTCCCAGTTCTAATGCTGTTTCGTTGGCTTCGTAGTAGAATGTTTCAATTGCCTGTACTTTATCTACAGCACGTTCTATCTTACCTACAACAGTTTTTAATCGTAGATCAGAATAGCTAGAATAAACGTCACCTGCACAATAGAATGCACCACGCTGCCATACTCTACCGTCGTACAATTGGAGAGTCCAGTCTGTTCTACCATTACCTACAAATACTAGTTCGTTGGGATTAGTACTGTTACTCCAGATATTACCAGGGCCGCCTGTACCGTTGGTACCGTAGGCAGCACTTTGATTTCCTGCCCAGAATATACCCCAGCCGTTAGAGCTACCACTAGATCCTGCAAACATTGTTGCCCAACCACTGTAGTCTTGGCTGAATAATGTTGCTACGTTATTATCGCCAGAGCCGCTACCATTCGGTATACCAACAGTTAAAGTATTTGTAAATCTACCTGTACCACTGACATCTAATTTGTAAGTCGGCGATGTTTGTCCAATACCGACGTTACCCGCAGAACTGATACGCATTCTTTCTCGCGTGTAAGTTAAATCTACGGCGGCGTCTTCGTGTGTGTAGAACGATAAATGTGTACCCCAGGTCGATGCACTTGCAGTTCTTTGTCCACTAATGCCGCTCCAGTGACTTCCAGGTCCAGTGCTAAACCAAAGACCAACTGACTCGTCTCCGTTAAGCGCATTGTTAACCATGATACCCTTCATGGAAGTACCGTTAATAGCATTGCCACCGGAGATAGTTGCGCCTGTTTCTTGAACGTGCAATCTAGT
>Ga0209599_10000138_pt1 | contig 51699 bp, 48 predicted proteins | sample Shrwel_input2_FT_FD_187534 | JGI IMG/M metagenome (GOLD analysis project Ga0209599, IMG submission 187534) | Subsurface microbial communities from deep shales in Ohio, USA - Utica-3 well 1 S input2 FT (SPAdes) (version 2) ...
TCAAATTATTAGGCGATAAATTAACAGCAAGGAGTTTTCCTAGTCAGGTGAATGAGATTCATGCACGTGTAGCAGTTTTGAATAAATTCACAGAATTAGGTCGACCTCATACCCAAGTTGTCACTTGAATTTAGCTCAATTAGGGTAGCATTGTCTTTCAAACCTTTGTGCAACAAAGCCCATTAAAAGCAAAAAGAGGCTTTAAATTGGATCCCGAATTAAAAGTTTTTAATCAGGAAATGAATAGAAGAAGAATAGGTATTGAGCATGTATTTGGCAGCCTGAAAACCTTCAGGATCCTTGCCGAACGTTATCGAAATAGAGGGAAAAGACTTGGTTTGAGATTTATTTTAATCGCTGGAATCTATAATTTGGAGCTGAGTGAAAAATGATTTATGAAAGAGGTCTAATATGCAAAGACTTCTAATAAATTTCAGTTACTTTCCTCTACTCATCAATTTTTTTGTTTAAACTAAACATCTTTTACAAATTAATCCCATCTCGTAAACTTAACCGCTCATACTGTTAAGAGAATGCAATCAATCTAAATACAATGTATCTATATGGCTCTTAATTGCCAATTTTAATAGTTTAAAAAAACCAACCATGTTAATATCATTTAAGTAGTTACTATAAAGTTTGTTAATTTTATGACTAAAAATACCAATCTTGAAATCTGTCCAATTGCAAGAAGCCTATCTGTTCTTGGTGATGCTTGGAGTATGTTAATTCTACGTGATGCACATGCAGGATTTACACGCTTTGATCAATTTCGTAAAAGTTTAGGCATTGCTCCCACGATGCTGACTAAACGTTTGTCCGTTTTAGTAGATGAAGGATTACTTCAAAAACGACAATATTCTGAACATCCACCACGTGAAGAATATGTATTAACTCAAGCAGGCAAAGATTTCTTACCCGTTTTATTTGTAATAGGTGCATGGGGTCGTAAGCATAAACCTTTTAAAAATTCTGAGAAAATGCCTATATTTCTTGATGCTGAACAAGGTACAGAAATTCAACCGATTGTAATTGATAAAGTGACAGGTGCTGAAATTGGATCTCGAACTATTCACCAAAAAGCTGAATAATAAAAAGCACTCCTGTGAGAGTGCTTTTTTATAAATTTAAATACTAAATTATTATTTGATTCGAGTACGCTGTGTTTTGTAAGTTCCCCAACCACTACGTAAAACTGATTTGATAAATGCCCATAAGCCACTTTCCTTAGGTTTTGGATTACTTCCCTTGGCAATGCGATTAAGTTGTTGGGTATACCAAAGTACTTCCATAACCCCAAGTTGATCAATCTTTTTTATGCCAGTCTTAATTGGTTGAACTGTTTGCTCACTATTGGTTCCTGCTAATAGATATTTGGGAGCATCAGGATCAATTGCCATCAGTCTAGCAATCCCAACCACATCAAAAGCATCTGATCCTAAAGCTTGATTCATACCTTCAACACTCCTAAAGCCACCTGTCACCATTAATGGTGTTTTTACCTGTGCCCTAACCTTTTCAGCAAAATCGATAAAGAATGCTTCACGGACAATAGTTGATGCTTTTTGAGGTGCTTTAGCTACACCTGACTCATAAGTACCACCTGAAATTTCAATTAAATCAATTCCTGCTTTAGATAATGCTTTAATGGTTGCTAGAGAATCCTCTTCTGTAAATCCACCTTTTTGAAAATCCGCTGAGTTAAGCTTTATCGCAATTGGAAAATATGCCCCTACTTGTTTTCTAATTTCTGCATAGACTTCCATTAAAAACTTGCGACGTTTTTCTGGAGTACCTCCCCACTCATCATTTCTTAAATTGTGTAATGGTGATAAGAATTGATTAATCAAATAACCATGTGCAGCATGTATCTCAACACCACTAAATCCAGCCTTTTTACATATCAACGCACTACGACCAAAGCGCTGAATAATCTCTAGTATTTCTTGATGGGTTGCTTCATCTGGCGTTGCAAATAATGATCGCATTTCGGCCCCAAATGGCACTGCTGAAGCAGAAATGTTTCGTGAATTTAATCCTTTTGGGGATTGTTTTCCGGGATGATTGAGTTGTGCCCATAATTGGGAGCCTTGATCAGTCACCGTTGTTGCCCATTGCTGTAAAATTACAAAATCCCGTTCATCTTCAATCACAACATTCCCAGGCTCCCCTAAAGCACGTCGGTCAATCATAATGTTGCCTGTGATAATCATGCCAATCCCTGACGCCGCCCAACGCTGGTATAGTCGTATATGCTTTTCAGTTGGGTTGTTGGAATAGGTCGCTAGCGTTTCACTGGTTGCTGCTTTAGCCAAACGATTTGGAATTACGAAACCATTCGGTAACGTTAAAGACTGATTCAGAAGATTTGTTTTTAATGGCAAGTCAATCATTGGCTTTACTCACACAGTTGAAGATGATTTAGGCTGAGGTTGAATAAAGTCAACCAGACTTTGAAACCACATGACATCGACAAAGTTTCCAGTAATCACAAGATCCTGAGTTCTAAGGGCTGTTAAAAATGTATTGACACTATCTTTAGCTGATAGCACAGCAAAACCTGTACTGCCATTTTTAAAAGTGAATGTAAAACTTCGGGATTTACTTTGAGCAGCATGAGACTTTATTTTGCCATTTTTGATTTCAAAATAACGCCCTTCACCACTTGCTGTTTGAATTTGGAATGTGACATTTTTATCTTTCACATAAGCAGCACATTTTGGGTTATTTTTCACAGCTCGTTGTAAAAGCTTCGTCAGCATCCACAGTAATAATTTAAATTTCATCATTTTGGTTCTCTGTTCATCAATATATGAGGATACATAGGGCATCCTGATGCATTACTCATTTAGAAACTGTATTGCATGCTTGAGGAAACGTTCTGGGTACTGGAACTGTGCTCCATGACCAGCATCGGGATAAATAAACAACTGTGCATTTGGAATATTAAGTGCCATCTGATAGGCATTGATGGTTGGAATCATCACATCATCTACACCATTAAGAATAAAGGTTGGCTGTTTAATCTCGCGTAAATGAGCAAAAGGATCTTGTTCATCAAGTTTCGGTAAAAAGTGCATATTGGCTTCAATCTGAGCCTGCATTACGCTGTCTGAACTTGCTGGGTCCTGATTCTTACGTTGATGGCGACGATGCCAGAAATCACGACCTGCTTGAATTGCTGTTGGAGATCGACCAAAAAATAAAAATAGAAAGTCATCTTCAGAGGGCACTGCACTGGTTGCATGCTTTAAAACTAAAGCTGGAACATCAGGATCATCGCCTCTAGGTTTTCCTCCCCGAGGACCTGTCCCTAAAAGCATTAATTTTCTGACTAATTGAGGGTGGCGACGTACTAGATCTTGTGCTTGAAAACCACCTAAAGAAAAGCCGAGTAAATCAACTTGTTTCAGACCTAATGCTCGAATCACCGCTGCTGCATCGTCAGCCATATCTTCAATCCGAGTTCGAGGTTGTCCAGTTGATGACGCGACCCCTCGTCCATTGAATAAAATAACTTCGCGGTCCGCTGCTAATCCATCTGTAATGAGTGGATCCCAATTGTCTAAACCACCACGGAAATGCTGTAGAAAAAACAAAGGTGGTTGCTGTGTATTTGCATTACCCCATCTACGATAAGCAAATTTGGCTCCATCAACTTCTATAAATTGTATTTCAGCGATTTGATGATTAATCGTGGTCATTATCGTTATCCCATTTCATACATAACTAAGTTGAAATTTATTTCGCCAAGAAAGCTAAAGATTGCTTTACGAAGTCTTGATGAAACTGAAAAACTCCACCGTGTCCTGCATCTGGATAGATGATGAGCGTGCTATTTGGAAAGCGTTTTGCCAAATCATAAGTATTTACAGTGGGTACCATTCGATCATGATCACCGTTAGCAACTAAGACAGGTTGCTGAATGATAGAAAGATCAGCTGGTTTCTTATTTCCCCATTTTTTTAATGCTTTTAGTTGAGCACGATACGCAGAAATGGTGATTTCTTTGTCACGATTTTCAGTACGTTCATTAATCCGTTGAACAAACTGTTTCGCAGCTGCTTTACCATTGTCGGTCCGAGTAAAAAACAAATAGACTTTAGGATCTTGGCGCGTTGCCATCCCACGGACTAAATCCCAATTAGAAACTCTTCCAACTGTACTGATGCCAGTTCCTCCAGCAGGTCCTGTTCCTGATAAGATCATCTTTCTGACTAAGTTTGGTTGTTTCAATACGATTTCTTGTGAAATCATGCCTCCCATTGAAAAACCAAATAAATCAACTTTGTTGAAACCTTTTGCTTGAATAAAGGTAATTGCATCATCTGCCATTTGCTCAATCGACTGAGCAGGTTTACCTGTAGAAGCACCAACACCACGGTTATCAAAAACTACCACATGATGTTTTGCGGCAATTCCATCAATAATTCTTGGATCCCAATTGTCTAATACAGCAGCTAAATGATTCAGAAAAATAATAGGTGTTTCACCATTTTGTTGACCATATTCTCTGTAGGCGAAATTAACTCCATCAGCATTTATAAATTGAGTTGGTACATTCTTCCAATTCGTAGCTAATTGAGGATTTTGACCAGCTTGCTGATTGAAAATAAGTTTTGGAGAGAATCCGTCACCTTTAGCCACCGAGTCGCTAAAAGAGATCGATGCTACTGTTTCGGCTTGCGTTAATGGCGAAATAAAAACAGAGACCACCGTCAATCCCATCGCAATTGTATTTAATAGAAAATTCATTTTTTTAATCCTCAGAATTAATGCATAAAGCCTATTCAACTGAATTTAATTAATTATTTCTTGAGATAAGGAAATAAAAACAAAGTCAGTATCGATTTAATATTAACCATACATCAACAAAAACGCATTGTCACTATCTTTTTAGTAGTAACTATTTTAATTTTAGATTATGATCAAAACATCAAGGTGAAATTGGTTGTTCCATCACCAACCTATTACGTGTGAGAAATGTTGTATGACAAGCAAAGTGGTTCTTATTTCAGGTGCATCTTCTGGTATTGGTTTAGCAACAGCAGAACTTTTACATAGAGCAGGTTTTATTGTTTATGGTACGAGTCGACGTGCAAGTGATTCATCTCAATATAAATTTAATCTGATTGAACTCGATGTAAATAATGAAGATTCGGTTAATCGTGCAATCGCGAAAGTGATTAAAAATGAAGGCCGAATTGATGTTTTGATCAATAATGCAGGATTTGCAATCGCACCCGCTGGCGCTGAAGAAAGTTCGATGCAACAAGCTCAAGCTATTTTTGATACCAACTTCTTTGGTGTTGTCCGAATGACTCGAGCAGTACTACCAGTGATGCGTAAACAAAATTCTGGACTTATTTTGAACATTAGCTCTGTTTTAGGACTTCTGCCAATGCCCTTTGGTGCGCTTTATTCTGCATCAAAACATGCGCTTGAAGGTTATTCAGAGTCTTTAGATCATGAATTGAGAACACAAGGGATTCGTGTTTCATTAATAGAACCTGCTTACACCAAAACTTCATTAGGCATAAACTTACTAGAAGCAGATGCAAAAATCTCAACGTATGACCACATTCGCGAGAAGCTCCATCAGCACATGATAAAAGCAATTAATAAATCAGATGATCCAGGTGTTGTTGCTAAGACAATTTTAACGGTAATCAACAGTCAAAACATTTTGCCTCGTTATACATCAGGCAAGACAGCAAGATACTTAAAGAATTTACGAAGATTTGCCCCAGTAAAGATCTTTGACACATTGATTCAACGCAGTTTGAAAGTTTAACCCAACTTAATAAATCCATTTCTAACGATTAAAAAAGAAATATATAGAGGTCCCAAATGAAAGCAGCCTATATTAACCGTTATGGGAAAATCGATGATGTACAGCTAGATGAACAGCCTAAACCATCTATTTCAAAAGATTCGGTACTTGTTAAAGTTCATGCTGTAAGTATCAACCCGCTTGACTTACGAGTACTAGAAGGTGAATTCAAAGCGATTTTACCTGTTAAGTTTCCATTTATTTTAGGTAATGACTTTGCAGGAGTAGTTGCTCAAGTTGGTTCAAATGTTACTCAGTTTAAAGTCGGTGATGAAGTCTATGCCAAGACAGATTTAAATGGTGCTTTTGCCGAATACACAATCGTTCAGCAATCCTCACTTGCACTAAAACCTCAAAATATTTCTATGGAGCATGCCGCCTCACTACCGCTTGTCGCCTTGACTGCATGGCAAGCATTAGTAGAAATTGCAAAAGTTAAATCAGGACAAAAAGTATTGATTCATGCTGGTTCAGGTGGTGTAGGCTCGATTGCAATTCAGCTTGCTAAGCATCTCGGTGCAACTGTCGCAACAACGACAAGTGGTAAAAATACTCGCTGGGTTAGAGAACTAGGCGCAGATATTATTATTGACTACAAAACCATGGATTTTGAGCAAGAACTGAAAGATTACGATGTGGTCTTAGACACTCAAGGTGGAAAAACTTTAGAAAAATCATTGAACGTTATAAAGCGTGGTGGTCGTATTATCAGTATTTCAGGGCCACCTGACCGTGCTTTTGTTGAAGCAATCAAAGCAAATTGGTTATTAAAATTTATCATTCCGCTTTTAAGTTGGTCCATTCGTAACAAGGCAAAAAAAAGAGACATTACCTATTCATTTTTATTCATGCAACCAAATGGATATCAGCTGACTCAAATAGCTGAACTTGTTGAGGCTGGGAAAATTAAACCTATAGTTGATAAAGAATATCCATTCTCACAAATGAACGAAGCACTTGAATACGTGAATACTGGACGTGCGAAAGGCAAAGTCGTTGTAGAAATTGCAGAATAATTTTGGAGTTTAAATTATGAAAAATATAGTATTTGGAAAAACGGGATTAAATGTTTCTCAGATCGCGTTGGGAACAGGAAATTTTGGTACAGGTTGGGGCTATGGTGCCTCTATTGAAGAAGCAAAATTAATATTAGATCAATATTTAAATGTTGGTGGGAACTTTATTGATACCGCGGATGTTTATCAATTTGGTCAATCTGAACAAATATTAGGTGAATTGCTACAAGGTATCCGTAATGAAGTTGTCTTAGCAACAAAATTTTCAAGTGGCGCTACGCCAAACTCAAATCAACTACATAAAGGTAATAGCCGTAAAGCAATGATTTTCTCAGTTGAGGAAAGTTTACGCAGATTAAAAACAGACTATATCGATCTTTACTGGGTACACCATCCTGATAATATTACTTCCAGTGAGGAAATACTTAGAGGACTGGAAGATCTATCTCGTGCTGGGAAAATACTCTATGCTGGACTTTCGAACTTTCCAGCTTGGAGAGTATCACGTGCTGTTACCTTGGCTGAACTTAAAAATACAGTACCTGTCGCAGCTATACAATTTCAACATAGTTTGGTTCATAGAGAACCAGAAGTAGACTTAATACCAGCCTCAAAAGCACTAGGATTAGGAATGGTCACATGGTCCCCTTTGGGTGGAGGCATGTTAACTGGAAAATATCGTAAAGGTGAAACTGGGCGTGCAGAAGGTTTTGGTGGAAATGTTTTTCAAGCAGAAAACACAGCGCAGCGTACAAAAATTTTAGATGCAGTACTTGAAGTTTCTAATCAACTTGGCGTTTCAGCTGATCAAGTTGCAATCGCATGGGCAAGTACACATGGGACTATCCCAATAATTGGACCAAAATCTTTAAAACAGTTAAATAGCAATCTAAATGCGATCAATATTGAGTTATCAGAAGATCAGATTAAATTATTGGATGATATTAGCTCGTTAGTTAGTTTGGATCAAAACCGAAAAATACTAAGCACTGACAATCATCTGTATGGCTTGTGTATTGCTTAGATTTATAAAAACAATGCTTTAAGTTTAACTCAATGTATTTTAAAATTTTGGTATAAAATTAGATATTAAGGGAGTCTTTAGCCCCTTAATATTTTTAATCCAGAGCCTGAACTGACTGCTACAACTCTTTCAGAATATCCTGAATATCAGTTAAGTCATGCGTTGGACGATGTTGCTCAGATTTTGCTTCCTCAGTATAAAACTCCTCAACAATATACATACCTTCGTCACCTCCCATCTCAAAACAAGCATTATCATAGCCCCTGTCGTGCCGCATGATCCAGAACGTCTTGATAAAACCCTGCTAACGTGCTTGCTGATTTATCAATTTACTTAGCTGAAGTAATTGCTTCCTGCAAATTAATACCATCACGTAAAGTTAGATTTATGTAATAGATTGGAGTCCGATAGCATTATGTGGTGCTCTTGCCTCGTAACGTGAGCTGCAAAGGCAAACATGACAGTAAAGCACTCGATGCCGCATGGTAATAACTTAATCGTATAGCCAAAGTGCGTATGCTGTTAAAGCCTAGAGTTCTAAAAATAAATGTGCCAAAATCATCCAATTCATTTAAGTTGACGTAAAGTCTGCCATAAGGCTTGCATAAGCCTGTTCTGAATTTGCGTATAACTATCCATTGTATAAGTTCCTATATAGCTGAAATAGTATAGTTTTAAATTTTTGGGCATAAAAAAACACGTCGGGGTAGACGTGGGGAAAGTGTGAATGGCGGTGTGAGCATCAACATGTTATTAATGCCCTTTTCATTAAAGACTAACTTTTAGCAATATTATTGAGTAGTTCGGGTTCAATCATAAAAAACTCTCGACCAAAGTTTTCTAATGGAATATTGGAAACATTGATTTGATATTCAATGTCTCCGTTAAAAAAGCTTTGTGACTTTTGTATAGATCGTTCCCAACCAAACGTTGTGCCGCATTGCACTAATAAGTACTGATAGACCTTTGCATCATTAATTTTTAATAGGAACGCATTATCAGCTAATTGCTGAATCGAGACATTTTCGGAATATTGCACATCAATCATGATCTACCTCCTAGAATGAATGACTAAGTGAAGTATAGTTATCATTAAAGATAATTGATTTTATTTCAACCAATTTTCATAAATTAATTATTACTATTAATAACTTAAGTCATATTTTTAACATATATAACCACATAAGTTTTGATGTGGCGAAAATTGTCACTTGGTAAATTGTATACTAAAGATAGCTTAGGCTAATTCAACTAACTGACCATTAGAAAGCTATTTCGCTTTATAGTTAGGTCATAGTGCAATCATGCTAATGGATCGGATCGTTATGCGAAGTGGATTAGCTTAGAAAAGAAAAAACAAGTGAGCGCCAAAATTGTGCCAAATAAAAAGGGAATCAAACTATATATTTGATTCCCTTTAAGATAACTGGCGGAAGCGGTGTCCGTCTAACAATAGTCCTAAGCAATCCAAATAAATGCTATAAAAATATATTATTCAAATACTTAATAATTATATCATCCTAATCCATCTTGTCTAATCCTACCATTTCCAGTATTTTATGAGGGGTAGGTTGAGGGGTAAATCAAAGGCATGCCAAAGAAATCCAAAGAGCTTTCTGCACTCAGTGTAGCAAGAATTAAAGAGACTGGTCGATACCACGTAGGCGGTGTTGATGGTCTTTGTTTAAATATCGAGGGAGATTCCCGTGTCTGGATTTTACGTGCCGTTGTGGGAAAACGTCTGGATAAAAATGGAAAATTAAAACCTCATCGCCGTGATATTGGTATTGGTCCATACCCTGAAGTTTCTTTAGCTGAAGCTCGTGCCAAAGCCACTGAATTAAAATTACAAATACGAAGTGGTATTGATCCAATTGTCCATCAACAGGAACAGCTTGCAAAGCTTCATGTTCAGCAACTACGGAACAAAACATTCATGGAATGTGCAAAAGTTGTTATTGGCAATAAAACCCGTGAACTCAAAAATGAAAAACATATTGGACAATGGTCATCGACACTAGAAACTTATATTTACCCAACTTTGGGCAATCTTACTATTGGTAACATTACTAAAGCCGAAATTGCTGAAGTTTTAAGACCTATTTGGGTTGAGAAAAACGAAACAGCCAAACGTATCCGTGGTCGTATAGAAACCATTTTTGATTATGCCAAGGCTATGGGATATTTTGAGGGTGACAACCCTGCTGAATGGAAAGGTAATCTTGAACCAATCTTGGGTAACTTAAAGCAGGAATCACGCCCTCACCCATCCCTGCCTTATGAACAAGTTGCTGAGTTCATCCATCATCTAAGACAGAAAAAAGGAATTTCACCTAAAGCTTTGGGATTTGCAATTTTAACCGCCTGTCGTTCTGGTGAGATTTTTGGGGCGAAATGGCAGGAAATTGATTTTAAGAATAAGGTCTGGATTATTCCTAAAGAACGGATGAAAGCCGATAAAGAGCATCGTGTACCTTTGTCTGAAGAAGCCATTACGTTGCTTGAATCAATTCAAGAATATAGCCAACCACAAGATTTCATTTTTCCAGCTCCACGTTCTGGAGAAATGCTTTCTGATATGTCATTAACCACATTGATCAAACGAATGCATGAACAAAAGCTTAAAGAAAATGGCTTAGGCTATATTGATCCTAAACAAAATCGGGTGATTACTACGCATGGTTTTCGTTCCACATTCCGTGACTGGTCGGCAGATAAAACTAATTACGATCGTGCAGTATGTGAACATGTGTTAGCACATAAATTGCCAGATAAAGTTGAAGCTTCTTATCTACGTGGAAATTATCTAGGAAAGCGTAAAGGTTTAATGGCTGATTGGGCAGAGTATTGCTCTACGCTTACACAATGACGTAATACATAGACCTTGTATTTAACCCAACCAAATAATAATCTTATTCTTTAATATTTATCATTGAGCCAACATGTCAATACAAACTATAAGCAGTACCATAACAAGATTAAATAAGGAGTTAGCAGATATTACCCATCGAATGAGCTTAGAACAGAAAAAGGGAGCTGATATAATTTCTAAAATTTTACAAATTCAAAATTCTATCGGGAAGACAACTAGCCCTTCTACATTAAAAACAAAGTTAACAGAAATTAGTCGGAAAGAACAAGAAAACGCTCGAATACAATCAAAACTTTCAGACTTGCAAAAGAAGAAAACTGATATTGACAATAAGCTACTGAAAGAAAAACAGAACCTTATAAAAGAAGAAATACTGGAAAGAAAAAAATTAGAGGCTCTGACTAAAAAACATCAGAAAGACGAAATTGAACATCAAAAGAAACTGAAACGTGAAATTGATGCTATTAAGGCTTCTACCCAATACATTACTGATGTTTCAATACCATCTTACAACAATACAATACCTGAGATTGAACCAGAATATGATTTGTTTATTTCACACGCTTCAGAAGATAAAGAAGATTTTGTCAGACCACTTGCAGAGACATTACAGCAACTTGGAGTAAAAGTTTGGTACGACGAATTCACGTTAAAAGTTGGGGATAGTTTGCGTCGTAAAATTGATAGTGGTCTCCGAAACTCTAAATACGGTACCGTTGTTCTTTCAACTGACTTTATAAAAAAAGACTGGACCAACTATGAACTTGATGGCTTAGTAGCCCGTGAAATGAATGGTCACAAAATGATTCTACCGATTTGGCACAGAATTACTAAAAATGATGTTTTAGATTATAGTCCGAATTTAGCTGATAAAGTCGCCTTAAATACTTCTGTAAATAGTATTGAGGAAATTGCCCATCAATTAGCTGATGTCATCTTAAATCGATAAGCACCTTCTAAGAGTTAAAATTTTGACTGAGATTTACAAAGAACCTAATTCTCAGTCAACTTTTGCACACCCTGCAATTTAAACAATTTTTTTGATAAGTAGTACTAAACTCACAAATATTGAAGTGTGCTGAAACAATATATAACCAAATAATTTATATAAAATCATAAACTTAAAAAACAACTGCTCTTTAGTCATTTCCGCACTTTAATATTTCTTCTGATATAAGAAATCACTTCTTTGTATTTGCCCTTTAATTTTTTATATGTAATATATTAAACAAATAAGTTGAGTATATTACATGAAAATATCCTTACTCATATCCTCATTGCCTACGCAGAACACAACCACTCGTATGAGAGTCTGGCGATCTCTCAAAGCAAGTGGCGCAGCAATTCTAAGAGATGGGGTCTACTTACTCCCTATTTCGCATAGTGAAAAGTTTGACCCTATTGCTAATGATGTTATTTCAGAACAAGGAACTGCTTATGTGTTTCATGCTGAGCAACCCTTAAATCTTGAACTTGCTCCTTTCTTCAATCGAAAAGAAGAATACGACACTCTCTATAAACAACTTTCTGAGTTAAGAGATCGACAGACTAAAGATGAAAAGAAAGAGCTACTCAAGCAAGTTCGTAAACTGAGAAAAAGTATCGATGCGCTTGTAGAAATTGACTTCTACCCCGATGAGACTCAAGCACAGGTTTTAAATGAGCTATCTTCATTAGAACTTTCAATTGCACGTCTTGGTGAAGTGAATGAGCCTCAAGCGATACAAGCTCATATTCAACTTCTAGATAAAGCTAGTTATCAAAACAGAATTTGGGCAACACGTAAAAGACCTTGGATTGATCGTCTAGCCTCTGCATGGCTAATAAAGACATTTATTGATACCTCACCAACATTCATTTGGTTAGAAATGCCAAGTGACTGCCCAGAAGCAGCATTAGGATTCGATTTTGATGGTGCACCTTTCAGTCATGTCAATCATTGGGTGACCTTCGAAGTTCTTTTACATAGTTTTAATTTAGAAACACCTGCATTAAAGAAAATTGCTGAAATTGTTCATTACTTAGATGTCGGTGGAATTGAGCCTCCCGAAGCAATCGGTATTGAAAAGGTTATTCAAGGAATTAGAAGCCAGATAAGTGACGATGACCACCTATTTGCCTTATCAAATCACATTTTCGATGGCTTATATGCCAACCTATAAAGAGAATAATCATGGAACAAGAACAAGCCGCTGTACATGAAGAACCAGCACAGCCAGTTCATTTTTGGCAAGCTTTCTTATTTTGGCTTAAATTGGGGTTTATTAGTTTTGGTGGACCAGCGGGGCAAATCGCTGTTATGCACCAAGAACTCGTTGAACAAAAACGTTGGATTTCTGAAAAGCGTTTTTTACATGCTCTCAACTACTGCATGTTACTGCCTGGGCCTGAAGCACAACAATTAGCAACCTATATCGGTTGGTTGATGCATAGAACCGTTGGTGGATTAGTTGCAGGAATCCTTTTTGTATTACCCTCTCTATTTATCCTGATTGGTCTGTCATGGGTCTATGTAAAATTTGGTGATGTTCCTATTATTGCAGGTCTTTTTTATGGGATTAAACCAGCTGTTGTTGCTATCGTTTTTCATGCGACATATCGGATTGGTAGCCGATCGTTGAAAAATAAGTTTTTATGGGCAATCGCTGCGCTTGCATTCATCTCTATATTTTTCTTTAACTTGCCATTCCCCTTAATCGTTCTAACGGCTGCGATCATTGGATATTTAGCAAGTAAAAAATATCCAAGCGTTTTTACAGGCGGAGGTTCACATCAGCAAGGTAAAAAAGATTATGGTCCCGCATTAATTGATGATGATACACCTACCCCAGAACATGCCATATTTAGTTGGAAACATTTAGCTAAGATACTTTTGATTGGAGCAATCCTATGGCTTGCCCCAATTTTCAGTTTGGTTTTAACGCTTGGTTGGGATCATGCTTATACTCAAATGGCTTGGTTCTTTACAAAAGCTGCTTTGCTCACATTTGGTGGTGCTTATGCAGTATTACCTTATGTTTATCAAGGTGCTGTTAATTTTTATGGTTGGTTGAGTCCAACACAAATGATCGATGGTTTAGCCCTTGGAGAAAGCACCCCAGGTCCTCTGATCATGGTTGTTGCGTTTGTAGGATTCTTAGGTGGCTTTAATCATGCTCTGTTAGGCAATGATCATCTGTTCTTGGCAGGTGCGTTGGGTGCTGTGATTGTGACTTGGTTTACTTTCCTGTTTTCTTTCATTTTTATTCTAGCTGGTGCTCCAGTGATTGAATCAACCCACAATGAATTAAAATTTACTGCACCTTTGACGGCAATCACTGCCGCTGTTGTTGGTGTAATTTTAAATCTTGCACTTTTCTTCAGTTACCACGTTTTATGGCCAAATGGATTCGATCATCCATTCAACTATGAAGCAATGGTTATTGCGATTGCAGCATTCATCGCCTTGTTCCATTTTGAAGTCAAAGTCATGTATGTCATTTTAGCTTCGGCATTCTGTGGTTTGATTTTGTACATTGGTGCGTAAACTTATAATTTTTAATAAAAAAGGAAGCTTAGCTTCCTTTTTTTATACCATTAGTGGCAGTGACGATCCCCTGTTTTACTATTCGTGTGGCATCCTGAAGAATCAGTACCACCTGAATGAGCAAAAGCATTTGTTACCGCAAGCCCCATTAAACATACCAAGATTAGTTTTTTCATATTGTTTCCCTTTTTATTGAACGATAAAACAAGTTTGAAATTGTACAACAAACAAACGATTTACTTCTAAGCCATTAGTCGAAAAGAATTATTTAGGCCATTTTTGATGATGGTCATCAATCACATACTCATGCACATGTACACCATTAATTTGATGCTGAATCACATGTTCGTGGTCTGCGGGTAAATCATCATGGCTATGTGCTAGAAAATCTTCATCTTTAGTTGTCCATAAGCATAATGCAAGAATGAGAGCAATAATCGCAATAACAGCCATCGGAATAAAAGTCTGTAATGTGCCTATATTCGTACTCAACCATCCAACCAATGGATAAGTGATCAGCCAACAAGCATGAGAGAAAGCAAATTGGGCGGCAAACAATGATGTTCTATTCTCACTTGATGCAGACTTACGAATCAAGCGACCTGTAGGTGTTTGTGAAACTGAATATCCAATACCAAGGACAAACCAAAGTGCTAACAAACCATTATAAGATGCAATCAAAGAACCACTGAATAGTCCAATGACAAGAATTGTTGTTCCCGTCAACATGACTGATCTATCAGGAAATTTATCCAATATCTTTGGTAAAACAAAAGCAGATAACATTGACCCAAGTCCAAAAAGACCAAATGCCCATGTCGTTGCATTTTCGGTAAGTTTAAATGTCGATTGAACCAATACAACAGTATTTACAATCACAACAGCACTCGCCGAAGCAATAGCTAAATTTAAAGCAAGCAACGCCTTAAGTCTCGGCGTATTAAAATAAATTTTAGCTCCCTGCTTTATACGGCTATAAACACCTCTAAACTCAGGCACTTTGGCGACTGGTAATTTTGCACTTACCACAAACAAAGCAGAACCGATAAAACCTAATACTGTTCCTAAAAACAGATTATGGTAGCTCATGACAGTGAGTAAGAAACCTGCCAACATTGGGCTGATAATGTTTTCTAAATCATAGGCTAGTCGAGACAATGACAAAGCATTGGTATAGTCTTTTTCTTCAGGCAGAACATCTGGAATCATTGCCTGAAATGTTGGCGTAAATGCAGCAGATGCAGATTGCAGAATAAAAATGAGAATATAGATTTGCCAGATTTGTGTCACAAATGGTAGGCACAAAGCTGTTAATGCTCGGATAATATCTAATCCAACCAATACCTGTTTTCTTGGTAAGCGCTCTGCAAATGCTGATGCTATAGGTGCTACACCGATATAAGCAATCATCTTAATTGCCAAAGCAATACCAAGAACTTGAGCAGCTTCTCCCTTGGCAATATCGTATGCCTGTAAAGCTAGGGCGATCGTGATTAACCCTGTTCCAATGAGTGCAATCACTTGGGCCAAGAACAAATGCCGATATGTGGTATTTTTTAGTACTTCTAGCATTTTATGGATTCCTTTTTAGAATCTGACATCTATAACGATTAAATCTCCTTGGAAGACTATTCCAAGGAGATTGATTAAAGCTTAAAAGACTTTCTTCATTTCACTAAACTGTCCTTCTACAAGTAGAGTTACAGTCACTGGATTTTCTGTACGGTTACGCCAGAACCAACCATGTTTACCATCAAAAGCTGCTTTTAAGACACCTTGTTGAGTTGTCTCATTCTTGCCTTTTCCATAGCCATGATAGAACCCTTTAGGGGCATTTACGGGATCACCATGAGTATCATAGTTAAGACCACCTCCTACAGCTTTCCAATCAAAGTTGACACTTGCACTTTGTGGCATTGTTAGTTTTACCTCTGTTGCCTGCCCAGGTTTTAACTCAATACTAATGCTCTCTTTATTAATCGCAGGCATGGTCATCTGAACAGTATCAATTGCCGTTTGAGTCGGAGTTTCTACTGACATTTCTTCAGCACTATTCACTACCTGTTGAGCATTGAGACCATTCACTGATTCTTGAGCGAGTGATTGTTTGATTTCACCCATTTTCGTTAAGCCAAGCACTTTACCTATACCCGTCGGATCAATCGCATACTCCGCAGGCATGACACAGGTAACCAACACGACCACAGCACTAACGGCAGCTATCGCTGTTGATTTAATTAACTTTCTTGATGAAGGTAATTCGATATCTTTTGGAATTTCAGCGTTATACATAATTTAGATCCTTATTGAGTAATGAAGCCAGTAAGTTGATAGCCAACAAGTAAAAAACCGAGGAACATGAGGAAGACATTGCTTTGATAGGCTGTTTTAAAGAAATACGATGTCTTTCTCCAAAACGTCATCAATAACATGATGATGCACAGAGCCATAAACTGACCTAATTCAACCCCAATATTGAATGAGATTAAATTTGCCAACAGTCCATCACTCGGAACTTCATACTCCTGAATTTTTACTGCGAGTCCAAAACCATGAATCAGACCAAAAATTAAAGTCGCTACTTTCGTGTTTGGTTGAAAACCAAACCAACGCTGATAAGCCCCCAAGTTATCAAGAGCCTTATAAACAATTGAAAAACCAATGATTGCATCAATGATGTAAGCATTTATCGAGATATTGTAATAAACACCCACGAGCATGGTAATCGAATGCCCAAGTGCAAATAGGCTGACGTACAAGCCGATATCTTTCATTCGATATAAAAAGAAGATAATGCCAACAAGAAATAATAAATGGTCATATCCAGTGACCATATGCTTAGCACCCAAATAGATGAATGGAATCACATGAACGCCATAAATTTCTTGAATGTAGCCCTTATCACCTTCTGCTACACCATGAGCAAAAAGTGTAGGACTTGCCAATGTAATGAATAAAGTAAGTAATCGCTTTATGTAAGCACTTAATTTCACAATGTGTGAATCAATAATTTGCATGTATATCAAACTCCAAAATTTAAAATGAATTGAAAATCCATTCACTTTTTGGGCGGTTTAAAAATACGGCTTATCATCAAAAAAACATATTCTTTACACCAATCTAGAATCGATATCCCCTTTAATAGATGAGCTAAAGCAATCGATTTAAGTACGTCATAACCAACAAAATGTTCATAGTAGTTATCCTGATGACCATGTGAATGTTGTTGGCTGACCTCATGATGATGAGAATGAATTGCGTCAATTGAAACGTGTCTCTGAAATTCATTTTCAGTTACATGCTCATTAAAGTGCAAACATAAAGCGAGACTGATCATGCAGACTAGCCACATCATCACAAATTTGCTTTGTTTATCTCGCAATATATTTGTCATTAAAGATGCCCCTAAACAACCTGTTCAGTAGCATCGTTTGATTTTCTTGACCAACCTTGGTTAAACCACACATATAAGGTCGGCAAAATAATCAAAGTCAGTAAGGTTGATGAAATAATCCCACCAATAACGACAGTTGCAATTGGACGTTGAACTTCAGAACCAATACCTACGTTTAAAGCCATTGGGATAAAGCCTAGAGAAGCCACTAAGGCTGTAATCAACACAGGGCGAAGTCGTTCCATTGCACCATGTCTCACCGCATCAATGACACTTTCCCCTTGCACTCGAAGCCTTTGAATGGCAGAAACAAGAACTAAGCCATTCAGCACAGCCACACCTGACAATGCGATAAAGCCGACGGCAGCAGAAATTGAGAATGGAATATCCCGTAAAGCTAAAGCGATCACACCACCTGTTAATGCAAATGGTACGCCTGTGAATACCAAGACACTGTTTCTAACATTACCTAAAGCCATGTAGATCATGGCAAAGATCAGAATTAAAGCAATTGGAACAACAACCATGAGTCGATTCGATGCAGACTCCATTTGTTCAAATGTACCCCCCCAAGTCAGCCAGTAGCCTTCTGGTAATTTAAAATCTGCATTCAGCTTAGATTGTGCTTCTGCAATGTAACTACCAATATCTGTACCACGGACATTTGCTGTGATGACGATACGACGCTTACCATTCTCACGAGAAATTTGGTTTGGTCCTTGAACATTTTTTAACTCGATCAATTCTGATAAAAGTACACTTGAACCATCAGGCAGATTCACAGGAACTTGATAGAGTTTTTCTAAGTCTGTGACAGAGTTTTGATCCATTCGAACAACAATATCGAACTTTCGATCACCTTCAAATACCTTACCTGCTGTCTCACCAGTGATGAGGCTAGAAACCTGTTGCTGTACATCCTCAGCATCAAGCCCATAGTTGGCAATCATGTCTTTTTTCAGCTCGACAGATACCATGGGTAAACCCGTCATCTGTTCAACTTTCAAGTCAGCAGTACCATTCACTCCCTCTAAAATTTTAACGGCAGCGTTTGCTGATTCAAGTAGTTGACCTAGATCATCACCATATATTTTCACAGCAACATCGGTACGGACACCTGAAATAAGTTCGTTAAAGCGCATTTGAATCGGCTGAGTGAACTCGTAATTATTTCCATAAACACCTTTAGCTACTCGTTCAATATCTGCAACGACTTCCGCTTTTGGTTTCTTTGGATTTGGCCACTCGCTACGTGGCTTCAACATGACAAAGTTATCAGCCACATTGGGTGGAACTGGGTCAGTGGCGATTTCTGCTGTTCCAACTTTGGCAAACATGGTCTGAACTTCAGAAATTTTCACAATTTCTTTTTCAAGCGTGTATTGCATTTCAACGGCTTGAGTTAATGAAGTACCTGGGATACGCAAAGCATGTAATGCCACATCCCCCTCATCTAAAGAAGGTATAAATTCTGAACCTAAACGAGTTGAAAGACTTGCACTGAATATAAAGAATATTGAGACAAAGGCGATCAGTAAATATCTGTGATTTAAAGACCAATCTAAAATTGGGCTATACAATTTCTTAATAAAATGAACAATCTTTGACTCTTCTTCTTTAATTTCACCTGTAGTAACTAATGCCACCATTGCAGGGACAAACGTAATTGACAGAATCATTGCACCAACTAAAGCCATAACTACCGTTGCAGCCATTGGTGTAAACATCTTGCCTTCAACACCAGTCAAAGTCATCACAGGCAGATAAACCAAAATAATGATCAATTGACCATAAAGAATCGCTTTTCGAGATTCCTTTGTTGCTTCAAACACAGTCGTAAAACGTTCTTTTTGAGTCAGAATACGTCCTAACTCTTTTTGCTTCATGGCTAATTTAGCGAGAGATGCCTCGACAATAACCACCGCACCATCAACAATAATTCCGAAATCGAGTGCACCTAAACTCATTAAATTGGCACTGATCTTTTGGTTAACCATGCCTGTAATTGTCATCAACATGGATAATGGAATCACCATCGCCGTAATCAAGGCTGCTCGGAAATGTCCAAGAAAAAGAAAAAGTACCACAATGACCAGAATTGCACCTTCAAGTAAATTCTTCTTCACTGTCTGAATCGTTGCATCAACTAAAGTTGTTCGGTTGTAGACTGCTTTCGCTTCAACACCTTCAGGTAGCGACTTTTGAACCTGTTGTAGCTTTTGATCTACAGCATGAGCAACATTTCGAGAGTTTTCGCCAATAAGCATGAACGCTGTACCCAGTACAATTTCTTGCCCATCTTTGGTCGCAGCACCTGTCCGTAATTCATGACCAATCGATATTTTTGCAACGTCTTTCAATCTGAGGATATAACCATTGCTCGTCGTGATCGGAATATTTTGGATTTGTTCAATCGAGTTAATTTGAGAATCAGAACGGATTAAATACTGCTCACCATTTTTCTCAATGTACCCTGAACCTTTGTTCATGCTGTTCTTAGAGATCGCCTCTAAAATAGCTTTCTGATCCAGCCCTATACTACGCAAATAAGCATAATCAGGTTGAACAACAAATTGTTTTAGATAGCCACCAATAGTATTGATTTCATTCACACCCTCTACATTTCGAAGCTGAGGTTTAATGACCCAATCTTGCAAGGTTCTTAATTCAGTGGGTGAAAGTGGGTTTAGACTATTCTTGGCATTCTCAACTGTATACATGAAGATCTCGCCAAGCCCTGTAGAAACAGGTCCCATTGAAGTCGATATGCCGCTTGGTAGTGTTGGTGTCACGCCTTGCAATTTTTCATTGACAATTTGACGGGCAAAATAGATGTCCGTCCCCTCCTTGAATATCGCCGTGACCTGAGATAAACCGTATCTCGACACAGAACGTGTATATTCAAGATTAGGGATACCTGCCAAAGCTGTTTCAATCGGGTAAGTGACTTGTGACTCCATCTCCATAGGAGACAAGCCTTGTGCTTCACTGTTGATTTGGACTTGTACATTTGTGATATCAGGAACAGCATCAATAGGTAGTTTAAAATAGTTATAAACACCCAATGCAGCTACGAATAGGAAGACGATCAGTACAAGCCAACGATTCTTAATCGAAAGCTTAACAATTTGGTCAAACATAGTACTACCCCTTAATGATCATGAGTAGCGCCAGATTTACCTAGCTCTGCTTTTAATAAATAAGAATTGCCTGCCGCATAAACCTGACCTGCTTTTAAGCCTGACTTAACTTCAACAAACCCGTTATATTTTTCACCCAACTCTAATGGACGTGCTTCAAAATCATTGCCTACACGAATGAACACCACATCCCAATCACGGAAGTTTTGTAAAGCATCTTCACGAACCACCATAGGCTTCAAGCTTTGATTTTCAAAAATATGTGCGGTGATCAATTGACCTGAACGCCATTTAAATTGGTTGGCAATTTCAACAAAGACTTGAGCAGTACGTGTTTTTGGATCAATGATATCACTGATGTATTTGATCGTCCCCAATGCTTCTTCTGTGCCTGATTGAATTTGAGGTTTTACAGTCACCTTAGCATTCGGGTTAATTGTATTCAGCTTATCCGCAGGAACATTGACTACTGCAAGTAACTGAGATGTATTGGCAATTTTAAATATTGGCGAAGCTGGTGTGACATTTGATCCAACTGCCCCTAGCACTTGTAAGACTGTGCCAGACATCGCAGCCCGAACTTCAATTGTACCGTTGCCTGAACCACCATAAGAGCTGATTAAATTGTTCAGTTCATTGGCACGAATCTGAGCATTATCAAATTCACGCTTTGCATTAATGTAGTCAATTTCAGGCGATACTCGTTTTTGAAATAACGTTCGCTCTTGCTCCATCTTTTTACGTGCAAATTGCAAATTATCTACTGCAATAGAACGCTCAGCATTTAAGCGGATCAAGTCTTGGCTTTGTACTGTAGCTAATAAATCACCTTGACTTACTTTATCGCCAATCGTGCGATATGTTTTGATGAGTGTTCCACTTGCTTTCGGTGTGATAAAACTTTCAAAATTATCAGGGAACTTCAATTCTCCCTTTAACTCTAAAGCATTTTCAAACATCATGGATTCAACTTTTAGGAGCTCTAAACCACTGCTCTTGATACTACTGTCCAACATGGTGACACGACCTTCTTTGGTGTCCCATTTCCACGTATGTTTTTTACCTTGATAATCAACGTTGACAATCATTAAAAATGAATGTGGTTCATAGACAATTTCATTACCGATCAAGTAATCACTCTCTGGTTTAAATTGAATATTTTGCTCTGCATCCAAACGTTTGATGTAGACATTTGCCGTTAATGCTTCAGGTTTAAGCGGTTTATCTTTGAAATACCCATAAACACGGAGATGTGGTTCTACGCCCTGCTCAAAGATTTTCACTTCCGCTGAGAAATCGCCATCACGATATAAACGTCCACCATGAGGTCCTTTCTCGTCACCTGCTACTGCAACTTTTACTTCTGTTGCTTCCCCATGTGCTGAAGAAGACTGAGTCTTTTGACCTGTCTTGTACCATGCCACAGCACATAACACGACAAGCAAGGCAATAATGCCCGTAGCCATTAAAGTATTGGTTGGTTTATTCATATTCTTGCCCTTATTCTTGATCTAAATGAGTAATGTAGTTGCGCTCGACTTCTGCAATTTCTGTCTGCAAAGCCAACCACAAATCGAATCGAGCAAGATGTTTGTCTAACCAAATTTGCTTAATGCTATTGAACTCAAGTAACGAGTTTTTCCCTGCTTGGTATCCCATCTCTGCAATGCGAAGACTTTCATTGGTTGCGGGCAAAACGGTTTGATCATATTGGTGGATCACATCGATTAAGTTAGAAACCTCAATGGACTTGTTTTCCAGTTCAATTTTAGAATTACGGCTAACCCATACAGACTGCGTTTCAGCTTTCATCTGTTCCGCTTGGGCAATCGCAATATTGCCTTTATTTCGGTTGAAGATATTGAGTGGTATTGAGGTTGAAACTTGGAATACCTTGTCATTGGTTTCTTGATAGTTTTTGACCCCAACACCCAAAGTGATATCAGGTATTGCTTCTTTACGAGCGAGTTCAAATTGTGTCTTTTTCAATTTTGAACTCAGAAACGCTTCTTGCTCAGCCAAACTAATTTTGTCTGTGAAATTAAAACTTAGAGGAACTTCTAAAGCGTTACTTGGTAGATTCGATGTGAACTTAGAGCACAGATTCTTCTGAAACTGCCCCTTTTTCACTTCATTTTGATAACGTAGTTTTGATTCAGATGAAAGTGCTGCACTGAGCTGAGCATCCGAAGGAATGACTCGCCCAAACTTGAGCCTTTCCGAAAGAACATTGGCTTGTCTTGCATTAAACTTGCTTTCTGTTGAATAAACTTCAGCACGTTGAGTTGCCACATACCAGTTCGCCATACAGATTCTTAAATCTGCTTTGAGTTCAGCCTGACGCTTTGCTATTTCGAACTGATTACGATCACCTTGAAAACTCGCAATTTGCTTTCTCAAGGAGAGTTTATTACTAAGAGGAATCTCTTGTGACAACCCTAACAAGGTTGTTGAGCCATCCAAACCCTTCAATTTGGAATTACCAAGATTATCCAACTCCACATTGAAAGTAGGATTATTTAATCTGCCAGCAAACTTTTGGTTGATTTCATAAGCTTGCTCGGACTGCTGTAGGCTATTGAGTACAGCATCACTTGCGATAACCTGCTTTTGTAGTTCAGCATAATTCGTTTCCGCAAATGCGTTTGCTGCCGTTACTACAAAACCACAGCTAAGGAATAGCTGATAAATTTTAGACATGACTTTACCTATACAAAAAAATGAATAATTATTTTTTGTATATAAAAATCAATTTCTTAGAACAATAAGAGCTTTTGTATAGGTATAAGAATTACGTAAAATAAATATTCTTTTTCTAAAGTCAAATACCCGAATCTGATGTTCAGATAACTTTAGGAACAGAAAAATAAGAGCAGTGATAAAACTTAGAATAAACACAGGGTCTATGCTTAGATCACTATCAGAAGAAATAGGCTTCACCGAGTGATGGTAGATTGGCTCATCAAAATTCTTCCAAGTGTGTGTTTCTACATCATGATCAGTCATACTTGTAAAAGAATCACCTGAGTGCTGCAAAGACCAATGACTTGATGCATCATCTTCCACAACAATACTTAATTCATGTTGGTGTTCAATATTTTCAAGTAAAACAGGTGCCCACGCATGAACTCCCGTAATTGTTATCGTAAACAAAAACAGGATAAATGCGAGTATAAGCTTAGACAACCTACTTGAACGCATGACGATGGACATACTTCTGATTTGCTAACAAAATACTAAAAAGCGTTATTAAAGTAAATCCATCTCTCAGATATTCTAGAAGTGAATATCTTCTTATCTACAGACCAAAATCTGCAAAAAAAGAGTACGAGTACTCTTTTCTAATTAAATTCATTTCAATTCAAAGCCTGCACCGACTGCTGCAACCCTTTCTGAATATCCTGAACATGAGTGAGATCATAAGATTGTTGATGCTGCTCTGGCTTCGTTTCATCCGTATAAAACTCCTCAACAATATCCAAGCCCTCTTCACCACCCACCTCAAAACTGGCATTGCCATAGCCCTGCCGTGCCACATGATCTAAAGCTTCCTGATAAAACCCTGCTGCCTTACTTTGCTCATCTATCTGTTTGGCTGAGCTAATTGCATCTTTCAGGTTTATGCCATCCCTTAAGGTTAAATCCACGTAGTAGATCGGCGTGCGATAGCTTTGCGTGGTGCTCTTGCCTCGTAAAGTGAGTTGCAATGGCAGGCACGAAAGCAAATCACCCGATGCGGCATGGTAATAACGCAACCGTGCCGCCAAAGTGCGGATACTGTTAAAGCCTGTGGTTCTAAAGATGAATGTGCCAAACTCATCCGATTCATCCAGATTGACGTAAAGTCGTCCGTAGGGCTTGCACAATCCACCTTGTGCCAATGGGCATAAATCTGGAGATGGACATGGATGTTGCTCAATCCCATGTTGTCCAAGTCGCTGACAGCTTTCACCGTTGCCTGAGCAAATTAAACGTCCAGTTTGGCGGTCAAATAGGCTGTACTCTGCTCTTAAGTTGAGATCAGGATCATTGAAGATCATCCGTACAGGTATGGTTCTGAGTTTTTGGTTTTGTGCTTTAGCTCGTAGTTGTTCATCCAGTGGATGCTTGACCCATCCATCTTTTCCTTGAATTTGACTGGTAATGGTAAATTGGTCATCCTTTTCAGGGAGTCGTTTACCATTCTTTTCGATGATCTTTCCGATACTGATACGACCTAAAACTGGTGGTGTAATTGCTAAACCTTTAATCATGATCATTTCCTTTAAATAAAAATTGGGCATAAAAAATCCCACACCTTTTGAGGTATGGGATCAGTTGGTTTAGTTGAATTTGGGATATGCGTAGCTGTCTTATCCACCATTCGGATAAATCTGAAAGCGTCGTGTTCCTGCTTTGGTTTGCGGAAACTGCTGTAGGTATTCAGGATGCTGTTTCAATAAGGACTTACTGTCTAGGCTGATCGAGTCCTGCGATTTCTTCCATGTGACAGAGCCACCTGTAAATACCGCTCGCTCTGCTTCTTTCATCAGTATTTGCAGTTGATGTTTGAGTTCATCAAAATACTGTTGATGCTGCTCAACCTTATGTCGCTCCTCAAGCAATTGGTTAAACAGATAGTTGGCTTGTTCATTTTGGGTCAAGTCTTCCACCAATAGTGGAATCTGCTCTGGGTAGAGTTGTTGCAAGGCTTTGGCTGCTGAATCTGACGCATCTACACTCGGTGGAATATCTGATTCCACACATTGCCAGAAGTGACGTTCCGCATTAATGATGTGCTGGATCACGGTTTCATTGCGTGTCACTTTATAGATTTTGGTTTCATGTCCACAGATCAAGGCACAGATATGCGCTGCCTGTTTGCCTGTCACGGCTAATTGATGCTGAACTTGGCAGAGGACATACAGTGGTACACCATCTCTCCATAGTTTTGAGCCATATTCTCCAACGGTTTTACATTCCAAAATCTGCACTTCGCCATTGCCTACCACGGCATAATCCAAATTGGCGAGCATAAAATACTTGTCTTCATCAGGATGTTGCAGCACCGCATTGACTCGACGTACTTTATGGTTGGTATGCATGCTGTAGTATTCTGCCACCAACGGCTCAAGCTGTTTACCCCAGTACAAAGGCGCATAGCCTGCACTTTCATCTTCAATGTTTTGTTGCATCCGTCCTGTCTTAATCATCCATAGTTCGAGCATCGACATATACGGATTCAATCCACATGCAGTTGCTGCATCACTACTGCCAATGCCCTGTTTGCGAACTTCAAGCCATTGTTGGTAATTGAGCTGTTTAGTATTGGCAAGACGTTTGGCTACAGGGGCTTTGGTTTTTCGTGGCTGTTTGTTCGGTCGGTCACGTTTGCTTCGAGTTCCCACCTCAACTTGCTGAGTCGGTGAGTTTTGGGTGGGTGGATTCAGGTTTGGTGAATAAGGTTGTAAAGGTGGATGATTTAAACTGTTTTGAATTTGAGTATGGCTATGCATATTGAATATTCCTGTATGAGTAGAATCGTAAAAGCTAAATTTCGGGCATAAAAAAAGCCACATCTGGAGAATGTGGCGAAAGGTGTTGCTGTGCTTGTACGGCTTGCTTTACCGTATGCTTAGGCTAAATAAATGGGCTTAAATAAAACTGAATGAATGGTATAGTTTTCTTAACCCACCATTCGAAGTGCCTGTTCCAAACCGCGTTGTTTAATCGCTGCCCCTGCGCCAAACCAAGCAGAATCAAGGCGGTGATCGGTACTCATGGCGCGGCGTTCATGGTCGGTGAACTCGGTAATCGCGCACAATAATCCATAAGCGGTATCCTTAGCTGAACTCAGTTCTGCCCCACGCCCATGTCCGTTAAACATGGTCATGACTTTCGACATGGCACGTCCGTTTGGTTCGGTTTTATTGTCTGCTTTGGATGGGTTTATTTGAGTCGCTGTTGCAGCATTACGGTAAAACTGGATAATACTTTCATCCTGTTCAGCCATACTCAGACTGGTATTGTTAAACACCGCATCAAAATAAGCTGCTGCTTCCTGTTGGGTGACTTTACGTTGGCTCAGTTGTTTCATTTCATACATGTGTTCATCCCATGCGCGAACTGAAATACCCAGTTGCTGTTTGACTTTCTCGGCATCAAACTTAGTGCTGTGTGGGACTTTCACCACACCTGCACTGGTGTGCTGTCCTTTGAGGGCAATGGCTAAAGTGTTGTTACAGACCACTCGAATACTGGTGAATTGTGCAGTAGTGGCGAGTGTACCATCACAAGCAGTTGCCAATAAAATGTAGCCATTGCTGACATCCTTGCCTTTTAAGGCTGAGCTTTGTCCTGTCCGTGCCAATGCCCAGAATTTCTTGCCACCTTTCAGCACCCCTGCTGTTTCCAGTTCAAAGCCTGATTGTTCGGTCAGGTCTTTATAGAAGTGTAGGATTTCCATCGGTTGCACTTCCTGAAAGCGTTGGCTGACCACCGATAACGGTGCATGAGTATCAGAACGGTAAAGTACACGCTGTTCTTCAAAAGGCATGATGATGCTTTGTCCCTTTTCATTCTGAGCCATGTAACTGACATCCGAGGATTCGATGCGCCAATCCATTCCTGCTTGTTGTGCCCAGACCTCGATGGGTTGGTTTGGGGTAAGTTCATTGCCTAAACCATGCCAAGGGGTTTGTCCTACAAATGCCATTGTTTCAACTAAATGTGCCATAAGAATAATTCCTGTATTAATTTTAAAATGGGTAAAGCGTTAGATTTAAATTTTGCTGAATACTCAATTGCGTAAATTTGGGCTAAAGCTGCGGTCACAGTGATTGCAGTAATACTGTCTGCAATAGATTGGTTGTAGTGGTTGTTGCTGTTCATCTTCAGTGATCAACATCCAGATACCTCCGATCAGCACCCCAACGATTGCACCTGCAATCGGAGGAATGTTTAGACTTTTAGAAACACTCACTCCTAATGTGGCAAGTGCCATCGGTGACATCACACTGTTAGAAATTGGATTGTTAGTTGAGGTGCTGGGTAAATGTTGGGGTGATTGCAGTTGTACCGTCTCTCTGGACTGGCAATAAGGACATGGCAAACTCATTGTGGTATTTCCTGTAAATGAATAAAAAAGCCTGCTGGGAAAGCAGGCAAAATGATTGCTGTGTATGTGAAACGTTTATTTGATGCTGTCTCGAATGGAGAGGCATCGTTCTCATTTAGATGCTATGTATTTGTATTTTTTTAGAATGCGTTTTTATCATCATTTTTTAGTGATTTTTGAATACTCGGTCTACAGATCAATTGACCTGTTTTTTATCAACGATTATGATGCTAGGGCTGACCTACATCGTCAGTCGGTTTTGACAGACCGTTTACAAAAGGCGCACAACAAACGCGATATGGGTTTTTGTGCGTTCTCTTAAGTCACGCCTTTATGGTGAGGCTAGGAGGGGCACGCTTGCGTGCGCTGATTTCCTTTTGTATCAGTCTGTCAACCCTTCTAGTCTTGCCACCATTATTTGACAGTAATTTGGTAAGACTACTTCTCATTACAAAAGGAATAGTCAACCATGACGCAATTTACTGTGCTTTATTCCCCTGCACTTTCCCCGCCTCTTCGACATTTTATTCCGATTCATTTATCACACGCTTTCGCTGTGTCCTGATTGATTCAAGGCATCCATCCGCTGCTGTTCCTTTATGGGGTTATTCAACAGTGGTGCTTTGTGCTGGATAAAAATCATGGAATTCGTCACACAGCTTATTTGGCGTGTCCTTATTGTGCTCAGTAACAGCATAGCTAGAGCCTATGACAGCCAAGCAAAATGTATTTGAAATTACAGTCAATTTCATAATTCATTTTAAAAAACTTTAAAAATATTGGATGGGGAAATAAGAGGATGAAATACGTTTCAATTGCACTGCTCACCAGCCTTGCGTTGGTCGGCTGCTCAAAACCACAACAAGATAATGTACAGAAAGAAGAACTATCTCAAAAGATTGAAAAAATATCATTGAATGATGAAGCCCCTGCACAGGCTGTTTCTTCTCCATTGATTATCGCTCGAAATGAAATTACACCTCCGCTCACCAAAACAGGTGAAAGCTTTCAGGAATTAATAAAAGATGAGGGATATTTTTCCTTTTATCCGCCGTATAAAACCATCTCTGGATTGCAGATGTTTGCTGAAAATTCGGATGTGGCTGACTATTGTGCAAACTGTGTGCATTTCCAGACCGTTCTGAATGATTTAAGAAATGTACTGGCTTTAAAAAACAATCAGGTTTTAGTGATCGGACATACTGGTCAACAGTTTCCAGCATTCACTTTTGCTTTAGGTGATGACTATTCTTTGCGTGCAGCGCATGATACGGCAATCAATTATATAAGATCGACAATGCAGGTGACTCCACCGCAAAAAGATCAATTTGAGAGTACAGAACAATATCAACAACGTATTCAGACACTTCAAAAAGAACTGGATACTAAAAATGCCCATCTAAATTATGACTTGAAGCTTTTAGAACTTAGTTTAAATGCTACGTCTGGTCAAAGTCTGTTTATGCCAAGCAGCTATACACCGAATGATCGACCAAATGGTCCGATTGATAATTTTGTTTATTACGATGCTGACTCGAAACAATTACATTTTGAGAATATGAATTTCGCATCGGATCTTATTGTGAATTTCACCGCACCATCCACGCCAGAGTTAGCACAAAATATTATTACGGCTGATGGACAAAAGTATGTCGGTTACATTTTCAACTTCAACAACCATAAATTGGAATTAGATAGCTTAGTCATTTATCAAACTAACAATACTCAAGCTGATTCTGCAAATGAACCGATCGCAATCCTTGAACCAAGTACCATGTCCTTTCAACGCAAACATTTCAACGGCATAGAAAATGCCCGATTAAAGAAATTTGATGTGTCGCTGAAAAAACCAATTCCTTTTGATTTCACTCTGGATAACTACACGCCGATCCAGAAGGTATTTAAAAAGATCGATGAGTAATTCCCACTTTTATAAAAGTAAGAAATTGATTTATCTAGCAATTAAATACACAGAGTTGGGCTTTCGCCCAACCCTGTAGATCACAATATTCAATTAAATATAGGCATGTGTAATGAATTTTATTCCATCTATTGTTTTATACAGTATGCTGCTACTGACTTTAACCGCATGTAATTCAGGCAACGATGTACCAAAACCCAAAAATACTCAGACCCAAACAAGTGAGAATAGCACTGCTGATGCGACTGAAACGCCTCAACAATCCGAAGATGATTTTCCAGCCGTTGATAAATCCTTTCTGGAAGATGAATCATATAATGCTGAAGAAGTGACTGAACCCACTGTGCAAGAACAGTTTGAAGTCCGTGTCCGTCGTGAGGAATCTCAATACTCCATGACAGGTTATAGCGATTTATTAAACATCATATCCTTGAACGATGCGCCAACCACCATTACAGGGGTTTTAATCAATCGTGGCAATTGTAGAAGCAAAGGTACTTATGATTACCAAAATATGCGCTATGGTTCTGTGGCAAAGGTCTATCTTGGTTGTTCGGCTGAATATGTGCGTGAAGTGACGGTTACCACCAATAGTGGTTTGACCTATACCTATAATTTTTAGAGATTTAATCACGGAAATTTACTATGGCAAAAAGGCGTTCTAATCAGAGCGCCTTGTATTTTAGAAACTTAATGAGTTGGGATGTTCCCTGTATAGCTTTGCCACAAATAGGAAATATGCTGACTCATATAGCGGTAAATCTTGAGTGGTTCATTTAGAAACTCAATCTGTTTACGCCAGTAGCTACGCATATCGTTGTCCGCAAAGTAACAGTGTTTTTCTTCAAGTAAATATTGAGCTTCTTGCTTAATCTCATACCCCTTATTTAAACAAGTCCCTTTCCATTCCTGCAAGATAAAATCGGAATATGGGGTCTCATCACCAATTACATAAATAATTGCTTGGACTGAGTAAAACCCATTCAGTGACTTAACAATACGCCATTGCACATCATACAACTTATCAGACAATACTTCCGATCGGTGTAATCTTTCCAGCCATTTACGAGTAAGTTTTGGTAATTTAACTTCAGCGTCGAATTGTAAAGGAATGGTAAAAATACAAGGCAAATCATAGAACATACAATTGATCTGCTTATGTTTGTCTAGACAGCGTTTAAACAATGCCTTTTGGAATTTAATACTTTCATTAATTGGTTCAATAAATTTTGTATATTCCAGTGCAATCCGTCGTTTCAGAAACTTATGTTTAAATTGATCATGAATAAGCTCTGCATTCTCTACAAGGTAATTCATATTACCGTAATGAGAAAAGCCTACTGTATCAAAGATTGCAGCCCAATAAGGATTTAGTTGAAATCCATGTAATACCAAACGGTGATAATGCAGCCAAGGTAGAGAATTTAAAAATATACGATAATTCTTATCCAAACATTTGGGTGATCGTTTATCCATAACCGCTAGTTTCCCATTTTCAATTTGAGCTGCATTTTGAATACTCTGTCCTAAGAACAAATGAGTATTAACATCCAGCATGAATGGGATAATTGGTGTCTGCGGTATATAGTGTGCTTGAGGAGTCGCTGAATAATGGGTCATTTCAAGCCTCCTTTTTTCCAGTATTTCCAACAGATTTCCCCATTTTTATTGCAACATCCTTAGCAATATTTTTACCAAAAACACGTATGAAGTAGGCTTTATCATTTCTAAGGTTTTGTTCATTTTCCTCATCCCGCTTAATCCTTTTATGCACAATGAATTGGTCTCTTTTGGTGATATAACGAATGGCTTCAATCAAATATTCGTATTTTTGTTTATCTTTGCGATGCAAGATGCCAATACCTACATCTCGATATTTGCCATTGTGGGCATCAAGATTACAATTATGGTAAGCCCCCTCAATACCAATCACCCTTTTCCAGACCTCACCAATCTGTTGTGCTAGCTTAATGTCCTGTGAGTGTTTACGACCATCGAGAAAGAAAAAACAGTGGTAGTGATAACCAGTTTTTTCGGCAAATTCCAATTTCCATAGATAACCCAATATATGTAAATTTGAAGTCCGCTTTAAATAACGAAGGCATGTGATTAACTCTGCTTTGACTTGGGCAAGTTCAGGGTTTTGTGTTTTTCCATAACGAAAATCGACACGAGCAATGACAATTCTCGAATGTTTAGCCAGTATCGTATCTACACATTCTGTAGCGACCTTTTGCTGATATTGGGAACGTTCCATTCGTTTTTTCTGTTGGTATTTGAATTCCTTTTCTTGAGTTAGCAAATACAAACGTTCAATGAATAGATTAATTAATTCTGCATAACAAATTGAAGTTATTGTTCCATCAGTATTTCTTAGCTGAACAAGATCATTGGGATAATGTAGATAAAAATCAGCATGAAAATACCCCTTTAGAGTTTCGTTATACGCTTGCATAACAATCCTATGATGCTCACAATCATAATGCTCTAGGGGATCAAACCCTTGGATGAGTATTTGCTTTAATAATTCAATGAATTTTTTATCAATAGGCTCATACCATCCATGATACAGAGTGCCTTTGATCTTACGATAAGCCTGCACATAGTTGTGTTTTAAGATTTGTTTTACTAATTCAATTTCTGAGAATATTTTCTCAGCTTCAGGATTTGATCGAATTTCATATTGGTTATATTCAGTGTTGAAATCTAATAAGTAATCCAATGCCAATGAGCTTGAATGCTGATCGTCTGCTGCATTGAAGCATTCTTCATACATTGAATTGAGTAAAGACTGTTGCTCTTCCAATGGTGCTGTAATCTGAATGGGCTGATTAGATGAATCAGTATCAGTTATTTCAGTCTGCTGATTTAGAAAGTGTTCAGGTACTTGTGTTAAGTATTCATGTGCTAAAGCAGGTGTTTGATTATTACTCATAAGATAGGATGATTGATTCATAATAATGAACTTCTCTGTACGTAATTACACCTAACAATTTGTTAATTAAGTCAATTTATATAATAATTAATATTATTAGATATACTGATCATATAAGTAACACAAATGGTCAGGCGTAAAAATCACTGTAATCCCATGACCTCGAAATCAAGGAATTACAGTGTTATAAGGGTTAATAGGGTATGTGAGAGTTGTAAAGATATCTTGCTAATCTGGTTAGCTTTTTTTTGAATTGATCCAATCAATTATGTCCTGCTCTAACCAACCAACGGCTGATAGTCCCAATCTAATCGGACGAGGAAAAGACGAATCATATCTCTTGGATTTCGGGTTCATTTTGTCATACAGACTTGATTTACTTAAACAGACTAATTCTGTTACTCCTTTCATTCTAAGAATCTGATTTTTTTTGGTTTCTGAGGTTTGCATTGTTTACTCCGATTTAAACCTGATGTGGATGTCTTCGGATATAAATATGCTCTAGAATCCTCAGAAACATCAGCAAAACAAGATTCACAATTGTTAAGTAGCGTATTTAAATGAGTAATCCCGTCTTCGATCATGAAATTTACAGAATAGCTCACCCTGTAATGCAAAAATTAGTAAAGCAAGCTGTAAAAGCAAGAGAGTTTCAAGCAACTTTCCCAAATCTGTATAACGAGTTAATACGTATTAGGGATGTAATATTGAGGCAACTGGTCAACCTGCTAACTGAAAAATATAAAGAAAGAAAGTCACTACCTATTGAGCAAATCAAGATTGAAGTAGAGATAATTGTCTTTGGCAGACAGTTACTCAACCATGTAATGGGATATTGTCAAACAAGGCAATTAGTGGATGAAGATATATTTTTGTTAAACCATTTACTTCAACCAGATGAACTAACATCAATATTTGAAGAACTTTATTGCATATTTTGGGAAAACATCAAAAGTTATGAAGAATGGACACAATTCCCCAATTTTTCGACAAACCTCAAACGTATTTTGAACGAAAAGTATTTCTTACCTGACTTGTTACCATTCTGGGATATTAAATCTCTATTTTTGGATTATCTTAAAATTTATATTGAATATCATAATTTTAAGAATAGCAAAGATATAAAAGGCACAAATATAACTCAAGTCCCTTCATATCACGAAGTTAGGAATGCAATTAAAGGATTGAAAATTTATGGTACACCACTACAGAAGTCCACAAAATCATTTATTGGATGCTCTCCGTTAGATGCCAATTTGCCACCTTCAAAGTTCATAAATCTTCATCTAAATCTAGAAGAGGATGTTAGCAATCTGCCTGTGCTTTTAAGTAAATTTATACATGAATTTATGGCTACAAGATTAGATAATCAGAGAAATGGGACAGATGCCCAGCCTATTATTGACAATAAGGTTTCTGAAAAAATTCATAGCTTGAGCATCATTTTAGATGATTGTGCAAATTCACTTGAAGTACTCAAAAGAGCTGATGCAATTCTTACTGCGCTAATCAGCCTGATTTACTACGATAAAATTTTTGAAACAAAGATCAACAAGGGTAACATCCAGCAGTTTGAATCAGCGAATTATTCTAAATTTATGCTAAGTGAAATTCACGGCTCTGCAAACCAAACTATAATTGAGAATGCTATCAATCAAGATCGTCGCAACTCAATCAATCATACAGGCATGGATTATTTTTCCGATTTGTTCCAAACGCTTTATGAATTACTTGAAAATGATAAAGATATAAAAACCATAAAGCCTAAAAAAGCAACAATATTTATCACTTGTGGTATGAGGGACATACTTTATGAACATACATTTAGTAAAGCAAGTCTAAGTAAAGGTCTAAATGATATGGTGAAAAATTTATCACCAGAAAATTTATATGAGATCATCAATCTGTAAGGATGCAGACAACTTAACAGTCCGTATGATATACCAGTATCATCAAATTTATGGGTTTAACATCACTTACAAGCATCTAAAGAATATGGGTAGATTTATTTTTTTACAGTCTGCCCATAATTATGAATCGATAAAATCTCATAAACAGAATGTATAAGATCAAGAAAACTCATCCAAGATGAAAGTAAAGATAAGCAACAGTAAAAAACCAAATACAACAGACCATTCAAGCATAAGACCAAAGTGGATATTTGCAAAATTCCCCACCTTAAAATCAGTTTGGAATTCTACTAGAAATTTTCTTTCAACTAATATGATGTCCAAATAAGTAAAAAGATGTCTCTTTAGATATCACCTAATCCAATGTTTGATGAGGGGTAGGTTGAGGGGTAAAATCATAGATAAAAAACAAGCCCTTGTAAAAACAAGGGCTTATTTAAATATTTGGCGGAAGCGGTGAGATTCGAACTCACGGAGGACTCACACCCTCGTCGGTTTTCAAGACCGGTGCATTAAACCGCTCTGCCACGCTTCCATGTGCGTAAGAATACAAAGCTTGCCCTCTTTACACAAGAGAAATTTAACTGCAACGTATTCAAATGCATATTGTTTCATCAATTTTAGAGTTTAGCGGCTAATTCAGCACCATCTCTGATCGCACGTTTAGCGTCTAGCTCAGCTGCAAGCTTCGCACCACCAATAATATGGTAGTTCGCCGAAGTGTTTTCGCCGTCTTTAGGCATTAAATCTCTAACTGATTCCTGCCCTGCACACACTACAATGGTATCAACACGCAACAATTGATCATGACCATTATGCTCTACCCATAAACCTTCATCGGTCACTGCTTTATACTGCACACCTCGCAACATACGAACAGCATGCTTTTTTAGTTGCGCGCGATGTACCCAACCTGAGGTTTTGCCCAAACCGATACCTAATGGCGTTGTCTTACGCTGTAATAGATAAATTTGACGCACTGGTATTTCAACTTCTGGACGCTGCATTCCACCTTCAGAAATATAGTTAGGATCTGAATCAACCCCCCATTCACGTTGCCATTCTGCTAATGGTTGTGGCTGTGGTTGATGTGGTGGTTTTAATAAAAACTCTGATACGTCAAAGCCAATACCACCTGCCCCAATCACGGCAACTTTATGACCCACTTCTGCACCACGTAATACTTCAGCATATGACAACACTTGTGGTGCAGTACTACCTTGTATTTTTAAAGAACGTGGTACAACACCTGTTGCGACAATAACTTCGTCAAAGCCTTCACGTTCTAATTGCTCACGACTGGCTTTGGTATTTAAACGTACATCAACACCAGTCTGCTTGAGCTGAACTTTGAAATAACGAATCGTTTCATGAAACTCTTCTTTACCAGGCACAACTTTCGCCAAGTTAAACTGACCACCGACATCGTTATTGGCTTCAAATAACGTTACGGCGTGGCCACGACTTGCTGCAACAGTTGCAGCAGACATACCTGCTACACCACCACCAACAACAGCAATACGCTTTGGTTTCTTGGTTTTGATATAAACCAATTCTGTTTCATGACACGCTTGTGGATTGACTAAACAGCTGACACGCTCATTCTTAAATGCATGATCTAAACATGCTTGGTTACACGCAATACAGGTATTAATTTCATCAACACGATTGGTTGCAGTTTTATTTACCCAATAAGCATCTGCTAAGAATGGACGAGCCATTTGCACCATATCTGCTTTACCAGAAGCGATAATTTCTTCAGCAACATCTGGCATATTAATACGGTTTGAAGCAATGACTGGAACGGATACGTGCTGTTTCACCGCAGCGGTATAATCTACAAATGCAGCACGTGGTACAGAAGTCACAATCGTTGGAACACGTGCTTCATGCCAGCCAATACCTGTATTTAATAGCGTAATTCCAGCTTTCTCTAATGCCTTTGCAACCACAATCACTTCTTGCATTGTGTTGCCATCATGTACCAAATCAAGTAATGACAAGCGAAATGCAATAATGAATTTTTCACCCACTTTGGCACGGATCGCTTTGACAATCTCCACAGGGAAACGCATACGATTGTCGATATCACCGCCCCAACGGTCAGTACGCTTATTCACATGGCTACTTAAAAACTGGTTAATTAAATAACCTTCAGAACCCATGATTTCTACGCCATCATAGCCTGCTTTTTTCGCTAAGCTTGCACAACGCGCGTAATCGTCAATTGTTGCTAAAATCTGAGAATCAGACATTTGACGCGGTTTAAATGGATTAATTGGCGCTTGAATCGGTGAAGATGAAACCGAAAATGGATGATAACCATAGCGACCTGAATGCAAGATTTGCATTAAAATTTTTGCGCCATGCTTATGCACTGCATGAGTCACTAAACGATGATGGGGAATATCCGCCAAACTATTCATCGTTCCGCCCGCAGGGAGTAACCAACCCTGACGGTTTGGAGAAATACCACCTGTGATGATCAATCCAACTCCACCCTTTGCTCGCTCACCAAAATAAGCTGCTAGTTTAGGATAATTAAAGAAACGATCCTCTAAACCTGAGTGCATAGAGCCCATTACGACACGGTTTTTAATGGTAGTAAAACCTAAATGTAATGGTTTTAAGATATTTGCATAGCTAGTCATGGTATTCCTTCTATAATTTTGGCTTTGCAACTTGTTGCATAGTACTTTAACTGAATTTTTATATGAGTTTATGACTCTTTTTGAGAAAATGCTGACACTAAAGTCAAGACTAATGTAACGAATATGCTTTTCAGCTTAAAAATTAAAAACAAAATGAATTAGAGCATAAATTTTGTGCTTAGTTTTTTTTTGACGAAAACAAGCTTAATGAAAAGTGTTACAATAGCTGCGATTTTTTATTCTCCAAGACTACCGACTCGGGGTCTTTACTAATAAACGTTAGGACAAGCAATGACTGATAATGCAACTATCTTGCAGCACGTACCTGTAGGCAAAAAAGTTGGGATTGCCTTTTCTGGTGGTCTCGATACTTCAGCAGCTTTATTGTGGATGAAACAGAAAGGCGCAGAGCCTTATGCATATACTGCAAATCTGGGTCAACCTGATGAAGATGACTATGATGCTATTCCAAAGAAAGCTGAACAGTACGGCGCAGTCAAAGCTCGATTAATCGATTGTCGTTTACAACTTGCACTTGAAGGTATTGCTGCAATTCAATGTGGCGCATTCCATATCAGCACAGGTGGCGTGCCTTACTTCAATACCACACCTTTAGGTCGTGCAGTCACAGGTACGATGCTTGTAACGGCGATGAAAGAGGACGACGTCAACATCTGGGGTGATGGTTCGACTTATAAAGGCAACGATATTGAGCGTTTCTATCGTTACGGTTTATTGACCAACCCTGCGCTTAAAATCTATAAGCCTTGGTTAGACCAAACCTTTATTGATGAGTTAGGCGGTCGTGCCGAAATGTCGCAATTCTTAATCGACAACGGTTTTGACTATAAAATGTCAAAAGAGAAGGCGTATTCAACTGACTCAAACATGTTAGGTGCAACGCACGAAGCCAAAGATTTAGAATACTTGAATGCTGGTATTAAAATCGTAGACCCAATCATGGGTGTTGCATTCTGGAAAGATGACGTTGAAATCCAACCTGAAGAAGTAAGCATTACTTTTGAAGAAGGTATGCCAGTTGCATTGAATGGTCAACGTATCGAAGATCCAGTTGAATTCATTCTGGAAGCGAACCGTATCGGTGGTCGTCATGGTCTAGGTATGTCTGACCAAATTGAAAACCGTATCATCGAAGCGAAATCTCGTGGCATCTATGAAGCACCGGGTATGGCTTTATTACATATCGCTTATGAGCGTTTAGTAACTGGTATTCATAACGAAGATACGATTGAACAATATCGCATTAACGGTTTACGTTTAGGTCGCCTACTTTACCAAGGTCGCTGGTTCGACTCACAAGCATTAATGCTTCGTGAAACATCACAACGTTGGGTTGCTAAAGCAATTACGGGTACAGTAACTTTAGAATTACGCCGTGGTAATGACTATACGATTATGAACACTGAATCTCCAAACCTCACTTATGAAGCTGAGCGTTTGACCATGGAAAAAGGTGATTCAATGTTTACGCCAATGGATCGTATCGGTCAATTAACCATGCGTAACCTCGACATTACCGATACTCGTGCAAAATTGGGTATCTATACTGAAACAGGTTTACTTGCAGTTGGCCAAGGCTCTGCGATTCCACAATTAGAAAACAAATCAAAATAAAAGATTGGTAAATTAATTTACTAACTTTAAAAGGCTGAATATTTTTATTCAGCCTTTTTTTATTTTATTCAAGAAAATACATAATACTTCATCATTTCATTTATAGAACAATATGTCGCAATTAAAGACTATTTATCATCATTATGAATCGATATTATAACTATCAAGCAAAACATAATAATTTGGGAGATGAAAGATGAATGCTTATCTACATCGTAGTGAAAATCGTGGGCATGTAAAAGCTGGTTGGTTAGATACTTATCATAGCTTTTCATTTGGTAGCTGGTACAACCCGAAATATATGGGTGTGAGTGCACTCCGCGTGATCAATGATGATACGGTTGCTGCTCACAATGGTTTCGGTACTCATCCCCATGACAACATGGAAATTCTAACCTGTGTACTTGATGGCACCATTTCTCATAAAGACAGTATGGGTAATGAGGGACAAATCAATGCAGGTGAATGGCAATTGATGAGTGCTGGAACAGGTGTAACTCATAGTGAAATGAACAAGCATGATAAGGCTGTGCATTTATTACAGATTTGGATTCAACCAAATTTGCAAGATGCTGAGCCAACATATCAGCAAATTTTACTTAACCCCAAAGATCACCCAAATCAATGGCACTTGATTGCTGGTGATGAAACCGCGCCAATGCTGATTCGTCAAAATGCTGAAGTCAAAACTGCAGTGATTGAGAAACATCAACATTTAGAAATTACAGCACGGAAAAAAGTGAATTATGTACATGTAATTTCAGGTGAAGTAATGATTGCCGATCATTTGGTTAAAGCTGGTGACGCTTTAGTATTTGATGAGACGGCAACCATTACAGCATTGCATGACAGTCAAATGATCTGGTTTGATCTGCCTTAAACTCAGTTTAACTTGTACCCCTTACCCCAAGGGGTACAAGTTTTTTTAATCATTACTGCTACTACTATCGCAACTACTTGAGTCAGCATTAGAACCACTATTATCTATACGTTGATCATTATTGTCCTGAAATGAATCGCAGTTGGATGTTGTAGAAGTATAAGAGTGGCTATAATCAGAATTATCCTGTGTATCATCTGTTTTCTTTGCAAAGAAAATTAATAAAACTAAGCCAATCACGATGACCAAAATAATAAACATCAGCATCACAATCCCCTATTGCTACCCCAATCTTTATTTCACACTAAAGCCTAAAGCTTCTTCAAACCTAATTGGCATTAAAAAAGCCCGATTAACGGGCTTTTCTACAACCTTGAACATTTTTAAAAACGATCTGAACCGTTTCGTTCGTTGTTAGCTGTGTATTCAGGTTGTCATATCTTTGTTCATTTAGGCAAGATTTCTCTTGAATCCCAAATAGTATACGACTTCCTTATTGTTTAAATTATCACCAATATTTGTTTGAGTCAAGATAATGTAGGGTGACAAATACAAATAAACTTTAATAAAGAACTTACAAACTGTTTTATGCTCCTAAGTCCCTATATTTTGGTAAGTGTAGGCTCGAACTATTAACCTTGATCCTAGACAAAATAATGGACACATAGTCCCTCTAAAGATAACGTAACGTTAACTTTGGAGATGTAAAATGGCTAAACGCTTTAGTCCAGAATTTAAACAGCAAGCAATAGATTATGCCCTTTCGAACTCACATGAATCCGTCGCTGCAATTGCCCAGAAATTAGGGGTGGGTTATTCAACATTGGATAAATGGATTCGTGAAGCTAACCCAACAGGTTCAAGTAAACGTCAACTCTCACCAGAACAACAGCGCATTCTAGATTTAGAGAAGGAGGTCAAACAACTCAGGGAAGCCAATGATATTTTAAAAAAGGCGCATGTGTACTTCCTAACAGATCATGCCAAGAAAAGTACACGGTAATTCAAGGTCTAGCTGTGACTGAAATTACGGTTTCTTCTGCCTGTAAATGCCTAGGAGTTAGCGCTTCGGGATACTATGCTTGGCGAAAGAGACAGATTTACGTCAATCAGAAATATACTGATTTAAAAGCTGTATATTGGCAGCATCATGCACGATTGGGTGCACCTTCATTGGTGCACGACATGCGTGATTTGGGTTACGAAATGAGTGAGCGTACCGTTGGAAGAATGTTGAGAAAGCTCGGTTTACGCAGCAAGATTGCACGTAAATATAAGCATACAACAGATTCAAATCATCGTTTGCCTACAGCACCGAATTTGTTAGATCGCCAGTTTACAGTCATGCAGCCAAATAAAGTTTGGACAACAGACATTACTTATATCCGCACCAAAGAAGGTTGGTTGTACTTATGCGTGATGCTAGATTTATTTAGTCGTCGTATTGTGGGTTGGCAAACCAGCCATCGAATAGACCGTCAATTGGTCTGTGATGCATTTAATTATGCAATGGCTCGTCAGGGGTATCCAACGAATATCATGGTCCATTCTGACCAAGGCTCACAGTACTGTAGTCGTGATTTTAGAGCGCTATTATTGATGAATAACTGCATCCAAAGCATGTCACGCAGAGGTAACTGTTGGGATAATGCAGTAACAGAAAGCTTCTTTCACACATTAAAAGGTCATGTGGTACATGGCAGTGTGTTTTTGACCCGAAAAGAAGCGAATGCTGTCTTGTTTGACTATATTGAGATTTACTACAATCGAGTGAGAAGGCACTCTGCAAATGGTTGGTTAAGCCCAGAAGCCTTTGAGCAGAAATATTTTAAGAATTTAGAGGGATCGGTTGTCCACGATACTGCCTAGGATCATCTCTCCTGCTGCTTTTGAAAGATTAGCTCAAAGAATTCTAAGAGAAAGTGGTTTTTCGCAAGTTGAGGTCACGGGAAAAGTTGGTGATGGTGGAATTGATGGCAAAGGTATTGTAAGAGTCAGTGGTCTTTTAAGTTTCCATGTAATTTTTCAATGCAAAAGATATAAAGGTTCTGTATCACCAAGCCAAATAAGAGATTTTAGAGGGGCTATGCAGGGACGGGCAGATAAAGGCTTGTTTATTACCACAGGTAATTTCACGAGAGATGCTTTAAAAGAAGCTACCAGAGATGGCGCCCCACCAATAGACTTAATAGATGGCGAAATCTTATGTGAAAAACTTAAAGAACTTAAGTTAGGAATCACAACCCAATTTATTGAACAAGTTGAAATTAAAACTGAATGGTTTGACAAACTTTAGATGAGAGTTAGTAAATCAATATCGACATAGCCAAAAACTCTCAAATTTTGTAGAATACGTTTTTTAAAATCATGGTGCTTTCTATGACCGCTTGGACACCTCATGTCACAGTCGCCACTGTAGTTGAAAAAGACGGACGTTTTCTGTTTGTTGAAGAACACAGCGAAGGCTTTGTACATACCGTGTTTAATCAACCTGCTGGTCATGTCGAATGCGGTGAAACGATTATTGAAGCAGCGATCCGTGAGACCTTAGAAGAAACAGGTCATCAGGTAGAAATAGATCATTTCCTTGGTATCTATACCTATACCCCTCCCATGTTTCCTGATCGAACATATTATCGCTTTTGCTTCTTGGCACATGTGACTTCAGTTGAAGAAAATGCGCAACTCGACACAGGCATCGTTGCTGCAGTATGGATGAACTTGGCTGAACTACAAGAATCAGCACGTGCGCGTAGTCCATTGGTTTTAAAAGCTGTTCAAGATGCCCTTGCCGGCAAAAAATATCCTTTATCGCTTATTTATGAGCACCCTTTCTCTCCCTCATTCACTTCTCATTTGGATGCTTAATTAGATGCAACAACGTGTCATCGTCGGTATGTCTGGTGGTGTAGATTCCTCCGTTTCTGCCGCACTATTACTTCAACAAGGATATCAAGTTGAAGGTCTTTTCATGAAAAACTGGGAAGAAGATGATGGTACGGAATACTGCACAGCCCTTGAAGATTTAGCAGATGCGCAAGCCGTTGCAGACAAGATTGGAATTAAACTGCACACCGCAAACTTTGCCATGGAATATTGGGATCGTGTGTTTGAGCACTTCTTAGCTGAATATGCCGCAGGTCGTACGCCCAACCCAGATATTCTCTGTAATAAAGAAATTAAATTTCGTGCTTTCCTCGACCATGCCATGACCTTAGGTGCTGATTTCATCGCAACAGGTCACTATGCGCGTCGTGGTGCGAGTATGCAAAATTCACGTGGCGAAACTTATGCACCATTGCTACGCGGTGTTGATAATAATAAAGACCAAACTTATTTCTTACATGCGGTGCATGGTCGTGAAATAAACAAGACCCTATTCCCAGTGGGTGAAATTGAGAAACCTGAAGTTCGTCGAATTGCAGAGCAACTTGATTTAGCGACTGCGAAGAAAAAAGACTCAACGGGTATTTGCTTTATTGGTGAACGTCGTTTTACAGATTTCCTTAAACAATATCTACCTGCGCAAGCTGGAAAAATTGTTTTGGAGTCAGGTAAAGAAGTTGGTGAACATCATGGCTTGATGTACTATACGCTGGGTCAGCGTGGTGGTATTGGTATCGGTGGTATGAAAGGTGTACAAGAAGGTGCATGGTTCGTATTACACAAAGATATTGCCAATAATCGACTGGTGATCGGTCAAGGACATGAACATCCATTAATGCAAAGCACGCAGCTTTGGAGCGAATCGATTGATTGGGTTGCTGGTGAACAAGATATACCATCGACTGGATTCCGATGCACGGCAAAAACCCGTTATCGTCAGCCTGACCAAGCGTGTACAATCTACCGTGATGAGCAAACCGAAAATGGAATTCGTGTTGTGTTTGATGAACCACAAAGAGCTGTGACTCCAGGACAAAGCGTGGTGTTCTATTCTGGAGAGGTCTGCTTAGGCGGTGGTGTCATTCACCATACAAATGCACCAGAACCAGATTTTATTTAAGGAAATTGGAAGCGAAGCATGGCGGAGTTACCCTTTCAGCACACTCAAGCGTTGAATGTTAGACAAAACCGTGCTTTGGCATTGGCAGCTGTCTTTCAAGCAACTCAACTGACGCATATGACCGCAATGGCTGGTCAGCAGAGTATTGGTGACAGTGGTAATTTTTATTGTGAGCTACTGATCAAAGCAAGTTTAAATATCCGCCCAGCGAGTAACAATGCTACTCAGACGCTAGACTTCTTTAATCAACTTGCAGATATTTCACTTGGTCTAAAAACATTAGAAGGTTGTATTACTCAACCATTTAATAGTGCTCCAAAATCTAGAGTACCCAAACTTTCCACTGCCAAGTTACCAATGTCTTATGCGATGGCTTTGCTACAGCTTGAAAAGAAAGTCTATAGCAATCCTGAATACGTCAAAATTATCGAAACAGCGCAACAAAAAATTTTAAAACAGTTGTCCTTTTTCGATAACAACTATTTACACCCAAGCATTATTGCCAATCTGGCGCAAACTTACGTTGAAACAGCTGGGCAAATCAATCCACGGATTTTAGTGCGTGGTAATGCCGAAGCATTCAAAGATATTAATCATACCAACCGAATCCGTGCCTGCTTATTTACAGGCCTACAACTTGCTCATTTATGGAAGCAATCTGGCGGCAGCTCGTGGAGTATGATTTTTAGTAAACGCAAATTATTGCAAGATATTCAAGCTCTCGCTCGTTTGCAGTATCAAGTGGTTTAAACCGATGCTGAAACGAATTTATTTTTATACCGTTTTACAACCTCTCTAAATCTCTCTTGTAAGTAGAGATTTTAATTTAAGGAATCTGTATGAATGCTTTAACCGCACTCTCACCACTTGATGGACGTTATGCAAGCAAATGCGATGCACTACGCCCTTTTTTGTCTGAGTTTGGTTTAATCCACGCTCGTGTCACGGTTGAAGTGCGTTGGTTACAAGCACTTGCAAATCGTGCAGAAATCATCGAAGTCCCTGCTTTCTCTGCTGAAACCAATGCAGCTTTAGATGCAATTGTTGCTGATTTCTCTGAAGAAGATGCAAACCGCATTAAAGAAATTGAACGTACGACCAATCATGATGTAAAAGCAGTCGAATATTTCCTTAAAGAAAAAATTGCAAATATTGATGAATTAAAAAATGCAGGTGAATTTATTCACTTTGCTTGTACATCTGAAGACATCAACAACTTATCTCATGCACTAATGCTTAAAAATGGTCGTGAAGTTTTAGTAGCAAGCATGAAGCAAATTTTGAATGCGATCTCTGCTTTGTCAATCACACACGCTGAACAACCAATGTTGTCACGTACACATGGTCAAACGGCTAGCCCTACTACTTTGGGTAAAGAGATGGCAAACGTTGCCTATCGTTTAGCACGCCAAATCAAGCAATTTGAAAATGTTGAATTATTAGGCAAAATCAATGGCGCTGTAGGTAACTACAATGCTCACCTTTCTGCTTATCCAGAAATTGATTGGGCTGCTCATGCGCAAGCATTTGTTGAATCTTTAGGTTTAGCATTTAACCCATACACTACACAAATTGAGCCACATGATTATATGGCTGAATTGTTTGATGCATTACGTCGTTACAACACGATCTTGATCGATTTTAACCGTGATGTTTGGGGTTATATCTCGCTTGGTTACTTCAAACAAAAATTAAAAGATGGTGAAGTTGGTTCTTCAACAATGCCTCATAAAGTAAATCCTATCGACTTTGAAAACTCAGAAGGTAACTTAGGTATCGCAAATGCGGTATTAGGTCACTTAGGTGAAAAACTTCCTGTATCTCGTTGGCAGCGCGACTTAACTGACTCAACTGTTCTTCGTAACATGGGTGTTGGTTTTGCGCAAAGCTTGATTGCTTTTGATGCTTGCTTAAAAGGTATTGGTAAACTTGAACTGAATGCAAACCGTTTAAATGAAGATTTAAACCAAGCACAAGAAGTTCTTGCCGAGCCTATTCAAACTGTTATGCGTCGTTATAACGTTGAAAAACCATACGAAAAATTGAAAGCATTAACACGTGGTCAGGCAATGACACGTGACATGATGGTAGATTTTGTGAATGGTGATGAACTATTACAAGTTCCAGCAGATGAACGTGCACGTTTAGCTCAGCTTACACCTGCAACTTACACAGGTAATGCAGCTGAACAAGCAAAACAAATCAATGATTTGATTAGTAAAATATAAACTGATAACTCATTATAAGAAAGCAAAGCCTCGGCTTTGCTTTCTTGTTTGTGATCAAAATTTATGAAGATTTAAAAACTAAAACCAATATTCAAATTGATGCGATAAAGCCATTTATCACTATTTGGCGAAACCGTAGACGTAAAACCTGTAGCATTGGTAGCTCCACCGATAATATTCGAGTTTTTCCCCCAAGTGTAATCCGCCCATACCATGAAAGGTGAAGCAATAAACATCATCCCCGTAGTATTCATCTGCGAGTCAGACCAATCCTCACGTTTTTTATCTAAATAACTATAATCATTGTAAAAACGGATTGCTTTGAGTTTGCCCATATCTTGCACAGGTAATGTGTATGCGAGGTTTAAACTCGCAATAGTTCCTTCGGAAGCAATGAAATATGCTGGCGTTAAACCATTTGCACCCATCAAGGTCATATCATCATTTACACCATCTGGATTTTTTGCATCATATTGATAATGAATCACTGAGCTTTGGACATTGAAACGTTTGTAATTATTATCAGTATGCAAACCCACTGCATAATATTTGCCGTTGTCATCCGTGATTTTATTATGCAATTGAGCAATTGCACCTGAAACACCAAACTCTTGCTTACCAAACTCTATTTCTAACTTACGAACGATGCGAGTGTTGAATTGGTGACGCTTTTCATTTTGATAGGTTTTTTGTGTTGGAAATGCATTTTCAGCCAAATCATCATAAGTCGCACTTTCAGGTGAATATCGAAGATTAGTTGCTAGCATCTCAGGATAATAGCCTAGCTTCACATCCCAATCTTTGTTGTTGAAATTCCAGTTCAAACCTGGAGCGATGTTATTCCCATAACCCAAAAAGAATGGAATATGATAAGTCCATCCATTTTGCGGATAGGGATAAATTGCAAAGGGTTTATAAACAAAACCTGCCTCTATGCTGTTATGTTCATCCAAATGATATCCCACATAGGCTTTTTCAATTGAACGCTTCTCTTGATCTTGGAAAAGGTAGCTGGCATTGAAATAGGCATCATCAAACTTACCTTTCAGATCAACTCGGAAAATATCAAAATAGAGTTTTCCAAAACCACCATTTGGCCCCTCCCAATTTTCGTAACGTTGATTCAAACGCACCACTCCACCAAGCTTGACAGAATCCGTTCCATCCTCACTTTTCCATTCTAGTGCTGAACTTTGTGCAAATGCATGAGATGCTGTACCCAAATAACATGCTGCAAGCATCGCGACCATCACTGTCTTTTTCATATCATATTCCTTCGCTTTGGTACCAACCATCCTGTTGGTTCTGTTTTTGTTTTACCTGTAAAACATAGTTTTTATCGATTTGTAGATAAAAAATTTTACCTACAAATCGTTTCTCAGCACCCCTATCTCGCAATGCTGAGATGAATTAATACAATTTCTTCTGTGGAGGACCTGCAAAGTTAAGTGGTCCAATTGAATTCATATCTAGTTCAATGACGCTTGGCCCTTGGAAATCAACTGCTTGCTGAATCACTGTTTTAAACTCTTCTGCACTGCCGACTTTCCAGCTTTTCACGCCCATCGCCTCACCCAATGCTTGGTAATCAGGTGTGTGTAATTCGTTAAAATACTGACGTCCACCGAAGTAATTATTTTGAATACCTCGCATAACACCATAACCACCATCATTCATGATCATAAGTACCATATTGGTATCTTCTTGCGCCATCGTCGCAATTTCACCTATGCCTAGCATCAAACCACCATCACCGACTAAACCAATCACTTTTTTGTCAGGATTGGCAATTGAGGCACCAATTGCGGTAGCTAAACCTAGACCAATCGCCCCTGCTAAAGAGTGAATATTTTGATTTGGTGCTTGTACTGGGAATAAACGACTGCCCCACGTACTGCCTGACATGGTGATATCACGAACAAAGATTCCATCTTGTGGTAGTGCTGCACGAAGGTGATCACAGATCAACGCATATTGGTCAAGCTGTGTACGTAAAGAATTGATTGCTGCCTGTTTCGCATCAACAACTGCTGCATCATATTCATTATCTATTTTAGACACGCCTGCTAAACCTGTGAGAACACGTTGCAACACATCTTTGGCATCACCACAAATGAAATTACGAATTTTGTAATTACGTTGTTGTGCAACAGGATTAGCATCGACCTGAATAATATTTTCAGGGAACTGCACTGAATAGGTTTTGGTTTCGTTACTACGTAAGCGAGAACCAACAACAACCAATAAATCAGCATCTTTTAAAAGTTGTTCAACGCCTGCTGAGTTATGAAATGCACCTAGACTACGTGGATGATCATCTGCTAACACACCACGCGCATGGGTTGAAGATACTACTGGAATACCCAAGTCAGCAATCGCTTTGACTTCATCCACACTATTGAGCGTACCACCGCCGATCCAAAAAATTGGACGTTTGGCTTTTTTGATTTCATTAACAATCAAATCGACTTCAACTTGATCTGCTTGAGGTAATTCCAGTGCTTTGACTGGACCTAGATTCAGTGGTAGGTCAATTTCTGCTGCTTGAACATCAATCGGTAGCTCAACACTAACAGGGCCCATTGGGACAGTCGTTGCGACACGAATCGCTTCACGAATCACGCCTACTGCATTGTCAGGGCTAGTAATACGAAAAGCAGCTTTGCTCGATGCACGTAAGAAAGTCAGTTGATCTTTGGTCTCATGAATAAAACTTGCATCTCGATCTAAATATTCACGTTCAACTTGACCTGTTAAATGCAACACTGGACTGCCAGCATTCATCGCTTCAATCAATGAACCCACTGCATTCCCTGCGCCTGCACCGGTACTGGTTAAGGCAACACCCAAACCTTTAAAGCGAGAATGGCCATCTGCCATCGTGACCGCGCCTGCTTCACCGCGTGCCGCCACAAAACGGATTTTTTCACGGCGACCCACTGCATCAGCAATCGGTAAGTTATGGATCGAGATCACGCCATAAATACTGTCTACTTGATGTGCTTCTAAAACACGGGCGATGGCTTCGCCGACATTTGCACGTTCTGTCATTGCTATATTCCTCAAAAACTGTTCATTCCATGAATGTATTAATTCGCCCAAGGATTTGGCTGCTCGCTTAATCCCATATAGATGCTTTTTTGTTGCATGTAAGACAAAATGCCTAAACGACCTTTTTCACGCCCAATTCCGCTTTCTTTAAAACCACCAAACGGCGCAGAAATCGAGAATTTCTTATAGGTATTAATCCAGACCGTACCGACTTCTAAAGCACGGGCAATTTGCCATGCCTTACGATAGTTTTCAGTCCAGATACCTGCGGCAAGACCGAAACAACTGTCATTGGCTTGTGCAAGTAAATCTTGTTCATCGTCATATTTGATCACCACTAACACAGGGCCAAAAATCTCTTCCTGACAGGTTTGTGCTGAATTACTTAAGCCTGTTATAATCGTTGGTAAGTAATAGCTACCTTTGGCAAACTCACCTTCGGTTAAGGCATGACCACCAACTAGGACTTGCCCACCTTCTTGTTTCGCGAGCTGTACATAGTCATCGACAGAAGCCAAATGTTTCGGGTTAATCAAAGAGCCAAGGTGTACACCTGCGGTTTCAGGGTGTCCAACACGCAAACCTTTGGTGATTTCTACCAAACGATTTAAGAATTGATCATAAATACTGCGATGCACAAATAAACGTGATCCTGCAATACATGCTTGTCCTGCAGAACTGAAAATGCCATAAGCCACACCTTTAGCCGCAAGCTCAATATCAGCATCTTGCATCACGATTGTTGGTGATTTTCCGCCAAGTTCTAAAGATGTGGTGATCAACTTGTCAGCCGCAATATGTGCTAAATGACGCCCTGTACTGGTTCCACCTGTAAATGAAATTTTGCGTACTAATGGATGCTTTACGATTGCATCACCAATCACCGAACCACGTCCAACCAGCACACTCAATAAACCTTTAGGTAAACCCGCTTCTTCAAAGATTTTTGCTAATTCCAATGCGATCAAAGAAGTCACTTCTGCTGGTTTTAGAATGACTGCATTACCACCTGCTAATGCAGGTGCTAACTTCTGCACTTCACTGGCTATCGGTGAATTCCATGGTGTAATCGCTGCCACAACTCCAACAGGTTCATGCACACTCATGGTCATAAAATCTGGCGCACGTTGTGTCGTCAACTCATCATTTAAGGTTTCACACGCTGCTGCGACATAACGCGCTGTTGCTGCTGCACTCAAGGTTAAAGCACGCGTCTCAGCCAGTGGTTTACCGTTGTCTCTAGTTTGTAGCTTTGAAAGTTCATCAACACGCGCTTCAATAATGTCAGCCACTTTATACAAAATCCGAGCACGTTCATGTGGCATGCTGTTGCGCCACTCCACCTTGCGCCATGCCAAATCAGCCTTTTCAATCGCTTCATTGACATCATCCAAACTCGCCGTTGAAATCTCAGCATTCACAGATTGATCTGCTGGAAACAAACTTTGAATCGTGTCACCTCGACCTAATCGCCATTCTCCAGCGATATAAATTTCCTTTACCATGATCAAATCCTTTAAATCTGAATTGCTTGAACACTATTGCGACAGGCACGAATCACACTAAGTGCAGCCAATGTCGAAGTTTTCGGGTTACTCGCCAAAGGCACACCGACCAACTCAATTGTCATTTCACCGAACACACCTTCTGCCACGATGGTGTGCTTGTTTTTATTGATGTTTGGATCAACTGTGAGTTCCACCATAGTTTCATCCATACCCAAACCTGCAAGCGCAATCGTCGCTGCAACATTGGCATTGGATGGAAACTTCAATGCAGCTTCACGCGCTGTACCACGGAAAAAAACCGTTGCTTCGCTCACCTGATCTAAATCAACCAATTGCTCTGCATAGCTACCACGCCAACTTTTTGGACTTTTGCAGCCCTTATAAGTGACCTTTTCCAAACCACCTTCTTTAGCCGCTGAGATTCCATCAATTCCAGCAATCGCACCTGCCAAAAGATGTAAATGGGCATCATGTTGTTCAGCCGTATTTTTTAGCTGAATCAGAAACTCGTTATCCGCTAAAGTTCCAACTGAGATCAACCCGATAGTCCAACCCTTTTCCAAAACCTTTTGCGCATGCTCTTTCACCGCAGCTTGACCCGCAACTTCAATCACATAATCAGGTGTACCCTGACACTCATCAATCGAGCTAATCACTTGTACTTCAGATGAAACTTGCGCGTGAACTTTTTCAACACTCCGTGCTGGTACCACAATCCATTTAAGTTGTAAGTCTTGCGGCATATGGGCATACACTTCTGCTGCCATCGCGCCAAAACCAATCATCATCAACTGTTTCATGTGCACACCTTATAAATGCTTATTGAATCCGCCAGAGACATCAAGAGTTGAACCTGTGGTATAGGATGCTAAAGGCGATGCGAGAAAGACCAAGGCACGTGCAGGTTCTTCGGGCTTACCTAAACGTTGCATCGGAATACCACGATTTTTAGCAATATTGCCTGTCCATTGTTCCCATGACAGATTTGGGTCTGAACGTGTTTCAAAACGGCGTTTCCACTGTGCTGACTCCACCATACCCAAAAGAATTGAGTTCACACGGACATCATATTG